>Ga0074045_10003461_pt1 | contig 14226 bp, 13 predicted proteins | sample BogForMeECP23OM2_FD_94442 | JGI IMG/M metagenome (GOLD analysis project Ga0074045, IMG submission 94442) | Bog forest soil microbial communities from Calvert Island, British Columbia, Canada - Bog Forest MetaG ECP23OM2 | ecosystem: Environmental > Terrestrial > Soil > Wetlands ... | reverse complement strand
TGAGGTTGAATACCAGCCACGACACCCAGCCGGTCATCTGCTGCGTGAGCAGCTCGCGCAGCACGCCATCGCTGGCAGCGCCGAGCTCGATATAGCAGGCGGCCAGCATCGCCATGCGCTCGTCGACCGTGTCGGCGGCGAATGTGGCGCATCGCCGGCGTGCATACTGGATGAGAAACTGGATCGGTTCCGGCGTCCCCAGATCGCGTGGCGTGAGGCGACGGCGCGGTGTCGCGCGCAGGTGCGGCAGCGCAAAGGGCAGATCGACCGACCAGGTCCACGGACAGACCATGTCGGCGATGCGGCCGAGCAGCACGTCCTCGCCACGAGTCGCGCGCGCCGTCGGCGGCAGCATGAGCGTGTTGTCGATGCCGCCCACGGTGGTCGTGCTGAGGAAGCCCTCGGGAGAAAGGTGCAGTCCGGGAACACCGCGCCAGTTAAATGCGGTGTCGAAGGCAAACGGGATCGCCTCGGGATGTTCGCTCAGCCAGCGCCGGGATGCGACCGGCAGGGTGAGCTCCTTTTGTGGAAAACCCGACCACCCGGGATCGCCGAGCGCGTGGTTGTGCGTGAAGCGGATGCGGGCTTCGGGGCGGAAGCGCCCGGCGCACTCCGGCGAGAGCTCGGTGAGCCCCAGTTGTTCCGCGTCGCGCAGCAGCTGCGGCCAGGCCTGCGCCAGCGGCAGACCAAGCCATTTCGTGTGCTCGGCAAGCGGATCGACGTCGAGCGCCGGGCAGTCCAGGCATGCGGCATCGAAGTTCGCGTACCAGCGCAGCTCGTCTTCGGGCCTCGCGACGGCGAAGGCGCTGCCGTTGGTTGGCGAGCGCCGAGCCTGCAGCGTCGCGTCGTCGTCGACCAGCAGCAACCTGCGGCCGGCAAAGCGCAGGAGCGCGTAGTTGAGTGGCCGGCCGTAGGTCGCCTCGTCGCCCCGCGCGGCGCCGAGCAACCAGCCGATTTCGTGGCCGACTCCGGGAAAGGCGGCCTTGAGCTCGTCCTCCAGCGTGACTATGGACAGGTCGTGATAAGTCACGCCGAGCGCGCCCTGCCGCGCCAGAGCTTCGCGGTTGGCGCGGCGATTTTCAGCGCGCCGCGAATCGTCGATGACGTGCCAGGGATAGACCGTGCCGCTTCGGGCCTGCAGCGCAGCCGCGCTCGCCAGCAGGCGCTCGAGCATGGCGGGCCGATCGGCGGTGCGGATCGCGACCGCGCCTAGCGGCGGCAACGGCGAACCGTCCGCGGTTCCGCAGCGCGCGACGAGATCCGGGAGCGCGACGAGCAGGCCCAGTTGCGCGCAACGCTCGAGGCAGGCCGTGATTGCCGGCCGGTGCGCCGACGGCGCGTCGAGCGCAAGCATGGCGCCGGCCGCGTGCTCCTCGAGCGTGCGACAGCCGGCGCACTCGGCGAGCACCGCGCATTCGCCGGCGGGCAACACCAGCGCCACATCGTTGAGCGGGTTGCGTACGCAACACTGTTGCATGCTCAGCGGATGCATGGCGAGCGCGGGCACGAACCAGCGCATGGCAGAGGGGTCCTCATGCGCCGCGGGCCGAGCGCCGTCGCGGCAAGGGGTGAGGTTCGCTTCCGCCATGGTGGCGATCAGCCGCAGCGCTGGGCCGCGACGTTCCAGCTCAGGCAGCCCGCCTCGGGCGCGAGCCGCGGTTCGACCAGCAACGTGGGCCATGGCGTCCCGCGGACCGGCGTCACGTCGACGCTGATCAGGTCGGGCAGGCGCTGGGCGTCGTCCCAGTGATCGCGCCAGGTGGGAGTGACCAGGTTCGAGGCACCCGGATCGCGCCCGAAATAGCCGAAGTGGACTTCGGCGATGTCGTCGGCGAGCACCGAGAAGTCGTCGCCGAATTCCGGCAGCTGCGTGGCCTCGTAGTCGGGAATGACGCGCGCGAGAGTCAGGCGCGAGCTCTCGCCGTTGGGCGTCACGGCGACGCGGAAATAGTACATTCCCGCTCCGGCGCGCCCGGTCAGCGCCGCAGCGTAGGCGAGCGTGTCGCGCGTGCCGACAAAATACAGCGGTTGCGAGACTGCCTTGTGCATGCGCAGCGGATGCTGCGCGCCCAGCGTGCGGCGCAGGAAGCCCTCGGTCAGGCGCATCTCGCTCGACTGCTGCGCCTTCGCTTCGCCGCGGTTCCAGCTCGTGCCGGCGAGCGACAGGGTGCCGTAGAGCAGAGACGCGATAAGCGCCATCAGGAGGAGCGCGACCGTGAACTCGATCAGAGTGAAGCCGCGCTCCTGGCGGCCGCCAAGGACGTGCCGCATCACCTCGTCCCGAGTCCGACCTGTTTGGTCGCCATGCGCACCGTCGACAGCGCGATCGAGCGCTCGTTGCCGAGCGTTCCGGGCCAGGTGACAGTCACCGCGATGCGCCACAGCACCACCGCCGCGGCCGCGCCGAAGCGAAGCTGATCGGGGGTCGAATCCGGGGCCACGTAGGGAGTCACGGTGCTCGTCCAGGCGTAGCGACCGTCGTCCGAGACGCCCTGATCGCTGCCTTCCTGCAGCGGCACCACGGCAGCCGCCGCGGCTAAGCGACTCTCGGCGTAGAGCACTGCCCGGCTGTATTCATCGGCGGCGCCGGCGTTGTTGAGCGAGGCGCCAAAGAGGCGGAACAGGACCGTGCCGACGAGCGCCAGAATGATGAACGCCGCCAGGACTTCGAGCAGCGAGAACCCGCGTGCGCGTGCCGAGGCGATGCCGACGCCGCCGGTCGCCACCGCTACTCCAGGATCGCGACGCGGCCGGTCAGCCAATCGACGTCGACGTCGTACTTGCGCTCGCCGGCGGCGAGCGTCACCCGGCCGCCGTTCGAGCCACCGTCGGGATAGAAGCGGATTGCTCCGATGCGGTCGTTGACCAGGTCGCTTTGGGCAGTGAACAGCTTGATGTCGATGCCGGCGGGCAGCATGTGCAGGCGCGGGTCCGGCAGCACGCGGAAAGCGCGCCCGGTCACGTCGAGCTCGAGCACGGCTTCCGCCTTCTGCGCGATGGCCTGGCCGCGAGCCTGGCGCAGGCCGGCTGCCACTTCGCGCGCCGCGCTCTTGAGCTGGGTCGTCGACACGCTGCCGCTGAACACCGGGATCGTCAGTGCCGTGATGAGCCCCATGAGCATGAGCACGATCAGGAGCTCGAGCAGCGTGAAGCCCGACCTCGCGCGCCCGGTGCCGCCGCTGCGCATCAGGCCGCGGCGAGGACGCCTTCGCGCGCGCTCACTGATCCCAGCTGGTAATCGGCCGGTTGGCACCTTCGCCACCTGGCTGCCCCGTGGGGCCGTTGGAGACCAGGTCGTAGATCCCGTGCTGGCCTGGAAAAATGTACTGGTACTCGTTGCCCCATGGATCCTTGGGCACGCTGTCCTGCTTCCAATACGGACCGTTCCAGTTGTTGACCCCCGCCGGCGCGGTGACCAGCGCCTGCAGCCCTTCGCTCGCGGTCGGATAGCGGCCGATCTCGAGCTTGAACAGATCGAGCGTCTGGCTGATCTGTCCGATCTCGATCTTCGCGGCCTTGCGTTTCGCCTCCTCCCCGCGGCCGATGAAGTTGCCGCCGACGATGCTCATGACGATGCCGATCAGGACCAGCACCACCAGGATCTCGATCAGCGTCATGCCGTCGCAGCGCCGCTGCGCTTGGACGGCGGCCAGCCGCCGCAATGCTTGGGTACGCATGAAGTCTTCTCCTCGGTCGGCGCCGCATGCAGGCGCCACGGGACGCCGATTCATACGACCAGTTCGCTCATGGCCATCACGCCCATGAGGATAGAAAGCACGATGCCGCCGATCAACACCGCGAGGCTCAGGATCAGCGCCGGCTCGAGAACGGCCAGGAAGCGCTTGATCGCGGCGGCGACTTCGCGGTCGTACACGTCGGCGACACGATGCAGCATCTCCTCGAGCCGCCCCGATTCCTCGCCCACCAGGATCATCTGCGTGGCGAGCCGCGGGTAGAGTCCGGTCTCCACCAGCGGGCGACCGAAGCCCTTGCCCTCGCGCAGCCGCGTCACCACTCCGTCCAGGGCGTTGGCGAGCACGCTGTTGGTCATCGTCTCCTTGACGATCGACAGCCCGGCGAGCAGCGTCACGCCGTTGGCGAGCAGGGTCGCGAGCGTGCGCGCAAGGCGCGCCACTTCGACCTTGGCCAGCAGGTCGCCCAGGAGCGGAGCCCGCAGCAGGCGCCCGTCCCAGCGCAAGCGCACCTCGGGTCGCGCCAGCCGGCGCCGGAACAGCCACACCACGGCGGCGACACCGAGCACGAGCAGCCACCAATAGCGGCGCAGCCCCGTGCCGACGACGATGACCACCTGCGTGGGCAGCGGCAGCGCCTTGCCGGCCTGGGCGAAAGTCTGCTGGAACTGCGGCACCACCCACACCAGCAGCACCATCACCGAGGCGACCGCGACGCAGACCAGGATCGACGGATAGATGAGCGCCGATTTGACGTTCTCGCGCAGCTCCTTGTTGCGCTCCATCGTCTCGGCCAGGCGGGAGAGCACCGTGCCCAGCGCCCCTCCGGCCTCGCCGGCGCGCACCACGTTGATGTAGAAGCGCGAGAAATGGTCGCGATGCAGGTCGAGCGCTTGCGACAGCGACCTGCCGCCGCGCACCTTGTCGCGCACGTCCTGCAGCAGCAGGGCCACCGGCGGCGCGGTGGCCAGGCCGATGAGGATCTCGAGGGCGCGGTCGAGCGGCAACCCCGCGCGCAGCAGCGTCGAGAGCTCGCGGGTGATGGAGAGCACGTGGTCGCGCGTCACGCGCCGCGGCGCGAACCACGACTGCCGCGCGCGCCTCTGTGCCGGCGACGCGCGATCGCCCGCCGCCGCCTTCACCTGCATCGGCATGAGCCCCTGGTCGCGCAGCCGGTCGACGATCTCCCCTTCGTTGGCGGCGTCGAGCTCGCCCGCGGCGACATCGCCGGCAGCGTTTACCGCCCTGTAGCTGAACACCGGCATGGCTTAGTCTTCGCGCGTGACGCGCAGGACTTCCTCGAACGTGGTGACGCCCGCGAGCGCCTTGCGCACGCCGTCCTCGTACATGGTCACCATGCCGCCCTTGATCGCCTCGGCGCGCAGGTCGGTCGAGCTGGCGTGGCGCATGACGAGGCTGCGCAGCGGATCGGTCATGGGCAGCATCTCCATGATGCTGACCCGACCGATGTAGCCGGTGTGGGCGCACTCGCGGCAGCCCTTGGCGTGATAGAGGCGGATCTCGCCGTCGCCGGCAAACTTGCGCAGGTCCATCTCCTCGACCAGCTCCGGCAGCGCCAGGTACGGCTCCTTGCAATCCGCGCACAGCGTGCGCACCAGCCGCTGCGCGAGGATCCCGATCACCGTCGAGGTGAGCAGGTAATCCTCGACGCCCATGTCGAGCAGGCGGTTCACCGTCGACGGCGCGTCGTTGGTGTGCACCGTGGACAGCACGAGGTGTCCGGTCAGCGCCGACTGCACCGCGATCTGCGCCGTCTCCAGGTCGCGGATTTCACCGATCATGATCACATCGGGGTCCTGGCGCACGATCGAGCGCAGGGCGTTGGCGAAGGTCAGGTCGATCTGCGGCTTGACCTGGATCTGGTTGATGCCCGGCATCTGGTATTCGACCGGATCCTCGACGGTGAGGATCTTGACGTCGGGCTTGTTGAGGCGATCGAGCGCGGTGTAGAGCGTGGTCGTCTTGCCGCTCCCGGTCGGCCCGGTGACGAGCAGGATGCCATGCGGCTCGAGCAACACGTCGAGGAAGACCTTGAGGGTATCCTCCTCGAAGCCCAGGCGCTTGAAGTCGAGCGCGACCCCACCCTTGTCCAGGATCCGCATCACCACCGACTCGCCGTGCATCGTGGGCACGGTCGAGATGCGCAGGTCGATGTCCTTGCCCTGCACGCGCAGGCGGATGCGCCCGTCCTGGGGCAGCCGCCGTTCGGCGATGTCGAGGTTGGCCATGATCTTGATGCGCGAGATCACCGCGGCGGACAGACGCCGCGGCGGCGATTCGACCTCGTGCAGGACGCCGTCGATGCGGTAGCGCACGATGAGCCGATTCTCGAACGGCTCGATGTGGATATCCGAGGCGCGCATCTCCAGCGCGTTGGTGATGAGCAGCGAAACGAGCCGGATCACCGGCGCCTCGGAGGCCAAGTCCTTCAACTGCTGGACGTCGGCGTCGAAGGCCAGCTCGTCGCGCTGCTCGACGTCGCCGACGAGCTGCCCGAGCACCGATTTGCCCGCGCCGTAGAGGCGCTCCAGTGCCGCTTCGAGTTCGGTCGGGACGGCTACCCGGGGCCTGACCGTGCGCCCGGTCACCATCTCGAAGGCGCTCACGGTGTAGGCATCGGTCGGATCGGCCATGGCGAGGGCGAGCTCGTGCTCGTCCTCGGACAGAGGCAGGGCCCTCGCTTCGCGCAGGAAGCGCGCCGAGACGCGCTCTTCGAGGATCGGCAGCTCGGGATAGCCGGCGGCTTCGACCAGCGGCATGCCGAGCTGCTGCGCGAGCGCCTCGGCGACGTCGCGCTGCGCGACCAGGCCCAGCGTGACCAGCAGCGCGCCCAGCTTTTCGTGGCTTTCCTGCTGCAGGCGCAGCGCGCGGTCCAGTCCGGCAGCGTCGAGCTTGCCCCGCTCGATCAAGATCTCGCCGATGCGCTTTCGTACCGAGGTGTCCAAAATGGCCTAAGTGCCCGTTAGAAATACGAAATTCTACCATGCGGGGCAGCCGCGCCGCGCCGGGTTGGACGCCGGCGAGCGTCTACAGTTCAGCCATGGGCGATAATGGGCGCGCTAAGTCGCCTGTTGCCCGCGCTTTCGTGTCCGACGTCAAGCCGATCGCCTTCTACCTCCCGCAGTTCCATCCGATCCCCGAGAACGATGCCTGGTGGGGCGTGGGCTTCACCGACTGGACCAACGTCCGACGGGCCCGGCCGAACTTCGTCGGCCACCTGCAGCCGCACGTGCCCACCGAGCTCGGCTATTACGACCTGCGCAACCCAGCGACACGCGCCGCGCAGGCCGAGCTGGCGCGCGGCCACGGCATCCACGGCTTCTGCTATTACCACTACTGGTTCGGCGGCAGGCGGCTGCTGCAGCAGCCGCTCGACGCGGTGCTGGCGAGCGGCGAGCCGGATTTCCCGTTCTGCATCTGCTGGGCCAATGAGAACTGGTCGCGGCGCTGGGACGGCGGCAACGACGAGCTCTTGATCGCGCAAACCTACAGCGCCGCCAATGATCGGCGCCTGATCGAGGAACTCTTGCCCCTGTTCGCCGACCGGCGCTACATCCGCGTCGGCGAGCGGCCCCTGCTCATCGTCTATCGCGCGAGCCTGCTGCCGGACGCGCAGCGAACGGCCGCAACCTTCCGGGCCGTGGCGCGCGCCGCCGGCGAGGCCGAACCGTATCTGTGCTTCATCGAGCATCCGGGCTCGCTACGCCCGGAGGCGTATGGATTCGAGGCCGCGATCGAGTTTCCGCCCCACGGTCTGCGCGCCAGGACCCTGACCGCGGAAGTGGAGCCGACCAATCCCGCCTTTGCCGGCGAGGTGTGGGACTACGTCTCGGCGGCGCAGGGCGCGCTCACCCGTGCTGTTCCGCCTTCGACTTTCCGTAGCGTCATGGTCGGCTGGGACAACACGCCGCGACTGCAGAACAACGGCCACATCTTCGTCAACAGCCACCCGGAGAATTATCGCCGCTGGCTCGCTGGCATCGTCGCCCAGACCCGGACGCGACCACCAGAGCAGCGCCTGGTCTTCATCAACGCCTGGAACGAATGGGGCGAGGGCTGTCATCTGGAGCCCGACGCGCAGCACGGCCGTGGCTATCTCGAGGCAACGCTCCGAGCGCTGCACACCTAGTTGCAGGCGGGGCCGACACGCTTGCAGGCGATCAACGCAACGGCATTGCGTATCGGCCAAGGCTATGAGAAGTCTCGCGCCGGGAGGAAGCTTTCCAATCCACAGTCGCGCAGGTGGCCAAGGAAGCGCTTGCGATTCAGGGGCTCGCGCAGAATTGGGTGGCGGCAGATATCCTCGAAGAACCGCGACAGCAGCTGTTCGATTTCAAGCCGAGTCGACAACCCGCGCGCCGCAAACGTGTTCGCTCCGTGCACGCGGTAGATGTAGAGCGGCTCGTCGACGACGGCCAACGGGGTGTGGTAGCTCGCCGCCAGGATGAAATCCCAATCGTGGCAGACGCGCAGCGCGGAGAAACCGCCTGTCGCCTCGAGTAGCCCCCTCTTGAAAACGAAATTTCCGGACGATATTGCGATATTGGATCGAATGAGCGCATACACCGGATCGGGGGCTCGAAAACCGCGAGCAATTTCGTCGCGAAGCTGGGCAACGTAGCGATCGTCATTGCCGATCGCTTCACCCGCGTCGTTCACAAATGACGTGCCCGAGAAGGCGAACGCGGCCTTGCGTTGTGCTGCGGCGTTCAAACAATTGTCGAGCCGCCTTGCCGCGTACAGGTCGTCCGAATTGATCAATGCGACCCACTCGCCTCGTGCCAGCGTCAAGCCATGGTTGATCGCCTCATGGGCGCCGGCATTGGCTTGGTGCAACACCGTCAGCGGGTGCGTGGAGCAGCGTCGGGCATAGTCGTCGAGCAGCTCGGCGGTGGCGTCGCGCGAGCCGTCGTCGACGACAATGATTTCGACGCTGCCGGCGTACGATTGCGCCAGTACCGAATCGAGTGCCCGGGTGACAAAGCGCTCGTGATTGTATGCGGGCATGACCACGGAGACCGTCGGGCCTTGGGCGTGCATCGGCTGAGTGACCGGAGAACGAACGAGCCTCGTCGGTGCGACGGCGGCCCGACCCGGGTTCGAATAGGCGGCTGGCGGCCACGCGGGCCGCCTGGGCGCACCCAAATCGGCTTGCTCGACGGCGCTGCGCAGCGCGGCAGGGTACTGCCTGCCATAGCGCGCGTCCGGCTCAAGGTGGCAGCCTACGTCCCATTCGTTCCAGGAGCGGATGAAAATCAGGCGCTCCTCGCCAGCGAAACGCACGATCGCCTCATGGGCAATTCTTTCGACCCAATAGCCGAATACCTCGGGACACGAACCCACGAAGGTGACGCCGCCCCGGGGCCCCGCGACGGGGGTGGTGTCCCATCCCGGCATGGCGGTTCGAAACAGCTTGTAACCCGGTCGCGCGCGCCCGAGCAATTGCGCCGCCAGGCTCCGGTAGGACAGCACCTCGCCGCGAAACGCCGGATCGACTGCAGTTGCGGCACCGAGCACGCTTTCGGGCGGGAAACCCAATGGCGGCAGCTCCAGCGTTGCGTCGAAGCCAGGCAACGTGCCGCGCACGCCACTCACCCCGACCAAATACGGATCCCCTGCTCCGCTGCGCCGGCAGTCGTCTCGCCAGGAAGCGAGCACCGGCGCGAGCTCGTCGAGCAGCTCGGGCACCGTTACGATCACCAGCGGGCGCCCGTTGACGCGGACATAGTGGGCATCCGCGAGCAGCGGCAGCAGGGCACGAAAGAAGACGCTAGCCTGGGCAGCGGAATATTGGGGCGGCGCGTGACTCCGCGGCTGCGCGGCGCCGAAATCACGATCCGGCGTGGCATTTTCCCAGCACACGCAATACGGAAACACCCCGGCCAGGTGGCGTATTTTATTGAGCTCGATCTCCGGCGTGGGCGTCGCCCCCGTCCATTCGCAGAAATGGCAAAACGCATCAATGCCGTATGAGCGAGCCCAAGCGGCCTGCGTCATGCTCGCCTTGGCGTCGCATTCGGCGTAGCGGCCAAGCTCGCCAGGCACATGGGGCTGATAGTGGCCCCCGAAGTTTGGTTTGGCCCGCGTCACGCAGAGCCATGGGTCTGAAACGCCGGAGGGCGCAGGATCGGCGCTGGCATGGCGCGAGCCGCCGGCGCGATAGAAGGCAATTACGCGCAGACCCGACGTTCTACGATCTGCGGCCGCAGGCGCGGGCGTCACTGCCCATCTTTCGTTGGCCCCGCTTGCGCGACGATGACCTCGGTCGCAAACGGCAGTCCGTTGGCGAGCGCGGTGCCACAGCAAAGTACGCCCACTTGACGGCTTCCCTCGCCCGACAGTTCCCGAATTCGATCGAGTAGCAGCCCTGGTTCGTCGCGGGTGACGACGAGCAGGCTTAGCTCGGGCCGCGCCCGGTCGAGCCACGCGCCGGGTGCGAACTGCGTGCCGAAGAAGATCTGGACCCCGCCTTCGGGATGCGAACCATCGGAGAGGTCGACGGCGCGCGCGGTCCGATAGTCGGACGCCCGCGGATCTTTCCACCACCGAATCTGCGCTGCACCGCAGGCCCCCCTTATCGATTCGACAAACGCCTCGTCCCGGGCCGACAAGGGCTGCAGGATGACCAGGTGCGTCGCGGCTGCGGCGCCCGCGAGGCTGGCGAGCTTGTGGACCGGCATGACCAGTGGCGCCAGGCGCGGCAACACGTCCCGACAAAGCTCTGTCTCCCTGCGTCTTGCCGTCTGCACGATGTCAAGGTTGTCCCGGGCGGGGGCGACATCGGGCCGCAGTTGCACCGCGCGCTCGAGCAAGCGCAGCGCGTCTTCGAAGCGTCCGCGGTGATACTGAACCACGCCGAGCATGTGCGTGGCATCGAAGTGCAGCGGATCGCGCTTGAGCACCTCCGCGTAGCGTTCAGCGGCCTCGAGGAGCCGGCCGCCGACCTGCGCCGCAAACGCGATTTGCACCAGTTCCAGGATGGTCGGCCGGGGCGCGGGTGTCACCATGCCGGGCTCATGGCGGTCGGTTGCGGGGGCCCTGTCAGTCTAGAGCGTCAGACGCAATCGCCGGGCGTCGAGCGGCGACGCAACGCTTCAGGCGACCTGTCGAAAGGCCGCCTCGGCACGCTCCACCGTGGTGCGGATATCCGCCGCGGTGTGCGCCGCCGACACGAATCCGGCTTCGTAGGCGGAGGGCGCCAGGTACACGCCGGCATCGAGCAGGTGGTGGAAGAAGCGGTTGAAGCGCTCGCGGTCGCAGGCCATGACCGCGGAGAGCGAGTCCGGCACGGCCGGCGAGAAATAGATGCCGAACATGCCGCCGATCGATTGCGCCGAGAACGCCACGCCAGCCCTGGCCGCGGCCGCCACCAGCCCATCGGTCAGCTCGCGGGTGCGCGCGCCAAGCTCGGCGTAGAAGCCCGGCTCCTGGATCGCCTTCAGCGTCGCGAGCCCGGCCGCGACCGCGACTGGATTCCCGGACAGGGTCCCCGCCTGGTACACCGGGCCCAGCGGCGCGAGCTTTTCCATGATCGCGCGCTTGCCGCCGAAGGCGCCCACCGGCATGCCGCCACCGATCACCTTGCCCAGCGTGGTCAGATCGGGCACCACGCCGTACAGGCCCTGGGCGCCGGACCGGTCGACGCGAAAGCCGGTCATCACCTCGTCGAAGATGAGCACCGCGCCGTGGCGATCGCACAGCGCGCGCAGCCCGGCGAGGAACTCCGGCGTGGGCAGCAGCAGGTTCATGTTGCCGGCGACCGGCTCGACGATGATGCAGGCGATATCCGCCGGGTGGGCGGCGAACGCGGCGGCCACGGCGTCGAGATCGTTGTAGGTCAGCACCAGTGTTTCGCCGGCAATCGCCGCCGGGACGCCGGCCGATGAGGGCTGGCCGAAGGTGAGCGCGCCGGAGCCCGCCTTGACCAGCAGGCTGTCGCCGTGACCGTGATAGCAGCCGTCGAACTTGACGATCTTCGCCCGGCCGGTATGGCCGCGCGCGAGGCGCAGCGCGCTCATCGTCGCCTCGGTACCCGAGCTCACCAGCCGCACCAGTTCGAGCGAGGGCAGCAATGCGCACAGCGTCTCGGCGAGCTCGACCTCGGCTTCGGTCGGCGCCCCGAACGACAGGCCGTCGGCAGCGGCTTCCTGCACGGCGCGCACGGTCGCGGCATGGGCGTGCCCGAGGATTGCCGGTCCCCAGGAGCCGACGTAATCGATGTAGCGCTTGCCGTCGGCGTCCCACAGGTACGCGCCTTCGCCGCGGGTGAAGAAGCGCGGCGTTCCGCCGACCGAGCGAAACGCGCGCACCGGCGAATTCACCCCGCCGGGGATGCTGCGCTGGGCGCGCGCGAACAGTTCTTCGTTACGGCTCATGGTGCGCCATGGTGCGCGCCGGCTCCTCGCCGCGGCGCGGCCGGGGTGGCGCGGCGCGCGAACGCGGCGCCGAACGCGCCCGCGGCCGCGGTGATGTCGGTCGCGTCGAACACTGCGCTGATGACCGCCAGCGCGTCGGCGCCGGCGGCCGTCAGGGCCGGGGCCCGGGTCGCGGTGATGCCGCCGATGGCGACCACCGGAACGGTCCAGCGCGCCTTGGCGCGGGTGAGCAGGGCAGGCTCGGCGCGCACCGCGTCGGGCTTGACGCGGGACGGATAGAAGCTGCCGAAGGCGATGTAGTCGGCCCCGGCGGCGAGCGCACGCTGCGCCAGGTCGAGCGAGTCGTAGCAGGAGGCGCCGATGATCGCCCCGGCGCAAAGCCGCCGCCGGGCGGCGCCGATTTCGCCGTCGTCGCGGCCCAGGTGCACGCCATCGGCGCCCACCTCGGCGGCCAGATCGACATCGTCGTTGACGATGAAAGTCGCGTCGCGCGCGGCGCACAGGGCGCGCAGAGCAAGGGCCTGCTCGCGCCGCAGCGCGGCGTCGCCTTGCTTGTTGCGGTACTGGACCGCGCTCGCGCCGCCGCTGATCGCCGCCGCCACGCGGGCGACGAGCAAGGCCGTGTCGGCGAGCTCCGGGGTCAGGACATAGAGTCCGGAGAGCGGCGGTCGCGTCCGGGGCGAGAGCGTGCGCATCAATGGCGATGCAGGTTGGGCGCGCGCGGCACCTGGTCGTCGTCGACCGGCGGTTCGGCCTCGTCCTCGCGCGCCCAGAACAGCCGGTCGGGCAGGAACTGACCCATGCCGGGGCGGTAGGCCTTGGCGAGCGTCTGCCAGGTGTAGTCCTGCGCCTCGCGCACGGCCTCGGGCAATTCCAGGCCGTTGGCGAGCATGGCGGCGATCGCCGAGGCGAGGGTACAGCCCGAACCATGATAGTTTCCGGGCAGCCTTTCCCAGCTGTCGCTGCGCACCACGCCCGCCTTGCCGTACAGGGTGTTGATCACCTGCAGCGTCGGCTCGTGCGTGCCGGTGATGAGGACGTGCTCGCATCCGGTCTCGATCATGCGCTGCGCGCACAGGGCGAGCGTCGGCTCCTCGTCGTCATCGCCGTCGGCAAGGCGCCGGGCCTCGGTGCTGTTGGGCGTGATGATCGTCGTCCGAGGCAGCAGCAGCTCGCGCAGCGCGTGGAGCATGTTGTCGCTTGCCAGTTCGTCGCCGCGGCCGGAGGCCAGCACCGGGTCGAGTACCAGCGGCACGTCCGGGTAGTCGGCCAGAATTTCGGCGATGGCGGCGATGTTCTCCACGCTGCCCAGCACGCCGATCTTGAACACGTCGACCGGCATGTCTTCGAGCAGGCAGCGCGCCTGATCGGCGACCCATTCGGCGTCCAGGGGCTGGACTCCCTCGACGCCGAGCGTGTCCTGGACCGTGATCGCGGTGAGCACCGACAGCGGATGGCAGCCCATGCTCGCCAGCGTCAGGATATCGGCCTGCAGGCCGGCGCCGCCGCTCGGGTCGGAGGCGGCGAAGGTCAGCACGATCGGCGGGTACGTGGCAGCTTGCTCGGCGGATGGGTGCATAGACCGTGCGTAGGGTGCGGCGCAATGCGGCAAGGGCCCGCTGGCACGGCTCGTGCGCGACCGCGACGAGCGACGCGAGGCGCCTTAAGCGCGTGTGAACTTGGTAGAATTGAATCTTACTCCAATCGACCTTCAGCGATGAAGAAATACATGTGTTTGATCTGCGGCCACATTTATGACGAGGCGCTCGGCGACCCCGACACCGGCGTCGCTCCGGGGACCAAGTGGGAAGACGTACCGCCGAACTGGACCTGTCCGGACTGCGGCGCACGCAAGGAGGATTACGAGCTGGTGGATTTCTGATGCGCATCCTGCACACGATGTTGCGCGTCGGCGATCTCGAGCGGTCGCTGCACTTCTATACCCGGGTGCTGGGCATGCGCTTGCTGCGCACGACCGACCGGCCGGAGCAGAAGTACACGCTTGCCTTCGTCGGTTACGACGACGAATCGGCCCAGGCCGCCCTGGAGTTGACCTACAACTACGGCGTCAGCCGGTACGATCCGGGCAGCGGCTACGGCCATGTGGCGATCGAGGTCCCCGATGCCGCGGCGGCCTG
>Ga0074045_10003460_pt1 | contig 14227 bp, 9 predicted proteins | sample BogForMeECP23OM2_FD_94442 | JGI IMG/M metagenome (GOLD analysis project Ga0074045, IMG submission 94442) | Bog forest soil microbial communities from Calvert Island, British Columbia, Canada - Bog Forest MetaG ECP23OM2 | ecosystem: Environmental > Terrestrial > Soil > Wetlands ... | reverse complement strand
CCCGCCGTGAGCCGCCGCGAGCGGCCGCGGCAATGCCTCGTCGGCGGTGGGAAGCTCGCCGGCGAGTTCCTCGTCCTCCACCGCCGGCGCCTCTTCGACGGCCACGCTCTGCGTAGCCTCGAGCGCAGCATCGCCGCGCAGGCTCGGCTCGGCGCCCGGCCGGCCACCGCGCGGATGCGTGAATGCCGCGGCGACGCGCCGCCGCGCCCTGCGTTCCTGCATCCAGTTGTAGACGAGCACCGCGGCGACGAGGGCGACGCCGGCGATGACCAACCCCAGGAACAGCGGGTTCATCCCGCCGCGGCCGCTGCCTGCCGGGGCAGGCTCTCGGCGAGCTCGAGCGCTTCGGCGATGTCGACCGCGACCACACGCGAAACGCCGGGGTCTGCCATGGTGATGCCGATCAGTTGCGCGGCCATCTCCATGGTGATCTTGTTGTGGCTGATGAAAATGAACTGCGTCACGTCGGCCATGGCGCGCACCATGGCGCAAAAGCGATCGGTGTTCGGGTCGTCAAGCGGCGCATCGACCTCGTCGAGCAGGCAGAACGGCGCCGGGTTGAGCTGGAACAGCGCGAACACCAGGCCGATCGCGGTCATGGCCTTCTCGCCACCGGACAGCAGATGGATCGACGTGTTGCGCTTGCCCGGCGGCTGCGCGATGACCTGCACGCCGGAGTCGAGTATTTCCTCTCCGGTCAGCACCAGCCGCGCCTGGCCGCCCCCGAAAAGGGCCGGGAACAGCTTGCCGAAATTGGCGTTGACGCTGTCGAAGGTCTGTTGCAGGAGCTCGCGCGATTCGCGGTCGATCTGGCGGATTGCCGATTCGAGCGTGGCCATCGCCTCGGTGAGGTCCTGCGCCTGGGCATCGAGATATTGCTTGCGTTCCGAGGCCTGCTTGAGCTCGTCGAGCGCGGCCAGGTTGACCGCGCCAAAGTCGGCGATGGCCTGGGTGAGGCGCTCGATCTCGCCGGGTAGCGTGCTGGCACGTCCCCAGGCCTTGAGCGCCGCCGGCAGCGCCTCGAGGTCGGCGCGGGCCTCGGCGAGCTGCTCGACGTACTGCTGCTCGGCTAGTGCGGCCGCCTGCTGCTTGAGGCGCATTTCCTCGATCTTCGCCCGCGCGGGCTCGAGCTTCTGCTCGATCTGCAGGCGGGCCTCCTCGCCGGCGCGAAGCTCGGTGCCGACAGCTTCCTGGCCATCGCGCGCGGTCGCGAGAGCCTGCTCCGCGGCGGCGCGCTGGGCAAGCTGCGCCTGCAGCGCGGCCTCGACGGGCGACCAGTCGATCTGCGCCCGTTGCGCGGAGAGCTGCCCGGACAGTTCCTGCTGCTGCACGACCTGCGCCTCGAGGCTTTCGCGGCGGCGGGCGAACTCGGCGATGCGCTCGCGGCAGGAACGCTCGCTGAAACCGGCCTCCTGCGTGGCGCGCTCCGCGGCGTGCAGGCGTTCGCGGGCGCGCGCCAGGGCAGCTTCGGCCTGGTCACGCGACAGCTCGGCCGCGGCGCGTTCGCGAATGGCGGCGGCAAGGCGCTCGCGCGCGAGCGCGATTTGCGCGTCGATGGCAGAGGCCGCCTCGCGCTCGGCCGCTTCCTCGGCGGCGAGCGCCGCGAGCTCGTCGGCTATGCCGGCGCGTCGCTTCTCGGCGACCTCGGCGGTCTGCTGCAGCTGCAGCAGCTCAAGTTCGAGTTCGTGACAGCGCCGCTGCTGCGACGCTAGGGCCAGGCTCTCGCCGTGGTAGGCCTGCTGCTGGGTGTTGAGTTCGGCTTCGACCTGGTCGCGCGCGGCGGCCGCGGCGCCGGTTTCCTTGCGCGCCGCGGCAATGGCGGTCTGCAGCGCGGCGAGCTCGCGCTGCCGCGCCAGGACGCCGTGCAGCTCGCTGTCCGGGGCGAAGAAGGCGACGCCCTGGGCGCTCACCACGTGGCCCTCCGGCGTCACGAATGCTTCGCCCGCGCCGAGGGTGGCGCGCTCGGCCAGCGCGGTGGTGACGTCGGCGCGGCAGCGCACGCCGGCGAGCCAGTCGCCGAGCAGCCGCGTGAGCCCCGATCGCGCCGGCTTGACCTTGGCCAGCAGCCAGTCGCCCTGACCACTACCCGTCTTGGCCGATTCGTCGGCGGCGTAGGCGGCGATGCGGCCCGGCAGGGGACTCCCGTCGGCCCAGTTCAGCGCCGCCTCGAGCGAGGGCAGCTCGAGGGCATTGAGGCGCTCTCGCAGAACCGCCTCGAGTGCGTCCTCCCATCCGCGCTCAATATCGAGCTGCTGCCACAGGCGGCGCGCGTGCTCAAGGCGGCGCGCCTCGAGCCAGGCGTCGGCGTCCTTGCTGCGACCGATCTTCGCCTGCAGCGCGGCGAGCGCCTCCGAACGCGCCTCGTGCTCGGCCAGGGTGCGGCTCGCCTGCTGCCAGGCGTCGCTGGCGTTGCGCTGGCGCTCCTGCAGGCTCTGCACCGCGTCGCGCAAGCCGTTGAGCGCCTCTTCGCGACCGGCGAGGTCCGCACTTTCCTGTTCGAGTTGCTCGGCCACGAGGCCGATCTGCGCCGCCAGCGGCGCTCCGAGCGAGCCTGCCTCGGTGTCGAGGCGTTCGCGTCGAGCCGCGAACGTGCCCAGGGTCTTGCCGGCATGCGCGCGTTGCGTTTCGGCCACGCGCAGTGCCTGTTCGCTCTCGCCGCTTGCCTGCTGCGCGGCGGACAGGGCAGCTGCCGCGGCGGCGAGATCGGCCTCAAACCGGGGCAGCGCCGCCTGCGCCGCCTGCTCTTCCGCAGCGGCCGCTTCGCGCCGCGTCGTCGCCGCGGCGAGCTCCTGCTCGCCCTGGCGCGACTCGTCGGCCAGCGTCGCGAGCTGCGTCGCGAGGCCGGCGAGCAACGCCGCGAGCTGTTCAGCCTGCTGCAGCAGGCGCCCCTCGCTGTCGCGCGCGAACTGCAGCTGCTGCTCCAGGCGCGTGACTTCCGCATTGGCGGCGTAGAACGCACCCTGTTTCTCGTGCAGATCGTCGCTGCTCCGATACTGCTCGGCGCGCAGCGTTTCGACCCGGTTCTCGGCCGCTCGCAGTTCCGCCAGCAGGGCCTCCAGCCCGGCGGCAAGGCTCGCCGTTTCGCCGGCATGTCGCTCGCGCTGGCGCGCGGCATCCTGCTGCTTGGCGAACCACAGCAGATGCTGGGCCTGCTTGAGCTGCGCCTCGTGCTCGCGATATCGGGTCGCGATCTCGGCCTGCCCGGCGAGCTTCTCGATCTGCACCGCAAGCTCGCCGCGGATATCCTCAACGCGCGCCAGATTGGCGCGCGTGTCGGCGATGCGACCCTCGGTCTCCTTGCGCCGCTCCCGGTACTTCGACACACCGGCGGCCTCTTCGAGGAACACCCGCAGCTCTTCGGGCTTGGCCTCGACCACCCGGCTGATCATGCCCTGCTCGATGATGGCGTAGGCGCGGGGGCCGAGGCCGGTGCCCAGAAACAGATCGTGGATGTCGCGGCGGCGGACCGGGATGTTGTTGATGTAGTAAGTCGAGTCGCCGTCGCGCGTCAGCACGCGCTTGATCGACAGCTCGGTATAGCGGCCCCACTGCCCGCCGATGCGGCCCTTGCTGTTGTCGAAGAACAGTTCGACCGAGGCCCGGCCTACCGGCGCGCGCTCGCCGGCGCCGTTGAAAATGACGTCCTGCATCGACTCGCCGCGCAGCGCGGAAGCCTTTGACTCGCCGAGCACCCAGCGCACCGCGTCGATGACGTTCGACTTGCCGCAACCGTTCGGGCCGACAACGCCGACGAGCTGTCCGGGAGTGGCGATGGTCGTCGGATCGACGAACGACTTGAAACCGGCCAGCTTGATCTGTGTGAGGCGCAATTCGAATTCTTCGGGGGGAAGCGCGGATCGGCGCCGGTACGGACCTCGCCGCAGCGAGGCGCGCCGCTCAAAGCGGTAATTATAGCCGATCCGCCGCGGCGGCCGAGGCGAAGGCGCCCGCCCGCCGGTCCCGCCGTCTCACTGCCTTTCCGGCGGCAGCCGCCCCTCGGCGACGGCATGGCAGGCAACCAGCGCCCTCCCCGAGGCGGCCTCCGGCGCCGGTAGAAGCAACGGCACCTCCTGCCGGCACCGCGCATCGGCAAACGGGCAACGCGGATGAAAAGCGCATCCCGACGGCGGCTCAAGCGGGTTGGGCACCTCGCCGGCGACTGCGGTGCGCGGCTTGCCGGTGAGTTCCAGGTCGGGCACGGCCTCGAGCAGCATGCGCGTATACGGGTGCAGCGGCTCTGCGAACAGCCGCCGCGTGGGCGAGAGCTCAACGATGCGTCCGAGGTACATTACGCCGACGCGATCGGCGATGTGGTGCACGACGGCAAGGTTGTGCGAAATGAACAGGAACGTGAGGCCCAGGTCCTGCTGCAGGCGCCGCATCAGGTTCAGCACCTGCGCCTGCACCGACACGTCGAGCGCCGAGGTCGGCTCGTCGCAGACCAGGAAGGCCGGATTGCCGGCCAGCGCCCGGGCGATCGAGACGCGCTGCCGCTGCCCCCCGGAAAACTGGTGCGGGAACTTCACGCCATCGGCCCTGGCCAGACCGACCTGCTCGAGCAGGCCCGCCACGCGCGCCTCGATGGCCGGCGCGTCGAGGCGCTCGCCGTCGCGTCGCGTGCGCAGCGGCTCGGCGACGATGTCGGCGACGCGCCAGCGCGGATTGAGGCTCGCGTACGGATCCTGAAAGATCATCTGCATGTTGCGCCGCTCGGCGGGATTGGCGCCTTGCGCATCGATGCGCCGCCCCGCGTAGCGGATTTCCCCCCGCGTCGGCCGGTACAGCCCGACGATGAGCCGCGCCACGGTCGATTTGCCGCAGCCCGACTCGCCGACGAGCCCGAACGTCTCGCCCCGGGCGATGGCGAAGCTCACGCCGTCGACGGCCCTCAGGCGTGCGCGCGGCTGGTGCTCGAGCAGCCGGTTGAGCCAGGGCGGCGACACGTCAAAATGACGCGCCACGTCGATGAGTTCGACCAAAGGCGGCGGGGGAGCGCTCATGGGTTGACCAGCCAGCAGGCCGCGCTCGTGGCACCGGCCGGCATGAGCTCCGGCCGCTCGCGGCGGCAGCGGTCGAAGACCCGCGGGCAGCGCGGATGAAAGGCGCAGCCGGTGGGAATCGCGTTGAGCCTCGGCATCGCCCCGTCGATCTGCGAGAGCTCCTCCCGCTCCGCGACGATCGATGGAATCGAGCCCATGAGGCCACGCGTATACGGGTGCTGGGGACGGTGGATGACCTCGGCGACCGGACCGATTTCGACGATGCGCCCGGCGTACATCACCGCCACCCGATCGGCCGTTTCCGCAATCACGCCCATGTCGTGGGTGATGAGCATCACCGCGGTGCCGTGATCGCGGCAGAGGCGCTTGAGCAAGGCGATGATCTGCGCCTGGATCGACACGTCGAGCGCGGTGGTCGGCTCGTCGGCGATGATGAGCCTGGGCTTCGCCGAGAGCGCCAGGGCGATGACCACGCGCTGGCGCATGCCCCCCGAGAACTGGTGCGGGTAATGCTCGATGCGCTGCTCGGGCGCGGGTATTCCCACCTCGGCGAGCAAGCAGAGCGCCCGTGCCCGCGCCTCGCCCGCGGTCAGGTCCAGATGCGTGGTAATCGTCTCGACGAGCTGCCGGCCCACGGTATACAGGGGGTTGAGCGAAGTCAGCGGATCCTGGAACACGGCGCCGATCTGGCGACCGCGGATGCGCCGCAGCGCGTCGGCTGGCAGGTTGTCGATACGGCGCCCGGCGAGGCGGACTTCGCCGGCACCGATGCGCCCCGGCGGGTCGATGAGCCCGATCACCGCCGCGCCGGTGAGGGACTTGCCCGCGCCGGATTCGCCGACCACCCCGAGCACCTCGCCGGGCGCGATGCTCAGCGATACGCCGTCGACCGCGACCAAGGTTCCGTGCCGGGTCGGGAACTCGACCCGCAGCCCTTCCACCTCGAGCAGCGCCTCGGCGCTCACCAGGCCACCCGCCGCGTCCGGCCGTCTGCGCCGCGCAACTGTTGCGTCGTCGCGGCGACCGCGCTCATTGCAGCCTGGGATTGAGCGCGTCGCGCAGCCAGTCGCCAAGCAGATTGATCGCCAGCACCAGGATCACCAGCGCCGCGCCGGGAAAGATCGTGATCCACCATTCCCCGGAGAACAGAAAATCGTTGCCGACCCGGATCAGGGTGCCCAGAGACGGCCGGGTCGGCGGCACGCCGACCCCCAGAAAAGACAGGGTCGCCTCGAGCACGATGGCTGTGGCGATGTTGATGGTGGCGAGCACCAGCACCGGCCCGAGGACGTTGGGCAAGAGGTGCCGGAACACGATCGCTGCGGGCCTGACGCCGATGACGCGGGCCGCCTGCACGTATTCCTTGCTTTTTTCCACCATGGTCGAGCCGCGCACGGTGCGCGCGTACTGCGGCCAGTTGGACACGCCGATGGCGATGACGAGCACCAATAGCGCGACTTCGCCATGCGCCTCGCGCGGCAGCACCGCACGGGCAACGCCGTCGATCAGCAGGGCGATGAGGATCGCCGGGAACGACAGCTGCACGTCGGCGGCGCGCATGATGAAGGCGTCGATGCGCCCGCTGGCATAGCCGGAAACGAGCCCCAGGCTGACGCCGATGGCTACCGCCAGCGCGACGGCCGCCACACCCACCAGCAGCGAGATCCGGGTGCCGAACATGATCGCCGAGAGCACGTCGCGGCCCTGGTCGTCGGTGCCGAGCAGGTAGCCCGGCTTGGCACCGGGCAGGCCGCGCGGAGGGGTGAGCGCGTCGCTCAGATTGAGCGTGGCGAGGTCGAACGGGTTGTGCGGCGCGACCCAGGGCGCGAAGAGCGCCGCGCCGACGCAGGCTAAGAGCAGCAGCGCCGAGACCACCGCCACCGGCGAATGGCGAAACCCGTACGCCAGGTCGCTGCCCCACCAGCGGCCGAGTCGACCCGGCAGGGCCGCGGTGGTCACGGTCGGCGCAGCCACCGGCGCGACGCGGGCCGCGGCGATCTCACCGCACCACGACCCACTTCAGGAAGTTGAAGTTGTCGGGCAGCTGCACCAGGTCGACGTTCTTCTTCATCGCCCACGCCAGGGCCTGCTGATGCAGCGGTATATGGCCGATGTCGTCAGAGTGAATCTTGTAGAGCTCGTGGATCATCGCCTCGCGCTTCTGCTGATCGAGCTCGCTCGCGATCTGCGGCCCCAGCTCGTCGACGCGCTTGTTCGAATAGCTGCCGAGGTTGAACTGCCCCTGACCGGAGGGGCCGGGCGACATGAGAATGGCGAAGATCTGGTTGTGGGCGTCGTACGAGGCCGGCGTCCAGCCGAGCATATAGAACGACGTGTCGCGCGACAGGATCTTGGGAAAATAGGTGACCTTGGTCTCCACCATCAGGTTGACCTTGACGTCGATCTTGGCCAGCATCGCCGCCACCGCCTGGCAGATCGCCGCGTCGTTCACGTAGCGGTCGTTGGGGCAGTTGAGACCCACCTCGAAGCCGTTCGGATAGCCCGCCTCGGTCAACAGCTTCTTGGCCGCGGCCGGATCGTACGGCAGGCGGGTGTTGAGGTCCTTGGGAAAGCCGCGGATGCCCGGCGCGATCATGGAATTGGTCGGCGTGGCCGCGCCGCGCATCACCGTGCGCGCGATGGCGTTCTCGTCGATCGCCTGGTAAAACGCCTGGCGCACGCGATGATCCTTGAACGGATTCTTGCCCTTCACGTTGGAGTACAACAGCTCGTCACGCGCCTGATCCATGCCCAGAAAGATGGTGCGCAGCTCCGGTCCCTGCAGCACCTTGAGCGCCGGGTTTGCCGACAGCCGCTCGAGGTCCTGCAGCGGGGCGGGCTCCATCATGTCGATGTCCCCCGAGATCAGCGCCGCGACGCGCGTCGCGGCGTTGCCGATGGGGGTGAACACCGCTTCGGTAACGTTGCTCTCGACCTTGGTCCAGTAGCCCGGGTTGGCAACGAACACGGTGCGCACGCCGGGCTCGCGCGACTTGACCATGAACGGCCCGGTGCCATTGGCCTTCAGCGTCGCCGCGTTCTCCTTGCCCTTGCGCACGTCGACCGGCGCGGTGGCGTTGTTCTTCTCGCACCACGACTTGCTCATGATGAACCACACGTTGATCGTGTCCGGAAGGATCGGAAACGGTTCCGAGGTGATGATGTCGACGGTCAGATCGTCGATCTTCCTGATTTCCTTGATCGGCCCGACGTAGGTCTTCATGTCCGAGCCGTCGCTGCGCGCCCGCTCGTAGCTGAAGATCACGTCGTCGGCGGTGAACGGTGTCCCGTCGTGAAACTTGACCCCCTTGCGCAAGTTGAAGCGCCAGACCGTGGGCGAGGTCTGCTTCCAGGAGGTCGCGAGTATCGGGATGAGCTCGAGCTGCTTGCCGCGCCCGACCAGCGGCTCGTAGACGTTGCCCATGAGGGTCAGCTGCAGCGACTCGTTGAGCGCATACGGATCCATCGAAATGGCGTCGCCCTGGTCGGCGTAGCGAAAGGTCACGGCCTGCGCGCAGGGCGCTGCCAACGCCCCGGCGACGATTGCCGCGGCCAAAAGGGTCTTCATACGGTTCATGGTCGCTCTTCTCCTTCGGTTAACCGCCAAGTTAGCTGCCCGGCGCCGCCGCCAGCGCCGCGATCGCCTGCAGGCACGCCGCTAGCGCCTGGGCGTAGACCATCGCCTTCCAGTCGTCGGCATCGATGTGGAACGCCTCGCGCAGGTCGCGCTTGATTTCGGCGCGCTGCGCCGGGGGCGCCTGCGGATGCTGCTGCAGCCAGTGCTCGGCACGCAGCGCCTGCAGCGTGTGCTCGAGCGAATAGGTGCCGTACTCGAGCACCATCGGCGTGAGTTCGGCGCCCGGGCATTCGCCGTACGCGGCGCCGCAGACGAGCCCGGTGACCCGCGCCGCGCTCGAGGATCCTTCGAAGGCCGACGTGACTTCGCCTCCCCACCAGATTCTCGCCCGGGCGATGTCGCCCGGCTCGTCACGGCCGGCCCAGATCTTCTCGCCATGGCCGCGGGGTCCCAACCCGGTGTGCAGATCGATCCACCCCAGGCGTCTCTTCGCCGCCGCCCGGCCGCGCAGCGCGGTGCGCACACAGGCATTGCTCCACGACGCCCGGCTGCCACCATAGAACAGGCCGTCGGCGAAGGCGTACTGGCCGCCGGTCACCGCCGCCTGGAACGCTTGCACGCCGCGCTGCGCGATCCATGCCCGCAACTTCGCTTCGTGGTCCTCCGGCGGCGGCCAGGTCGGCGGAAGCAGCAGGGCGTGAACCTCCGCGTAGGCATCGCTGCTCGGCAGCGGCGCCGAGAAATCGACGAAGTTGCGATTCAGGTCGGCGTTGTCCTCGTTGGCGCGGCGCAGATGCGAGAAGCCGTACGGGTTGAGCGCGTGCAGCATCAGCACGCTCGCCCCGGCGCGCGCGATCGCCGCCAGAAACGCCTCGTCGTGCAGCAGCGCGACCTGGCAACCGGAGCCGCAGAAGCCCTCGACGCCGTGGGTTCCCGAGGAGATGAGCAGAAGGCCGGGGGCGGTCGGCGTGCCGATTTCCGCCCAGTCGATCGACAGCTCCTCCCCTTGCGCGCCGCGCTCGCTCGGGTGCACGTCGCGGTATATCCGCGCCCCGCGCGAGCGCGCGGCGGCGAGGAACTTGTCGCGGGCCTCGCCGTAGGTCGGCGCAAAATGTGGCACGGCGCTCATCGGGGTGGTGCCTCAAGGGCCGAGCGGCAGCGCATGCTCGGCGAGCGCTGCCAGGTAGCCCGCCCCGAGCGGGATGACGTCGTCGTTGAAGTCGTAGCGGCTGTTGTGCAGGAAGCAGCCGCCCTCGGCGCCCCCTTGCCCGAGCCGGGCGTAGGCACCCGGGCAGCGCTGCAGCATGAACGAAAAGTCTTCAGAGCCCATGCTGGGCTCGAGGTCGCGGACGACGTTTGGTTCCCCGACCAGAGCGGCGGCGACGTCGGCGGCGAATTCGGCCTCGCGGCTGCTGTTGACGGTCGCCGGATACAGCCGCTCGTAGCGAAGGGTCGCCGTCGCGCCGAAGGCGGCGGCCACGGAATGCACCAGCTCATTCAAGCGCCGCTCGACCGCGTCGGCCGTCTGCGGACGGAAGGTGCGCACCGTGCCGACCAGCCGCGCCTCGCGCGGGATCACGCTCATCGCCGCGAGATTGCCGGCATGCATCGCGCACAGGCTCACCACCGCCGAGTCGAGCGGGCTCACGTTGCGGGCGACGATGGACTGCGCGGCGGTGATGATGTGTCCGGCGACGAGCACCGGGTCGACGGCGAGGTGCGGATGCGCACCGTGGCCGCCGCGCCCTTCGATATGGATCTCGATGCGGTCGGCGGCCGCCATCATCGGTCCCGGGCGTATGCCGATCTTGCCCGGCGGCAGCGCCGGCCAGTTGTGCAGCGCGTAGATGGCGTCGGCCGGAAAGCGCTCGAACAGCCCGTCATCGATCATCGCCTTGCCGCCGCCGAAGCCCTCCTCTCCGGGCTGGAAGATGAGATGCACGGTGCCGTCGAAGCGGCGGGTCGCGGCGAGATAACGCGCCGCGCCGAGCAGCATCGTGGTGTGTCCGTCGTGGCCGCAGCCGTGCATGCGGCCCTTGAAGCGCGAGGCGTGGGCAAAATCGTTTTCCTCGTGCATCGGCAGGGCGTCCATGTCGGCGCGCAGGCCGATCGCGCGGCCGCTGTCCTGACGCGCGCCGCGAACGACGGCGACCACGCCGGTTCTGCCCACGCCGGTATGGTATTCGAGGCCGAGCCGGTCGAGCTCCGCGGTGACCACCTGGACTGTGCGATGCTCCTCGAAGCCTAGCTCCGGATGGGCGTGCAGGTCGCGCCGCAGTGCCGTGAGTTCCGAGTGCTGACGGTGCAGAAAGTCGACCGGGCCCATGCGCGCTCGCCGTTCAGTGCGCGGCCACCAGCCGCTCGACGCGCAGGCGCGGGTCGACGGCATAGTAGAGCAGGTCGACGACCAGATTGATGAGCACGAAAACCAGCGCGATGAAGCACAGGTACGCGGCCATGACCGGCACGTCGGCGAAGCTCACCGCCTGGATGAAGAGCAGCCCCATACCCGGCCATTGGAACACGGTCTCGGTGATGATGGCGAAGGCGATGATCGAGCCGAGCTGCAGGCCGGTAATCGTGATCACCGGCACCAGCGTGTTCTTGAGCGCGTGCCCGAAGTGAATGGCACGGTCGGTAAGCCCGCGCGCCCGCGCGAACTTGATGTAGTCGGTGCGCAGCACCTCGAGCATCTCGGCGCGCACCAGGCGCATGATCAAGGTCATCTGGAACAGCGACAGCGTGATCGCCGGCAGGATCAGCGCCTTGAGCCCGCTCCAGGTCAGAAGTCCGGTGGTCCACCAGCCCAGGGCCACGGTTTCGCCGCGGCCGAACGAGGGCAGCCATCCCAGGATCACGGCGAAGACGAGGATCAGCAGGATGCCGATCAGGAACGTCGGCAGCGACACGCCGATGAGCGATACGGTCAGCAGCACCTGCGCCAGCCACGAATGGCGCTTCAGCGCGGTATAGACCCCTGCCGGAATGCCCAGCGCCAGCGCCAGCAGCGCCGCGACCGTCGCCAGCTCCAGCGTCGCCGGCAGCCGCTCCTTGAGCAGCGTCGCCACCGGCCGGCCCTGGCGCAGCGAGAGGCCGAACTCGCCCCGCACCGAGCGCGCGACAAAGCGCGCGAACTGCACATAGAAAGGCTGGTCGAGGCCCAGATCGGCCCGCAGCTGCGCGCGCTGCTCCGGAGTTGCATCCTGACCGACCATGAACGTTACCGGATCGCCGGTAAAGGTGAACAGGCCGAAAGCGATCAGCGCGACGACCGTCATGACAACGACCGACTGCAGGATGCGGCGAATGATGAACGCGAGCAAGGGGTGGGCCAGCTTCGATCCGAAGCGCGATGACGATTTCGTGACGCGCTGCGATGATGCCCAAAGCGCTCCGGAGCGTCAAATGCGCCGCGCCTGTGGCTGGCCCCGCGCGCCGCGATCCGCCGCGGGCCTTCGGCCACGGTCGGGGCTACTCGCGCGCGGCAAGCGGCGGCCGTGGCTTGGTCACTGCGTCGGGCTCCAGGATCGCATCGAGTTCTTCCTTCGACAGCAGCTTCTTCGCCAGCACCAGGTTGTAGACGCTCTGCCCGGTCGCCAGCGCCTCCTGGGCGACCTCGGTGGCGTTGGCGTAGCCGATGTAGGGATTGAGCGCGGTGACGATTCCGATCGAATGCTCGACCGAGGCGCGCAGCCGCTCGCGGTTGGCCGTGATGTCCTTGACGCAGCGCTCGGCGAGCGTCAGGCAGCCATTGCGCAGGTGGGTAATGCTCTTGAACAGGCTGTGGGCGATGATCGGCTCGAAGGCATTGAGCTGCAGCTGGCCCGCTTCGGCCGCGAAGCTCACCGTGACATCGTTTCCGATCACTTCGAAGGCGATCTGGTTGACCACCTCCGGAATCACCGGATTGACCTTGCCCGGCATGATGGAGGAGCCGGCCTGCATGGGCGGCAGGTTGATCTCGCCCAGCCCGGCGCGCGGGCCGCTGGAGAGCAGGCGCAGGTCATTGCAGGTCTTGGACAGCTTGACCGCCACCCGCTTGAGCACGCCCGAAAGCTGCACGAAGCCGCCGCAATCCTGCGTCGCCTCGACGAGATTGGGCGCGGTGATGAGCGGGATCCCGGTTATCTCGCTCAGCTTCAGGCATACCAGGGTCGCGTACTCCGGGTGGGCGTTGATGCCGGTGCCGATTGCGGTAGCCCCAAGGTTTATCTCCCGGATCAGAAGCGCCGCCTCCTTGAGCCGCTCCTCATCCTCGCCCAGCATCACCGCATAGGTCGAGAACTCCTGGCCCAGCGTCATCGGAACCGCGTCCTGCAATTGCGTGCGCCCCATCTTGAGCACGTCGCTGAACTCTTCGGCTTTGTGCTCGAACGCGCGGCGAAGCAGCTCCATGGCGTCGACCAGGCGGAAGATGCCGAACCAGCCAGCGACCTTGAGCGCGGTCGGATAGACGTCATTGGTGCTCTGGCTCATGTTGACGTGCTCGTTCGGGTGCAGGTGCGCGTATTGACCGCGCTGGTGACCGAGCAGCTCCAGCGCGCGGTTGGCGATCACCTCGTTGGCATTCATGTTGGTCGAGGTACCCGCGCCGCCCTGGATCACGTCGACGATGAAGTGCTCGTGCAAATCGCCGGCACGGATTTCCTCGCACGCCTTGACGATGGCATCGGAGCGTTCCTGGTCGAGAAGGCCCAGCTCGTGATTGGCGAGCGCGGCTGCCTGCTTGATGCAGGCCAGCGCCCGGATGAGGTCGGGATAGATCGAGATCGGGTTGCCGGTGATGGGAAAGTTCTCGAAGGCGCGCAGCGTGTGCACGCCGAAATACGCGCCCGCGGGCACCTGGCGGTCCCCGAGCAGATCGTGCTCGACGCGGTGTTTGTCTGTCGGCATGACGCTCTTCCTTGGTGGCTCCGCGGCAGCGGCCCCGCGGATCGGTTTCCAGTGCAGAGCGGGAATGGAGTCCGGGTCAGCCCCGCCTTGCGGCAGGGTGCACCGCGGCGCACCTGCTTCAGGACGCGACAACCCTTCCCGGCCAGTTTAGTACACTCGCCCCAGCACACCAACTACGGGCGCTTCGCAACCTCCCGCTGCCGCCGCGTGGCAAACAGGCACACGCCCGCGGTGACCGAGACATTGAGCGATTCGACGCTCCCCGAGAGCGGGATGCGCACGATGCGATCGCACAACTCGCGGGTCAGCCGGCGCAGGCCCGTTCCCTCCGCTCCCAGCACCCACGCGATCGGCCCGGAGAGGTCGGCGTCAAACAGGCTCTCGTCACCATCGGCATCGGCACCCAGCAGCCAAACGTCGTGGCTCTTGAGATCGCGCAAGGTCCGCGCCAGGTTGGTCACCGTGATCACCGGCACCGTATCGGCGGCACCGGACGCCGCCTTGGCGACGGTCGCGTTGACCCCGACCGCGCGATCCTTGGGCAAGATGACCGCTTGCGCGCCAAATGCGTCTGCGCTGCGCAGGCACGCGCCCAGGTTATGGGGATCGGTGACACCATCGAGCACCAGCAGCAATGGAGGCTCGCGCAGGTCGTCGAGCACTTCCTCGAGCGTTCGATACGGCAGGTCCGCAGCGATGATGGCAACGACCCCCTGGTGCTTCGTGGTGCCCGCCAGCGCGGCAAGGCGCCGTTCGT
>Ga0074045_10003459_pt1 | contig 14227 bp, 6 predicted proteins | sample BogForMeECP23OM2_FD_94442 | JGI IMG/M metagenome (GOLD analysis project Ga0074045, IMG submission 94442) | Bog forest soil microbial communities from Calvert Island, British Columbia, Canada - Bog Forest MetaG ECP23OM2 | ecosystem: Environmental > Terrestrial > Soil > Wetlands ... | reverse complement strand
GAAGATGCGCGCTGGAAGGTCTGGCGCTTGCGCCTTTCCCCTGAACCCCAGGTCGTGGCCTGCGCCTTCAACCTCTACTAATTCGTTTCTGGCGGGGATTAGCTTTAGCGCTTTCTTCATCTCTTCGATGCTGCCGAACGGGTCGCGCGCGCCGCTGACAAACAAGCTGGGTGTGCGCAGGTTGGGCAGATGCTCAACACGAAGCTGCTCGGGCTTGCGCGGCGGATGAAGCGGGTACGAGAGAAGTAAGAGGCCCGAAACAAGATCGGGTTCCGAGGCGCAGAGGATGGTGGATTGACGGCCTCCGTAGGAGTGGCCGCCGAGAAATATTTTTCCGCTTGCCTGCCTTCGCAGGGCGGCAACCGCGTTGCGCAGGCCGGCGCGGTCGCGCTCGGCTTGGCCAGGGAAGGGAGGCCCGGTCGGCCGCTGCTGGCGGTAGAGCAGGTCGCAGCGCAGGACGGTGTAGCCGTGTCCGCGGAAGGTTTCAGCGAGGGCGACTAGCAAGGGAGCCGCACAGTTGCTGCCGGCGCCGTGGGTGAGGATGAGGGCATTGCCAGTGGGCTTTTCGGGCGAGTGCAGGAAGCCGCGCACGGCGGGGTGCAACGATGGATCGAAGAATGAAGTGATTCCGTCCAAAGTAATCCACTCGAAAACTTGACCTAAGATTTGCGGCGGCGCTTCCCTGTTGGCCGGTCGCTCTCCCCCACTGTGTGCAAGCGCATGAAGTTGGTTGCGCCGGAGGCGAGCTTGGTTCCGGCGACCAGGCCGAGCACTTCCCCGGCGCGGATGAGCCCTTTTGGCAACAATTCCTTTTCGGCCGTCTTAAGCATCGCCTCCGCCGACTCCCACTGGCTCTGATGGACCGGATGCACGCCCCAGAGCGCATTCATTCGGTTGCAGACCTCGGGGTGGCGGCTGAAGGCGTAGATGCAGACCTTGGGACGATGTTTGGAGAGCATGCGCGCGGTGTTGCCGCTTTCGGTGAAGACGGCAATGGCGCGCATGGGCAAATCCTCGGCAGCGTGCGCTATCGATTCGCAGATGGTTTCCGCGACCGAATAGCGATGCAGCTCCCGACGCCGGCGTAGCGGCATCGGAAACTGCGTAACGCTCGCCTCGGCTTCGAGGACAATGCGAGCCATCATGGCGACGGCCTCACGCGGATAGCGGCCACTGGCGGTTTCGCCGGAAAGCATGACGGCGTCGGTGCCGTCGAAAATGGCATTGGCCACGTCGCTCGCTTCCGCCCGCGTGGGGCGCGGGTTTTCGGTCATGGATTCGAGCATTTGCGTGGCCGTGATGACCGGCCTGCGCCACACGCCAGCGCGCTGAATCACCTTTTTCTGAATGATGGGCACGCGCTCGGGCGGAACTTCCACACCGAGGTCGCCGCGGGCGATCATGACTCCGTCGGTCACTTCGAGAATTTCTTCCAGATGCTCGATGGCCTGCGGCTTTTCGAGCTTGGCAACGATGGGCACCGATTTCCCATAGGTGCGCATCAGGTCTTTGGCCAGGCGGATGTCGTCGGCCGAGCGCACGAAGGAGAGGGCAACGACGTCGACACCGTGCTTGAGACCGAACCGAAGATCGAGCTTGTCTTTTTCGGTGAGCGCGGGAATGGAGACTGCAGCCCCGGGCAGGTTGATGCCTTGATGCTCGGCGAGCAGGCCGCCGTTGCCGACTTCGCACTCCACATCGTTACCGCGAACGGCGCGGACTTTCAATTCAATGCGGCCATCGGAGAGCAGGATGAGCGCGCCCGGTGAGACTTCGCGAGCCAAGCCGGGGAAGTCGGTCGATAGGAGCGTGGCGGTTCCGGCGATGGCGCGCGGCGTGATGGTGAGCACGCTGCCGGTTTTCAATTCGACGGGCTTGCCGTCTTTCAGGCGCCCGGTGCGGATTTTGGGGCCTTGCAGGTCCTGGAGAATGCAGATGGTGCGTTTGAGACGGCGCGCGGCGCGGCGCAAGCGCTGGATTCGCCGCGCGTGCTCGGGGTGGGTACCGTGGGAAAAGTTGAGCCGGGCAACATCCATGCCGAGGCGCATGAGGTCGAGGATGAATTCTTCAGAGTCACAAGCGGGGCCGATGGTGCAGACGATTTTGGCGCGGCGCACGCGGGAGGATGGCTCTGGCGTTGCGGCTGGCAGGCTGCCAGCGATGAGATCTAGTTTGCGGTCATTCACGTTGAGAAATCATACTGGAAGAGACGAGGGATGGCGCCAGCGATTCTTAATCGCGCGTGGGCGGCGGTACTTTCGTCAGCCCGCGCGGGAAGAGCATCGCGTTAAACTCGGCGCCAATCAGGATGACCAGCGAGATGAGATACATCCAGACCAGCAGCGCGATCCCCACGCCGAGCGAGCCGTAGATGATGCTGTAATTGGCATAGTGCTGGAGGTACCATCCGAAACCGGCCGTGGAAAGCAACCAGAGGGCGGTGGCGAGAACAGCGCCGGGCAGGACCGTGTGCCAGGGCTGGGTGCGCGGAACCGCGTTGTGATAGATGAGTTGAATGACGGCGATACTGGTGAGGATCGCGATGATCCAGCGGATCAGGCCCCAGAGTAGCAGAACCAATGGGGTGAATTCGTGGCCCAGATAAAACAGCAAGCGCGTTTCAATGCGGCTGCCGAAGGCGACCAGCATAGTGGCGAAGGTTAGCGGCAGACCGGCCATCAGCACCAGCGAAATTGCAATCAGTCGCTCCTGGACCAGGCCCCACGTTTTGGGAAGCTGGTAGGCGCGGCGGAATCCGTCCATCCAGGAAATAATCACGCCGGAAGCGGTCCACAAGGTGAGAAGCGAAGTGGTAACCAGCAAGCCGACCGGCCGATTCGAGCTGCCGCGAAGATAGGAAAGCGCGGTCGCGCTCCCGGCCGGCAGAATGCTATCGAGCGCGTGCGAGATCTCGCGCAGATAAACTTCGCCCCGGCGAATGGTCGCCATGACCGAGCCGAGCACAAGAAGGAACGGGAAAAAAGTAAGGATGGACGAATAGGCACCGCCTTTGGCGATAGCGAATGCGTCATGCTCGAAAGAGCGCCAGATGGATAAGCGAAACAGGCGCCAGAAGCGGCCGAGCGCGGGAGCCACGACGAGGCCACCCGGCATCGGCTCCTGAGTGGGAGTGCGATTCTCGGGCTGGCCGGGCGCGTGCTTTGGCTCAATCGCTAGTGACATAGGGTTCAACTTGGACCCTTCGCCTTCGCTCAGGGCTGGCGGGCGAGGGCGCCCATCTCTCCACAAAAACAAGGGGCGACTCTCGTCGCCCCCGCTGATGAATCATTGGCCTTACTCCGCGGCGAGTTCTTCGGTCTCGCCTTCATGCCGCATGAGTTCGAGCGCACGCTCGGCCTCTTCGTAGGCTTGCGAGACTTCCTCCTGCACCTTGCTGGCAGCCTCTTCCATTTCCGGAGAGAGGCGGACGTTGCGGTAATACTCCATGCCGGTGCCGGCGGGAATCAAGCGGCCCACGATGACGTTCTCCTTCAGTCCGCGCAGGTGATCGACGGCGCCCTGAATGGATGCTTCGGTCAGCACACGCGTGGTCTCCTGGAAGGAGGCAGCCGAGATGAACGAATCGGTAGAGAGCGACGCCTTCGTGATGCCGAGCAGCAGCGGACGTCCGGTAGCCGGCTTTCCGCCCTGCGCGATCACACGCTCGTTCTCCTCGTGGAAGCGGAACTTGTCCACTTGTTGTTCGAGCAGGAACTGCGTGTCGCCCACGTCTTCGACCTTCACCCAACGCATCATCTGGCGGACGATGACTTCGATGTGCTTGTCGGAAATGTTTACGCCCTGCAGCCGGTAGACTTCCTGGATTTCGTTGACCAGGTAAGACTGCAGTTCTTTTTCGCCGAGCACAGCGAGGATGTCGTGCGGGTTGAGCGGGCCGTCCATGAGCGGTTCACCCGCCTTGACGCGCTCGCCTTCCTGCACGTTGATGTGAACGCCGCGCGGAACCGAGTATTCCTTTTCGGTGCCGTTGTCGGCAGTGACGTAGAGTTTGCGCTGGCCTTTGGCAACCTCGCCAAAACGAACCGTGCCATCGATTTCGCTGATGACGGCGGTTTCGCGCGGCTTGCGGGCCTCGAACAATTCGACCACGCGCGGCAGACCGCCCGTGATGTCCTTGGTCTTGGTGGTTTCGCGCGGGATCTTCGCCAGCACGTCGCCGGGGAAAACCGTGTCTCCGTCCTGCACCATCAGGTGAGCGCGGGAAGGCATCAGGTAGCGCTTGCTCGATTTGCCCTTGATGACGACCGCGGGCTGGCGCTTCTCGTCGGGCGAATCGGCCACCACGTGACGCGACAGGCCGGTGACTTCGTCCACTTCTTCGTGGAGCGTGATGCCTTCCTGCAGGTCCTTGAACTGGGTTGTGCCGCCGATTTCGGTGAGGATCGCGAACGTGTACGGATCCCATTCGACGAGAGACTGGCCGAGTTGCACCGGGCCGCCGTCAGTCACTTTCACCTTGGCGCCGTACACGACCGCGTAGCGCTCGCGCTCGCGGCCCTTTTCGTCCACGACCGCGATCGAGCCCTGGCGGTTCATTACGACCAGATCGCCAGTCTTCGACTTCACGGTTTGCAGGTTGATGAAGCGGGCCAAGCCGTTCGACTTGGCATCGAGGCGCGATTGCTCGGAAACTCGCGACGCCGTGCCGCCGATGTGGAAGGTACGCATCGTGAGCTGAGTTCCGGGTTCGCCGATGGACTGCGCCGCAATGACGCCGGTTGCCTCGCCGAGTTCGACGAGACGGCCGGAGGCGAGGTTACGTCCGTAGCACATGACGCAAACGCCGCGCTTCGATTCGCAGGTGAGCACGGAGCGAATTTTGACGCGCTCGATGCCGGCGGCCTGAATTGCGCCCGCCAGGTCCTCGGTGATTTCGTGGTTGATATCGACCACGACTTGCCCGTCGTAGTCCTTAATTTTTTCGAGCGAAACGCGGCCGACGATGCGGTCGCGCAGCGGTTCGATGATCTCGCCCGCTTCCACGATACCGGAGACAAAGATGCCGTCCACGGTGCCGCAGTCGTATTCGCTGATGATGACATCTTGCGCGACGTCGACCAGACGCCGCGTCAGATAGCCCGAGTCAGCGGTCTTGAGCGCGGTATCGGCGAGACCCTTGCGAGCGCCGTGCGTCGAGATGAAGTATTCGAGCACCGTCAGACCTTCGCGGAAGTTGGCCGTGATCGGCGTTTCGATAATTTCGCCGGTCGGCTTGGCCATCAATCCGCGCATGCCGGAGAGCTGGCGAATCTGCTGTTTCGATCCGCGAGCGCCGGAGTCGGCCATGACGTAAATCGGGTTGAGTTCGCCTTCCTTGTCGCGGCGCTGCATCTGGCCGAACATTTCATCGGCGACCTTTTCCGTGATGGCCGACCAGATTTCGATGACCTTGTTGTAGCGTTCGCCGTTGGTGATGGCGCCGTCGAGATACTGCTGCTGGACCGCGATCACCGACTTGTCGGCGTCGCGAACGAGCGTCTTCTTGTTGTCCGGGATAACCATGTCATCGATGCCGATGGAGAGGCCGGCGCGCGTGGCGTAGCTGAAACCGAGCGACTTGATCTCATCGAGCATCTTGACCGTGGTTTCGAGGCCGTAGCGCAGATAGCAGTAATTGACCAACTGGCCAATGCCCTTTTTCTTGAGCAGGCCATTGATGTACGGCATTGCCTCGCGGTCGCCGACGGCCTTGGGCAGATGGTCGTTGAGGATGGCGCGGCCGACCGTGGTATTGATGTACTCGCGGTTGAACTGCACTGGGTCGGTGTGGCTGACGTCCTGATCGTCGTAGGCCTGGGTCAGATCGATGACCTCGCCGGTGAAACGCAGGCGAATCGGCGTCAGCGTTTCCACCTCGCCCATTTCGAGCGCGATGACAACGTCGTCAATGTTGGCGAACGAGCGGCCTTCACCCTTGGCTCCCGGCTTGCCTTTGGTCAGGTAGTAGAGACCGAGCACCATATCCTGCGTGGGCACGGTGATGGGCTGGCCCGACGCGGGCGAGAGGATGTTGTGCGAAGACAACATCAGGACGCTCGCTTCCACCTGCGCTTCGGGCGAAAGCGGAATGTGCACTGCCATCTGGTCGCCGTCGAAATCGGCGTTGAATGCCGTGCAGACGAGCGGGTGAATCTTGATGGCCTTGCCTTCGACCAGCACCGGCTCAAATGCCTGAATGCCGAGACGGTGAAGCGTGGGAGCGCGGTTGAGCAGGACAGGGTGATCTTTAATCACCTCTTCGAGAATGTCCCAAACGATGTGCTCCTGCTGCTCGACCATTTCCTTGGCTTGCTTGATGGTGGTGCAGTTGCCGGTCTGTTCGAGTCGGTGATAGATGAAAGGCTTGAAGAGTTCGAGCGCCATCTTCTTCGGCAAGCCGCACTGGTGCAGTTTCAATTCGGGGCCGACCACGATGACGGAACGGCCAGAGTAATCGACGCGCTTGCCGAGCAGGTTCTGGCGGAAGCGGCCCTGCTTGCCCTTGAGTGTGTCGGAGAGCGACTTGAGCGGGCGATTGTTGGCGCCGCGCAGCACGCGGCCGCGGCGGCCGTTATCGAACAGCGCGTCAACCGCCTCCTGCAGCATGCGCTTTTCGTTGCGCACGATGACTTCGGGAGCGTGCAGGTCCATCAGCTTCTTCAACCGGTTGTTGCGGTTGATGACGCGGCGATAGAGATCGTTCAGATCGGATGTGGCAAAGCGGCCGCCGTCGAGTGGAACCAGGGGGCGGAGTTCGGGTGGAATCACCGGGAGCACGTCGAGGATCATCCACTGCGGCTTGTTGCCGCTCTTGCGGAAAGCTTCGACCACCTTCAGCCGCTTGGCGTATTTCAGGCGCTTTTGCAGCGAGGTTTCGTTCTTCATCTTCTCGCGCAGCTCGCCGGACAGGGAATCGACCTCAATGCGCTTGAGTAGTTCCTTGATCGCTTCGGCGCCCATCATGGCCTTGAAGCCGGTAGGGCGGAATTGCTGGTCGAGTTCGCGGAACTTGGCTTCGTCTTTGATGACCTCGCGGTCCTTTACCTCCGCATCGCCGGGATCGACGACGACGTAGGCCTCGAAGTACAGAATCGCTTCGAGATCGCGCAGGGAAATATCGAGCAGGTGGCCGATGCGGCTGGGCAGGCCCTTGAAGAACCACACGTGCGAGCAGGGCGAGGCCAGTTCGATGTGGCCGAGCCGTTCGCGGCGGACTTTCGAGAGCGTGACTTCCACGCCGCACTTGTCGCAGATCACGCCGCGGTGCTTCATGCGCTTGTACTTGCCGCAGAGGCACTCCCAGTCCGTAACCGGACCAAAAATGCGCGCGCAGAAAAGTCCGTCGCGCTCCGGCTTGAAGGTGCGGTAGTTGATGGTTTCCGGTTTGGTGACTTCCCCGTGCGACCAGCTCCGGATTTTTTCCGGGGACGCCAGGCTGATGCGAATGGCATCGAAGTCAGCAACAGGGTTGGCCAGATCAAATGGGCTTGAACGAAACATGTGCCTCCGCTTTCCTCGGCTGTTACACCGCCGCTCGCGGCTCCTGAAAAACCGTCGCTAGTCGTTGGTCGTTAGTCGCTAGCGAAATCTTTAGCCCGCAGTCCCAAGAGCAACAACTGCGGGTCTCTACTTTGAAACTCAATCGGCCGGCTAGCCGCGAACGACCAACGACTAGCGACCAACGACTGCTTTCTTAATCTGCTGCTACGGCCACCGGCTTCTTCTCCGAGGCCTTGATTAACTCGACATCCAGGCAAAGGGCCTGCAATTCGCGAATCAGCACGTTGAACGATTCGGGCACGCCCGGCTCCATCGCGGCCTCGCCCTTGACGATGGCCTCGTAGATTTTGGTGCGTCCGTAAACGTCGTCCGACTTCGCGGTGAGCAGTTCCTGCAGGATGAACGCCGCGCCATACGCTTCCAGAGCCCAGACTTCCATTTCGCCGAAGCGCTGGCCGCCGAACTGCGCCTTGCCACCCAGCGGCTGCTGGGTGATGAGCGAGTACGGGCCGATGGAACGCGCGTGAATCTTGTCGTCTACCAGGTGCGAAAGTTTCAGCATGTAGATGTAGCCGACTGTGATCGGCTGCTCGAAGCGCTCGCCGGTCATGCCGTCGCGCAGGTTGGTCTTGCCTGATGTGGGCAGCCCAGCGCGCTCGAGGAGCGCCTTGATCTCGCTTTCGCGGGCGCCGTCAAACACAGCCGAGCCCATGAACACGCCCTTCGACAGCGTAGGCGCCACGGCTTCCAGTTCGTCTTCGCTCATGTCGGCGATGGTGTCGGCCAGCACCGTATCTTTGAACAGCGCCTTCAGATCGCGGCGAATCGCTTCCGAGCGCGTGTTCTGCTTGAGAAGCTCGGAGATCTTCTTGCCGAGTTCGTGCCCAGCCCAGCCGAGGTGCGTTTCGAGAATCTGGCCCACGTTCATACGGCTTGGCACGCCGAGCGGGTTAAGAACGATTTCAACTGGCGTTCCATCCTCGAGGTACGGCATATCCTCTTCGGGAAGAACGCGCGCGATCACGCCCTTGTTGCCGTGACGTCCGGCCATTTTGTCGCCGACGCTCAGCTTGCGCTTCATGGCGATGTAGACCTTCACCAGCTTGATGACGCCCGGCGGCAACTCATCGCCCTTGGTCAGCTTGTCTTTCTTCTCGTTGACGATCTTCTTGAGCACATCGATCTGGCGCGAGGTCATTTCCTCGATCTCGTCGATCTGCTCATTCACCCGCGGATCCTTATCGGCGTACTTGATACGCTTGAGGTTGCGCGTCGAGATACGCTCGATGGCATCGCGGTCGAGAATCGTGTCCTTGGTTAGCAGGCGCTTGTTGGTGCGCTCGTCGTGCAGATCGGCTTGCACTTCCTTGCCGCCCAGCAGGTCTTCGAGACGCTTCAGACGCTCGTCGGTAAGAATTCGGATTTCGTCCGAGAGGTTCTTTTCGAGCTTTGCGACCTGACTCGCTTCAATCGTTTTGGCGCGCTCGTCTTTCTCCTGGCCTTTGCGGGAGAAAATCTTCACGTCGACGACCACGCCTTCGATTCCGGGTGGGCAGTAGAGCGAGGCGTCGCGCACGTCGCCGGCTTTTTCGCCGAAGATCGCGCGCAGCAGCTTTTCTTCCGGCGTGAGCTGGGTTTCGCCCTTGGGCGTAACCTTGCCGACGATGATGTCGCCCTGCTTGATGCTGGCGCCGATGCGGATCACGCCGGCTTCATCCAGGTTGCGCAGCGTGGATTCGCTGACGTTCGGAATGTCGCGCGTGACTTCTTCAGGACCGAGCTTGGTGTCGCGGGCTTCGAGTTCGAATTCCTCGATGTGAACGGAGGTGTAGTAATCCTCCTTGACCATCTTTTCGGAGACGAGGATCGCGTCTTCGAAGTTGTAGCCGCGCCACGGCATGAACGCGACAAGCACGTTGCGGCCCAGCGCCAACTCGCCGAAGTCGGTGCAGGGGCCGTCGGCAATGACCTGGCCCTTCACCACGCGCTGGCCTTTCTTCACAATCGGCTTCTGGTTAATACACGTGTTCTGGTTGGAGCGCTTGAACTTGGTCAGCTGATAAATGTCGCTGCCCACTTCACGCGAAAGCTGCATCGGATGATGCTCGCCTTCGACGCGCACGATGATGCGCTCGGAATCGACCGAGTCAATGATGCCGTTGCGCTTGGCCAGAATCACGGCGCCGGAGTCGCGCGCGGTGACGCCTTCCATGCCGGTTCCGACGATGGGAGCCTGCGCGCGGAGCAGCGGCACGGACTGGCGTTGCATGTTCGCGCCCATAAGTGCGCGGTTCGCGTCGTCGTGTTCGAGGAAGGGAACAAGCGAAGCGGCGACCGAAACCAGCTGCTTCGGGCTGACGTCGACGTAATCGACTTCATCGCGATTCACGAGCACGAAGTTGCCCTGCTTGCGGGCATTCACGAGTTCGGAGGCGATGCGGCCTTTCTCGTCGAGTTCGACGTTGGCCTGCGCGATCACGTGGCGGTCTTCCTCCCAAGCCGAGAGGTAGAACGAAAACGGGTCGATTTCGATCGGCTTCTTGCGGCGTTCCTTCAGGTCGGAATTGACCTTCTCGATCTCGCTCTTCTCCGCGTGATCCCCGACTTTGTAATCGCTGTCGCCGGCGTTCACGACCTGCACGAAATCGACAACGCGCGCGCCCTTAACCTTGCGGTAGGGCGACTCGATAAATCCGTAGTCGTTAATGCGCGCAAAGCAGCTCAGCGACGAAATCAGTCCGATGTTCGGACCTTCCGGCGTTTCAATTGGGCAAATGCGGCCGTAGTGCGTCGGGTGTACGTCGCGGACTTCGAATCCAGCGCGCTCGCGGGACAGACCGCCCGGCCCAAGTGCCGAGAGACGCCGCTTGTGCGTAATTTCCGAGAGCGGGTTGGTCTGATCCATGAACTGCGAAAGCTGCGACGATCCGAAGAACTCGCGGATCGCGGCCATGACCGGCTTAGCGTTGACCAGGTCGTGCGGCATGGCCGTCGACATTTCCTGGTAGACGCTCATTTTTTCCTTGATGGCGCGCTCCATGCGGACCAGGCCGATGCGGAACTGGTTCTCCATCAATTCGCCGACAGCGCGCACGCGGCGGTTGCCGAGGTGATCGATGTCGTCAACGGATCCGATGTTCTTTCGCAGCTTGAGCAGGTACTTGATGGTTGCGTAGAAATCGTTGGGATCGAGCGTGCGCTGCTCGAGGCTGGTCGCTTCCTGGTTCTCGAACAGCTTGATGTTGAATTTCAAGCGGCCTACGCGCGAGAAATCGTATTTGCGCGGGTCGAAGAACATGCCCTGGAACAATGCGGTTGCCGTATCGAGCGTGGGCGGATCGCCGGGGCGGAGCTTGCGGTAGATCTCGATCAGCGCTTCCGAAGGAGTCGTGACAGAATCGCGGCGCAGCGTCTGGCCGATGACCGTGCCCACGTCGTCGCGCTCGGGGAAGAAAACATTCATTTCAACGACGCCCGATTCGAGAATCTTCGGGAGCTTGTCGGCCGTGATTTCGGAGTTGGCTTCGAGCAGAACTTCGCCGGTGGTTGTGTCGACGATGTCGCTTGCGGACCACGCGCCTTCGAGGTCGGTGGTATCGATTTCGATTTCGCTGATCTTCGCCTTCTGAATTTCTTTCAGAACGGCATGGCTGATCTTGCGGCCGGAGTGCGCCACTTCATCGCCCGACTTCGACTTGATGCTGTGCGCCAGCTTCATGCCAACGAGATTCGTCGGCTTGTCGGCTGCCGGATCGAGCGTCCAGAAGAGCTTGTTGTCGCGAACCACGAGGCGGTCGGTGGTGTAGAAGGTCTTGAGAATGTCTTCGCCGGAGCGCAGGCCAAGGGCGCGCAGGAAAATCGTGCCCAGGAATTTGCGCTTGCGGTCGATGCGCACGTAGAGCACGTTCTTCTGGTCGTATTCGAATTCGACCCAGGATCCGCGATAGGGAATGATTTTGCCGAGGAAGTACGTGCGGTTGTTCGCGGTCTCAAAGAACACGCCCGGCGAGCGGTGCAACTGGCTGACGATAACGCGCTCGGTGCCGTTGATGATGAAGGTGCCGTTCTGCGTCATCAGCGGAACGTCTCCGAAGAAGACTTCCTGCTCTTTGATGTCGCGGATGGAGCGGGTGCCGGTCTCGGCGTCCTTGTCCCAGATGGTAAGCCGCATGGTGACCTTGAGCGGAGCGGAATAGGTCATGCCGCGCTCCTCGCACTCGGCCACGTCGTACTTCAGCTGCAAGCCGACTGGATCGCCGCACTTGTTGCAGAAGTCGGGCGTATTCGCGTTGTACGTGCCGCATTTGTGGCAGAGCACTTCGCCGGGATGGAACGGGTCGGTAATCACCGTCGATCCGCAGTTTTTGCAAGTGGTGCGGAGGTGGTGCAGGCCTTTCAGGTGTCCGCACTTGCACTCCCAGTTGCCGATGGAGTAGTCGACGAACTCGAGTTGCGAGACGTTGCGGAAGTCGGTAATAGGAAACACCGACTGAAACACCGCTTGCAATCCGCCATCTTCGCGCTCGCTCGGCAGCTTGTCCATCTGCAGAAAGCGTTCGTAGGAACGCTTCTGAACCTCGATCAGGTTCGGAATCTTGATGGTCGCTGGAATTTTGGAAAAATCAAAACGCTTGCGGTGGATATTATGCTTTGCCATTCTAAGAAGCTCCTGCTTTCAGGCAGCCTGGGGGCTGCAAATACAGCGCGGAATGTGGCCCGAAAAAGACGGGCGCAAAAATGACCGGGTACTGCTAGCGGGCGGTGTTCACGGCAAAAAGGCGCGAGCACCCGCGGGGACATGACTGTCCGCAGGCGCCGCGCGCGACGCTTAATCTCACATAACTTGTAAAGTTCCGCGCCAGTTCAAAAGGCCTGTTCCGTCCCGCCGCCCGCGGGACCGGCTGCCAAACTTATCCCAGCGATCCTGGTTCCGCACCCTGGGTCTATTTCGGAGGACACGGATCGCTGTCGCCTCAGATGAAGCCAGGGTAAGCGGGTTATTTATAAGATGTTAACACGCCGCCCCAGGATTCAGCTAGTGTTCGGTCAAAAAATTGCAAGGCGAGGTGGTTCAAACGGTCTAATCCCGATCCAAAAACCGTCCGAATCCACCGCGCCAGCGAGCTTACTTCACCTCGACCGTTGCTCCTGCCTCAGTGAACTTCTTCTTGATGGTCTCGGCTTCGTCCTTGGAAACGCCCTCTTTAATAGGCTTAGGAGCGCCGTCGACCAAGTCCTTGGCTTCTTTCAGGCCAAGGCTCGTGACCTCGCGTACCGCCTTGATCACATTGATCTTATTGGCGCCAACCTCTTTGAGGATGACCGAAAATTCGGTTTTTTCCTCGGCCGGAGCCGCTGCGCCCGCCGCTGCGCCGCCACCGGCAACCATAACCGGGGCTGCCGCCGCCGCCGACACGCCAAGACGCGATTCCAGTTTCTTCACCAGCTCTGCCGCTTCGAGGAGCGACAAGCCCACGATTGATTCTTCCAACTGCTGCAGATCCGCCATTGTGTTCTCCAGTTCCTCGAGCCGCGGCTAGCCGCGACTCTACTTCGGTGATTTTTGATTTCGCTATCGCTCCGCCGGGTTTCCAGTGCGACCAGGCCTGCTTCTCGGCGCCAGACAACGCCAAGTCTCAGCCGCGCAACCCCCGCTTCGAGATAACCAAATCTTTTTCGGCCGGCTCGCGCCGCCCGGAACTTGTGTAGCGCGGGCACTCTTGCCCGCGCAGGATCGAAATCTATCTGGCCCGCCGGTCGCTCCAAGAACGCCAAATCTCTCGAACAACCAAGAATAAGACCAATGCCGCAACGCCTCCAGACCCGAATCAAGAACTCGGTCCAGCTCATGTAGCACACCTTGCGCGGACAGGAGTGTCCGCGCTACACGAACTACGCTTCCTTAAACTTCTTCTCCTGCACGCCCTGGTTGACGACCACCGCCAGGTTGCGTCCCACGGCGCCAATGGCCGTAGCCAGGCGCTGCGCGGGAGCGTTCAGCATGAACAGAAGCTTCGCGTAAAGCTCTTCCTTCGACGGCATGGTGGCCAGCGCGCCGATCTCTTTCACTGAGATCACGCGGCCTTCGACCACACCCGCCTTGAAGGTAAACTCCGGGTTGTCCTTAGCGTACTTCGCGAGCGCCTTGGCCAATGCGACCGGATCGCCTTCGGTGTACGCGATCGAAGTAACGCCTTCAAGATTCTTGAGCGCCTCGGCGATCTTTGTATCCTTGGCCGCTCGCTCCGCCAGCGTGTTCTTGACCACGCGATATTTTGCGCCCGAGGTGCGCAGCAGCTTGCGCAACTCGAAGTCCTGCGCCACGGTCAGCTTGCTGTAAGTGGCGACGATCACGCTCGAAACGTTTTTTAAATCGCCGCTGAGTTTTTCAACCTGCTCAATTTTCTTTGCTCTGGTAACCGCCATATTCAAACCCTTTCAAAAAGTCGTTGGTCGTCGGTCGCTAGTCGCTCGAGTCGCCGCTGGCAGGCGAGCCTACCGAACGACTGACGACCAAGGACGAACGACGGTCTTATGCCTTCGCCGCCGTCTCGATCGGAGTCGTGTCCAGCGGGATGCCGGGTCCCATCGACGAGCTCAGGTAGCAGCCCTTGATGTACTTGCCCTTCGCGACCGCAGGCTTGGCTTTGATCACGCTCGAAATCAGCGTCGTCGCGTTATCAATCAGCTTGTCGGGCGTGAACGAAATCTTGCCCACCGGACAATG
>Ga0074045_10003456_pt1 | contig 14230 bp, 12 predicted proteins | sample BogForMeECP23OM2_FD_94442 | JGI IMG/M metagenome (GOLD analysis project Ga0074045, IMG submission 94442) | Bog forest soil microbial communities from Calvert Island, British Columbia, Canada - Bog Forest MetaG ECP23OM2 | ecosystem: Environmental > Terrestrial > Soil > Wetlands ... | reverse complement strand
GCACATCAAACAATTTGCAAACCACTGATCACACCGTTGTCTGCTGACATCCCTCTCCTCATCTTGTGACTGTCTTTGATCTTTCTGCCAGCCTGTGAAATCCCCCCTGAGCAGCTTTGGCACCTCTTCGCTGCAGCGTGACATTCTTGGCAGGTGGTTCCGCGCGCGGACTCGGAGTAAGCGGTTTTCGACTTCTCGGAGTGCTCGCGATCGTTGCTGCCCAGTTTACAATGTGAAATCCTTCACCGTCGGAAGGCCTGATGAATTTGCACAGCTTGATTCGGCGGCTCTCTCTGTAAAGCTCTACGAAGAAGATCAGCATGAACACCGACGCAGTGCCACTCATCACGCCTACAATTGCCATCACTGGTATACGCACCTTCGGGTCGAGCCGTTGGTTCTACAGGGTCGTAAACCTCGATCACAACTGATTGGAGACCGCAGGCTCTAAAGTCGGAATAAGAAGTGCATAAAAAGTTCATAAAGCAGTCGCCGTTGCTAAGAAATCCATCTGTCTGAATGCGCACCCTCGCGAGGGGTCCTGAGACCTCGGTGCCTTTCGTTTTGCTCACAGCAAGCTGCCAAGCCGTCAGATTTCCATCAGCGTCTGCGGTACCGTAGCTGTGAAACAGACAACAGTTCGAGCCTCATCTATCAGGCTGCGGGCGTTCGTACTGCTGTAATCCCCATCCAGAAACGTGCCCCTGTTGCGTTGGGTATCGTCATTGTCACTCAACAAGGACGCACTGATTCCTCATGCTATGACACCGCCTGAACTCGGGAGGACGGTGGAACTGGCAGGAGCTTGGGGGAGGACTTATAAATTCCTTATGCACGATTTATGCAACCTTTAGGGACGGTGATGTCCAATCAAGTGGGCGCAGAAAGGCGCCCAACGAAGATATGTCAACCCAGGAAGTTTTCGTTCAGCAGTTTGCCAGATTGTTCCATCATTATCGCGAGGCCTTGTCGCCGGAAGCAGAGCAGGAAAATGCATCATGGAACTCGGTTCCCGCCGACGAACGCCATCGCTTGGTTGCGGCAGCACGCTTAGCAGTCCTCGAGCTGGAAGCCAATGTTCGCACGGAAGATGGCTCGCACCGCTATTTTGCCAAGCCGGGAGAGGCAGAGTGGGGATGCTGAACCAGTTCGTGATGACAGCGCGACTGTGGGCACAGCGGGCGCCGTGGGCCGCGTTAACAGAAAGCTTTAAACCTGCGTTGAGACTGCTGTCGATGGTCAGAGGAATCAGCGCCTGGCGTGGGTCAAATTGATTTCGTAGCAGATTGTTCGGCTGCGCTGCTCAGAGGTGCAACATGGTGACCGCAAAAGCAAATCACCTGCCGACCTTGGCGCTCTATGTCATTCGGCCCGCCCTGGCGGAGGCCAAACTAATGACAGCTAAGCGTGCGCGCGATGCTGTGTACGTCGTGACGCTTGCCGAAGAGCTGCGCAGCATCGAAGAGAAGATCGCCGCCAGGGAGAAGGTTCTGCAGCTGGTTTTGCAGCAAGAAGATGCTCTGGCCGGGGAAAAAGCCTACCCCGCTTCCCAAGATTGTCCGGACGCGAATTGGATCCGGGCGAAATCCAGCGAGTTGGACCAACGTCTCCGCCGAATCGAGCGATCCGAGTCAGTAAATCATCTCTAACAACAAGGGGCGCCCCTCAGGACGTCCTCCTTGCGCGCTACTTGGTACCTCTTTTTTGTGCCACTTCGCCCGCACGATTGCCCGGCGCGTAGCTGGCTACTCTTCGTCAATGGCCATTCTTCTTGCCGCGCGCGCTGCTAAATGATCGCGACCACTTTTCACAAAGCTCAAGAATCGGCGGGCCAACTCGCCAATCCGATCCACCTGGCGAAGCCGTATCGCCTCCGTGGGAATCAGTTCACGGCCTATGCCGAGTGCCAAAGCGCCAGCGAGGATAAACTTGGACGCGTTCTGTTGATTAACGCCGCCTGAGGCGATCAGTGGAATGTTCGGGAACATCCTATGGAGGGATCCAATGTAGGTTTCACCGCCGATCTGGGCGCACGGAACCACCTTGACGAAATCTACATGCTCTTCCCACGCGGTGATAACCTCCGTAGGAGTCAGTGCTCCCGGGAACACGACGACGTCCTCTTTGACTGCGAACTCGATCAGCCTCGGATGCAGTCCATCGCTGGTGAAAAACTGTGCTCCCGCGTCAAGACACTGACGTGCGGCAGCCGCGTTCGTCACACCGCCCGCCCCCACGACGATGTGGGGAGTATTCTTCACAAGGTGCGAAATGACCTTGGTGGCCTGGGGTACGGTCAGGGTGATTTCTACGACAGGAATTCCATGACCAGCGACCGTCTCGGCGGCAAAAAGGGCGTCCTCCGCCGAGTAGACGCGAACGGCGGCAATGACGCCCGTTTCCTCTATCCAGCCCCGCACCTCGTATTTCTTCACCTAGTCGTCTCCCTCGCGTGCAACTGTCGGTCGGACAAATGCCTGTCACGCGTTCTTAGCGGTACCCTTCCTGAAGCATCCTCTCCTACGAGTAATCGGGCTGACCTTCCGGTGTTCGGGCACGTCCTGCAGGGGCACTGTACTGATCCGCGACAAGATTACGCCCATACCGTACGCTAGCCCTTAACACACAATCCCGGATTCACTTGCTGGTACCTTTTGCCCAACCCACTCATCGCGCAAGGGACCGAGGCTACTGAAGGCTCCTGGTGCCCACTGCCTCGCGTAGTTGCTCCTCAGCGAGAAGGCCGGAGGCAATCGCCTGGCGATAGCCGAGTTGTGTGGCGCGATAGCTGCGCTCGGCATCCAGAAAATCAAGCAGGCTGACAGCACCCCGCTGGTACGCGTATTCGCTGATATCGCGGTCTTTCTTCGCCCGTTCGAGATATCCCGAACGGTAGAGTTGCACGATCCGGTCATTCGTCTGGAGGCCTTCGTAGGCATCTCGCACGTCGGTCAAGACTTGATTGTTCGCCGCTTCCTCCTGCTCCTGAGACTGCGTAATGGCGAAATGGGTGCGGGCGATCTCGCCCTGGTTACGATTGTGAATGGCGAGTGGGACACTCACTAGGAAAGACGCGGCATTGATAGCGTTTACGTGCGAGTAGTTGGCCTGAACAGTGACGTCTTGCTTTCCATTCGCCTTGGCCAGCAGGTACTGACTGTTTGCACCTGTGACGCCTTGCTGTGCAGCACGATAATCGGGGCGTGTTTGCAGGGCTTTCGCCTGAAAATCCTCAAGTTTGCCCCGCAAGGGACTGTAGTCGAATGCCCCGGCGACATCGTAGGCGGCGGGCACAGATTCGTACCCAAGCAGATTCCGCAGGTCGGAAAGAGCCTGAGCCGTCGCGAGCTCAGCCTGGGCCACGTCATTCTGGAACTGGAGCAGCTGCAGGTCGATCTTCAGGTAGTCGTCTTCGCTTATGGCGCCCCTTTTGTAGCGCAATTCGCTAAGATCGACGGTTTTCTGATAACTTTTCAGATCTTCCCGGGCCAGGTCCAACGTCGATTCGGCGAGCTGCACATTGATGAACACGGTAGCGACCTGAAAGGTCAGCGTGCGCTCGTTGTCGGCTACCAGCGAGCGCGTCACGGCTGTCACGTCCTTCGCTGCCTGAAAGCGGCGCTCCCGCTTCTTGCCGCGCTCGAACAGGTAACTAAGACCCGCGTCGGCTTCCGTCGAGTCGTTGAGGTAGGTGGAACTCCAGGCGCTGGGCGTGAAGAGCGGCAGGTATTCCCAGTCGGTGAAGAAGACAGGGTTCGGGCGCAGGTTCGCGGTGACTTCCTGGGCCTCGCTCTGCTGGATGGTCGTCCGAGCGGCGAGCAGGCTGTGGTTGTGCTGAAGCGCGAGTTGAATGGCGTCGTCCAACGTGATCTTGACAGGGCCTTGCCCGAACACAGTGCCCGACATAATGGCGAAGAGCACGCAATCCAGCACAAAGTAGCACGCCTTCCGTGTGCGGAAACTCATAGGTTTATGTTTCAAGCGATTTCTCCGGCTCCGGGAGCGTATCCGAGTCTTTCGCGACCCAAACATAGAACGTTGGCAAAATGAAAATGCTCAGAGCCAAGTCGGCGATCAGGCCGCCCACGATGACAATCGCAAATGGGCGCTGCGAGTCAGATCCGATGGAGTGCGACAGCGCTGCCGGCAGCAATCCGAGAGTGGCCACCAGCATCGTCATCATGATGGGGCGAAGTCTCAGGACGGCTCCCTCAACAGCAGCGTCCCCGATGGTATGGCCGCGAGCCCGAAGTTGATTGATGTATTCGAGCATGATGACACCCGTCTGCACCGATACGCCAAAGAGCGCCAACATGCCGACGCCCGAGGACACGCTGAAGTAAGTTCCGGTAACCAGCAGCGCCAAGAACCCTCCGACTCGGGCCAGAAGGACGTTTACCAGAATAAGCAACGACCATTTGAAGGAGCGAAACATGGTGTAAAGAATGATGAATATGACGAGGATCGTCAGCGGAACGATAATCGCCAGCCGCGCCTCAGCTCGCTTCTCGCTTTCGTATTCGCCAGACCAACCGACGTGATAGCCCGGCGGCATCCTTACTCGATCTTTGATCTTTCCAATTGCTTCCTCAACAGTGGTCCCCAGGTCCCGGCCTCTGACGTTGAAGGTTACCGCTACGTAGCGGGTGCTGCCTTCACGGTAAATGTCGTACGCGCCGTCCTTGACCTCTACATGAGTTAACTGCGCCAGAGATACCCGCTCTGCGGTGGGGGAAAGCAGGCGAGTTCTGGCGATCGCCTCCGCCGTGTTCCGATAGGGCGATTGGTAGCGCACCACTACGTCGTACCGCGCCTCACCCTGGAGTACTTGGCTCACAGCATTGCCGCCGATCGCAGTCTGAACTGCGTCTTGTATGTCTGCCACGTTGATCCCAAACCGAGCCGCCTGGCGGCGGTCAACGGTTAAGTCAAGATTCGGCTGGCCGAAATCGCGTAGAAGCTTCACGTCATGCATGCCCGGAATGCCCGACATGACGGCGGCGACCTCTTCGCCCTTCCGCTCGAGAGTCTTCAGGTCGTCCCCGAAAATCTTAAGCGCAAGCGAACCCTTGGTGCCGGTGAGTGTTTCTCCGACGTTGTCCTCAATAGGCTGGGAAAAGTTCCAGATCGCCCCTGGGTATTTTTGCACTGCCCGGTTCATGGCAGCGATCAGCTCCTCTTTGTTTTGATGGAATACCGGGCGCCATTGCTCCTTCGGCTTCAAGTCCACGAAATACTCGGTGTTGCCGAATCCCCCGGTGTCCGTTCCGTCGTCAGGCCGTCCGACCTCCGACACCACTTTGCTCACCTCTGGGAATGACGCGAAAACATAGCGGCAGTTGTTGGTGAATTTCTCGCCTTCCGAGAGACTCGTGCTATTGGCCAGGGTGCCACGTGCCCAGATCGCGCCTTCATCCAGATGCGGCAAGAACTCCGCTCCAATGACGCCGCTAAAGCCCAGAAAGATTGTCCCAGCCAGGGCGGCCACGGCAACACCAGCGACAACCCAGCGATGCTGAATGGCCCAGCGCAACTGCTTGCGGTATTGCTCCGTTAAGTAATCCATCACCGGGTTGCGCCGTTCCTTGACTCCCTTGCGGAAAAACACGCTTGCCAAAACAGGCACGACGATAATCGAGAACATCAAAGCGCCGAGCAGGGCAAAGGCAACCGTCCAGGCCATGGGTCTGAATAATCTGCCCTCGACTCGCTGCAACGTGAAGATCGGCAGATAGGCGGTGATGATGATGGCGATGGCGTAGAACACAGGGCGTTGGACCTCGTGAGCAGCCTCCCGGATGGTTTCACCGATCGTTTTAGCTCCGTCACCATTTTTCCGCCTGCTCATGTGGCGAACGATGTTTTCCATCATGACCACGGCGCCGTCCACCACCATTCCGAAATCCAAGGCTCCCAGAGAAAGAAGGTTTGCAGGGATTTTGCTCAAATCGAGGCAGATGGATGCAAAGAGCAAAGAAAACGGAATCGTGAGCGCGACGATCAGAGCGGCGCGAACATTAAGAAGAAAAAGGAAGAGAATGACGCTGACCAGGATCATTCCTTCGGTCAGGTTATGCATCACCGTGTGCAGGGTTAAATGAAGGAGGTCGCTACGGTCCAGCATGGGAACGATTTTCACGCCCGGGGGCAGGATGCCGTTGTTGAGTTCGTCCACCTTCTTGTGAATGGCCTCGAGCGTGGGCTCTTCTTCCGCACCTTTCCGCAGCAGCACTGCGCCCTGGATCACATCAGGCTCGTCGATGATGCGCCCGTCCTCCATGTGATTCGCTCTCGCCATGTGGCCCAGTCGGATTTTTGGGCCCTGGGTCACTTCAGCAATGTCCTTCACCCGAAGGGCCGTCCCGGTTTGCGTCTTTAATACGGTCTGTTCAATGTCAGACACACTGCTGTAGAGCCCTAGCGCGCGGACGTTCATCTGCTGCATCCCGAGCTCTACAAAGCTGCCGCCGGCGTTGATATTGTTATTGGCGAGTTGCTGCTCCACCTGCCCGATGCTTAATCCGTAGGAGACGAGCTTGTTCGGATCGACGCGCACCTGATACTCGCGCACCGTGCCCCCGAAGTCGGAAACGTCCACGACATTCGGAACGGATTTGAACTGCTTGATCAGAACCCAGTCTTCGATAGACCTTAGTTCCATCAAGTCATACCGGGGATTTGTGCTTCTGAGCGTGTACCAATAGATCTGGCCAGTGGTACTCCAGTCCGTTCCAATTTGAGGCTGCAGGTTTTGCCCAGGAGGGAGATTGACCTGCGTGAGCCTTTCCAGCACCTTTTGGCGGTTCCAGTCGTTGACCGAGCTGTCGTCGAAGATCATGATTACGAACGACAGACCGAAGATGGACTCGGATCGCAGATAGGTCATGTGCGGCATCCCGCCCATCTGCATCTCGATTGGAATGGTAACCTGCTGCTCCACCTCTTCCGCGGAACGCCCCGGCCATTGGGTGATGACCGTTACATAGTTGTCGGCGATGTCGGGATACGCCTCCACCGGCAAGTCGTGAAATGCGATAACCCCCCAACCGATCAACAAGACGGTCACGGCCAACACCACAAACTTGTTGTTAAGCGCAAAATCGACGAGAGTGCGAATCATGTCCTGGTTTCTCTTTTGCCGGTGCCTCTCTTAAGTCGCGACGCCTGGTTTGCAGTCACTGAGCAAGCACGTGGTCCAAGACCAGCGCGTTCGTGACCACTTGTTGACCGGGTTGGAGCCCCGACTTGATCTCTTGCAGATTCACGTTGTCCGGCGAGAGGTTTCCACTGACGACTTCCAAGCGGCGAAACTTCTTGTCTTCCGCAGGAACGAAGACAAAATCGCGATCATGCATGTGCAGGATGGCAGATGCCGGGACAATGGTGTGCATCTCGGTGGTTTGACCGCGGAAGGTGGCCTTCACGAACATGCCCAGGCGGAGGATTCCGGGATTCTGAACTTCAATTCGAATCTTGGCCGTGCGAATATTTGGATCGAGGATGGCGCCAATGTTGCTGACCGTTCCCTTGAATATGTGATCGGGATACGCATTTGGGCTGATTTCCGCGGTATCGCCGAGCCGGACATGGGCCAGGTCGTTCTCATACACGTCGCAGACAACCCAAACGGAAGAAAGGTCAGAAATTGTGAAAGGATTTGAACCAAGAGCTTGTACGCCTCCAGCATTGGTGACCTGCTGGTCGGTAATCGTTCCTGAGATCGGCGCGTCGATGTCCACGAAGGTGTTCATCCGGTTGGGATCATTGCCGAGCAACCGGAGATGCTCTGCCGTGGTTTCGAGGTCGACTTTGGCCTTGTTTTCGGTGTCCTCGGCGACCTCAAGATCGGCCTTCGCCTCGGCGCCGTGTTCGTACAGATCTTTCGCGCGTTCGAGTTGGCTGTGCGCAAGAGCCTCGTCGGCGACAGCCTTCCGGTAATCGGAAAAGCCACCCGAGACATCGTCACTTCGAACGCGTAGCAACAACTGCCCTCTTTGCACGGTGTCGCCCAGCCGCGCATAAATCCCCACCACCCGGCCGGAAGCCAGCGAAATGACAGGCACGTTGCGAGCGATATCCGGATTCACCACTCCGGTGACCACCAACTCCGGAGCCGTGGCACGTGCGATCGCCGCGGCCACCGGAAATTGCTCAGGATTTTCTACGGTGAAAAGATTCACGTCTGCGCCGGCAACCACGTTGGCAAGAGGCGGCGCCTCCGCCGCCTGATCTGCATGCGCTCCTCTGCAGCCAGCAAGAGCCAATACCGAGGGGATAGAGATGATCAGGAGAAGGCCAATTTTCAAACCCTGGCTTTTCATAAGAAACTCCAATCGGGGCGCGGCAGAGATTCAGCACTTCCAAGTTCCGGCTGTGTCGTACCGTCGGCAAGCCGGATTCGGCCGGCATCTCCGCTTACGACGATTAACTGGTTAGCTCAGCTTGTCTAAGAGCTTGTCAAGAAACGCCCGCTCCCGTCGCAGTTCGTGTCCCGGTTGAATTCTCCTTCTGTAAGGCTTGTGAACTGGCATATCGCCTTTGCACGATTTGCGATGAGCGCGGAGCCGGCGCTACTTCCCCACATTTGTGAAGTGGCTTACTCGCAATTTCGATTGCGTTAGTTCTTTGACATCCAGCTCTCCGTTCTTGCTCTTATCCAGTCTGTCGAACTCCGCTTCCATAAACTTCATCCACTCTTGTTTGGAGATCTTGCCGTTCTTGTCGGTATCCATAAGGAGCAGCAATTGCTTGACCTCGGCCTCTCCGAGTGCCAGCTTATCCTGCGGTTTCGGAGTTGCTGCCCTTTGTGCGACTGCAGTCCCTAGCATGGCCCACGTTGCGACCAACACTGCCATGACCACGATGACCAATACGATGTTCGTGTGCCTCACCATAATTGACTCCTATGATGTTCTGTATGGACTCTTGCTTGCAGTCCTTGCCCTCCTTATGTTCCTACCCGTCTAGACCAAACCTAGGAAGCCTGTTTACTCAAGCTCGCGTAAGTCGGTTATGCAGAACTAGAACGTGACCATGATGGCAAGTCTCAGACTGGGTTCATCCTTCCGCAGGTCGGGGCACCAGCCTGTTGCTCCCGCCACACAAGTGAAACCTGGTGTGGCGGAGAGGAACGGGCCGGGCACAAAGGTGGTCCCCGGTACGACTTGGCCGGGGCTGCCGCTATTTCCACCCGCGAAGACGCTGGGGGAGCCAGTGTTTCCACCCGGAGGTGTTATTCCCCCGGCGCCGGTCCAATACGGCACGTTCGCGTGCCGATAACCAAACTCCGTGCGAAAGGTGATGTACTGTTTGGGCATGTAATCAAAGGTGATGCTGGTGTCCCAAGCTTTGTACGGATCCCCGGGGTTCTGCGTGAAGTAGGGTGATCCGGAAACCGCATCCGCTGCATCGATCGGCGGGAGCAGCACCAGGTAGCGTCCGGGATTGTCCATCACGCCGCCGCCGAGCGTGAGGCCATACAAGTCCTTCTTGAACCAGAAACGGTTGTAGACCATCCAACCCGCGAAGGTCTGCTTGTAGCTTTTTATAGTGCCATCGGGATTCTTTTTATTGTGGAAGCAATTCACTCCCTGGACGACGCTGTTGGTATTGCCATATTCACATCCCAGGTCGCCCGTGAGGGAAAATGCCATCTTGTCGAGGAGCTTATTGGGGTTGTCGTAGTATTTGATCTCGATGCTGTCGTCGGTGTGTATGCGCGAGCGGCCGGAGTGACCATACCCGTTGCCCAGCGTATCTTCGCCCATTCCGTAGTTGTTGAAGACCATCGAAACCCACGGCTTCGGCCGCCACAGAATCTGTCCACCCAACCCGGGCTTGCTGCCAAGCCTGCCATAAGATTGCCATCCGTTGATGATCCAAGGTTCAATCTTCAGTTTCTCGGTGGGGAACCACTGTATGCGTACGCCATTGAAGAACCATGGCGTGTTCGACGACACGTAAGATGGTTGGTAGGTCCAGTTATCGAAGTTGTAGTAACTGAACAGGCCGATATAGGAGACGAAAATTCCAGCATCAACATTCAGGCCATAGTTCACATTCCAGTGGTAGCCGCCCCATGCTTCCGACACGTAGCGGTAAGCGCCGCGAAGGGACCATTGGCCGCGACCAGCGCTGGCATCATTTCGTGGCGTCGTGACGCCGAACAGTCCATTCATGGTCAAAATGCGCGCACGGACGTCGTCCCAGTGGAAGTCGCCTCCAAAGCTGATCTGGTCCAGCTGGATTTCGTTGGAGCGGAAAATCTCGGTCGATCCGCCAAGGGTGTCGTCTTGCGGATGGTTGAAACTCTCTATAAACGAGGTGTCGACTCTGATTTCCGGGGTAAAGAATTTCGAATCAAAGGGCAGATCCTTCACGCGGGATGTGCCGTTGAGCCAGGTCCAGTCGGCATACGAAAATGGGTCGGGTTTGCCTGTCTTTTGGGGCGCAGCGGCCTGCAAAGCGCTCTCGGCCGTAGGCGCCTGCGCGCCCGAAGCTTGCTCAACAACGGAATGTGCAGGAGCCGGATTGTTCACGTCCGCGCTCACGGGTCCTGGGGCATTACGCTTATTCAGCTCGGTCTCCAGCTGCTCAATGCGCTTCTGCATGGCGTCAAGCTGCTTTTGAACGGCAGGCGATATTTGGGGATCGGTGCCGCTCGACGGCTCGCTCGACGGCGGAACCGGTGGTTGCGCTCTAGGGCCTTGGGCAGCAATCGGAATTGAAACCAAAAGCATCCCAACAGACAACATCGTAGCCACCCGACGATGTGCTGAGAGGAACTCCGCCATCTGTTGTTCGAGGTGGATAAGAAAGCGGCGTCCCATGACCGAATTTGCGACCGCGGCGGCGATAGTGAAAACAACCAGAACAGCTGCAGCGCAACAAAGTATAGACATCTCAAGACCTCGGACGAAGCCGGTCTGTTGTACAGAGGTCACCGGACCTCGTTGGTGGAGGATAGAGCACGCTGCGTAAATAATCCATAAAAGCTTTATAAATAATTTGATTGGCCGCAATAAGATTTCCCAATCGAAGACCAGAATGAAGCCTAAGGTGAATCTAGTTAGTGACATTCATACGGAGAACTCACTTCGGTGTGCGCTACTCCTTTATGAATTCCTTACGAACTCTTGATAACTTTCTTATGACTCAATCAAAGTTTCTTGCCAACTGCCAACGCGATTCCAGTAGATTGTTTGGCAGAGCTGTCGGCTGCGTTGAATAAGTTGCATCCCGCTTCTAGGTAGCTGTTGGAAGGGTTCTTCCCCACCTTACGCCCGCGTGGACCTAGGCTGCGCCGCCGTCACTCCTTTCTCGATCCGGCGACAAGAGTCATTTCCAGCATCGACAACCGAATTCACAGGGCACAGAGGGAGTGTCGCAAGAAAAAATGCGCATCGGGGGCGGCAAAGACAACGACTTAGACTAATCGTGTCCCACCGCCAGCTGTTGTCGTGATGAAACGACGTGGACCTGGCCCACATCGACGGCATTGGCGTGATTACGGCTATGATGGTGGTGGCCCGAAGCGGGCTATCAAATAACCCATGGCCAGTCGCAGACCATTTTGTTGCCTGGCTGCGGCTGGCGCCGGACAACCGCGTCAGCGGCGACAAGATCATCGGCAAGGGGAAAACCCCCTCCCAAAATCGTCTCACTCAGGCCCTCAAAATTGCCTGCAGTTCCTTGAAGGCAAGCCTGGCCTATTTGGGAGCGCAATTCCGCAGGCTCTGGCCCAGACGGGGCCCGGGCGTCGCCGTCAAGGCCATGGCGACCAAGCTGGCATGGCACGTTTGGTGTACAAGATGCTGCGCCACGGCATGGCATATGCACATCGCGGGACCGACGTCTACGAGCAGCAATAGCTAGGGCGTCGCGTGTGTGCCATTACCAAGAACGCTGCACAGCTCGGAGTTCAACTCGTCTCCGTGACTGTCTAGCTGGAGTTGCAACACTGAGCCCTTGCGGAGGCACCAAACTCGTTCACTCTTTCCGGTCCCTGATGGCCGCAGCCGACGTGTCTGCGAATGCAGCCCTGTTTCACATAAATGGCGCCTTCACGCCTCCACATGTTGCCCCCCAGCTTCCTTTTGCCCTCCCTTGTAGGGAACCGGCACCCAACACAGACAGTTTCGTGGAAGTTTCTGGCAAGCCGACGATCGGGGAGCTGTGCAAGTTCGCACTAGCGTGCGGCGTTCTTCGCGGGTAACCGCCACGCTGGCTGGAGTGCCGTCGCTCCCCCAAATTCCTCGATTAAACGGTGCGCGAGGGCTAATTTCCTTCTATCCAAAACGTTACCGTGACATAAACAGCAGAATGTAACTGCCTAGGCCGATTAGCACAAATGGCACAATCCAATGACCCCACCGGTCGAGCGACTTCAAAACGAGCGGATGACTTCCGAACCACCGCCCAGCAGCACACCATACAAGAACCAATAGCCCATACACAACTAAGACCGCCCACAGGTGCGTTCGGCTGACAAGAAAGAATGGCACGTAAACTCCGACATTGTCCGCTCCGTTTGCCAGCGTGATCGCCGCGATAGAGAGCACGCTCAAAGAGCTATCGCCTCCTGCAGCGGCTCTGGACTTGGACTTGCGCATCTGAAGGAGTTCCGTCACGCCGATGGCGAACGGTAGGATCCCGAGCAGGCGAATCCAGTCTCGTGGAATAGCACGCGCTGCTCCCCAAAGCACAGCAAAGCTCAGCGCGACAATTGCGCCAAAGCCAAGGTATTGACCTGCCACAATCCGTCGCGTTGGTACGCGCCGGGCGAAGAACACGGTCAACAGAAAGATGTCGTCAAGGTTGGTAGCCGCGAACGTCGTCACGCTAGCCGCAAGGATCGTCAACATCAGATTCATCCCTTAGCGATCTCCAGCGCAGCAAGCCTTCCCCACGAACTGCTTCACTGGCTTCGAGCACGATGAGCGCGCAGTTACTGAAGCGGACAGTGGATCAGCCCATCAGATATGCCAAATCGCATTGAATGCCAGTCCCGCCAGCGCGATGAACGGGATACCCACACAATGCTGATTCAGGCATCCGCTCTCAGGGCGGCACTGCTCGTGGTCGATGATAACGGCGCGCCGTTTCTCTCGGGCGAACGAAAAGGATACACCGAATGTGAACAACCCGGCGGCCGCCTCTCTAGCTCACCCTCAAAGCCAAGGGCGCGGTTTACGCGTCGGGAAGCAGTTGACGTGCTACGCGCCCGAGTGGGCAAGTGTGAACTGCCTGGATAAAGAATTCTCCAGGACGGATTACATGACGATTCCCAACGAGTACTTTGACGACATTAGAGGCCCGCGAACCGGGCTTCAAGAACGAGATACATCGAGGATGAGTTTGCGTGGGGACACTGGGCTGGATCGACGATACTGTTCCGGCCTGGTCGATTGTGCTTGCGTCGCAATGAGAGAAAAGCTACAAAGTCTCCATTGACTATGCGTAGCGTCGAACTTGCGTGCCGATATGGCGTCTCTGTCTTCTTTTCAGCGCGCGGGTCTGATCCACTAGACTTGTACAAATAGAGCCGTGAGCAAGAGCCTACCGTTGATGCTTCGCCACGCTATGTATAACCTGCGTGGCGGCTTTTTGATTCGCCCGCTCACAATCGCGCTGGCGCTGGGTGGCGCGGGCGCGTTCCTGTCGTGGTTGGAAGAGGAGTTTCCGGTCGCAAGCGCCTGGGTGCCCAGTGCCCTATTCCCCTCGCACAGCGACCCGCAAGTCGCCCAAGTCATCCTGGCGGGCATCGCCGCTTCCATCATGACGGTGGTGTCCATCGTGTTCGCCATCCTATTGATGACGCTCACCCTAGCATCAATGCAGTTCTCCCCGCGCATCATCGTCAGCTTTTCCAGGGACCGCGTGACGCAATGGACGCTCGGTATCTTTCTCGGCACTTTCTCGTACTGCATGGCGGCGCTTCCGACGGCGCGCTCGCTCCCTCACCCCTTCGCGCCTGTGGGCACCGTCCTGGGCGCGATGGTGCTGGCGCTGGCGTGCGTCGGTTTGCTGCTCTTTTTTATTCACCACATCTCGCAGGCCATCAGTGTCAATCACATCGTCGACAGAATCGCGGAAGAAACGGAAGCCATGATCGATGAGATTATGCCCTGGCCGCACCGGCTGAGCTACCTGAATGATCCTGAACCGCTCAGACCCAACCCGAGCGAAGTGGCCGTCTTGAGCCGTGGTTCCGGCTACATCCGCTTCATCG
>Ga0074045_10003455_pt1 | contig 14234 bp, 12 predicted proteins | sample BogForMeECP23OM2_FD_94442 | JGI IMG/M metagenome (GOLD analysis project Ga0074045, IMG submission 94442) | Bog forest soil microbial communities from Calvert Island, British Columbia, Canada - Bog Forest MetaG ECP23OM2 | ecosystem: Environmental > Terrestrial > Soil > Wetlands ... | reverse complement strand
ATCAGCATGGGCAGATTGACGCCAGCAATGACTTCGATCTTCGCGCGGTCCATCACCGAGATCGCAAGGTTCGAGGGCGTGCCCCCAAACATGTCGGTCAGCAAGACGGCGCCGTCGCCGCTGTCGACCTCGGCGATCGAGCGCAGGATATCCTGGCGGCGCTGTTCCATGTCGTCATCGGGACCAATGCAAACGGCCGCGATCTGGGTCTGAGGGCCAACGACGTGCTCGAGCGCCGCGGCAAATTCTGCCGCGAGCCGCCCGTGGGTTACCAGAACCATGCCGATCATCGATGCCCTCTTGTGGAACCGGCTTTAGTTTTCAGCTGACAGTGCCGAACGTATCGGGGGCAACCGGCCAGGAAGGTCGTAGGTTTGCAGATCGGGATGCGTCACTCCCGCGCGCAAACCCGCGTCGCGTGACCGCACGGCCAGGCATTCGGCGACGTGCACCGAGCGATGGCGCCCGCCGGGGAAGCCTGAGGCGAAATGGCCGGTCAACAGACGCTTCAAATCTGCAGCTGTCAAAGCGGGGGTGTCGATCACGAGATCAGCGGTCGCGTCTCCGTATAGCGTCGTTCGAGACGCTCGTCATCACAGTCGATAAATGACAGCTTTAGATCGCGCGCGGTGTGGCGAACAATGGCATCGAGCGTTTCGAGCCTGCTTTCGATCACGCGGCCACGAGTACGACCAGCGCCGGTGCTCATGACCCCAGTATAGCGGGCCGCGAGGGGACCGCAAATGCGCGCCACGCGAGGCGAAGCTTAGCCGTTGCGGAGGCCTCGAACGGCGCCAGCGCGATCAGCGGAATGGCGAGGCCGAGCACCACCTCGAACCGACCCTCCGGAAGACGTTCGACCTTGGCCGAGGGCACAAGGTCGACGAGCAGTGAGAGCGGTGCCTCGTCCGCCGGATCGACGCGCAGGATGCCGACCCCGCGGACTTCTATCAAGCCAGCGATTGCCGCAGGCGCTCGTGCCAGGACATGATTGTCGGCGCGCCGCAGCAAGGCTTGGTCATCGGCGACGAGACGCGCGCCACCATCGATCAGGCGCAAGGCGAGATCCGATTTCCCGGCACCCGGTGGCCCGCGCAGCAGCATGGCCTCGCCCTCGATCGCGACTACAGTGCCGTGGACCAGTAAGGTGTCGATCACGACCCCGCCGGCAGGCGAATACAGAAGCGAGCGCCGGTAACGGCACCGCTTGCATCTTTGCGATTTTCCGCCCAGATCGTGCCGCGATGCGCCTCGACGATCTGCTTTGAGATCGACAGCCCGAGGCCTGAATGGGTGCCGAACTTCTCCCCCAGCGGACGTTCGGTATAGAAGCGGTCGAAGATCGCCGTCAGCTTGTCGGCGGGAATCCCGGGTCCCTCATCCTCAACGGTGACGAGAACCGCCCTACCGTCGTGCCGCGCGGTCAAGCGGATCTCCCCGGCCGTCGGGCTGAACGACACGGCGTTGGCGATAAGATTGCGGAAGACCTGCGACAGCCGGGTCTCGATCCCAGGCACGACCAGCCCGCGGCTGCGGTCGGTCAGATCGAGCACGAGATGCGGCGCGCCCTCCGTCCGGGTCGACTCGTGAATGTCGACGAGTGCCTCCAGCATCGCCGCTATATCGATTGGCTCCATCTCGAGGCGGCCGAGCTCGGCATCAAGACGAGAGGCGTCGGAGATATCGGTAATCAAGCGATCGAGCCGCTCTACATCGTCCAAAATGATCGCCATCAAACGCCGCTGGTTTAGCGGATCCTCGATCCGGACGGCGGTCTCGACCGCACTGCGTAGCGAGCTCAACGGGTTCTTGATCTCGTGTGCGACATCGGCGGCAAAGCTTTCGATCGAACTCATCCGCTGCCACAACGCATCGGTCATCTCGCGCAGCGAGCCGGAGAGGTCGCCGATCTCATCGCCCCGCAAGGTGAAATCGGGAATCTCGACCCGGGCGCGACGGCCGCGCGCGCGCTCTGCCGCGGCGGCGAGACGGCGGATCGGACGCACAATCGTACCGGCGAGGTAGAAAGACAGCAGCACAGTAACCAGCAGCGCCACACTGAAGATCCGCAGCAGCTCGAGGCGTACGGTGCGCACGTCCTCCTCGATCTCACCGCTGCCGGTGGACAACATGATCGCGCCCAGCACTTGCTTGTAGCGCTGGACCGGGACGGCGACGCTGAGCACGAGACCACCGCTCGCCGGATCGCTGCGGATCTCGGAAGCGGTCTCGCCGCGCAGCGCCCGCATCACCTCGTCGTAATCGTCCGCACGCTGCACGGCACTCTCGTGATACTTCGGATAGCGCGTCCGGCGCGGCAGCTTGTCGACGATCCAATCGTAGACGTGATCGGCGAGGCGCATAATCGGGCTACTGGTTTTCGGTGCCGGCAATTCGAGCACTTGAACACTATCGCCGGGCCCGCGCAGGACGCGACTGTCGGCGATGACGTCGCCCTTTATATCGAAGAGCCGCGCCCGGGCCCGCGTCGGCTCGACCAAGCGGCGCATCATCTGACGGGCGAGATCGGGAAGCAGGATTTCCCCCTCGTCGACAGAGTCAAGGACCGCCCCTTCGCCGAGCGCGGCGGCAAAGACCTCGCCTTGCGTCTTCAACGATTCGATCTGCTGTCCAACGAGGCTCGCCTGGTACTTGCCGAGATAGAGAAACCCCCCGGCGAGGAGCGCCAGCGCCAACACGTTGACCGCGAGGATCCGGCGGGTCAGCGGTGAGATCGGCCAGCGCCGGCCGCTGTTCCCCGACCACAGGTGAACTTTGAGACCGAGCCTGTGCGCGGCGGGCGATGCCGGTTCAGCGTTCGCGGTATCGATAGCCGACGCCATAGAGGGTTTCGATTTGGGCGAAATCCGCATCGACCGTCTTGAACTTCTTGCGCAGCCGCTTGATGTGGCTATCGATCGTTCGGTCGTCGACGTAGATGTGCTCGCCATAGGCCGCATCCATCAGCTGGTCGCGGTTCTTGACATGTCCCGGGCGGTGCGCGAGCGATTTGAGGATCAGAAATTCGGTGACGGTGAGCTCGACCGGTTCGCTGTTCCAGGTGCACAAATGCCGCGCCGGGTCGAGAGTCAGTCGCCCGCGCACGATAGCCGGCTCACCCGATGAATCCTCGCGCTCGCGGGCGAGCTCGCCGCGCCGAATGAGCGCCCGGATGCGCTCGATCAGGAGCCGCTGCGAAAACGGCTTCTTGATGTAGTCGTCGGCGCCCATACGCAGGCCCAACAGCTCGTCAACCTCGTCGTCTTTCGAGGTCAGGAAGATCACCGGGATCGGGCTGTGCCGCCGCAGCTGACCGAGCAGCGCCATGCCGTCCATGCGCGGCATCTTGATGTCGAGCACGGCGAGATCGACCGGCTGCGCGCTCAGGCCTTTGAGTGCCTCGGCCCCGTCGCTGTAGCAACGAACGGAAAAGCCTTCGGCTTCGAGCGCCATCGACACCGAGGTCAGGATGTTGCGGTCGTCGTCGACAAGAGCAATCGTGTTTGGCACTTGGGTACCCCTCCTTGCCGCGGTCAGCTAGGCGGCTCTCGCGCGGGTGCTGCGATCATTAAATATGGCCCCTTGGTGGCAGAGAGAAACCCGGCCTCCCTATCTGATATAGGTCTACGCGGTTTTTCGTCCCCAAAGCACCCTGGGTGAGGGCACATTCTTCTGCCTCGATAAGCGTCCTCGTTCTTGACGCGAGCGCGCCGGAGCGGCTCATTTAGGCATGACCAAGACCCGATCGAGCCGCGATCCGGCGGTGTCCGGACGGCTGCTGGCGCGCAGCCGGACCCGCGCGGCGCTTGCTACCAGCCTGCAGGGCGCCCCGTACACCTCGCTCGTGCTCTTGGCCGTCGATCTCGATGCGAGCCCGCTGCTGCTGCTGTCCGATCTCGCCCAGCACAGTCGCAACATCGCCTTCGATCCGCGGGTCTCGCTGCTGCTTGACGCCACCGAGGGCCACCCCGATCCGCTGACTGGTCCTCGCCTGACCTTGATGGGGCGTGCTCTGCCGACCGAGGATGCGCGCTGCCTGGCGCGTTTTATCGCCCATCACCCGACGAGCGCCGCCTATGCCGGTTTTCGCGACTTCCATCTCCACCGAATGGTGGTTGAGCGCGGCCACCTCGTCGCCGGCTTCGGTCGGATCGACTGGATCGACGGCGGCGATCTGTTGTTCGCGCCCGACGCCGGAGCGCTTGCCGCGGCCGAGCCAGGTATCCTCAGACATATGAACGAGGAGCATCGCGATGCAATTTTGCATTACGCGCGGGGTCTGCTCGGTCGCGGCGGTAGCGGCTGGCGAATGACCGGCATCGACCCGGAAGGGATCGATCTGCGGTGCGACGGTGAAACAGCACGGCTCGATTTTGCCGATCCGGTCCCGACCCCGGTCCTGACCCCGGAGGCGGCACGAGCGGCGCTCGTCCAACTCGCCGGCGCGACACGCCTCTAGCACGCCTGCGTTGAGGGAACTTTGACATGGTCGCCCGTCTATGGTACGGCGCGTTTCAAGGGACTGCTTTGCGGGGGGCGCAAGAGGGAGGAGCCGTTTGATGAAAAAGGTAATCCGATGACCGGCGCCAAGAGTCGTTTCGGGCTCGAACGGCAGGGCATGCGCCACCTCGGAACGCAGCATTGGAACCAGTCGATACCGATCCTTTACGAGCACGCGATCCGTCGCGGCGAGGGGGAGCTCGGCTTTGGCGGCAGCTTCTCCGTCGGCACCGGCCTCTATACCGGCCGCACCCCGCGAGACAAATACATCGTCGAAGAGCCCGGCACCAAGGACACGGTGTGGTGGGGTAAGATCAATCAGCCGGTCGATCCCGAGCGCTTCGACAGCCTGCATCGGCGGATGCTGGCCTACCTCCAGGGGCGCGAGATCTTTGTCCAGGATCTCTATGCGGGGGCCGATCCGGCGTACCGCCTGCCGGTCCGGGTGGTCACCGACAGCGCGTGGCACAGCCTCTTCTCACGTAATATGTTCATCCGCCCCCCGGTCAGCGAACTCGAAGGGTTCGAGCCGGCCTTCACGATCCTGCACGCCCCGAAGTTCCTCGCGATCCCGGAATGCGACAGGATCAATTCGGATGTTTTCATTTTCGTCAACTTCGCCGAACGTCTGGTGCTGATCGGCGGCACCTCTTATGCCGGCGAGATCAAGAAGTCGGTGTTCGGCTACCTCAATTTCGTGCTGCCGGCGCGCGACGTGCTGCCAATGCACGCCTCGGCCAATGTCGGCCCGAAGGGCGATTGCGCGATCTTTTTCGGACTCTCCGGCACCGGCAAGACGACGCTTTCGGCCGACAACTCGCGCACCTTGATCGGTGACGACGAGCACGGCTGGAGCCCGAAGGGCATCTTCAACTTCGAGGGCGGCTGCTACGCCAAGGTCATCAACCTGTCGCCGGTGCAGGAGCCCGAGATCTACGCGACGATCGGCCGCTTCGGAACGGTGATCGAAAACGTCGTTCTCGACCCGGAGACGAGGATCGCCGACGTCGATGATCAGAGCCTGACCGAGAACACCCGCGCCTGCTATCCGATCGATTTCATCCCCAACGCGGATCCGCGCGGGCTCGGGCCCCATCCGAGCAACGTCGTGATGCTGACTGCGGACGCTTTCGGGGTCATGCCGCCGATCGCCAAGCTCAGTGCCGAACAGGCGATGTATCACTTCTTGTCGGGTTACACCGCACGGGTGGCCGGCACCGAAAAGGGGCTCAGCAACGCCCCCGAGGCGACCTTCTCGACTTGTTTCGGCGCGCCGTTCATGCCGCGCCATCCGGCGGTCTACGCCAAGATGCTGGGTGCGCGCATCAAAGAGCACGGGTCGCAGTGCTGGCTCGTCAATACGGGCTGGTCCGGCGGCACCTACGGCGTCGGCAGGCGCATGCCGATCCATTACACGCGCGCGCTGCTGCGCGCGGCACTCGACGGCCGGCTCGCCGCCGCATCGGTGCGCAAGGACCCCAATTTCGGGCTTATGGTGCCCGAGGGCTGCCCCGAGGTCCCGGGCGAGGTGCTCGACCCGCGCGGCACCTGGTCCGACAAGAAGGCCTATGACGAGACCGCGCGCGAGCTGACCCGGCGTTTCGCGGCGAACTTCGCCGAATTCGAGCCCTTCGTAGGCAGTGAGGTCAAGGAGGCCGCGATCCACCCCGCGGCATAGCGGCCGGCCGGAGCGCGACGTCATCAGGCTACGGAGCCAGCCAAACCGGCCGGTGGCCCCTCGATAGCTCGTCAGGCGGGCTGCCTGCTGCATCAACGGCAGTGCTGACCCGTAGGGCGCGTCGTGATTTCGCCGACCCCCGACACCCCGCCGGGAGAAGCCCAATACAGCGAAAATCGCGTTTTTGCCCCCGGATCGGCCGGTTTGTCGTCAAAAGCAAGGCGCCATATCAGTGGGTTAGGTGAGAAATTCGTTACTCGGCGGATCAACCGAATTTTTCGAGCGATCAACGAATTTCAGAGGGCCGAACAATCGAATAACAAGCGAAAAACAATGGCTATGCGATATAGGCAATTTTCTGATTGACAACCCAAATTTTTTGCTAGAAAGAGCCCCGAGCCGCGGTGATCGCGGCCATCGAGTGCGGCGCGCACGGCCGCACCCGAGCAATGTCGTCATGTTGACCGCGAATGCCTTTGGCGTCATGCCGCCGATCGCCTGCTCGGCGTTGAGCAGGCGATGTACCACTTCCTCTCGGTCTGCACCGCGCGGGTTACCGGCACCGAAAGTGCGCGCCGGGACGGATTCGAGGTTTGGTTTGCTGATCGTTTTTTGAGCAGAGACGACAAGCCCGAGGAACCGTCTGACCGTGCTTGCCGATTCAGACGATCCCCAACTTGAGCGCTGGTTTTCAACGTGTCTATCCCCGGATCCTGAGGGTCGTTTAAACCCGCATCCGGGGCAGCCACCCCCCCAGACGGCGCGCCGCCTCGGCCACGTCGTCGGTCGATCCGGCGAAGGACAGCCGGACCCAGCCGCCGCCATCGATAGGGTCGAAATCGAGGCCCGGAGTTACGGCGACACCCGTCTCGGCGAGGAGGCGCCGGCAGAAATCCTCGCTGTCCCGCGTCAGGCTCGAAATGTCGACGTAGAGGTAGAACGCGCCTTCGGCCGGCGCAAAGCGTGTAAGGCCTGCGGTATGGAGGGTGCGGACCAAGAGATCGCGATTGATCCGATAGCGCGCGACATGGCGGTCGAGCTCCGCGCGACAACCAAAGACCGGGAGCGCCGCGGTTTGCGACAGTGCCGGCGGCGATATGTAGAAATTCTGCGCCAGGCACTCGACCGAGCGGGCGAGGTCCGGCGGCACCAGCATCCAACCGAGCCGCCACCCGGTCATGCTGTAATATTTCGAGAACGAGTTGACGATGACCGCCTCGCGCCCATAGGCGCGCGCCGTTGCCGCCGGGGTCTCATAGGTGATCCCGTGGTAGATCTCGTCCGAAATGAGCCGGATGGCGCACTCTCCGCAATAGGCGAATAGCCGGGCGAGATCGGCCGCGCCGATCATCGTCCCTGTCGGATTGGCCGGGCTCGCGACAATCAGCCCGTCGAGCCTGCCTAAATCGGCGAGAAGTTCTGGTGTCGGCTGGTAGTGCGTGTTCTCGCCGACCGCGATCAGCACCGGTTCGATCTCGAGGGCCGTCAGGATGTTGCGGTAGGCCGGATAGCCGGGGAGGGCGAGCCCGACCCGGTTACCGGGTTCGAAGGCCGCGAGAAAAGCGAGCAGAAAGGCGCCCGACGAGCCGGTCGTCACGACGACCTCGGCGGGATCGACCGCGACCCCGTATTGCACCTGGTAATGCGCGGCGATCGCCTGCCGCAGCGGGGCGATCCCGAGCGCATCGGTGTAGCCGATCGGCTCGCTGACGAGCGCGCTCCGGGCTGCGTCGAGCACGGGTTCGGGCGCCGAGCTTCCCGGTTGGCCGACTTCGAGATGGATGATCTCGGCGCCGGCAGCCTCGCGCTGGTTGGCGGCACGCAGGACATCCATGGCGATGAAGGGCGGGACGAGGCCTCGACGGGAGGGACGCAAGCTCATGCCACATCCTGCGCGAGAAGGTTGCCATTGGCGAGCGGCTTTCGCTATGAGGAGCGCCCGTCCCCGCATAACGGAAAAAGCCGAGGATGTCAGAGACACCGCCCGCCCGGCTCCTCGGGATGTCGGGCAGCTTGCGCAGCGGCTCCTTTTCGAACGCGATCCTCGAGACCTTGCGGGAGAAGTTCGTCGCTCGGGCCGACCTGAGGATCTACGACCTACGGCCGATCCCGCCCTACAACCAGGATTTTGAAGGCGAAAGACGGCCCGAGCCGGTCAAGGCGCTGCTCGCCGCGATCGCCGACAGCGACGGGCTCGTCCTCTGTGCGCCCGAGTTCAACCACAGCATTCCCGGCGTTTTAAAGAATGCGCTCGACTGGGCCTCGCGACCCGCCTTTACCTCGGTGATGGCATACAAGCCGGTGGCGATCATGGCGACCTCGCGCGGGGCGCTAGGCGGCCCGCGTTGCCTGGATCACATGCGGGTAACCCTCGATTCGATGCTTGCGCGGGTCGCTCTGGCGCGGGAAGTGACCATCACCGCCGTCGCGGACAAGATCCGGGACGGCCGACTCGTCGACGAGACATGCCTGGGTTTCGCCTGCGGCGCGGTCGAGGCGCTATTGCGCGAGATCCGCCTATGGCGGATGGCCGACAGCCTCGGGGGCTAGCTCATCAACCCAGGCTCGACGCCGGCTTCTCGTTGACGCAGCGCAAGAGCTTCCAATAGCCGAACAGATTGCTCGGCCGCACCTCGCGGATGGAGAGCTGGCTGTCGCGACGGAACGCGTCGTACGGGAAATCGGCATGAAAGCCGATATGGCGGGCGAGCCGGGCCGCGCGCTTTTCCATGAAGCGCAGCAGCAGGTTCTCGCTGGTGAAGTGATTGACGACGACGATCGTCCCGCCGGGTATGCACACCCGGCGCATCTCCGCGGCAAAGCGCGCCGGGTTGGGCACGACCGAGGCGACGTAGAGCGCCAGCACCGCATCGAAGGAGCTGTCGGGAAATTCAAGGTTCTCGGCATCCATCACGTGGAGGCCCTCGACGTGGGCGAGCTGGAGGCGCTTGGCCCGCCGTTTCGCCTTCGCCAGCATCTCCGCCGAGACATCGATCCCGGTCACTCGTGAGTCGGGCCGGAAATTAGGCAGCGTCAGACCGGTGCCGACACCGACTTCGAGAATTCGCTGCCCCGGCCGGTCGTTCGCGATGCGCACGGCGTCCTTGCGCCCGGGATGGAACACCGGGCCGAACACGATGTCGTAGGAACCGGAAAAAAGCCGATAGGTCCGGATCGTATCATGCAGGTCCATCGTCTCGCTCTCGCTGTGATCGACAGGACGGGCGCGCAGGGCCGCCGCGTCGTCTCCGGAGCTAGTTGGTTCCGGACGCGTTGGTTAAGCTAACAATGGAATGCCGACGACGCCAGACCAACCTCATCGCCGAGCAATCACGCAATCGCTCGGGCCGCGGCCAAACAGCCGCGGAGGGCGGGTTCGGACCCGCCCTCTTGCTCACCCCTCGGTTCCGGCAACACCCTCAGATGAGGGTGATGCGATCGGCCTCGAGACCCTTCTTGCCCTCGACCGCCTCGACCCTGACCCGCTGGCCGGGTTCGAGAGCGTTGACGCCACTGCGGCGGAGCGCGGTGATGTGGATGAATACGTCCTTACCACCACCATCTGGCGAAATGAACCCATAGCCCTTTTCGGCTTCGAACCATTTCACCGCACCCTCCATCGTTGTGGAGGACCGGGGTCCGCGACGGTCGATCGCGCCGGCCCAGCCTTGCTGCGCAACCGCGGTGCTGTTGTCGACGTTCAAGACATTGGTCACCAGCGGGCCTTTCGCTCCGGCGCTGATCTCGCAGGTGATCGAGGCGCCTTCGCGCACGTCCTCATAGCCGGCGCGACGCAGGATCGCCATCGGCAGAAACGCGTCTTGCGATTCGTCGGCGAGGGTGACGAATCCAAAACCCTTGCTGGCATTGAACCACTTGACTGTGGCCTCGACGCGACGGCCTGGGGGAGTGTCCTCGCGAAAGAAGCCGGGGCGGCGTTCGTACATAGGTCCTCTAAACGTGCAATAAAATGCGGCGACCGCGTGAAACGCCGAATCATAGCGTAAAACTATCGCGTCGCGCTAGCGCCGCGCATCGCTTCGAGGCGTCGGAAAATTTGACCTCTCGGTCCGCCAGAGGCGCAGAGAAGAGGGGGTAATGCCGGTTGGCGGCGCTATCCGATGTAGGCCACGAGGCGTTGGTTTTGCTCGCCCAAACCCTCGACCGACAGCCGCATCCGGTCGCCGGGCTTTAGGAATCTCGGCGGCTTGAAGCCCATGCCGACGCCCGATGGCGTCCCGGTCGGAATCACGTCACCGGGCAACAAGGTCATGAACTGGCTGACATAGCTGACGATCTCGTCGACCCCGAAGATCAGGTCGCCGGTGTTGCTGCTCTGACGCCGCTCGCCGTTGACTTCGGTCCACAGCGCCAGCTTGCCGGGATCGGGAACCTCGTCGGTGGTGACCAGCCACGGGCCGATCGGGCAGAAGGTGTCGGCACTCTTGCCCTTGGTCCACTGCCCGCCACGCTCGAGCTGAAATTCGCGCTCAGAGACGTCGTTGACGACGCAGTAGCCGGCGACGTGCTTACGGGCGTCGACTGTGGACACGTGACGGGCGAGGCTGCCGATGACGATGCCGAGCTCGACCTCGTAATCGGTCTTCTGCGAGCCCTTCGGGACGATCACGTCGTCGTTCGGACCGCAAATTGAGGACGTCGCCTTCATGAAAAAGATCGGCTCCGCGGGGATCGCCGCACCCGCCTCCTGCGCGTGCAGACGATAATTGAGGCCAATGGCGACGATTTTGGACACCAAACCGACGCACGGTCCGAGACGCGGCGTGCCGGGGACGAGCGGCAGGCTCGCCGGATCGAGGCGGCGCAGCCGATCAAGCGAGGCTGGCGCTAGCGCCTCCCCGTCGATATCGCGGACGGCGCCGGAGAGGTCGCGGATCCCGCCGTCGCGATCGAGCAAGCCGGGCTTTTCCTGGCCCGCGGGTCCGTAGCGAAGTAGCTTCATCGGGGTATCTCCTGTCGAGCGTCAGAGGGTGAAGCCGCCGTCGATCACATGGATCGCACCGGTCGTGAACGACGACTCGTCCGAAGCGAGATAGACCGCGAGTGCCGCGACCTCCTCCGGCTGGCCGAGCCGACCGAGAGGCTGGCGCTCGACAAACGCCCGTCGCGCGGCGTCACTGCCACCGACTGTGCGCGCGCCTTGCGCGGCGATCCGCTCCTCGAGCGACGGCGTTTCAATGGTACCCGGACAGATTGCGTTGCAGCGTATCCCCGACACGATGAAATCGGCCGCGACCGATTTGGTCAGTCCGATCACCGCGGCCTTGGTCGCCGCATAGACGCAGCGGTTCGGCGCGCCTTTGATCGAGGAGACGGTCGACGACATGTTGATGATCGAGGCGCCAGTTCCGTGCTCGACCATCTTCGGCAACAACGCCCGGATCATCATGTACATCGAGCGCACGTTGAGGACGAACGACGCGTCCCACTCGACCGGCGAGACGTCGAGGATCGTGCCGTGATGGACGAACCCGGCGCAATTGAAGAGCACGTCAACCGGGCCGAGCTCGTCGGCGAGGGCCGCGATCGCCCCGTCGTCGGTCACGTCGAGCAGGCGCGTCGCGATCAGCGCATCGGCCAACGGCGCGAGCTTTTCCACGGCGATATCGGTTGCGAGCACGCTCGCCCCTTCGGCCACAAAAGCCAGAGCCGTCGCGCGGCCGATCCCCTGTCCAGCCGCCGTCACCAGAGCACGCTTGCCCGCAAGCCGTCCCGCCATCGGGCCAAGTTGCCACGCTCTATGAGCGCCTGTCTAACGGAATAGGGTGTTGCCGCAGGCTGGTGGTCTCCCTGCTAAACCGGAAACTCAGGGAGAAAAATCGCATCAGAAGCGGCCTCCTTGCCGATAACGCCTCCTCTATCAGATACTTAGGCGATACCCCGGACGGCCGATTGACGCCACCTGAGGGAGGCTTTGACGCTAAAAAACGCCAGGGATGAGGTCCGTCAGGAATGCCGGCCGAGGGTCTTCGCTCCCTGAGCAGCCGTCCAACATAGCTTTGATCTTGTCGAGAAGATGACGACGCGAGGGCGCCGGTCGAGCTCAGCAAGCGCACCAATCGAGACCTCGTCGATTATCGCCCCCAACCGTTGCCCGCGCTGCCGCCGAAACTGCTGATAATCCTACGAGAACGGGTGCCAAGCGATAGCAGGAATGATCCCGAGGGCCCCGACATCCATCGGTTTTCTTTGCAGGAGTTTCGGCTCAGACTTGCGGGGATCGGGGAGGACGCAGGAATGGCCAGAACCCTTGAAGCGGCGGCGCTGCCCCGGATCGAAGCCCGGCAACTGCCCGCCGCCGCGACTCTCGCCGCACTCGGCATCGTCTACGGCGATATCGGCACCAGCGCGCTCTATGGGTTCAAGCAGGCCGCAGACGCCGCCGGAGCGATCTCGCCCGAAACCATCATCGGCATCGTGTCGGTGATCCTCTGGTCGCTGATCGTGATCGTCTCGTTCAAATACGCCATCCTGATCATGCGCGCCGACAACCGCGGCGAGGGCGGCATCGTCGCGCTGTTGGCGCTTCTCGATGTCCGAAATGCGACGGCCGGGAGCTGGCGCGCCTCCCTGCTGATCGTCGGGCTGATCGGCGCGGCACTGCTCTACGGCGATGGCGTCATTACGCCGGCAATTTCGGTGCTGAGCGCCGTGGAAGGTCTCAAGCTCGACGCACCGCAGCTGGCACCTGCCATCGTTCCGATCAGCATCGCAATCCTGGTTGGCCTGTTCCTGGTCCAGCGCAAGGGAACCGCGTTCATCGGCAACATCTTCGGGCCGGTCATGCTGATATGGTTCATCGCGATCGGCTTGCTCGGCCTGCGCGGCATCATCGGGGCACCCGGCATTCTGAGCGCGCTCAGCCCGCATCATGCGCTGATCTTCCTGTTCCATGAGAGACCCGGCATCGGTTTCGCGGTGCTCGGCGCCGCCTTCCTCACAGTCACCGGCGCTGAGGCGATGTATGCGGATATGGGCCATTTCGGCCGCTTGCCGGTTCGACTCGGCTGGTTCGCCGTCGTCTTGCCCGCTCTGGTACTCAATTATTTTGGCCAAGGGGCGCTGCTTCTGGCCGATCCGCGCGCCATCGAGAACCCGTTCTACCTTCTCGTGCCCGGGTGGCTCCATTACCCGATGGTGGCGTTCGCGACGGTGGCGACCGTCATCGCCTCGCAGTCGATCATCTCCGGTGCGTATTCGCTGACCCAGCAGGCGATCCAGCTGGGCTTTCTGCCGCGCATGCGCGTGCTCCATACGGCCAACCACGAAAAGGGGCAGATCTACATGCCGATGGTCAATTGGCTCCTCGCCGCCGGCACGCTCGGAGCCGTCATCACCTTCGGCTCCTCCGACGCGCTCGGGGGTGCCTACGGCATCGCCGTCTCGATGCTGATGGCGGTCACGACGGTCCTTGCAGCCCTTGTCGCCCTGCAATGGGGCTACAACCCACTCGCCGTCGCGGTCGTCAACGGATCGCTGCTCGTCGTCGAACTTATCTTCGTCGCCGCCAACGCCATGAAGCTGTTCGCGGGTGGTTGGTTCCCGCTGCTGTTGGCCTGCGTCGTTGCGTTCCTGATGCTGACCTGGCGAACCGGGTACCGGATGCTCGAGTACCAGCGCTCCAGGATGCGGCAGCGTGAGGGCGAGTTCGTCGACTGGGTGCTCGAGAACCCGCCCGTCCGTCTGCCGGGGGCCGCCGCGATCTTCACCGCGGGAACTTCGGGCATACCGCTCGCCCTGACGCATCACCTGCGGCACAATCGCGTGCTGCACGAGCGCGTTTTGCTGGTCTCGGCGGTCAGTAGCGACGTGCCGCGCGTCGACCCGGAGCAGCGGGCAACGCTCGTCCCGGTGGGTGCCGGCATTACCCGGGTTACCCTGCATTTCGGGTTTATGGAACACCCCAACGTGATGGAGGGGCTGAAACTCGCTTGCCGCGATCCCAGTCTGCGCGGCATCGACCCGGAGCGGATCACCTTTTATTCGCGAAGGGTCATGGTCATCGCGAGCGGCAAGGTGCCCGGGATGGCCGTAT
>Ga0074045_10003452_pt1 | contig 14237 bp, 7 predicted proteins | sample BogForMeECP23OM2_FD_94442 | JGI IMG/M metagenome (GOLD analysis project Ga0074045, IMG submission 94442) | Bog forest soil microbial communities from Calvert Island, British Columbia, Canada - Bog Forest MetaG ECP23OM2 | ecosystem: Environmental > Terrestrial > Soil > Wetlands ... | reverse complement strand
TTTGCCCGTGGAGCCCGCGCCAATATCCATGCGCGTGTCATGTACGGACGCTCCAGTCATCACAAGATCGAAGCGCTCTTCAAAGCCTTTGCGCGTGCTCTCCGCGTCGCCTGCTCGCGCGACCGGCGACTCCGCCGCATGCTCCCCAGCACCAAGGGGCTTCTCTGAACTCTTTCGCTCCAAACCGACCAGCCATCGCCATCGTCGATTACGGCGCCGGCAACCTGAATTCGGTGAAGAAGGCTTTCGACTACCTGGGTGCCAGGGTCATCGTCACCACCGAGCCTGCCATCGTCGCCAGTGCCGAAAAGGTCGTTCTCCCAGGAGTCGGCCACTTTACCGCTCTAGCAGCACTGAACAATACCGGGTTGCGAGACGCCGTGCTGCAATCTGCCAGCGCTGGCAAGCCATTCCTCGGTATTTGCCTCGGAATGCAGTGGCTGTTCGAGGGCAGCGACGAGGCGCCTGAATTGGCAGGAGCCGGACTTCTTCAAGGTCGCTGTTGCCACTTTCCTTCATCGGTGAAATCACCTCATGTTGGATGGAACTCGCTTGCCGTGCGCCAGGAATCGCGCCTGCTCCGAAACGTTGCGCCTGATTCCTTTGTCTACTTCACGCACTCTTTTTATGCTCCGGTCGTGGCGGCAACCGCTGCCGCAACCAGCTACGGAACTGAATTTTCCGCCGTCGTCGAACAAGGCAACATCTTCGGAGTTCAATTCCATCCCGAAAAATCCTGGAACGTGGGCCTGCTGATTCTCAAGAATTTCTGCGAACTGGACAGCACCGCCGATGGATGATCCGAGCAGTGAGGTGGAAAATTGCTGACCAAGCGTATCATCGCCTGTCTCGATGTCGACAACGACCGCGTGGTAAAAGGCGTGCAATTCGTGAATCTCCGCGACGCCGGCGATCCCGCCGAATGCGCCGCTGCCCACGCTCGCGATGGCGCCGATGAGATCGTCCTGCTCGATATCACCGCCACCAGCGATCGGCGCAATACCATGCTTGACGTTGTCCGCTGCACGGCGCGCGGCTTGTTCGTCCCGTTCACCGTGGGCGGAGGGATCCGCGAACTGGCTGACGCCGCGGCCGTGTTCGACGCTGGCGCTGACAAGATCGCTATCAACTCAGCCGCCGTAAAAGATCCCTCGCTGATCGGAAAAATTGCCAAGCATTTCGGCTCACAGGCCGTAGTGGTGGCCATCGATGCCCGGCGGTCGAAAGCGGGCTTCGAGGTATTCGTAGCCGGAGGGCGCACCCCCACTGGACGAGACGCGATCCAATGGGCAAGGGAAGCGGCTGCCGCCGGCGCCGGAGAAATCATGCTCACTTCCATGGACTGCGATGGCACGCAAGCCGGCTTTGATTGTGAATTGACGCAAAGCGTGGCCGCCGCCGTTTCCATCCCTGTCATCGCGTCGGGCGGCGCCGGTTCGCCGCAACACTTCATCGACGTTTTCCTCGACGGACGGGCTGACGCCGCCCTTGCCGCCTCCATCTTTCATTTTGGACTGGAAAACATCGGGCAACTGAAACTGCAACTGCAATCGGCCAACGTCCCGGTGAGGTGGCCATGCTGATTCCTTCCATCGACCTCATGGGCGGGAAAATCGTGCAGTTAGTCCAAGGCGAGACAAAAAAACTGGAGTTCGATAACTTCGACTATTGGATCGACCGTTTTTCCAAATATCCCATCGTTCAACTCATCGATCTCGACGCCGCTCGCCACACCGGCCACAATCGGACGCTCGTCCAACAAATAGTCCGCCGCTTGCCTTGTCAGGTCGGCGGCGGCATTCGCGACGTCGAAACGGCTCAGGAACTTCTGCGGATCGGTGCCCGCAAGGTGATCATCGGATCCGCCTTATTGACCGAAGGGCGAGTGAATCGCGACTACGCCCGTACCCTCTCGGATAACGTCCCAATCGCGGCACTGATGTTCGCCGTCGACTCCCGTGGAGGCCGCGTTGCGATCGACGGCTGGCGCACCAGTACCGCCGTCACCGCCTCCGACATGATGCGCGAGTTGGATCCCTTTTGTGAGACCTTCCTCTATACCCATATCGACACCGAAGGATTGATGGCTGGGATCCCCATGGAAACTGTCCGAACCATTCGCCGCTCCACCACCCGGCATTTGGTGGTCGCCGGCGGCATCACCGAACAGCACGAAATCGACTGCCTGGACACCATGGGCATTGACGCCGTGGTGGGCATGGCATTGTATGCAGGGAAAATCCCAGGATAATCTGCCGAAAGCGGATCTGCCCTCGCCCAGCTCACGCAAGGCCGCTATCGACATCTATTGCGGCTCGCGCCTTAATTCCGGACTCGACACCGGCTCCCCTTCCAGTTCCTCATGCCGCGCCGCGCGCCGCTCATTCAACATTTTGCTGGCCAGGGCTAACTCCTCGCGGCCCTCTTTCTCACGGCCCATGCGCAGCAGAACCTGTCCGCGCAGATAGCGCGCGCTCGCGGCATCTTTGTCGAGTCGAATCACTTCGTCCAATTGTGCCAGCGCCGCAGCATACTCCCGGTTTCGTTCTTCGATTTCAGCCAGCCCCATGTGTGATTCCACCAGCAGTGGATCGAGCTTCACCGCCCGCTCAAAGTCCCTCGCCGCTACTCTCTCATTTTGCAGCGTAGATTCGACCTTACCCAACTGCTCGTAGGTGAAGCCCGCGTCGGGTTCCAAAGCAAGATCTTTCTGAAATTCCGCACGCGCTCGCTGGTAATCCTGTTTGCGAACATAGGTCATGCCCAGGTAATAGTGCACCAGCGGGAGCTTCGGATCGGCTTGCGCCGCCCTTTCCAGTTCGCGTATAGCATCGTCATACTCTCCGCGATTTAAATGCGCCTTCCCCACAATCATGTGAAATTCCGGTACGCCCTGCCCGATCTCGACCATGCGCGCATAGGCCTTCGTTTCCAAAGCTGTGTTTTTGGAAATTTCGGCAGCCCTGCCGAGCACATACAGATAGTTAAGCTGGTCTGCGGCTGAAACCTGCTCCCAGAGCGGCTCCAGCGTGGTCACCGCATCGGACCATCGGCTGCTGAAAAAATAGCAAAAGCCAAGAAGGTACCTCGCCTGATAAGACCCCGGCATTTGCCGCGCCACCGATTCGAAGGGAGCAATCGCCGCCTGGAAATCTCTCTGCCGGTAATACACCAGCCCGATGTTCAGCCGTATCCCAGCCATGTCTGGCGCCAGTTTTTCGGCTTTGCGCAGCATGTCGAGAGCCTGTGCCCACTGCATGCGACGCATGGCAATCACCCCGAGATTGGTGTAGGCCCCCGACGCCCCAGGGTCGATCGCCAGCACTTGCCAGAAGTCATGCTCAGCTTCATCCAGTCTGCCCCCTTGCAGCGCCGCTTCTCCCGCCCGAAACCATTTTTGTGGATCTCTTGCCGCCTCCACTCCGCCCGCGACTCTCTTCGCGGAATTCTGCCCACTTGAACTCCCGGTAAGAACTATGAACCAGAGGACCGCGAACGCGGCGACAACCCTTGACACTCGTTTCATCGTCCTGTACTGTCCGCCAGCAAGAGGCCAGCGCTTAAGGAGCCTATGGAATCTGCCGATTCGAAGCCCCCCAGAAAAGTCCACCCCGCGAAATCCCGCCGCACGCCGGAGTCTTTGAGCAAACGCTCGCAGCGCTCTGCCGTCACCATCCGCGACGTCGCCGAACGCAGCGGTTTCTCTTCGGCCACGGTTTCTATCGTTCTGAACAACGCGCCTCTCGCACGTTACATTCCCAACACTACCAAAGAACACATTCAGCGCGCCGTCTCGCAACTTGGCTACCGTCCCAACCTGTTTGCGCGCTCGCTGCGAGGCAGGCGGAGCCTCACCGTCGGCGTCATGGTCTTCGACATGACCGACCCTTACTGCACCTTGGTGCTGCGCGGCATCGAGAACACTCTCTACCAATCGTCGTTTCTCCCTATTCTCACCGATGTCCACAACGAGCGCAGCCGCTTCGAGCGCTATCTCGAGATGCTTCTCGACCGCCGTATCGAGGGCCTCGTCGTTCTCGCCAACTGGTTATTCGTTGACATCAACGTGCTAGCCGACCTCGAGAAGAACAACATTCCAACCGCCATTGTCGGCCGCGAACTCAAAAACGACAATATCAGCTCCGTGATCGTTGACAACAACTTGGGAGCCCGGGCGGCTCTTGAACACTTATATTCTCTCGGCCATCGCAAGATCGCCTTCATCCGCGGCCCCCGTCAGCTTTCAGACACCGAACCCCGCTGGCGTGGTGTGCGCTCGATTGCCCGCGAACGTGGCCTGGAACTCGATCCCCGACTGATCGTCGATCTCCCCGAATCCGGGGATCCGCTTTCAAGTTTTGAGCAAGGATACAAATTAACCGAGGAATTGCTGCAGCAATCCCGCCGACGATTCACCGCCCTCATGGCCTTTGACGACATGACTGCCTTCGGCGCCATTCGTGCCCTCGCCAAGGCTGGCATTCGTGTACCCGACCAATGTTCGGTGGTCGGTTTTGACGACGTCTCGCCCGCGGCAATCTATTCTCCCGCGCTCACCACCGTGCGCCAGCCCATGGAGGCCATGGGAACAGCCGCCGCCACCATTGTGCTCGAGGCTATCAACGCCACTCAGGAAAACAAGCCCGTTCGCACCATTCATCGCCGCATCGTTCCAGAGTTGATGGTGCGCGACTCCACCCGCAGCGTAAAATAGCGGGCCAAAAGTGCAAAAGTGGGTATTTTTGCTTGACAGAGTGCGATGTCTAACGCAGTATTGATACGTTTTAATAAAGGGATTTGTCGCTTTTAGCGATAACCTTGCACGACAAGCAATAGTTCTGCTGCAGGGGGCCGCGTGGGGGCCCGAACACAACTCTAGTGCGAACAGACGGCTTCGGGATGAGCATAGCGTCCTGAGGCGGAAGCTGTGTCATTGGTTCTGGGTCGAGTCAGTCTGGGTCGAATCAGTCTGGGCTGAATCAGTTTGGGGTCGAATCAAGGGGTCGGACATGAGAATTTGTCGATGGAGTGAGGTCGCGCTGACGCTGTTCGTTCTTGCGCCTGTATTCATGTATGCACAGGACACTGCTTCCTTGACCGGAACGGTTCGCGACACCACTGACGCCATCGTGGCCAACGCCGAAGTTGTGGTCAGCAACGCCGAGCACGCCATCCGTCGCACTACCGTCACCAATTCCGCCGGCGAATACTCTGTCGCCGCTTTGCCTGCTCCCAGTTCGTATGACGTCACGGTCACCGCCGCGGGCTTCAAGAAGTTCGTAGCCGCGGGCGTGATTTTGAATGTTGCCCAGAAGGCTCGCGTTGACGTGACTCTCCAGGTCGGCGCTTCCAATATGGTCATGACGGTTGAAGGCACATCCGTTGCCCAGGTTGACACCGAATCGTCCGCATTAGGAAACACAATCAGCGGCAAGGAAATCACCCAGCTCGAACTCAATGGGCGCGATTTTACCTCGCTCGTTGCCCTGTCTCCCGGTGTCACCAATCAATCCGGCTCCGAGGAAGGCGAACCCGGTGCTTCCACCGTTGCCTTCAGTGTCAACGGCGGCCGCACCGAATATAACAACTTTGAAATCGATGGCGGCGATGCCCTCGACAACGGCAGTGACACCACGCTGAACGTCTATCCCAGTATCGACGCCATCGCCGAAGTCAAGGTACTGACCTCTAACTACGGCGCTCAGTACGGCAAGAATGGCTCCGGCACAGTCGAAGTTGAAACCAAGTCCGGCACCAATCAATTCCACGGCGACTTGTATGAGTTCGTGCGCAACAACGATTTCAACGCCACACAATTTAACGCCGGAGGGGTTCCGGCATACAAGAAGAACGACTTCGGTTTCACCATCGGGGGTCCGGTATATATTCCGAACCACTACAACACGAATAAGCAAAAGACGTTTTTCTTCTATTCCGAGGAGTGGCGGCGCGAAATTACCCCCAATCCCTTCGGAACGACTCCGGTTCCAACCATGGCGGAGCGCGCTGGAAATTTCACCGACGAATGCCCAGACGCTACTCCGTCATTTGCTGATTGCCCATCAGTGCCGGGGTACACAATCACAGATCCCACCAACCCCGCATACGGCTACACCCCGAACCTGAATGTAGTTCCGGCATACACCAACAACCTCGCTCTGACCGGCCCGCTCAACCTGTTAATTGAACAGCCAAATTTTGTCACGGGCACTGTCAACGGAGGCGCTCCAGACGCCTGGACCTCCAATCCCTCGCTTCTCATGACCTGGCGCCAGGAACTCTTCAAGATCGATCAAAACGTTACCGACAAAGTCCGCGCCAGCTTCCGCTACATTCACGATTCCTGGCAAGAGGCTTACCCAACCCCTCTGTGGACCGATGGCACTTCTTTCCCGAGCATTGGCACGAATTTCCAGAATCCCGGCGTGAGCATGGTGGCTCGCGTCACGGCTACGGTTTCTCCCACGTTGCTCAACGAATTCGTCGCCAGTTACACTACCGATCACATTTCGACCAGCCTGAACGGCCCTTGGCAACGTCCTGCAGCTTTTGGCGACCTGGGCCTCTACGACAATGGATTTGGCTATAACGCTCCGGAGATTCCCGGCATCAGCATCAGCGGAGGCCGGTTCGGTTCCGGTTTCGCGGAGGACCCGGGCTACGTCCCCGAAGGTCCGCTGAATTCCAATCCCACCGTCACTATCCGCGACAACGTGACCAAGATCATCGGCCTGCACAATTTGACCTTCGGCGCTTACTTTATCGACTCCCACAAGAACGAGGTCCCGCAACCACCCACAGGAGCGAATGGCATCCTGGGTTTCAGCCCCTCCGGAAATCCCTCTACCAGCGGCAACGCCTACGCCGATTTACTTCTGGGAAACATACAGAGCTTTACCCAGCAGCAACTCCAGCTCAAGATGCACAACTTCTACCATATCTACGAACCCTTCTTTCAGGACGACTGGCATGCCACCAAGCGCCTTACCCTGAATTTGGGATTGCGCATGAGCTTCTATGGCACCTTTCGCGAACTGAACAACCTTGCCTATAACTTCGACCCGGCTCGTTACGTCCCTGGGGCTAGCGGTATCGATCCCTCAACCGGCCTGGTTACTGGCACTCCCTACAACGGTTGGGTAGATTGCGGCGTCACTCCCGGAATTCCCAAGGGCTGCATGAATAACCATTGGTGGAATCCGGCCCCGCGCATTGGTTTTGCTTTCGACCCGTTCGGCGATGGCAAGTGGGCGATTCGCGGCGGCTATGGGATCTTCTTCGAACACGAGAACGGCAACGAAGCCAATACGGATTTGCTCGAGCCGTACAACATCAGAACCCAAACCGTTTCAGTGACCACAACTTCAACCAGCTTCCTCAACTATTCCAACCTCAATCCCGGCCAGTTGACCGGAGGTACGCCTCCGCTGATCTTTGGGTCGATACCGAACACCGCCACTTGGCCCTATATCCAGCAGTGGCACTTTGATGTTCAGCATGAGGTCATAAAGAACACGGTAGTGACGCTTTCTTACGTCGGCAGCCAGGGCGTTCACCTCACCCGAGCCTATGAATATAACCAGATTCGGCCGGCCGCTCTTCAGCCAGGCGGGAATCCATACGGGCCGGGGCAGATTATCAACGGTGGTCCGCTCGCCTCGGGAAACACCATTCCGCCGGGCACGGTGTTCGACTGTAGTTGGGGACCTGGCAACGACCAGCCTAATGTCAACGTCGATCCCTACGGCATTCCCATGAACGCCATAACCTCCTATGGAACACCTGTTCCCTACACTGCCGGAGTAAGTGGCGGCCCTCCCTCCGGCGCGGCCGTTAATCTAGCCGTGGCGTGCGGCAACGTCAGCCCCGATGCATTCCGGCCGTACATCGGCATTGGCAGTATCGGACGCAAGGACCAGACTGCTTCCTCCAACTACAACGCGCTCCAAGTCGCGGTGCGGCGCAGTCTCGGCGGACTCCAGTTGAATGCCGCTTACACCTATAGCCACTCGATCGACGATTCTTCTTCCGCGAACGATGTCAGCCTGATCAACTCTTACGCCCTGAATGCTTATCGTTCGAGCTCAAATTTTGACCAACGGCACACCCTCACCATCAGTTATGTTTACGATTTGCCGTTCTTCAAGGGGCAACACAACTTGACGAATAAGCTGCTGGGTGGCTGGCAATGGTCAGGCATCACCTTGATCCAAAGTGGCACGCCGTTCAGCGTCTACAATGTGGGTTGCAGCTCTTGCGGACCCATCATCCCAGGTTCTGGCCTGCCCACCGGAACCGCCTATATCCCTAGCGACAACGCTGGCGTGGGCAACGGCAGCGCGCAAATCGATAACCTTGGCCAACTGGGCGGTCAGTCCTATCCGGATATCGTCGGAAACCCCAAAAATGGCGTCCTGAATACGTCGGCGCCGGGCTATGGGCCTCTTCTCTACAATCCAGCGGTCTTTGTGGCGCCCCAGGGCCTGACCTATGGCGACGCCGGCCGAAACATACTGCACAATCCGTTTCGCACGAACTTCGACATGGCCTTAATCAAGCAGTTTGCCGTCACCGAGAGCAAGTATTTTGAGTTCCGCGCCGAAGCCTTCAACGTCTTCAACCACACGGAATTTAGCTGGCTGGGTGGTGACGGAGGCTCGGCCGGCGCCAACTCTGGTGTGGGCAACTCTGACAGCGTGATTAGTTGCTACGGCAACAATAATTCTGCGGGCGACCCCGTAAACTGCCTGCCCAGTCAGCCTCAACTGCTCCGCCCGAATGTCGCGCACTTTCCGCGTATTCTCCAACTCGGGATGAAATTTATCTTCTAACGACCATCGAAGATCATCACACGGCAAACAAGAATCCTGGCTCCATGAACGGGCCAGGATTTTCTGTTTGACATTCAGCGCTGACGCTCTGTTCTGCCTCGGCGCCGTAGCCGCGACGCGCGCTATAATCACGATGCATGCGGGCGTGCCAGAACACCATTTTGTTGATCGCCTTCACTGGCATACTTTCAGCTCAGTCCGCGCCGCCGAGCCCGACGGGGCCCCGTGCCAAGATCTCTTCCGAACGTATAGAGAAAAAGTCAGCGCCTCCGAAGCTCACCTCTCCCGTTCCCATCTTTCGCGACGTCGCCGCCCAGGCCGGGCTGACCACGTCGCACATCTCGTCAGCTGAAAAGTATTACGTCATCGAATCCATGAGTGGCGGCATTGGCCTTTTCGACTGCGACAACGACGGCAAACTCGATATCGTCATGGTCAACGGCTCGACCGTCGATCGCTATAAGCAAAGTGGCGGCGATCTGCTCGTCACCCTTTGGCATCAGGATGCAAACCTCAAGTTCACCGATATCACCGAGAAGGCCGGTCTCACGCGAAAGGGTTGGGGCATGGGCGTTGCCGTCGCCGACTTCGACAACGATGGCAACCTTGATCTCTTCGTCACCGGCTACGGCGGTAACGCACTCTACCGCAACAAGGGGAATTGCACCTTCGAAGACGTGACCGACAAGGCCGGAGTCCGCGGCGGTGGCTTCTCCACGGGCGCAGCTTGGGCTGACTACGACCGCGACGGCAACGTCGATTTATTCGTCTCACGCTATGTCCACGTCGATATGAACAACCTGCCCGCCTTTGGCTCGACCAGGTTCTGCCAGTTCAAAGGCGCACCGGTGCAGTGCGGGCCCTGGGGCATGGAGGGCGAGACCGATTTGCTCTACCACAATCGCGGCGACGGCACATTCGAAGAAGTCTCAAAGAAAGCCGGTGTCGACGACCCCGACAGATATTATGGACTGGGCGCGACCTGGGGCGACTACGATAACGATGGCTGGCCCGATCTGTTCGTCGCCGATGACGCCACTCCCAACCATCTTTATCACAACAATCACAACGGCACTTTCACCGACGAAGCAATGGTCGGCGGCATCGCTTTGAACGGCCAGGGTCAAGCGCTTGGCTCCATGGGCGTAACCTGGGGCGACTACGATCACAGCGAACGCCTTTCGATGTTCATCACCGAGTTCGCCGACCAGCCCAACACACTTTATCGCAATGAGGGTAAGCAAGTATTCAGCGACGTTGCTATGCAATCAGGTCTCGGCCACCCTAGTTTGCCGCTCGTCGGGTGGGGCACAACGTTTTTCGACATGGACAACGATGGCTGGCTCGACCTCTTCGTCGCTAACGGTCATGTCTACCCGCAAATGGATACCGTGCAGGGAAGCGCCGCCTACGCCGAGCCCATGCTCTTGCATCGAAACCTGCGCAATGGAACCTTCGATGAAGTTTCGAAGGCGGCAGGATTAGCCGACATGCCTCTGAAATCTCGTCGCGGTGCGGCGTTCGGCGACATCGCCAACAACGGCAACATCGACATCGTTGTGCTCAATGTCGGCGAACCACCGTCGCTGCTGCTCAACACCCACAGAATCGCGAACCACCGCGTGCTTTTCCGCCTGGTGGGGACAAAGAGCAACCGTGCCGCCATCGGCGCCCGCGTCACCATCCATGCCGGAGGGATGACACAGTTCGACGAGGTGCGTAGCGGGGGCAGTTACCTTTCTCAAAACGACTTGCGGTTGCATTTTGGCTTGGCAGCGGCTGCAACCATCGACTCGGTCGAAGTGCGTTGGCCAACCGGAACGACGGAAAACTTCAAAGACGTGGCCGCCGACAAGATCTACGTCATCACCGAAGGGCAGGGAATTACCGGCACGGTCGCATTGCCGGCGCCCGCATCCCTCGCCTTCTGAACACCCGGCCCAAAACGCACAGTGCTGAATTCATCTATCAAGGAAAAGACCGCGCCAAGTTCCGCGAGAATCGTTTTAATAAAGGAGTTTTGTTGTTGACAGGATACTTCTACCGTATAGAATGCGGGTTGATTCTTTGCCCTTGTCACCGAGCAGTTAGCTTCTCCTTGCTCAGTGAGCACAACCGATTCTCCTGGAGCCCCGTTATCTCTGCTGGATAATGGGGCTTTGTTTTGAGAGAGTAAATGAGCTCTATGTCCACCTCACCTCCCGACGCCCCTCGCCTCCGGCGCTCGCTCACCCTTTGGGATCTCATTCTCTACGGAGTGATCGTGATTCAGCCCGTCGCGCCGATGTCGGTCTTTGGCGTACTTAGCGATCGCGGACGCGGCCATGTAGTGACCACCATCCTGATCGCCATGGTCGCGATGTTGTTCACCGCCATCAGTTATGGACGCATGGCCCGCGCCTACCCCAGCGCCGGCTCAGCCTTCACCTATGTCGGCCAGGAAATCAATCCCGCGCTCGGCTACGTTACCGGCTGGAGCATGGTGATGGACTACATTCTTAATCCCATCATCTGCACCATCTGGTGCAGTCAGCAGGCCCATGTTTTCGCTCCGGGCGTGCCGTACTGGGCGTGGGCGATCTTCTTTGCGCTGGTGTTCACTCTACTGAATGTCCAGGGAGTAAAAACCTCGGCTCGGGTCAATTCAGCCTTGGCGGCGGGAATGGGCGTGGTGATTGCGATTTTCTTTGTGGTCGCAGCGCGTTACATCTTCGGCCATCCGCACGATGGAACGGATTTTTATACCCGTCCCTTTTACGATCCAGCCATGTGGAACACGAAGGCAGTCCTCGGAGGAACGTCGATCGCCGTACTCACCTACATCGGCTTCGACGGCATCTCTACACTCTCGGAGGAAGCGGACAATCCACGTCGCAATATTCTCCTGGCAACGGTTCTGACCTGCCTCGTAATCGGCATCCTGTCGGCCTTTGAGGTCTACGCCGCGCAGTTGATCTGGCCCGCTTCGCAGCCCTTTCCCGATATCGACACGGCCTTCGTTCATGTCGCCGCCCGCGCCTGGAAGCCCATGTTCGGCATCATCGGATTCACCCTGCTGGTAGCCAACTTTGGATCAGGCATGGGCGCGCAGATTGGCGCTGCTCGCCTGCTCTACGGAATGGGAAGAAGCAATGCTCTGCCCAAGTCTTTTTTCGGAGCCATCGATGCCAAGCATCGCGTGCCGCGGAATAACGTGTTGTTTGTGGGCGCAATCGCGCTGATTGGCGCGTTTGTGATGAGTTACGGTCTCGGAGCCGAGATGCTCAATTTTGGCGCGCTCATCGCTTTCATGGGCGTCAATGCCGCCGCCTTCATGCGCTACGTTGTGCGTGATCGAAAAAGGACGGCGTCGTTTATCCTGCCACCGGTCCTCGGCTTCCTGATCTGTCTCTTGCTTTGGGCCAGCCTCAGCAATCCTGCCAAAATCGCCGGCACCATCTGGATGGCGGTAGGCATCGCCTTCGGCGCCTGGAAAACCCGCGGCTTTCGCGGAGACCTGGTCAACTTCGATCTGCCCGCGGAGGACTAGGAGGTCATCGGTTCGAGGTACGAGTTCAGATTGCGGAAGTAACACCAACGGCATCCCGCACCCATTTGAATATCAGGGTTTTCACCTCTGCAATCTGACCTCTCACCTCATACCTCTGCCCTTGCTCACTCCACATTCCAGCCGCTGATTTCGATTTCCGGCGTCGCCCCGTCCAGACTGCTGGCATGATAGCTAGCTGTGATCACTCGCGTTTCACCGGGCAATAGAGAGATGTAATTGTCCTGCCACACCACCGGCAGGACCTCCTCGCCGCCTTTGCTCCGAGCAAGCTTCAGACGCACGAAAAACGCCAGGCTCTTATTGGGGTTTTCCACGGTCACGCGAGTTACCGCATCTTCGCCCCGCACTTCGCTGCGGCTCGATACATTCAGCTTTACCTTTGGCAATTGTGCGAGCGAAGTGTAGTCCGCATACGACGTGGTCGGAGTCGTATACCAGGTCGATTTTGTCCAGTCCAGCGTCTCCCGCTTCGTCGAGAGCCAGTAGAAATTCGATCCCATCAATTTGCCCGCCGCATCGGTAACACGCAGATCAAGAAAGTATGCGGTCGACAATCCTTCAATCGCCGGAAGCTCAAACACCTTCGTGGTGCTATCCGCAACTGCATCCACCGCAACGTCTTTCAAACACTTCTGCACTCCATCCTGATTGAAAATCCGTGCCGCCAGTTTCAGCCCCTTGGCATCCACATACTGGCTGCTCACCAGCCATACCGAATGATCGTCGTATCCGTAGACCGGGTCGAGCGGCTGTAGCGCTTTCTTCGCGCCAAAATATCCGCCACCGGGACGCAAATAATAATCGTAAAGATGCCAGATCATCGATGGCCACGCGTTATTCAGCATCCACTGGATGATGCCCGTCGAAGTGTACTTGTTGCGGCCGTAAGCCTCGAACATGGCGCGCACCCCTTCGTAGGCCATGAGTTGCGACTTATATGTGAAATCAGCGGCGCTGTCGGCCTTTCCGTAACGCGCATTCAGCGCGTCGGTAAAGACCCGCAAGTTCTTGAATTGCTCGCCACCCGCATGAAAATTCCAGTATTTGTCCACTGGCCAGAGATGATCGCTCGGGACCATGCGTTCGATGCTCTCCATCGGAGGTACCGCCGGCCCCATGCTGGCCTCGCTGTTGAAGCCATACGCCCCCCCACAGCCTCCCGCGTTGCACAACTTGTCTTCCCGCGGAAGACGAGGATCCGTCTCCCAATACGAAGGTGCCACATATTCATAAGGCCCGCTCATCTTCACGCCCGTGCTGCCCGTCACTTTGCTCACCGTCCCCATGGCGGAAGAAATAACCGGATTCGGCCAGCGCAAATCAGACTCAACCTTCAGATACATTCTTTCCACATTTGGAGGAGGCGGATTATCGCTGCCATTCAACCACGCCAGCATGCTCGCATGGCCTCGCAGCCGATACATCTGGTCCCGCAAAGATGCCTTCGCAATCTCGAAATCCTGCAGCTTCCATTTTCCCCACTGCTCCCAGAAATCGCAGCAGCACCACCCCGCCATCACCAGGATGCCTTGCTGGTCGGCCATCTCAAAGAATTCTTCGGTCTCAAGTTTGCCTTCCAGTCGCAGCGTATTCAGCCCCATGTCGCGAACATAGCGGAATTCGTCTGCGAGCCGCTCCGGAGTCTCGCGCAGCATCATGTCAGGCGTCCATCCGCCCCCGCGAATCAGGATGTTCTTTCCATTGACCTTGAACAGCCGTTTGAAATGACCGGGCGCCTCCTCGGACACTTCCGATGTGATTTCACGAATGCCGAACTTCGTTTGCGACCAGTCCGAAATCCCGCCGTTCACCTCGAACGAAAGCTTCAATTCGTAGAGGTTGGGTATGCCCATCTG
>Ga0074045_10003450_pt1 | contig 14245 bp, 12 predicted proteins | sample BogForMeECP23OM2_FD_94442 | JGI IMG/M metagenome (GOLD analysis project Ga0074045, IMG submission 94442) | Bog forest soil microbial communities from Calvert Island, British Columbia, Canada - Bog Forest MetaG ECP23OM2 | ecosystem: Environmental > Terrestrial > Soil > Wetlands ... | reverse complement strand
GCAGATGGTCCACGTCGGGAGCGAAGTTCGAAGCGGATTCCGGGAAAAGAGGTATCTTCATATTCTGGCGTGCCCAGCCTGCGTCATGCTTCGTCGCCCGCGTGAATCGCGGCGGAGAGCGATTGCAATTGCTATTCCACCCACCAATAGGAACACAGCGGCGGAGATCCGTAGCAGGTTCATAGCGACCGCGCCATACTTGCCGGTTGCCGGGTCGTAGTGGAAACAGAAGAGAAGAACTTCATCGGCCGGTGTGCCGATCTTATTGTGCGACGCCTCCACTAATCCCAGACGGATGTCCCGGGGCGAATACTCGACGCCGTAAAAGTACTTCGAGACCGCGCCCTCCGGGGTCAGGATCACGATGGCGCTGGCGTGCGCGTACTGGCCGGTGTTAGGGTCGTACTTATAATGAAACCCGATGGCATCGGTCAGCGCGCGCACGCTAGCCTCGTCGCCAGTGAGAAAATGCCAGCCATTGGCGGTGTCAGCCCGACGATAGCGGCGAAGATAGTTCTCTTTCTTGGCCGCGGCCAGTTCGGCGGTGTCCTTAGGATCGAAGCTCAGTGCAACCACTTCGAAATCCTGGCCTGGATTGAGTGAGATCACCTTCAACGCGCTCACCATGCCGCTGAGAATCTGAGTGCATAGCATCGGGCAGCGGTAATAGACCGGCGCCAGCAGGACCGGTCTGCCGGGATGGAAAAACGCAGACAGGCGAACCTCCCGGCCAGCTTCGTCGCGCAAAACGGTACCGAGCGGAACCTGCGCATCCAAACGCTGATCGATACCAACACCTTGCAGCGAGTCTGGCAGAGCCGGCTTCAGGTTGGAATCCTGCAAGCTGTAAGAAGGCTGCATGGGTGCTGGCTGACCGGGCTGCGCGAGCGCGGCTGTGGTGAACAGCAGGCCGGCGCAGACCACACCGGCGCGACAGTGCCAACCCAGACCGAGTTTGCGCATCACTGCTTCTTCTCCTTCGGAACAGGCATTGTGGCAACACGCGCCAAACCGTCCACGATCTGGCCAGCCAGGGGTCCGCCCGGCGGCTGCATCTTGGGGCCAAGGCCGGATTCAGTCGGCACGCTAACGTCGGCAGTGGCGGTCTGAGGCCGCTCAGTTTGCCGCCAGGGGAGATGGCGTGCTGCCAGTAAGTCGATTGCCTGGCTTATCGGAATCCGCACGATGCTATGCTCGCGATCCACCCAGGCGTAACTGGAAAGTATCTGCTGCTCGGCCGCGCGCTGCGCCGCCAAGTCCTCGGATTCGGTGACTTCTAACTGCGGCGCCGGAGGCAGATGGCGGGCATCGAGCGCCATCGATTGCGTAGCGCGTGGCAGCACTCCACCGTACTTGCCCTCAAAATAGCGGAAGAGCGCGAAAACAAGCGCAAACGACGCGATACACATCAGCAAGAGCGCGATGGCAAATTTGCTCAGCGCCCACACATCGGCATCGGTGCGCTCGTGGCGCATCTCAGGGCGGCTAAGATCGACCGGCTCATCCTCTACGGAGTGTTTTCCGCGCCTATTCTCTGCCATGTTCCAAAGCCTCACTCAGATGCGGATCGTGGAGAGGCAGTAATGGGCGCTTCTCCAACTGATCGAGAAAGTACGCGAGCCAAAGGCCGCACAGCCCCAACGCGGCGCTGAAGTCCATCCAACTTAGCCCGAAGGACCCTTTCAGAAAGTCCGGCGCCACCTGCCAGTAAATATCGACCAACCGCATCAGCAAAACGAACAGCGCGATGTTGCGCAGCAATTTGAAATTCCGCTTCAGATCGCGCGATAGCAGCAACGCGAACGGCAACGCAAAGTGACCGATGACAATCAGCAGCCCCACGTATTGCCAGCCGCCATGCAAGCGCACCAGGTACCAGGGAATCTCGTCGGGCAGGTTGCCAGCCCAAATGATCAAGAACTGCGAGAACGAAAAGTACGCCCACAGCATCACCAACGCAAACATCAGCTTGCCCAGGTCGTGCAGATGGCGTGGTGTGACCACATCCGCCATCGGCTTGCGTGCAGCCAGAAACACGACCACCGCAATCAGGAAAGCCATCGCCGAAAGAGCCTGTCCGGCGATCATCAGAAGACCGTACATGGTGGAGTACCAGCGCGGGTCGATCGACAGAATCCAGTCGGTGGCCATAAAGGTGACGGCCAACCCGTAGAAGATGAGGCCGGGACCAGCCAGCGCACCCATTTTGCGGCGCGGTGTCAGTCCGCCCTCTTTGTCTTCGATGGCTGACCACCGGCGAAAGAACCAGGAAAGGAAGCACCAGCCGCCCAAATAAATCAGCGCCCGAATTGTGAAAAACGGGAGATTTAGATACGGCCGCTGATGGCGTAGAACTTCATCGGCCATCACCACTTTGGAGTGCGACCACGGGTAGAGGTTGGGGATGCCGATGAAGATGGGAATAAACAGCAGCGCAACTAGTGGCAGCGTCCGCGCGGCGGCTTCGGCCGGACGGCGTACGATGACGCCCCAGGCGCCGCCGGTGAGATACTGCACCATCAGCCACGCCAGACTGCCCGCTGCGAGTCCCAGCACAAACAGATAGGACCAAAGCCACGAGTGATAGAACTGGTTAGGAGACACGAGGAACAAACCCGCCATCGTGGCCAGCAGGCCCGCAGCGCCGATAACCGCGAAGCGCGTACGCCACTGCCGCATGGTGTCGCGAAGCTCGCCCGAAACCTGGAAATCGGTTGTCTGCGCGATCACTGTCCGCCCTCCTGGTCGAGCCGTGCCTTGGCGTCGGCCGGAACGTCGTTGATGGAAGCGTTCTGGCTAAGTTGCAGCGCGCGGATATAGGCGACTATGGCCCAGCGGTCGCGCACCTGAATCTGAGCCGCGTAATCGGGCATGGCGCCAAATCCATTGCTGATGACGTCGTAGAGATAGCCTACCGGCGCCTGGCGCAGCCGATCAATGTGATAAGTCGGTGGATGCCGGAAGCCGCGCCGAACGATCCGTCCGTTGCCGGTGCCCACAGGGTCGTGGCAGGGCGTGCAGTAAATGTTGAACCGCTCCTGGCCGCGCTCGATGACTTCCTTGGTCACCGGGAAAGGAAACTCGGCGACGAACTTGCCGTCCGGCCCCTTGGCCGTGTAGTAAGCGGCATCGTCATCGAGGTGTCCGCGCGCCACTGTGCCTTCGATCAGCGGCCGAGCCGAACGGCCGTCGGCGAAGAAATCGGTTGGCCGCAGCGGAATGTACTTCGGCTGGTCGTGCATATCCTGCCGACAGGCCGCGGTGGCGGCGGCCAACAGCAGCACAAGAGCGGCGGGGAATCGCTTAGAAGAAACCCGTCCGCATGCGGGCGTCGGAAAGCTGTAGTCTGCCCAGCCAGTTTCAGTTCGCAACTTCCGACACCTCCCTGGGTTCCAGGGTTCCCAGAAACTGGCTCGTTCCACCCCGATCAAACAGCGGATCGGCTGCCTCGATACAGAGAAAGAACCGATTGCGGCTGGCCGCGCTGAAGCGCGGCACATTGAACACTGGATGGTATGGCATGGGAAGGCCACACAGCGCCATCATGCCCAGTACCGCCGATAGCGAGGCGAACAGAATCGTCAGCTCAAACGTAATGATGATGAACGATGGCCAACTGTTGAGCGGACGTCCAGCGATGTTGATCGGAAAATACACGACCGCGATCCAATACTGCATCAGGAAGCCCGTGAGGCCGCCGACGATTCCGCCGGCCAACACGATCAACGGGAGTTTGTTCTTGTGCAGGTGCAGCGTTTCGGTCAGTTCCTCGATGGGAAACGGCGAATAAGCGTCCAACTTCCGGTAACCCTTGGCGCGGGCCGCGCGGGCGGCCTTCACCAGTTCCGACGGGCTGTCGAACTCGGCCATCACTCCGTAGATGCCGCAGTCGCTCAACTCTTCGCCTCCTTGCTTACTTTGGCTTGCGGCAGCAGCGTCCGCACTTCAAAAATGGAAATCATCGGCAGCGCGCGCACGAAGAGGAAGAACAGGAACAGGAACAAGCCAATGGTGCCCAGGTAAGTGGCCCAATCCCAGTGGGTGCCCTGGAAGATTCCCCATGAGGAAGGGAGAAAGTCCTGCGCCAGACTGCTGACGATAATCATGTAGCGTTCGAGCCACATTCCGATTAGCACCACGATCGACGAAGTGAATAACAACGCAGGACTGCTGCGCACACGCTTGAACCAGAGGAACTGCGGCGCCACGATATTGCAGGCTACCAGCGACCAGTACTGGACTGCGTACGGCCCCGTCATGCGATGCCAGAAAGCCGCCTGCTCATAAGTGTTCCCGCCGTACCAAGCGCCAAACACCTCCAATATATACGCATAAGCCACGATCCAACCGGTGGCTAGCATGATCTTGCCGCAGTTATCCAGGTGCTTATCGGTGATCAAACCTTGCAAGCCATAAACCGATCGCAGTGGAATCGCCAGCGCCAGCACCATGGCGAAGCCGGAGTAAATAGCGCCGGCGACGAAGTAAGGCGGAAAGAACGTACTGTGCCAGCCGGGCACGATGGCGATGGTGAAGTCGAAGCTCACCACCGTATGAACCGAAAGGACCAGCGGCGTGGCCAAGCCGGCCAGCAGGAGAGACGCGGTTTCATACACGCTCCAATGGCGCGCCGAGCCGCGCCATCCCATTGCCAAAACCCCATAAATGGCGCGGCCGATCGGGTTCTTGGTGCGGTCGCGAAGTGTGCCCAGGTCGGGCATCAGGCCGACGAACCAGAACAGCAGCGACACGGTAGCATAAGTGGAAACCGCGAAGACATCCCACACCAGAGGGCTGCGGAACTGCGGCTCCATCCCCATAGTGTTGGGATATGGCATCATCCAATAGAACAGCCACGGGCGCCCCATGTGCAGGAGGGGGAACATGCCCGCGCAGGCCACGGCAAACAAAGTCATAGCTTCGGCGAATCGATTGATCGAGTTCCGCCAGCGCTGATTGAGGAGCAGCAGGATGGCTGAAATCAGCGTGCCTGCATGGCCGATGCCGATCCACCACACGAAATTTGTGATGGCGAAGCCCCACATCACCGGCGTGCGAATGCCCCAGACGCCTACGCCCTTGGCCAGCAGCACGGTAACCGAAAGCAGCAAGAGCATAAGCAGCGAGCCGCCAACGCCGAAGGCCGCAAACCAGAATAGTGGCGTCTTCCGGGTCAGTACCACGCTCGAAATCTGATCGGTGATGGTACTGAACGTGTAGCCGGGAGCGATGATATCGCCCGGTGCGGGCTTCTCGACTGCGATTTGTTGGTCGTCTGCCATCGCTCTGCCTAATCCTCAATCTCGGGGTTGGGGTTGCGCAGCGCAGCCAGGTAAGTGGTGCGCGGCCGTGTGTTCAAATCGGCCAGCATGCCATAATTCCGTTGCTCGGCCTTCATTTTCGATACACGGCTGTTTGGGTCGTTGATGTCACCGAATACAATAGCCTCGGCCGGACAGGTTGCCTGGCAGGCGGTCTGTATCTCGCCGTCCTTCACTTTGCGGTTCTGCTTTTCAGCGTCTATCTTGGCCGCGTTGATGCGCTGCACGCAGTAAGTACACTTCTCCATCACGCCCCGGCTACGTACGGTCACGTCTGGGTTGCGCAGCAACTTAAGGCTGGGAGTCTCGAAATCCGAAAAGAGATAGAAATTAAATCGCCGTACCTTATATGGGCAGTTATTCGAACAGTAGCGGGTCCCAACACAGCGGTTGTATACCATGTCATTCAGCCCTTCGGCGCTGTGCGAGGTGGCTTGCACCGGACACACGAGCTCGCAGGGAGCGTTCTCGCACTGCTGGCATGGCACCGGCTGGTTGTACACCTCGGGCGACTCCGCCGGCCCGCTGTAATAGGAATCCACGCGCAACCAATGCATGGCGCGTCCGCGTCGCACCTGGTCCTTGCCCACCACCGCGATATTGTTTTCCGCCTGGCAAGCCACCACGCACGCGCTGCAGCCGGTGCACGCGTTGAGGTCGATGGCCATACCCCAGGCGTGGCCCTCTTTGTAATTCCACCCGGGATAAATCGTTAGCGATGCCGGCGGGTCCTCCGCCCCTTCGTGCACCGACGCCGGATTTTTCAAATACTCAGCGAGGTCCCCGGCGCGCACGATGTGTCGCTTGGGGTCGAGCGCGTGCTCGTTTTGAGTGGTCGCCAGCAGGTAACTGCCGGCTGTCTTCTTTGCCGACAGTCCCGTATCGTGCCAGAGAGCCTTGGCCGTCCGCAGTCCGTAAGGATTGAAACCTGCGCCCGTTCCGGCGGCGCCCGCCTTGGTTCGGCCGTAACCAAGATGAACGGTGACCGAATCATCCGCGTGCCCTGGCTGTGCGAACGCAGGCGCGCGCAGCGTGCGGCCGTGGTATGCGAGTTCCACCATTGGCACGCCGTCGAAACCGGGAGCCAGCGTCTCTGTGAAAACGCCCAACCGTTTGGCCGTCGCGGGACTCATGATGGCTGCGTTGTCCCAGGTGATCTTAGTGATCGGTTTGGGTAGCTCCTGCAGCCAGCCCAAGTTGGCGAAGCGCCCATCGTAAACTGTTGGGTCGGGGCGGAAAACGATTTCCAGCTTACCTTCCAGTTCGTATTTGCGGGCCGGTGTGGCAAGAGCGGCGGCGGCAAGAGCGGGTGTCTTGGTGGGCAGCGCCGATCCTGTTACCACGCCATCGTGAACCGCGCGACGCCACCAGGATTCGAAATCGATGCCCGCGTGATCGGCCGCCCAGTAACCCTTGACTATCTGATACCCACCCACTTCCGGCGCGTCGAGGAACATCTGCAAAACCTGGTATATGGAGCGGGCGTCGTAAAGCGGCTGAATGAGTGGCTGCTGGATGGTGACCGTACCATCGAAAGCGCGCGCGGCGCCCCAACTCTCCAGGTAATGCGTCTCTGGCAGATGCCACTGGCAAACTTCGCTGGTCTCGTCGTCGTACAAGCTCAAGTGCGCACGCACGCGGGCTTTTTGCAGACGGTCCGCCAAGCCCAGTTCCACCGGAGCGTTGAAGACCGGGTTTCCACCGAGAATCAGCAACAGGTCGACAGCGCCCGAATCGAGGTCGCTAACTAGGTCTTCGAGCGAGGCCACCTGATCCACTGGGCTTGCTTCGATGGGATCGGTGTAGAAAACCGTCTTGCCGACATTGCCGAGTTTCGCGTTCATCGCGTGGGCCAGGGCGTGGACGATGGGCGGCTGGCATTCGCCGGCGATCACCAAGCTGGCGCCCTGGTTGCGCATCAAGTCCTTGACCAATCCGTCCAGCCACTTATCGATATCGCGGTTACCGCCGGCCGTCGGGCCTTGGGTAACTCCGAGACCGGCAGCCAACTGCCAGGCGAACTCTTCCACGTCTCCGGCGCGCAGCGGCAGCCGGTGATCTGCTTTGCTGCCAGTAGGCGTCGGCATCGGCTCCACCACGTAGAGCCGGTTCATGCTCGTGTTGCCGCCTTCCACGCGCCGCCGCGCCGCGAACTGGCGCGCATAGCGTAGGCTGGCCTCGCCGGACGCCAGAAAGTCCGAATCGAGCGAGACAATCGTGTTGGCGTTCGCCACGTTGTAATAGGTGTGGACCGGCTGGCCGAATGCCAGCATCGCTCCTGTGCGCGCGCTGTGCGGGCCGGCCGGTTCCCATTGGTGCCACTTGGAAGCGGGAAACAGTTTCTTGATGCTGGCGAGCTGACCCGCCATGGTCGGCGACGTCACCGTTTCGGTGAGGATGCGAACGCCGGCCCCGCCGGTCGAGCGCTGTTGCGCCAGCAGGCCGCGCAGCATACCCAGGAAATCGGCCCAGGACCGTATCTCATCGCCTTCATACACCGTGCGGCTGCGGTCGGGATCATACAGTTGCAGCACCGATGCCTGGCCGAACGCATCCAGAGCGCCCAGCGTCGCCGGGTGTTCCGGGTTGCCTTCCACCTTGGTGGGACGGCCTTCGTGGCTTTCCACCAGGACGCCGTTGGCCACGCCGCTCAGCGTTGTCGCCGTGGCATAGAACAGCGGCTTGCCGGGGATCAGATCCTCCGGCTGCCGGACGTACGGCATGATGTGCTCGGTGGGCTGGCGCGTACAGGCGGTCAGTCCGGCTAACGCCAGCGACGCGCCCATCATCTTCAGAAAACTGCGGCGCCCATCGACGCTGTTTTCGTCTTCGCTCCAGCCAATCGCCTGGCGCGGAAACTCGCGCTGCAACAGATCCTCAAATTCGGGCGTGGCGGCCAGGTCCTCGAGGTTGCGCCAGAACTCGCGCCCGCGCTTCCCTTCCAGACGCGCCCGCGCGCCGGCCAGATCGAGGTGTTTCGGTGGGTCGCTCATCGATGGCATGTGGAACAGCTCGTCAGCACGCGCGTATCTTGAATGTGATTCTCGGCCATCAGCCGGCGCCCAATTTCCTCCTGGTCGCCCTGTGGCTCATAACCCATCGTGGTGATGAATGCTTGCGGCCGCAGCACCTTCTCCGGATGACGGTGGCAGTCCAGGCACCAATCCATCTGCAGCGATGCTACTGCCCACGTCAAAGGCATCTTATCCACCCTTCCGTGACAACTCTCGCAGCCGACGCCCTTAGCAACATGAATGCTGTGGTTGAAGTAAACGAAATCCGGCAGGTCGTGGACGCGCGTCCAGCGAATCGATTGGCCGGTGCGGAAGCTGGCGCGCACTGGCTCCAGCATCGGGCTGGTGCTCCAGATCTGGGAGTGGCAGTTCATGCAGGTCTTTGTCGGCGGCACGTTGGCGAAACTCGAGCTTTCCACCGACGTGTGACAATAGCGGCAGTCCAGGCCCAGTCCGCCCACATGGTGCGCGTGGCTGAACGGGACCGGCTGCTCGCGCGCCATGAAGGCTCGGGTGTTGTACGCGCTGCGATTCAAGGCGTCGAACGCCCAGCCTACAAAGACCAGGACGAAGATCCCTCCGTAGACCGACATGCGCGCGATGGCATTCGCGCTCTTAGGAAAGATCTGGGCCATAGCGCGCTACCTTCGTCCCGTTTTTACGGTCACACTATCTCGAGTCCGCATTAAGAAGACAGCACCCCTCGCCACCCTGCTCGTCCAATTACCCATCGGTCCCAGTCCCCTTAACAGATGCAACGCCTGTTGCAAAGTTCCAAGCGAATCGCGTTGCCATGCGAGTTTTAGTAACTAGAGCGCAGCCCGATCCAGCCGGGTTGATGATTTATCCAACAACGAACCGCCAGCACACTCCCGGTCCGCGGTGCTCGGTCTCAGAGATCCCCAGTCCCAACAAATTCCACACATGAGCGTGTATCTTCCCCAAGCCGTTGCCCGCCGAATTTCCGCTGCGGCGCGCCTGACTTGTCGAGGAAGATTTACATTATGTCATAGCTCAAGCGGGAGGTCGTACTCCGATATGACAAGACGTTGCGAGAGGCGAAAACCGCGGTGCGTGACGCGGTATCATGACAAACATCTCGCCCTTCGAGCGGGCTTCACAAGAGGAGATCCGGTGTGCCACTGACCGAACTCAACAGAAGACAATTTGAACGGTGCGGATTTACGCGCCGCAATTTTGGCCGCCTGGCCACTCTGCTGGCGGCCGGTTCCAGTCTGCCCTTCTATAACGAACCGGCGCTGGCGCAGCTCTCCAAAATCGAGAATGCGCCGCCGGATGCGGTGATGATCAACGCCAACGAAAATCCCATGGGGCCCTGCCCGGAAGCTCGCGAGGCCGTGGCCAATATCATCTCGCGCGGCGGCCGTTACCTCTACGGGGAAACCGACCGGCTGGCAGCGCTCCTGGCGCAACAGGAGCAACTAAAGCAGAACTATGTGCGGATCTTCGCCGGTTCGAGCGCGCCGCTGCACCAGGCGGTGTTGGCGTTCACGTCGCCCAGTAAAGCGCTCGTCACGGCCGATCCAGGTTACGAAGCCGGCCAACGCGCCGCCCATTTCATCGGCGCCCGCGTGGTGGCCGTTCCGCTGACCAAGGACTATGCGCACGACGTTAAGGCCATGGCCGCAGTCGCCGACGCGGGCCTCATCTACGTCTGCAATCCCAATAATCCGACTGGCACACTGACGTCGAAATCGGACATCGAATGGCTGGTCGCCAACAAGCCGAATGGCGCCGTGGTCATGATCGACGAAGCTTACACCCACATCGCCGGCGCGCCCTTCAACTCGGACCTGGTGGCCGCGGACAAGGACGTCATCGTGCTGCGCACGTTTTCCAAAATCTACGGCATGGCCGGTCTTCGCGCAGGCGCCGCGCTGGCACGGCCGGATCTACTCGGGAAAGTGGCTGCATTCAGCGCTGGGGCGATGCCGACCACCGCAATGGTGGCGGCCTCGGCCTCACTCGAATCCAAGACCGTGGTCCCGGAGCGCCGCAAGAGAATCGCCGACGTCCGTTCCGACGTGTTCTCGTTCTTCGATCGACAAAAGTTCCGATTCGTGCCTTCGGTTTCCAACTGCTTCATGGTCGACGTGGGCCAGCCGGGCCTGAACATCGTGATGGCGATGCGCAAGGAGAAGGTCTACATCGGGCGGGTGTGGCCGAGTTGGCCCACCTACGTGCGTGTCACCGTGGGAACCGCCGATGAGATGACAAGATTCCAAGCCGCTTTTCTGAAGGTGATGGCCTGACGCGCCAAAACCATTTGCGCCCAGCGCGTTTTATGCACAAGTTTGGCACAAGCAGCGTCGCGTAACTGTAACATCCGCTTGCGTGAAAAATTTGTTGAAAAGGGCGCACCGCGCCCAATTCCCCGTAGCGCGCGAGGCGCCTCTTGCGTTACAAACAGGTAGACCCATCAGGCGGTAAGCGCAGCCATCCTGGCAAATCTCGGGGGAGGTAGCCAAGGTGGTTGCGCGAGCCGCGACTTTCCACGCCAGCCCCGCCGCCGCTCAGACTCCATGCGTTCGGCCGTCGGCTATCGCACCAATCCCACTAGGCCGGCCGCGAACAGGCGGTCGTCAACGCGGCCCAGCAGGCGAACCACACGCGGCCCGATCAGCGGCGTATGGCGAATGGTGGTCAGGTACTCCGGGATCGCCCACACGTCTTCCTCGGCGGTCATCCAATGGATGGTATCGAAACGCCGCAAGTTGACGGGCCGCGAGTAATTGCGCAGCGTCTTCTCCCGCCGCAAATTGTAATAATGTTCGAAGTACGACATCGCCAGCTCGCGCAGCCCGCGGTACACCGGTTCGCGGTAGCGCAGTCCTGAGTAATTCGATTTAGCGATGGCGCCCCAGCAGCCGCCCTGGCGGAAGACCGCGAGCACGTGATCGTCGTCCCGCACCGCTTCCAGATCCAGCAACAGTGGCGGATGGCCGAGCACGCGCAGCGCCGCGGCGCCGAATAGCGCGCCTTCCATGCAGTGCGCCTTGCGCTCGCGCAGCACACGCCGCGGCGAAAAACATGTGGGCCCCTCCGGTTCCTTGTTGTAGGCTAGCTCGTGGTCCAGGAAATGTTGGATCTTCTCCGGCGTCTTCAGGCGGCGGAAAATGGCGCGCTCCGGGGCGACGAACGTATCGCTGGGCATTGGGCTTAGAGTATCGCGATTGCATGGGGGCGAGGCCGGGATTGTCGTTCGCGCCTCCGGAGCATCGCTGGACCGGAGTCCCGAATGCTGTGCCCATCTCCGTGACGTGGACCAAAAGTCCTGCTTCCACACGTTGTATCCTGGAACCTGAGGAGCGGCGAATACGACATGGCAAGTGGGGGAGAGAGCGGGGCGCACCCGGCGCAAGGCCCCAATCCGGCGGGTGGGCGCAAGGTTATGTGCGTGAAGTTTCAGCGCGAGATGGAGGGCTTGGACGAGGTGCCATTCGACGGCCATCCGCTGGGCCAGAAGATTTACGACAACGTCTCCAAGGAAGCTTGGAAGATGTGGGTCGAGCACATGAAGATGCTGATGAACGAGTACCGGCTCAACCTGGGTACGCAGCAGGCGCAGGAGTTCTTGATTCAGCAGATGGACAACTACTTCTTCGGCGAGGGCGCCGCGCTGCCGGCGGATTTCGTACCGCCCGCGTCCGGGCACTGAGGGAACGGGGTTGAATCGAGGGCCGTCGACGGGCCTCATGAGTATCGCCAGGAAGCCTACCGGGTGTGCAGGAGTGTTTGCATGTCTTCGCGATGGAGCAGTGCGAATCGATTTGTTTCCCGGCATCGGAATCGCAGGCAATGCGCACCACGACACGCCGACGGGGGCAGTGCCGGTACATTTGAGATTGCCCAACACGAAGGTGTGGGTTCAGTTCAATGAGGCCCTTGATACTGTCGAGATTCAAGGGCGCGATGAGTAGGGGACGCGGCTGACTGATCGGAGGCTGCGGTACGTCACCGCAGCCCGCTTGACTGCGGTTCCGCGGCGACTGATCGTCGATCGCACATCCGGATGGAGAGCCTCACACACGCCGTCGAAACGGGGGGAGATCTGTCTGCGCTCGATGCGCTGCTCGCCAGCCTTCCCAACCTTCCCGCGGTATTCGCGCTTTGGCCGGCCGAGGGCGAGCCGTACTTCTCGAAAACCGGGATGTTGCGCCGCCGCCTGCTGCGCCTTTTGGCCGCGCGCGCGCGCCCCTCGCGCCTGCTGAACCTGCGCCAGACCGTACGCCGCGTCGAATACCAGGTCACCGGCTCAGCTTTCGAGTCGGCCGTGGTGTTGTACCGGCAGGTGCGACGCCTGTTCCCGGACCGCTACCTGAAGCTGCTCAAGCTGCGCATGCCCCCGTACGTGAAGATCGTGCTGCAGAACGAGTACCCGCGCAGCCTGATCGCGACACACCTGTCGCGCGCGCCGGGATCGTACTTCGGGCCATTTCGCTCGCGCGCTTCGGCGGAGCGGTTTGAGTCGCAGTTTCTGGATCTGTTCCAGATGCGGCGCTGCCAGGAAGACTTGGCGCCTTCCCCGCAACACCCCGGCTGTATCTATGGCGAGATGAACCTCTGCCTGCGGCCATGTCAGCAGGTCGTGGGCCCGGCCGAGTACCGGCACGAAGTGGATCGCGTGCTCGAATTCCTGAGCAGCGACGGCCAGTCGCTGGTGGGAGCCATCGTCCATTCGCGTGACCGGCTGAGCGAGCAGATGCAGTTCGAAGAGGCCGCTCGCCAGCATAAGCGCCTGGAGAAGGTTCAGGAGGTCCTTAAGCTACGCGACGAATTGGCACGCGATATCGATCGCCTGCACGGCGTGGCCGTCCTGCCATCGGCCGCGCCCACCGCCGTCGAGTTGTGGTTCGTTTCAGGGGGCCATCTGCAAGCCCCCACCCGGCTGGGGTTCGAAGTCGAAGAGGGCAAACCCGTTTCGCTGGACCAGAAACTGCGCGAACTGCTGGCCTCGTTCAAGCCGCGCCAGTCGAGCGTGCGCGAGCGGCAGGAATCTCTGGCGTTGCTGGCGCGCTGGTATTACTCCACCTGGCGCGATGGCGAATGGCTGGCTTTCGAGGACTTCTCCGCGATTCCCTATCGCAAACTGGTCAACGCCATCTCTCGAGTCGCGCACGGTGTCGCAGCCGAACCGCAGTGAACGCGCATCGGAGCCGCGACCGATGGGCGTTTGTCGGCGATTGGACCGGCTCTCTGATGCCGGCTCCACGCGTGAGCGCGTGGAACTGCCATCACTCCCGCCGCCAGGCGAACTCGCCGTTGACGATGGTGGCCACCGGACCGCCGCGGAATGTCCTTCCGTGGAACGGGGAGTTGCGGCTGCGGGAAAACGACTGGTTGACGTCGTAGGCCCAGTCGAGTTCGGTGCTGAAGATGGTGACGTCGGCGGGCGCGCCAGGGGCGAGCGTGCCGCGGCCCAGGCGCACGATGGATTCCGGCCCGGTAGTGAACAACTCCACCAAGCGTGTCACGGTGATCTTGCCCGAATGCACCAGCCGGTCGAGTGCGAGGCCAAGCGCGGTTTCGAGACCGATGATGCCGAACGGGCAGCGCTCGAATTCCTGCATCTTTTCGCTGCCCGCGTGCGGCGCGTGGTCGGTGGCGATGGCGGAGACGGCACCGTCGGCAATCGCCTCCACCAATGCGGCGCGGTCGCGCGTGGAACGTAGCGGCGGTTTCATTTTGTAGTCGCTGTCATAGGCCACCATGTCCTCGTCGGCGAGCGAGAAGTGATGCGGCGCGGCTTCGCAGGTGACCGGCAGGCCGTGCCGGCGCGCGTAATCCACCATGGCCACCGCGTTGCGCGTCGAGATGTGGGCCACGTGATAGCGCGCCCCAGTCAGCTCCGCCAGCACCAGGTCGCGGGCCACCATCGCGTCTTCCGAT
>Ga0074045_10003448_pt1 | contig 14248 bp, 13 predicted proteins | sample BogForMeECP23OM2_FD_94442 | JGI IMG/M metagenome (GOLD analysis project Ga0074045, IMG submission 94442) | Bog forest soil microbial communities from Calvert Island, British Columbia, Canada - Bog Forest MetaG ECP23OM2 | ecosystem: Environmental > Terrestrial > Soil > Wetlands ... | reverse complement strand
CGGGCGCGCGGAACTTCCTCGTCGGCGCTAAACTCGGCTGTCGTCTTCATGGGCGGCCTCATGCGAATCGGCCGCCCAGGGAATCACACCCTGCAGTCAAGATAAATTAGCCGCCAACCCGTCGTTAACCCGACTTCCGAGCCGTGTGCGAGTCGGTTGCGTGGCTGGTCCTGACCAACAAGCCGCTCTATCCGCTCACGATCTGGGCTTTCATCGGGCCGGAGGCCGCGGTGCGGTCGCTCGCGGTTCTCGCCGTTGCGCCGCTCTATGCGGCGATCCTCTGGCTCGCGCGTCGCTTCCCTTACGGCGCGCGTGTCGCGCTGCCGCTGGTCGGCCTCGCCGACACGATCCTCGCGGCCAAGGTCTTCGGGCCGGGGTCGGGGGCGGAGCTCTTCCTCGTCGCCTGTGGCGCCCTCGCGGTCGTCGGCTTTTCCGGGCGCGAGGCGACGACGGCGCGTGTGCTTGTCATGGTCGTCTATGCGTCCTTCATCCTCGCTCTCGGTCGCCTCGGCGCGCCGCTCGAGGCTTGGCCTCCGGACGAACTCGCACGGCTCTTCGTCGTCAACGCCTATAGCGCGGCGTCGCTTGCGGCCTTCGTCGGCCTGCGTTTCGCGGCGGCCCGATAGCGGAGATAGGCCCGCGCAAGCAGAAACGGCGAGTCTGTGGGCCATGCGCCGATCCAATCTCGCCGAACGCCCCGCGCCCGACCCGCCGAGCGACGCCGATCCGCTCTATGCGGAGGCTTGCCGCCTGTGGGCGGCGGGGCGGCGCGGCGACGCGATTCAGCGTCTCGACGCAGCGCTGCGCCTCAAGCCCGATTCGCCCGACGCCCTCGTCATGGGCGGCTACATGCTCGGCGAGTTGGGGAGGCCCGAGGCCGCGCTGCGCTTCTATCGCCGCGCCCTTGACCTCGATCCGCTGCTCGTCGTCGCCCACGCCAACTCCGGCAAGCTGCTGGTCGAGCTCCGTCGCCCGGCCGAGGCCCTCGAAGCCTTCGACGCGGCGGTTGCGCTGAAGCCCGCCGACGCCGACGCCTGGAACGGCCGCGCCGGCGCGCTGCGCGAACTCGGACGACTCGAGGACTCGCTCGTGGCCGCGCGCCGCGCGCTCGCGCTCAGGCCCGAATTCGCCGAGGCGGCGATCAACCTCGGCAACGCGCTCCTGAAACTCGACCGGATGGAGGATGCGCTCAAGGCCTATCGCCGCGCCTGCGCCCTGCGGCCCGGTTACGCCGCGGCCCTCTGCGGCGAGGCGCTGGCGCTGCGCAACCTCGGCCGCTACGGCGAGGCGCTGGCGGCGTTCGAGGCCGCCGAGGCGCTCGGCAGCCGCGAGGCCGTCGCCGGAAAGGGCTGCCTGCTGCTCACCCTCGGCGACTTCACGCGCGGCTTCGAAGGCTACGAGGCCCGCTGGCTTTCTGGCAAGTCGCTCGCCGACGCGCTGGGCAAGCGCTTTCCGACCTGGTCCGGACCGGGGAGCGGGCAGGAGCGCGTGCTCGTCCTGAACGACCACGGGCTCGGCGACACGATCCAGTTCGTCCGGTATCTGCCGCTGATGGCGGCGGCCGGCGTCGAGGCGACCTTCGTCTGCCCGCCGAACTTGCATCGGCTTCTCAAGTCCACGATCCCGGGGCGCCTCGTCGAGACGCCGCCCGACGAATCGTTCGACGCCCAGATCGCGGTCTCGAGCCTGCCGCGGGCCTTCCGCACCAGCCCCGAAACCGTTCCGGCCACGGCTCCTTATCTCTCGGCCGATCTGGCGCTCGCCGCGCGATGGGCCGAGCGGATCGGCCCGGCCGGGTTCAAGGTCGGGATGGTCTGGCAAGGCAATCCGCATCCGGAGGCGGACCGGGCCAGATCCTTTCCGCTTGCGGCGGCGGCGCCGCTCGGTACGCTTCCCGGCGTCCGCCTCATCTCTCTGCAGAAGGGGCTACGGCGAGGAGCAACTCGCCGGCCTGCCGAGGGCAATGCGGGTCGAAACGCCCGGCGAGGATTTCGATTCCGGTCCGGACGCCTTCGTCGACACCGCCGCCCTGATGGCGCATCTCGACCTCGTCGTGACCTGCGACACCTCGGTCGCCCACCTCGCCGGCGCGCTGGCGCGGCCGGTCTGGGTCGCGCTGAAGAGCGACGCCGAATGGCGCTGGATGACCGAGCGCGACGATTCGCCCTGGTATCCGACGATGCGGCTCTTCCGCCAGCCGAGACGGGGCGCCTGGACGGAGGTGTTCGCCGCCATGGCGGGCGCGCTGTCGGAGACGCTCGCGCCGCGGCGTCCGGCGCAGGCGGCCCGCGCCCCCTGTTCGATCGGCGACGTGGTCGATCGCATCACGATTTTGCGCATCAAGCGGGAGCGGATGATCGATGAGGACAAGCGCGCCAACATTGAGCGCGAGCTTCGTCTGCTCGAGGCCGAGGCGCAAGAAGGGGGCGTGGTCGGCGGCGCCGTGGACGTCCTGACGGACGGGCTCGCCGAGGTCAACGCGCAGCTGTGGGACGTCGAGGACGCGCTGCGCGTCTGCGAGCGCCAGGGCGAATTCGGGCCGCGCTTCGTCGCGCTTGCGCGCTCGGTCTACGCCCTCAACGACCAGCGGGCGGCGCTCAAGCTCACGATCAACCGGCTGTTCGAATCGGCCCTCATCGAAGAGAAAAGCTACGGCTGAGACGCCGCCGCTCCCTCAATTCAGAATGCCGGAGGCGCGCGCCCGAAGCGCGAACAGGGCGCGGGCCTTCAGCGCGAGGCCGGCGGCCGTTCGACCAGACGAACGTCGAGACGGAGCCCGGGGCGCCAGACGGCCATGGCGCGTCGCACTCCGCCCGACTCATCGATACGTGCGGCGAAGCGGCGCGGCAGGCGGATGCTGCGCGCCAGCATAAGCCTCAGCCTCAAGCCACCAACGACCCTTCTCCGATCCTGCCGTCGCGCAGGGAGCGGAAGGCGTCGCGGAGCTTGGTCCAGCGCATCCGCAAAACTTCGCGCGCGTCGGCTCGACCGCCGCCGGCAAACCTTTCGTCCAGTCTCCCCACACAGTAGGCGACTTCGCCACGGTCGGCGAGGATCGCGCCGAGACGGCGGGCGGCTTCCGGGCGCGCCCTCCAGTCCGTGCGTCGGACACCGTCGAGCAGCGGCGCAGGGCCGCGCCGAGGGCGGAGGGCGGCCGAGTCGCGACCGGTTAGGACGGCGTTAACCATTGCGAGAATACATAGAAACATAAGCTTCGTACATTTCTGGCCAGCCCGGCAAGTCGAAGCTTCATGCGGGAAAGAGGTTGGGTCAATCGGTATCAATCGTCATGCTCACCGGAGGTCGAAGTCGAAAGATGGCTTTTGACCTTTTGTGGGAGACGACCCGACCGTCTAACAGCCGCAGCGGCGTGCTGAATACGTAAGGCGTACGCGTAAGAAAGCGAGTATCGGCGTTCCATACGGGGCCTTCGGAGCTGGGGCATGTACATCATTATTGACGATCGCGACATTGTTTCGGGCGGCTACGCGACGAGTCTGGACCACGAGGGCGTGTCGTCCGCCGGCATCGAGGCGGGCGAGTTCCGCGAGTGGATCGGCAAGATCAGCGACACGGATATGCACGCCGTGGAGGCGTTCCTGATCGGCGACTGCGGCGAGCGGGAGAGCCTGTCGCGCATGATTCGCGAACGTTCCAATGCGCCGGTGCTCTGCCTGAACGAGCGCCATTCGCTCGACGACACGCTCGGCCTGTTCGCCGCCGGCGTCGACGACGTGGTGCGTAAGCCCGTGCATGTGCGCGAGATCCTCGCCCGTGTGGGCGCGATCAAACGGAGGGTCCACGGCCAGAAGGGCCATGTCGCGATCGGCGCCCTCAGGGTCTATTTCGACGGACGCGAGCCCGAATTCGACGGCGAGGCCTTTCCGTTGCCGCGACGAGAACGCCGCATCCTGGAATTCCTGCTGCAATGCCGGGGCCGCCGCGTCACCAAGGCGCAGATCTTCAACGCGGTCTACGGGCTGTTCGACGAGAACGTCGACGAGAACGTGATCGAGAGCCATATCAGCAAACTGCGCAAGAAGCTGAAGCGCAAGCTCGGGGTCGATCCGATCGATTCGAAGCGCTTTCTTGGCTACTGCATCGAAAAGTAGGCGCGTCCTCCGACGCGCCCGCCCCGGCCTGCGTTCGATGCGGCCGGGGCCTTTCTTAGGCTCTTATCGCGTTCGTTTTTGGTCGGGAATTGGAACAATCGGCAACACCGCGACGTGGCCGCCCCCGGACTGTGATTCGGGGCGGCATTTGTTGTTTTCCGTAAAATGGCGCGCGCCCCCGGGAATGAGGCGGCGAGACCATGACGAGGTCAGAGCGCGCCCCGTTGCCCGCACCCTGCCGCTTCGCGGCTTCCCTCTCCCGGGAGAGGGTTTTCTCCAACGCGGAAATGCCCCGTACTGCGCGACGCGGTCCGGGGCGTTTTCTCGAAGGTTTCCCCGCGCGCCTTTGGGGGAGTGCTTACCGGGGGCAGGAAAGCGGCGCGCGGGGAATCTCGGATTTACTGGAACAGTTTCAGGATCAGCTGGGCGTTCTGGTTGGCGATCGACAGCGACTGGATGCCGAGCTGCTCCTGGGTCTGCAACGCCTGGAGCTGGGTCGAGGCCGTATTCATGTTGGCGTCGACGAGGCCCGAGACGCCGGTCGCGTAGTCGGTCGTCAGGCTGGTGTTGAACGTGGACGCCGCGGTCATCCGGTCCTGGGTCGCGCCGATCAGGCCCGAATAGTTCTGCACGGCGGCAAGCGCCTGGTTGACAGCGTTCAGCGCGGTGCTTGCATTGGACGCGGTGATCATCGTTCCCGTGCCCGCGGACGTACCGAGCGTGGTGAGGTCAGTTCCATTCTGCGTCAAGAGACCCGACGTGGCATAGGTGGTCGTCGTGGAAACGGCCAACTCGCTGGCGTTGGCGAAGCTGGCTGCGCCAATCAGTTGGTTTCCACTCGCGTCGAGCGCCGTATAGGTCGCGGTCGTCTGGTTTCCGTTGGCGTCTACCGATTGAACCTGCAACTCCCCGGCGGTCGTGGCGGTCCCCGCTACATAAGTATCGTAATTGTTGCCGTAGGTCGCTTTGAAGGTCGTCGGGAGCGTGGTGTTGGTTGTGTTGACCGCAAGCCCCTTCAAATTGGCTAGCGTGGTCGCATCGGTCACGGTCGATGTTGTCGAGACGGTCGAGGAGGCCGAGGAGGCTGCGGGCGTGACCGACGTGGACACGGCGAAGGAGGCGACCCCTGTGATGCCTTTCGCGCCATTGAACGTGCTGCCGGCGGCGCCGCTGGCGGTATAGGCAATGGCGTTTCCGTTCGCGTCCAGCGCCGTGTACGTCTTGGTGGTCAGATTTCCATTGGCGTCCACGGAGTTGACGATCGCCCTCGCGACGTTCCCCTGGCCCGTAGAGAACAAGATTTGAGGGCTGCTGACCGTCGGTGCGTTGGGATTCGCAGTTAAGGCAAGCAAGTTGGCAACAGCCGTCGCGTTGGCGACCGTCGAGGTGGTTGTGTTGGCCAGGGCCGCGGGCGTGTAGGTCGTCTGGACGTTCACGCTGGTGATAATCCCACCTGTCGCCGCGTCAGCCTGCAGGTTGCCGGTCTGGCCGGCGCCGGTGGCCGTGTACAAACTGGTGGTCGTGTTCCCGAACTTATCAACCGAGACCACAGTCATGGTGTCGTTGCCGCCGGTGGCGGTCGTCCCCTCGTAGAGCTGGTTCGAGCCGACGGTTGCCGCAGCGTAGCCGCCCTGGATGTTCTTCAGGTTGGTAATCTGGGCCGCGACGGAGATCGTCTGCGTCGTCGTTGACGCGGTCTGCTGCGCCCCGCCCGTAAGCGCCTGCGCCGTGAAATTGATCGTATTGACCGAGCCGCCCGTCGCGTTGGCGTTGAAGCCGGAGACGAAGTTCATCGTGGTCTGGCTGCCGTTAAGGACGTTCAGGCCGTTGAACGAGGCACCGTTGACCGCGTCGGTGAGCTGCTGGCCGAGCGAGGCGAGCGAGGTGTTGATGTTGGTGAGACTGGCGCCAGGATTCTGCGCCTGGGTGAGCTGGGTCGCCATCGAGTTCAGCGTCGTGATCACGGAATTGATGGCCGAGGTTGCGGTCCCCAGCACCGACTGGCCTTCCGAGAGCGCGGTGTTGGAAGCCGTGACGACGCCGCTGTCGGAGCTGAGCTGCTGGGCGATCGACCAGTAGGACGAGTTGTCCGACGCGTTCGCGACGGCGAGGCCGGTCGAGACCTGGCTCTGGACGGTGGCCAGCGACTGCTGCGTCATATTCAGGGCCTGAAGGGCGCTGAGCGCGGCGGCGTTGTGGAGAATCGAAGACATAAAGGGTGCTCCTCATCGGAAATGGCACGATTTTTCAGGTGACATTTCGGACTTGCACCGAGACGACGGGTTGGCGGCATGCCCTGGACTCCGATTCGAAGCCCAACCGTCGTGTTCGCCGGGGAGCGCGCGTGAAGCGGGCGCTCTTTTCCGGCGAGGCCAACCCTAGTGAGAACCCGCTAACGGGCAGTTAAGGACGCCCGAAAACGTCGAATTGTGCGGCGCAGCGCAATCCCGGCGCAAGCTCCCGCCGCAAGGATGGCCGCCGGCATTCTTCAACCGGTCGCGGGCGTGACGAATCTCCTGTCGCATGTGGAGCGGCTTTGGACGAACCTTCAGGGTTTGGGCGTCCGCCGCCTCGTTGCGCTCGCGGTGATCGGGCTCTCCGTCTTCGCCGTCACCGGCCTCGCCGGCTACTACCTCAGCCGGCCGGCCATGGAAACGCTCTATTCCGGGCTCGACCGCGACGATGTCGCCGCCATCGGCTCGGCGCTGCGCGAGGCGGGCGTCGCCTTCGACGTCAATGCGGAGGCGACATCGGTTCTGGTTTCCGCCGGGCAGGCCTCAACCGCGCGCATGATTCTCGCGGAGAAGGGCCTGCCGCGCGGCGGAGCGGTCGGCAACGAGCTGTTCGACAAACTCGGCTCGCTCGGCCTCACCTCGTTCATGCAGGATGTGACGCGGCTGAGGGCGCTCGAAGGCGAACTCGCGCGAACCATTCAGATGATGCGCTCGGTCAAGGCCGCGCGCGTCCACATCGTGCTCGCCGACGAAGGCTCCTTCCGCCGCGAGCGCCAACCGTCCTCGGCCTCGGTGGTGATTCGCACCGATGGTGGCGACGACCGCATGACCGGAGAGGCGATCCGCCATCTGGTCGCCTCGGCCGTTCCGGGCATGAAGCTCGACGACGTGACCGTACTCAACGTCGATGGCCGCCTGCTCGCCTCGGGCTCCGATTCGGTCGACAAATCGCCCGACAACCTGCTCGCCCTCGAGCGCGAAATGTCGCAGGAGATCCGCGAGGGCGTCTCCCGCACGCTGATCCCGTACCTCAGCGCGCGCAACTTCCAGATCTCGGTCGCCGCGCGCCTCAACGCCGACAAGACCCAGACCAACGAAACGATCTACAACCCCGACCAGCGCGTCGAACGCTCGGTGAGGGTGACCAAAGAGCAGCAGAGCTCGCAGAACGCAGCCGGATCGCAGCCTGCCGGCGTCGAGGCGAACCTCCCCAAGCAGAACGGCGCCGGGACGGAGCAGAAACAGTCGAACGACCAGACGCAGAAGCGCGAGGAGCTCACGAACTACGAAGTGTCGTCGAGGTCGATTCAAACGACCAGCGCCGGCTTCGTGATCCAGAACCTGTCGTTGGCCGTGCTCGTCAACCGCGCCGCATTGACGGCCTCGCTCGGCGACAAGCCGTCGCCCGAGGCGGTCGCGGCGCAGGTGAAGGAGATCGAGCAGCTCGTCGCCTCGGCCGCCGGCCTCGACAAGCAGCGCGGCGACGTCGTCAAGATTTCGGTTGTCGATTTCGTCGATTCGAGCCGCGACATGGAGCCGGCGCCGGGACCCTCGCTCGTCGAGATCGTGGCGCGACAGACGGGCTCCATCGTCAACGCCGGCGCGATCGTCCTCGTCGCGGCGATGCTGCTCTGGTTCGGCTTGCGCCCGGGCCTGAGGATGCTCCTCGCCGCGCCGCCCGTCCCCGCGGAGGCCGCGCTGGCCGAGCCGATGGCGTTGGCGGCGCCCGAAACGGGCCAGAACCTCCTGGTCGAAAGCGAGGCGGGGCGCGACGAATTCCTCGAGGCCCTCCTCGCCCGCCGTGACAACGGCCCCGAGCGCAAGCTGCTCAAGCTCGTCGAGTTCGACGAGAACCAGGCCGCAACCATCCTCAAGCAATGGATACGTCAGGGAGCGAACGGATGAAACCGGTGCCGATCGCGGACTATCTCGACCACATCGGACGGGGGCCCGGAGAAAAGGCCTCGCCGCGGCGCGAGGCCTCGCCGTTCCGGCCGCGCAGCCTGCAAAGCCTGCAGTCGCTCGAGCCGCGCGCGCCGGCGGCCTTCCCGCCGGCGTTCGAGCGGGCGGCCAAGGCCGTCGGCGCCGTGAAGCCCGAGGCGCTCGAGAAGCCGCAGCGCCCCTTGTGGGATCGCAAGCCGACGCCGATCGACGCCGCGCAACGCGAGTCGTTGGCCGCGCGCGAGGCGGCGAAGGCCGAGGAAATGGCCGTCCGGGTCGACGAGGCGCGCGCACGCGGCCGCGAGGAGGGCATGGCGCTCGGGCGCGTCGAGGCCGAAGAGCGCTTCGCCGCAGAGCGCGCCGCGATGCAGGAGCAGGCGACAATGGAGCGGCTGGAGTTCCAGCTCAACGAATACGCCCAGCTCGAGGCGATGGTGCGGGCGGGATTCGCTGAGGTCGAAGCCAATGTCGGGGCCGCGGTCGCCCGCATTCTTGGGCCGTTCCTGGTGAAGGAGGTGGTCCGCTACGCGTCCGACGAACTCGTCAAGGCCATCGGCCGGCTCGCCGCCGGCGGCTCGCCCGGCCTCATCACCATCCGCGGCCCGGAGCGCGTGCTGAGCCTGCTTCGCGACCGGATCGCCGACATGCCGGCCGAGATCGTTTTTGTCGAGGATGGCGGCGTGGAGGCGACGGTGGAGTGCAACGCCACGAGAATCGTCACCGAGCTCAAACCCTGGGCGGATCTGCTCGCCTCCGTCGACGCCTGAGCGCGGCCGATGAGCGGGCATCCAGAAATCGTCATCGTCCGGCGGCGCTCATCGCACGAGGGCGGCCATCACGGCGGCGCATGGAAGATCGCCTTCGCGGACTTCATGACCGCGATGATGGCGTTCTTTCTTGTGCTGTGGATCATCAGCGCGACGGACAAGAACACCAAGACGCTGATCGCGCGTTACTTCAATCCGGTGAAGTTGGAGGAGCCGGCCAAGGCGCAGAAAGGCATCCACGGCGCCCCGGAGCAGGACACCGACGCGCCCGGCCGCGATTCGGGCGCCCCCAACGGCGAGAAGTCGCGCTCGGCCCAGGGCGACGCCGCAAGCGGAAACGTGCCGGAAGCGCCGGAGGCTGAGCCCGGCGACCCGAAACAGAAGCACAAGGGAAAACTCGACCCGAAGGCGCCGCCGCCGGTTCCGGCGCGGCCCAATCCAACCATGTCGGAGGCGGAGCTGTTCAGCGACCCCCGCGCGAGCCTCGACAAGATTGCTGGCGCCCCCCCCCCGCCCGGGCCGCGAGTCGATCCCGCGGCCGCGCTGAAGGGCTACGGCGAGGTCGGCCCCAGCGCCGACGAGGCCTTCCGCGATCCCTTCCGGCCGCTCGGCAGCGACAAGGCCATGAACGTGGTCGCGGCCGATCCCGGCGCGCCGGCCGCCCCCGAAGCGGCCAGCCAGGACGCGAGCCCCCCGGCGCCCGCGCCCGGGCTGGCGACCGGCGGGCCCGCAGACGCGTCCCTGGAGGGCCGCGTCAGGCCCGAGCCGAACGTCATGCCGTCGAACGGCGCCGGCGCTCAGGCGAAGAGCGGATCGTCCGGCGCCGACGACGCAAAGCCGCCGGCGGCGGAGGGGAAACCGCCTTCCGGGGAAGTGAAGCCGACTACGATGGACGCCGCGGAAGCGCGCGCGGCTGCGCTGCTCGCCGAGGTGAAGAAGCGTCTCGGGCCGGAGCTCCAGTCCCTTCCCGGTCCTGAACTGACTGTCGAGGTTACCGAAGAGGGCATCCTCATCAGTCTCACCGACCGGCAGAACTTTTCCATGTTTGCGCTGGGCTCAGCCGAGCCGCAGCCGCGCGTCGTGCGGATGATGGACGCGATCGCGATGAGCCTCGAAACCCTGCCCGGCACGATCGTCGTCCGCGGCCACACCGACGCGCGCCCCTACCGTTCCGCCACCTATGACAATTGGCGCCTGTCCTCGGCGCGGGCGCAGATGGCCTATTACATGCTGAGCCGGGGAGGCGTCCCGGACAAGCGGTTCGACCGCATCGAGGGCTTCGCCGATCATCGCCTGAAAGACGCCGCCCATCCGCTGGCGGCGGAGAACCGGCGCATCGAAATCCTCCTGCGCGAGGCGAAGCCGTGAGGCCGCTCGCCCGCCTTGCTGTGGCGCTCGCAGTGATCGCGCTTCAACCCTCGTCTCGCGCCGGGGCCGAGCCGCACGCCGCCGGCGAACCTCCAAACTTCTCGGCGATGTCGGACGACCTGCAACGCCTCCAGACCCGGATCGCCGAGGGTGACCGATCGGCCTATCCGGCGGAGGTCGCCGAACTGACGGCGATGGCTGCAGCGATCGCGGCCGCGCCGCCCGAAACCTGGGCCGGCAAGCGCGAGGCCGGTTCGCTCGTCATTTATATGCTCAGCGGCGGCGCGCTCGCTCCGGTCGTTCCGGTCGTCAAGGAAGACTCGCTCCCTGTTCCGGAGCGGGCGCTGGCCCGCGGCGCGCTCGCCTATGTCACCAACCACGAGGCCGACGCGCTCGAGCTGCTCGCCCCTGTCGATCTCTCCACGCTCGACGTCCGGCTTGCGGGACCGGTCGCTTTCGCGCGATCGGTGCTGAAGACGCGGCGCGATTCGAAAGCCGCGGTCGCCGATCTCGACTGGGCGCGGCTCGTCGCCCCGGGCGGCCTCGTCGAGGAGGCCGCCTTGCGTCGGGAGATCGCCCTGCTCGCCGAGGCGCACGACGCTCCGCGCGTCGCGTTGTTGACCCGGCAATACGCGACGCGTTTCCCCGCCTCGCTCTACGCCCCGGACTTCTTCCACGATCTTGCTCGCCGAATCGCGAGCACGGGGCTGGCCGACGATCCGGTCAATTATCGCCTCCTGTCCGACGCCGCGGCGCGCCTCCCGGCCGACGGTCGCCGAGATTTTGTGCTGACGCTCGCGCGCGCGGCCGCGCTGAACGGACGGTTCGACGCCGCCGAGGCCGCCGCCGGCGAGGCCCTTCAGCATTCGGCGGCGGGCAGCGCCGATGAAGCGCGCGGGCGCCTCTACCTCGGCGCGGGCCGGATTTTTTCCGACGCCTACGACGCGGCGGTCGCCGACCTGCAGGGGCATCGCCTCCGCGAAGCTCGACCGTTCCGACGCGGCCCTGCTGGCCGCCGTGCGCAACGTCGCTGTGCAATTGCGTGCTGCGCCCGCCGCCGCATCCGTCGTATCCCAGGCGGCGGCATCGGGCGACGCCAGCAAGGACGGAGAGGCCGCGACGATTACGAAGGTCGAGGACGCGCTGCGGCGGACGGACAGTCTGGTCGCGGCGGATGGGAGCCGCGCGCCATGACCGTCGTCGCCTCCGCCGCGGCGCCCGCCGCGACCAGCTTGCAAGTCGCTCCTCACGTTCACGCGGGCGGCGCCGGCCACCACGCCTTCTCCGCCGAGGTTGACGCGCTGATGACCGGGAACGGCAACGCCCGATCGACAGATGAGGAGCGGAAGCCAACCCCTGACGATGCGGCTGACGCTCCCGCGCGTCAGACGGCCGACTTGCGCGCCGCGCTGGCGTCTTTGTCGGCCGTCCCGGCAAGCGCCGCCCCGGCGACCACGGCGGCCGGCGACTCCGATGCGGGCGCTTCGCCGTCGCGAACGTCCCTGTCGCCGAACGCCGCGCCGTCGCTCGGCTCGGCGAGCCTCGACGCGTCGGCTCCGGCGCAGGCCTCGTTGGGGCCCAAGCTTACAGCCGAGCGGTCGTATCTCGCGCCCGCCGCTTTTGCGAACTTTGCCGACGCGGACCTTCCAGCGCCGAGCCCGAATACGGCGGCTCAGGCCGCTTCGCGGTCGGGAGGCGGGTCGGAAACCTCATCAGCCGGCCCCGAGACCGGCGCCGGTTCTAAATTCGACCCGCTCGTCGGGGCCGTCGTCGGGAGCGGCGACGCCCCCATCGCGGCGTCCGTCCGGGGGGACGCCGTCGCTTCCGGTGAGCCGCTCCGCGCTCCGCCAGCCGTCGCGAACGCCGGCGACGCGCCCCGCGCCTCGACCGCGCAACGCTCGTCAGCCGCCGCAAGGGCGGGGATGCAGCCGCGAGCTTTCGAATCCGCCGCGGCGGTCCGCCCGCGTCCCGCACGCGAAGCCGGATCGGCGACAGCGGGCGGAACTGGGCCCGCCGCGCGTTCCGCCGGCGCCGTCTCGACGTCGGACGCTTCGAGCGGGCCGGGCGATCGGGCGCAGGATTACGTGGCCGCGGGCCGACAGACGCCGCACGCGAACGGGGCGGACGCAGCGACGAATTTTGCCGCCGACGCGGCCTCGGTCGGCGCGCCGCCGGCGCAAACGGCCCCGGCGCCGTCCGAACCGGCGACTCAGGCGGCCGAGACGACTGGACAGACGAGCGCTCCGACGGCGCCGGCGCAAGCCGCGACACGGGTGCGGGAGATCGACCTCGATCTTTCGCCGAGCGGGATCAAGGACGCGTCGATGACGGTGCGCCTCGCAGGCGACAAACTCGGCGTCGTCATCCGGGCGGCGAGCGGCGAGACCGCGGCGACGCTCGAGGGCGCGCGCGACGCGATTGCCGAGCGGCTGGCGGCAATCGGCCAGCCGGTCAGCTCCCTCATCATCCAACAGACGGGCGCGAACGATGCGACGGGCAAGGCGGATCCATCGGCCGGCGACGGCGACGGCGGCGCACGCGAAGGCCAGGGCGGCGATGGGGGCGATCCACGCGGGGCTCGTCGCGGCGCTTCTCGGTTCTAGCCCGGTCGTCGCCGGCTCGCTCGCCTGCGAGCGCGAGATGACGCGGGCGGCGGCTGAGAGCGGCGTCCCGCTCAACGTGCTGTTTTCGGTCGGCCTCACCGAGACCGGACACAGGGGCGAGCTCGGCCCCTACGACATGAACGTCGACGGGCGCGAGGTCCACTCCGAGACGCTTCAGGAGGCGATGGCGCGGTTTGCGGCGGCGCGGGCGCAGGGGGCGCATTTCATCGACGTCGGCTGCATGCAGATCAACGTCCATTTTCATGGGGAGCGCTTCGCCTCGCTGGCCGACATGTTTGATCCGGCGCGCAACGTCGATTATGCGGCGAATTTCCTGAAAGCGCTCAAGGTCGAAACGGGCGCCTGGACGCTGGCGGTCGCCCGCTATAACGCAGGCCCGAACAATCCGCAGGCCGAGCGAACTTACGTGTGCGCGGTCATCCGCAACATGGTCGCGAGCGGATTCGGCAGATGGACCGAAAGCGCCAGGGCGCTCTGCCGCTAAAGCGCGCTGCAATTGGGTGGAGTCCCGCTTGCGGAATGAGGGGGCAGGGACTGGCCGCGGGCCGAGGAGATAAGCGGCGTCGGTCTGCCCCGGTCACACGGCGAGCGCCTGCCGAGCGCGCGATTTCCGCCTCGTCGGCCCTCCCACCGCGCCAAGTCGCGCGAGCGCGCTCCATGATCCCGGCGACGGCGACCGGTGCGCAGGACGTGTTGAGGACCGTGACCGCGCTGACCTCCTCGGTCAGCATCAGTCGCGCCACCTGGCGGATCGTCTGGGTTTCGGAGGCGACTATCGCCGGAGCATTCACCAGATCGCCAGCGTGCAGATAGGGGCGCTCTCGGATCGTTCGCGCCTCAAGACAGATTCTCTCGTCATGTTCTGTGCTTCAGCCCCCTGAGGACCGCGCCGGTTTGCCGAAGTCGCGCCGTAGGGCTCGGACACCGAGAGGGCGGCTTGCCGACGCGGCCATCATATCGGGAGACCCGACGCCTTCGCGGCGGCGCGGACGCCGTACGACCAGCGGTCGCGCGAGAGCATTCGGCGAGCCGACCGACCAACGCGCGGCTCCGACGCCGAACGCTCATCAAATTGAGATGGATCAACCTAGAAACGGCAGTTTGGTTTTGGCGTGAGGGCGAGAATCGCGCATTCTCAAGGGCATGAAGCGCGACTCTTCGTCTCCTTGGGCTCACCGGCCGGGTGAGCAATCTGTGGTTGT
>Ga0074045_10003447_pt1 | contig 14248 bp, 8 predicted proteins | sample BogForMeECP23OM2_FD_94442 | JGI IMG/M metagenome (GOLD analysis project Ga0074045, IMG submission 94442) | Bog forest soil microbial communities from Calvert Island, British Columbia, Canada - Bog Forest MetaG ECP23OM2 | ecosystem: Environmental > Terrestrial > Soil > Wetlands ... | reverse complement strand
GTCGATCGGCATCAGGCTGACGGGGATCTCGTCGCCCAGCCCTTCCATCATCTTCGCCGTCACGTTGCGGACGAACTCCGGCGCGTCGGCCGGCACCGGCGGCTTGCGTTCGAACCGGCTGGTTGCCTCCGCCGGCATGCGCACCTCGGACAGGTGCGCCAGCGTGTCGTCGACCGCCTGGAAGTTGCGGCGCACGACGTCTTCGCCGCGCTTGCCGTAGGTCTTCTGGATCGCTTCCTTGATGTAGCGGATCGCGTCGTCCTTGGGCATCACGTTCGACAGCGCGAAGAAGCAGGTCTGCAGCACCGTGTTGGTACGCCCGCGCAGCCCGGTCTCCGTCGCGACCTTTGAGGCGTCGATGACGAAGAATCGCAGCTTGAGGTCGATCATCCGCTGCTGCACCGCGCGCGGCAGCTGGTCCCACACCTCGTCAGGGCCGTACGGGCTGTTGAGCAGGAACGTCGCACCTGGTGCAGCCAGGCGCAGCACGTCGCTGCGCTGCATGAAGTTGAACTGGTGGCAGGCGACGAACGAGGCGCGCTGGATCAGGTAGGGCGCCCGGATCGCCCGCGGGCCGAAGCGCAGGTGCGAGACGGTCTGCGCGCCCGATTTGTGCGAGTCGTAGACGAAATAGCCCTGCGCGTGCAGGCCGGCGTCCTCGGCGATGATCTTCACGGTGTTCTTGTTCGCACCCACCGTGCCGTCGGCGCCGAGCCCATAGAACACCGCCTGCACCAAGTCTGGCGGATCGATGTGGAAATCCGCGTCCGCAGTCAGGCTGGTGTGGCCGACGTCGTCGATAATGCCGACGGTGAAGCTTTCGCGGGGCTCGGGCTTTGCCAGTTCGTCGAACACCGCCTTGACCAGCGCGGGGTTGAAATCCTTCGACGACAGGCCGTAGCGCCCGCCCACGACCAGCGGCATCGTCGCACGTTTGCCGCGCGCGACGGCGCCGGCCAGCGTCGTCACCACGTCGAGATACAGCGGCTCGCCGGCGGCACCCGGTTCCTTGGTCTGTTCCAGCACCCCGACCGTGCGCACGGTGGCCGGCAGCGCGGCCACGAACGCCTCGGCGGAGAACGGGCGATATAGGCGCACCTGGAGCACGCCGATCTTCTCGCCGCGCACGCGCAGGGCGGCGACGGTCTCTCGCGCGGTCTCGGCGCCGGAGCCCATGATGACGACGACCCGCTCGGCATCCGCCGGTCCGTCGTACTCGAACAGCCGGTACTGCCGTCCGGCGATCGCGGCGAAGCGGTCCATCGCCGCCTGCACGATGCCGGGCGTGCGCGCGTAGAACGGATTCACCGTCTCGCGCGCCTGGAAGAACGTGTCCGGGTTGTGCGCGGTCCCGCGGATGAACGGGTGCTCTGGGTCAAGCGCGCGGGCGCGATGGGCGCGCACGAGGTCGTCGTCGATCATCGCGCGAATCTGCGCGTCGCTGAGCAGGTACAGCGTGTTCAGCTCGTGCGAGGTGCGAAAGCCGTCGAAGAAATGCATGAAGGGTATGCGACTCTCCAGCGTGGCCGCCTGCGCGATCAGCGCCATGTCGTGCGCCTCCTGCACCGAGGCCGACGAGAGCAGCGCGAACCCCGTGGGCCGCACCGCCATGACATCGGTGTGGTCGCCGAAGATCGACAGGCCCTGGGTCGCGAGCGCGCGGGCGGCGACGTGGAACACCGTCGCGGTCAGCTCGCCGGCGATCTTGAACATGTTGGGGATCATCAGCAGCAGGCCCTGCGACGCCGTGAAGGTCGTCGTCATCGCGCCGGACTGCAGCGCACCGTGCACCGCGCCGGCGGCACCTCCCTCGCTCTGCATCTGCTGCACCACGGGCACGTTGCCCCAGATGTTCGGCGTGCCCGCGGCGGCCCATTCGTCGGCCAGTTCCGCCATCGTCGACGACGGGGTGATCGGGTAGATCGCCACCACCTCGTTCACGCGATAAGCGACATGCGCGACCGCCGTGTTGCCGTCCATCGTCGCGGCCTGCGGCGCCGCGCTCTGCGGGGCGGCGGCGGGCAGCGTGGCTGTGTGTGCGGTCATGGCTGGCTGATCCATTGCTATGCCGTCACCCGGAGTGCCGTCGCTGGGGCCGGTTCGGGGAACATGTCGATCGCGTGGCACGGGCACTGCTCGAAGCACGTCGCGCAGCCGGTGCACTTCGCGTAGTCGAACCGGTACCGTTTGCCCGGGCCGAGCTTGATGATCGCGTCCTCGGGGCAGGCGGCGTAGCAGTTGTCGCACTCGTAGCAGTTGCCGCAGCTGAGGCACCGCAGCGCTTCGCGCTTCGCGTCCGCCTCGCTGAGCCCGGCGACGACCTCGGCGAATCCTTCGGTGCGGGCTTCATGCGAAAGCTCGGGCTGCGCGGTCGTGTCGGCATCGCTGAACACCGGCAGATGCAGCATGGCGTAGTCCACCAGCGGCGCCTTGGGCGGCTTGACGTAGTGCGTGCCGCGCAGCCACGCGTCGATGTTGCGCGCCGCGTGCTTGCCGTGGCCGACCGCGACGGTGACCGTGCGCTCGCCCGGCACCATGTCGCCGCCGGCGAAGATGCCGTGCGCGCCGGTCATCATGTCGGGACCCACCATCACGGTGCCGTCGGACTTGGCGGCGATGCCGGGGATGCCCTTCAGGAAGCTGCTGTCGGTCTCCTGTCCCAGCGCGAGCACGACGGCGTCGGCCTCCAGCGTCTCGAAACGGCCGGTCGGGCGCGGGAATCCGTCAGGCCCGAGTTCCATCGCCTCGACAGTGAGCTGCTGGCCGGCGATGTCCGTGATCGTGGTGAGCCACTTGATGCGGACGTCCTCGGATTCCGCCTCGTCGGCCTCGAATGCGTGCGCCGGCATGTGCGCGCGGTCGCGGCGGTAGACGATCATCGCGTCCTCCGCACCCAGCCGCCGCACGGTGCGCGCGGCGTCCATTGCCGTGTTGCCGCCGCCATACACCACCACGCGGCGGCCGAGCAGCGGCCGCTCGCCCGCGCCCACGTCGCGCAGGAAGGTCACCGCGTCGACTACGCGCGCGGCATCGCGCGCCGGGATGTCGACGTGGCGGGAGATGTGTGCGCCGATGGCGACGAAGGCGGCGTCGAACTTGCCGGTTTCCTTCTCCGCCTGCAGGTCCGTGACCTTGTGGTTCAAAACGATGCGCACGCCCATCGCCTCGATGCGGGCGATTTCCTTCGCCAGATCGGCGCGGGGCAGGCGGTACGACGGGATGCCGAACCGCATCATGCCGCCGGCGGCGGTCTCCGCGTCGCGGATCTCCACGCTGTGACCGAGCCGCGCCAGGTGGTAGGCGGCCGACAGCCCGCTTGGCCCCGCGCCGACGATCAGCACGCGCTTGCCGCTCGGCGGCGCGTCGATCGTCGGCATCCAGCCTTCGCGCGCCGCAAGGTCACCGAGGTAGCGCTCCACCGCGTGGATGCTGACGGAGTCGTCCAGTTCCTTGCGGTTGCAGCTGCTTTCGCACGGATGGTAGCAGACCCGTCCGTGCACGGCGGGCAGCGGGTTGTCGCGCATCAGCACGTCCCACGCACGCCGGTATTTGCCGGCCTGCGCCAGATCCAGCCACGCCTGGATGTTCTCGCCTGCCGGACAGGCATTGTTGCAGGGGGGCAACAGGTCGACATACACGGGCCGCCGCGCGCGCACCGGGCCGGTGCCCTTCTCGTGCGTCAGGTCCGCGAGCCGCGTCATATCGCTCGGCTTGAGCGTCATGGGGTCCCTCCCGTTGTCTGGGCCGGCGACCACGACCCGACGCATTCTCGCCGCGGACCCCGGCGCGGCGGTTGATGCAAATCAACGGGGAAAGGGCAGGGCGCTCAGTTGGCGGCGAATCCGCCCGTTATCGGCGCGGATCGGCGAGGCCGGGGTGTCGACCCCCGAAATCCTCGCCGACCGCCCGCCTCAGGCGTGCACCTTCGCCGGCTTTTTCAGCGCCCGCAGGTCGATGACGCCCGGCTGCGCGCGCGGGTCGGTGCCCGGCGGGAACAGCTTGATCTTGACGAACTTCTGCGAACTGCCGGTCGGCAGGCTCTCGAGGAACAGGTACCAGCCCGGCGCCTTGAAATACGCCATCCGCGCGGTGCACCACGCGGTCAGCTCACGGGCCAGCGCCTCGCCCGCATCGTCCATCGAGAACAGCACGATGCAGGCCATCACCTCCTCCTCGCGCAGCTCGTCGGGCACCGCGATCGCCGCCGCCTGGCGCACCTTCTCGTGCGTCACCAGGCACGCCTCGATCTCCGCCGCGGCGATGTTCTCGCCGGAGCGGCGGATGATGTTCTTCTTGCGATCCATGAAGAACAGCATGCCCGTCTCGTCGCGCATCACGACGTCGCCGGTGTGGAACCAGCCGCCGCGCCACGCCTCCTCGGTCGCCGTGGCGTCCTTCAGGTAGCCGGAGAAGAAGCCCTTGCGCGGCGCCGCCTCGCTGTTGCGCACCAGCAGCTCGCCCGGCACCCCCGCCGGCTGCTCGTTGCCGTTCTCGTCGGCCACGCGGGCTTCGTGGCCCGGACCGGAGCGGCCGAACGCCCGCGTATGCACCGCACGTGGCTCGATGTGGTCGGTGATCAGGCGGCCGGTCTCCGACATCGCCCACATCTCGATCAGCGGGAAGCCGAAACGCTCCTCGAACGCCGCGTGCAGGCTGGGCTCGACGCCGGCGCACAGCGCGAACTTGACCATGTGCGCACGCTCCTCCGGCACCTCCGGCAGCTTCATCAGGATGTTCGGGATGACGCCCTGGAACTGGATCGCGGTGACGCCGCAGGCGGAGATGTCCTTCCAGAACGTGCCCGCATGGAAGCGGTCGGGGAACACCAGGCAGCCGCCCAGCAGCAGCATTGCCGGCAAGGAGATCGACAGGCAGTTGGCGTGGTGCAGCGGCAGCGGGTTGTACAGCCGCTCCACGCCCTCCTGCATCGCCAGCCACCCGCCCTTGCTGGCGAAGCTGTTGCCGAACGTGTGGAAATACTCGTTCGACTGCACGCAGCCTTTCGGGCGCCCGGTGGTGCCGGAGGTGTACAGCAGCGCCGCTTCGGTCGTGCCGTCGGGCGTGAAGCTCCCGGGCGGCGTCTTCGGACGCGGCAGGGGTGCATCGAGATCGTCGAACCGCAGCACCGGCACACCCAGCGCGTCGGCCGCCGCGCGCACGTCGACCAGGCGCGGCTCGATCGCCAGCGCGACGCACGGCTCGGAGTGCTCGAGCAGGTAGGCGATCTCGTCCTGCCGGTAGTCCGGGCTGATCGGCACCGTGCTGCAGCCGAGCGCGTTCAGCGCGAAGTGGTGGAAGACGAATTCCGGCCGCTGGTCGAACAGGATCGCCACGCGGTGGCCCGGACCGTAGCCCGCGGCGGCGTAGTACGACTTGCGCCGCTGCACCTCCGCCCAGGTCTGCGACCAGGTGAACTCGCATCCGTCGGGGTGGTAGGCACGGCCGGGCATCGGCGGCACCGCGTAGGCGGGGCGGTCGCCGTACTTGGCGACCGTCCGCTCCAGCGACTGATACAGCGTGCCGAGTTCGAGCAGATCCATCGTCGTGACCTCCGTCCCGCCCGTTACTTGTTCACCAGCTTCGCCGGCACCGTCAGGATGAACACGCCGCCGACGATCACGATCGCGCCGAACAGATACAGCGCCGATTGCGACGAGCCGGTCAGGTCGGTCATCCAGCCGACGAAGAAGTTGCTGACGAAGCCGGCGATGTTGCCGATCGAGTTGATCAGCGCGATCCCCGCCGCCGCAGCGGCACCGCCCAGGAACGCCGCCGGCAGGCACCAGAACGAGGCCTGCGCGCTCGACGCCCCGGCCGCCGCCAGCGTCAGCCCGAGCATCGCCAGCACCACGTTCTTGCCGGCGAAGCCCGCCAGCAGCAGCCCGACGCCGCAGACGACCGCCGGCAGCAAGGTGTGCCAGCGCCGCTCGCGCAAGCGGTCGCCGCTGACGTTCACCGCGATCATCGCGACGATCGCGGCGATGTACGGGATCGCGCTCAGGAAGCCGATGGTCAGCGTGTCGGACACCCCGGCCGCCCTGATCAAGGAGGGCAGCCAGAAGCTGATGATGTAGATGCCGCAGACGATGCAGAAATAGATGCCGCTCAGCAGCCACACCTTCGGCTCGGTGAAGGCCTGGCTGAGGTGCGAGTGGCCTTCCTTCTCCTGGTCTTCCTTGGCGATGTTGTTGCGCAGCAGGCGCTTTTCCTCGTCGTCGAGCCATGTCACGTCGACGATCCGGTCCTTGAGGTAGAACAGCGTGACGATGCCGAGCACGATCGAGGGGATCGTCTCGATGAGGAACAGCCACTGCCAGCCGCTCAGGCCCTGCGCGCCGCTGACGGCGCTCAGGATGAAGCCGGAAAGCGGGCCGCCGATGATGGTTGCCATCGGGATCGCGGTCAGGAAGATCGCGGTGATCCTGCCGCGGCGCGCGGCCGGGAACCAGTAGGTCAGATACAGCAGGATGCCGGGAATGAATCCGGCCTCGGCCGCGCCGAGCAGGAAGCGCAGCACGTAGAACATCCACGCCGTCTTGACGAAGATCATCGCGCCGGAGATCAGGCCCCAGGTGATCATGATGCGGGCGATCCAGATCTTCGGCCCGACGCGCAGCATGACGATGTTGCTCGGCACCTCGAACAGCACGTAGCCGATGAAGAAGATGCTGGCGCCGAGGCCGTACACGGTCTCGCTGAAGCCCAGCTCCTTGAGCATCTGCAGCTTCGCGAACCCGACGTTCACGCGGTCGAGGTAGGCGGCGAGGTAGCAGATGAACAGGAACGGAATGATGCGCATCGTGACCTTGCGGTAGGTCCGTTCCTCGATGTCGAGCGGCGCGGGCCCGAACGCCGCGCTGGTTGCCTGTGACGCCATTGTCTCCTCCCAGAGATCAGCCCGGCATTGGTGGAAGCCGCGCGCCGGCCGCGGCGATTCATGTTGGTGTGCGGTAGCGGGTTCAGCCTGCCGTCTGGCGGCGCCGCAGCTCGGCGTCGTTCCACGCCTCGAGCGGCTGATAGTCGGGCACGAAGCCCAGCCCCTTCTTCGCGTCCGACGACACGGCGGACTGCGACGTCACCACGTCGATCAGCGCCGGCGCGTTGGCCAGCGCCCGCTCCAGCGCCGCCGGCAGGTCCGCCGCGTTCTCCACCCGCTCGCCATGCGCTCCGAGTGCGCGGGCCATCGCCGCGTAGTCGGAATGGCGCAGCGTGGTGCCGACCACGCGCCCGCCGTAGTTCACCTCCTGGTCGTAGCGCTCGATGTTCCAGGCGGCGTTGTTGGACACGATGAACACCGCCTTCGCGCCATGACGGACGGCGGTGTCGATCTCCATTGCGTTGATGCCGAACGCGCCGTCGCCGGTGACGCAGATCACCTGCCGTCCGGGGAAGGCCAGCGCGGCGGCGACCGCATACGGCGTGCCGACGCCCAGGCAGCCGAACGCGCCCGCGTCCAGATACGTGCGCGCCTGCAGCCCGACGCGCGCGAAACTCAGCAGGTCGCCGCCGTCGGCGATGGCGATGTAGTCGGGCGATGCGACGCGGGCGATCGACTCGAAGATCGCCATCGGATGCACCTTGCCGTCGGCGGTCGGCGCCGCGCTCACCGACTTGCCGGACGGCGTCGTGCGGTCGCGCTGCTTGCGGCGCAGCGCATCCGCCCATGCGGCGTCGACGTTCGGCTTGCGGTTGCCCGCCGCCTTCACGATCGCGTCGAGCGCCAGACGCGGGCTCGCGAGCAGTTCCGGCTGGCCGCGCCGGTTGTCGAGCAGCTCGCCCGCGTTGTCGGCGATGCGGATGAAGCGCGCGGCGTTCGGAAACACCGCCGGCGATCCGTAGCCGAGCTGGTAGTCGAGCTTGCGGCCGATCACCAGCACCGTGTCGGCCTCGGTCATCGCCGCCGCGCGCACCGCGCCGACCACGGACGGATGGTCCGACGGCACCAGACCGCGGCTCTCCTGCGTGTCGAGATACAGCGCCCCGCTCGCATCCAGCAGCCGGACCAGCGCCTCCTCCGCCCCGCGCGCGCCCCGCCCGGTGACCACGACGGGCCGGCGCGCCGACCACAGCGCCTCGACGGCGGCGGCGACCTGGTCCGGATTGGGCGGGATGTCCCGCGCCGGCTTCGCGGTCATCCACTCGGTCAGGACAAGCTGCGGCGGGATGTCGACGCGCAGCACGTCGGTCGGGATCTCGATATAGACCGGCCCCGGCTCGCCGAGATCACCTGTGGCCTTCGCCACCGCCTCGTCCAGCTCGCGGATCACCTGTTCGGGCACGCGCAGGGTGCGCGACTCCCGGGTGACGGGGCGCAGGATGTCGGTGTGCGGGATGTCCTGCAGCGGGCCCATGTTGACCTGCGGCCGCGGCGGGCAGCCGCCGATCAGCAGCACGGGCATGCGTGCGATCGAGGCGTTGGCGATCGCGCTGACGGTGTTGGTCACGCCCGGGCCGGCGGTGACCATCGCGACCGCCAGCGTACCGGTCAGCTCGGCATGGGCGTGCGCCATGTGCACCGCGGCGCCCTCGTCGCGCACGTCGACGATGCGGATGCCGAGGCGTGCGGCATGGTCCCAGATCGGCTGGATGTGGCCGCCCTGCAGCCCGAAGATACGGTCGATGCCGCGCGCCTGCAGGAAGCGCGCGATCCAGGCGGCGCAGCTCAGTCCGTCTGCGCCCGGGTCAGCCGGGCCGGTTGCCGTCAATCCGATCGGCGCGTCGTTTGGCATCCGTACGTTTCCTTTCCTCGTCCTGTTTGTTTTGCGGTGCAGCGTGTCCGGTGCCGTCGACCAGCCGGCCGGCGGCATTCTTGATGTGTCCAACGATACGCTGTTCGGCGGCGCTTGCATCACCTGCAACGATTGAATTCAGAATGTCGCGGTGCTGTTCCCAGATGCCGATCGGGGGACCCGACGTGCGCAGGACCTCGCCCATGACGCGGCGCAAAAAGCGCCAGTGCAGTTCCGCCGACGGCGCGATCATCGCGTTGCCCGACGCCGCGTAGATGAACGAGTGGAAGGCGACGTCCTGGGCGATCATCGCGTTGACGTCGCCGGCCTCGACCGCCGCCAGCCCGCCTTCGACGATCGCCGTGCCGTCCGTCCCGACCTGCGCGGCGACGGCGGGGGAGGCGGCGCAGCGCTGCGCCGCAAGCCGGGCGGCCAAGGCATCGAGCGCGGCGCGGACCTCGTAGCGGTCGCGCATCATCTGCATGTCGAGCGGCGCCACGATCAGCCCGCGCCGGCCGGCGTCCTGCACGATGCCGTCGCTCTTGAGCAGCAGCAGGGCCTGCTGGATCGGCTGGCGTGAGACGCCGTAGCGGGCGGCGAGGTCTTCCTGGATCAGGTGCGTGCTCGGCGGCAGCGAGCCGTCGGCGATTTCGCCGAGGATCGCGTCATAGGCCTGTTCGACGAGGCTGGGCTGGGGCGTGAGCAGCACGGGCGGTCCCTGTGTTCCGTATTCTGAATTCAGAATGTTGAATACAGAATGCACGGACTGGCCGCGTCGTCAAGCGGTTTTCTGCAGGGGTGGTGCGCGCCGGCTCGCGGAGCCCCGGCCGAAAGGGGCCGCGAGGGCGGTGGCTTACACGCTGAGGTAGTGCACGGCCGTTCGGCTCGGCAGCCAGAAGTAGCCGCCACCGATCGGGGTGACGAAGTCCGGCATGCCGGCGAGATACTGCGGCCCCTGCTCGCCTTGCACCGTCAGGGCGCCGGTGCCGCCGTTCGCGCCGACCAGCGGATCGGTCTCGTCGCGCAGGCCGTCGAAGCTCGGACCCAGCACCCAGGTCTGCTGCAGGAACTCGAACTGCCGTTCGATCTCCGTATTGAGGCACATGAACAGCATGCCGCCCGCATTCCCGTGCGGCGGCACGATATACGGTCGCCCGACGCGCAGGATGCGGTGCCGGTTGGTGATCCTGACCGCCTGTTCCGCCTTTGCGTGCAGCGCGTCCCGGGGGTTCGAGCGGCGGATATGGGCGCCGCGCGGGCAGCCGAAGGCGCGCGGGTCGTCGCGGCGGAACAGGAAATCGTTGTCCGGATCGTCGGTGCCCGGCGCCCGCGGGTTGCGGACCAGCGAGGTTCCGTTCTGCCACCGGCCAATCAGCTGGGCGGCGATGTAGTCCGCCGGCATGCTCAGCGCGGCGGCGCACCCGGCCACCCAGTTGTCGAACGCCGCCACGTCCTGCCGCAGCTGCCGGACGACCAGGAACGTGCTGTTGCGCCCGATGTCGCGCTGGCCGTTGGACGCGGTCGGCAGCACGCCGTCAGGGTCGTTGGCCGACGCGACCGTCGGCGCGGCCGGCAGGTAGCCGTGGCTGTCGGCGTAGCCGAGCACGAACTCGCCGGCCGCCACCACGTCGTTGGACTGCGGCGTCGCCGCCGCCGCGGGCGGCGTGCCGGGAATCAGTGGCTGCGAAATGCCGTCGAGGAAGCCGAACGGCTCGACCATGAACCCGGACGGCGTCTGCGCGCGGACCTGCAGCTTGATCTCCTGCACTAGGTGCACGTCAGGCGGCAGCAGCACCGCGCCCACGGCGGCGCTCAACTGTGCCTGCGACAAGGCGTAGATGAACAGCAGGGCGTCCGCCGGCGCGGCGTCGTTCCCCCAATCCCAGCAACCCGGCCGCCTGTCGCCCTCGTCGCCCAGCGCGCGGGAGCGGTACGGTGCGGTCATCCCGTTGACGAACGCGGCCGAGAACGTGTCCAGGTCCGCCGTATCGAGGCCGAGCGCGGTGAGCCCGCTCGCGGCCAGCGCCAGCACATGCGCCGGCGCGTTGCGGTCGGCGATGCCGTAGGTCAGCCTGCCGGCCAGCGTCCTCAGCCACACCCGGCGCGCCGCGACGCCGCCCGGCGTGAAGCGAAGCACGAGGCAGGTCGCGTACTGCCATCGCGTGAGCGCGCCGAACACCAAGGTCGGGACTTCGTTGGCGTCCAGCGGCACCGGCTCGGTCATCGCGGCGCACTGAACAGATCGAGCCACGCCTGCGCCTCCTGTTCCGTCTGCGCGCCCGCGATCCCCAGGCGGATCGCCGCGTTGGTGCGCATCTGCACCAGCGTCAGGTCAGGAAATGCCGCGTACCAGAACCCAGTGGCGATCTGGTAGCGGCGGACGTAGCGGCGGAAACGGTCGCTGTCCTTCGCGCCCTTCCAGAACAGCAGGAACGTCTTGGGAAACCCGCGGCAGTTCGTCCACACGGCGGTCACGCCGTAGGCGACGAGTTCGACGAAGTCCTCCAGGTAGCTCTCCCACGCGCCGTCGTAGTTGGAGGCGAACACGAGCTGGTCGGTCCCCGGCAGCAGGACCCAGCGCGCGAACTGCACCACGCCGACATCGCCGAGCCATCCCGGAACGCCGATCCGCGCCAGCGCCGCCGAGGTCACCCAGAAGCCGGCGCGCAGAGTGAATCGGCGCAACCACCCGGGCTTCAGGCGCGTGACCACGATCAGCAGGTTCAGCGTGACATGGTTCTCGCCGTCCATGACCTCGGCGACGTGCTGCGGGCTGGGCGCGACGTCCTCGGGGATGTCGGTCTTCTCCGCGCGCCGGACCAGCACGAGCAGCACCGCGGCGAGCACGATGAGCAACAGAGCAAAGACCCCGACGACGCTCGGAATCCACCACCAGTGAAGCACCGACCAGCGCAGCGCGCAGATGAGCAGCGCCACCAGCAGCACCGGCCACAGCAACGCCGGGATCGATGCGAGGAAGATGCGGGCGTACACCGAGGGGGTGTCATCGCGCCGCGGCAGCAGGAACGGCGTCTGCTCCGCGTCGAAGGCCCATTTCCACCTGCCGCGTGCCCACAGCCGGTCCCGCACCGCCGCCAGTTTGTCGAGCGCCGGACCCGGCCCGTAGAGAAGGTCCGACCAGTCCGCCACCAGATCGCCGAGCGCCGCTTCGTCCCTGATCCGCCGCAAGGGCATGTTCGGCGAGCCGCAGAACGCCAGCCCCAGCGCGCCGCCGCTGCGCGCGGTGCCGTACCAGGTCGTGGCCAGCGTGCGGCTGTGACGCGACAGGAAGGCGGGCAGGCCGGTCGCGGACACGGTGTACCCCGCTGCGGTGAGAACGTCGGTGAGCGGCTGCGCAAGCGCCACCGCGACGCCGCGCAGCGCCGCCTCGCCGGGTCCGTCCACCGACATCTCCAGCAGCAGATGGGCTCTGTCCCCTTGGTCGGCGGGAATGACGTTGACGCTCATGAAGTGAACGACGTCGAGCGACTCGATCGACGTGCGCAGCGCCGGCGCGGCCGGGTTGCCCATCCCCCGCACCAGCGTAAGCACGTCGCCGGCACGCCCGGCGGCGAACGGCACGACGACGGTGACGAAGGAGTGGCTCACCGCAGCTGCACCATCAGCGTCAGCGGCACCGTTCCGAAATACGCGGGCGGCAGGCGGTCGATCCTGCGCTGCCACACGCGGCGATGCAGCAGCGGCTTCAGCGTCTCGACCACCAGCGCACGTCCGAACGCGTGCCCGATGCAGAAGTGCCGTCCGTATCCCAGCACCATGCTGTCCCCTGCCGGACGGTCCGGGTCGAACCTGCGCGGCGCCGCCACCCGCGTTCCGTCGAACATGGCCGAGTGCGTCGCCGGCATCACCACGTCGCCGGACCGCACGGCACACCGGCGCCGCGTGCCCGCGGCGATCGTGTAGTCCGCGATGCAATCCCGGAACGCGCCCGGAAAGATCGGGCTGAAGCGGATGGCTTCGAACAGGCAGCGGCCGAGGGCGGCGTCGTCGCAGTCGGCCGCGGCTTCCCGTGCCGCCCGCATCGCGCGCGAACGGCCGAGCAGCACCTGCAGGGCATGAATGGCGGCGACCGTCGCTCCGCCGACCCACCCGGCCACGAAGCCCGTCAGCATCGCCTCGATGTCGCCGGCAGCCACGCCGCTTGCCACCAGCCGCCCGATCAGCGTGTTCGGCCCCGCGGCGGGCGCGTGGGCGATCGACCGCCGCATGATCGCGGAAATCTCGGCGCCGGCCGCTCGGCTGGCCCGCCACGTATCCGAGCCCGTCGCCTGCACGCCGAACATGTAGTTGCCGAGTGCGAGGCCGCAGAGCGCGAACTGCGGCAACGCCGCGTCGTCCACGTCCAGCCCGAAGTAGCGCCGTGCGGCGTCCGCTTGCGTCAGTCGGATCAGCTCCGCCGCGTCGATCGTCGTCCGCCCCGCCAGCCGGGGTTCGACGAAGCCGCGTGCGATACGGGCCACGCCCGGCACGTCGCCCAGCTCCAACACCGCCGACGCTGCCTGCAACGCTTCGGCGTATGTGCCGTCGTCGTCGCTGCCCAGGCCGAAGACGGGCGTGTTCGGATAATCCGGATGCAGCGCCGCCAGCCGCGGCCCGACGCGGGTCGCGAAGGCGCCGGTCTGCGACATCACGTCCTCGACGTCGTCGCGCCGCGTCACCAGGACGTATCGGCAGACCCGCAGGTTCGGCCATACGGCCCGAAAGAACGCGAACAGGAACCCGGGATGATCGACCAGCCACTGCGCGCAACGGCCCCGGAAGCTGCGGACCTCCAGCAGCGAAGGGTCGAATGGCGTCGGCATGCGACGACGTTACAGACGCGCAACGCCCGCGTCCAGCGCAAACGCGTGCCAGGGCGCGGCATTGTGTCTGTTCACCGGCGCGAACTCCTGAAAAGCTGGTGCCGCGATACGTGCCGCGCGGTCCGGCCGTGCGGCGAGGGGGGAGAGGATGGATCTCGGCCTGCGAGGCAAACGCGCACTGATCACCGGCGAGAGCAAGGGCATCGGACGTGCGGTCGCCGAGGTGCTGGCCGAGGAAGGCTGCGGCGTGATGCTCGCCAGCCGCACCGGGGACACGCTGCAGCAGGCGGCCGACGCGATCCGCGCCGCGCACAACGGGCCGGTCGAGGTGGTCGTGTCCGACCTGTCGCGCACCGCCGACCAGGACGCGCTCGCCGCCGCCTGCGGCGACGTCGACATTCTGGTCAACAACGCCGGCGCCAATCCGCCCGGCACGCTGGACGACGTCGACGACGCGACCTGGCGCGGCGCGTGGGACCTGAAGGTGTTCGGCTTCATCAACGTCACCCGCGGCGTCTATCGCCACATGGCCGCGCGCGGCCGTGGCGTGATCGTCAACATCATCGGCAGCGCGGCAGCAGTTCTCAATGCGATTGAGTCGCGTTTGCGCGGGTATGGTCTGGGCAAGGTGAGTCCAGAATGCCACAGTTCGTGTTGGAACATGTTGCAACCGCACGATGAAGGATTCACAAGAAT
>Ga0074045_10003446_pt1 | contig 14250 bp, 10 predicted proteins | sample BogForMeECP23OM2_FD_94442 | JGI IMG/M metagenome (GOLD analysis project Ga0074045, IMG submission 94442) | Bog forest soil microbial communities from Calvert Island, British Columbia, Canada - Bog Forest MetaG ECP23OM2 | ecosystem: Environmental > Terrestrial > Soil > Wetlands ... | reverse complement strand
GCGATGGTGATCGCCTACGACGTGAACACCGTGCAGGAATACGTGGCGCAAGCGGCGATGATGGGGCCGGCGCGGCCAGTGTTGATCGACCAGTTCCTGGAAGAAGCCACGGAAGTGGACGTGGACGCGCTTGCGGACGGCACGGACGTGGTGATCGGCGGAATCATGGAACACATCGAGGAAGCCGGGGTGCACTCCGGAGATTCCTCGTGCGTGCTGCCGCCGGTGAGCCTCTCGCCGAAGGTGCTGGAGACGATTCGGGACTACACGAAGAGGCTGGCGCTGGCGCTGAAAGTGGTTGGGTTGATGAACGTGCAGTACGCCATACAGCGCGAAACGGTGTACGTGCTGGAAGTGAACCCGCGCGCTTCGCGGACCGTGCCGTTCGTCAGCAAGGCTACAGGAGTGCCGATCGCGAAGGTTGCGGCGCGGCTGATGGTGGGGCGGCGGCTGGCGGACATGCAATTGCCGCTGGTGCACCACAACGGCGTGGCGGAGATTTCCGTGCACGAGTATTACTCCGTGAAATCGCCGGTCTTTCCGTTCAATAAATTCCGCGGCGTGGATACGATTCTAGGCCCGGAAATGCGCTCGACCGGCGAAGTGATGGGCATTTCGACGTCCTATGGGCAGGCGTTTGCGAAAGCGCAACTCGCGGCGGGGCAGAAATTGCCACGCACGGGCACGGTGTTCATCAGTGTGAACGACCGCGACAAACGGCAAGTGGGCACTGTGGGGAAGGAGCTTGTGGCGCTGGGGTTCAAGCTGGTGGCCACGCGCGGCACGGCTTCGGCCATGCACGCGTCGGGGGTGGCCTGCGATGAAGTCTACAAAGTGAACGAAGGCCGGCCAAATATCGTGGACCTGATCAAAACCGGGAAAATCCATCTGGTGATCAACACGCCGCTGGGCAGGGAATCGTTCTACGACGAAAAATCCATCCGGCGGGCGGCGATTCGCTACAACATTACGTGCATCACGACGATGTCCGCGGCGCAGGCGGCGGTGCGCGGAATTCACGCGCTGCTGGAATTGCAGCGCGAAGTATCCTGCCTGCAGGATCTGCACGGAAACAGCGTGGCGGCAACCGGCAACCCGGGCGGAGGGGATTGAGCGATGGAGTTTCGCGGAGTTTTTCCGGCGCTGACGACGCCCTTTGAGGCGGACGGCGGGGTATCACTTAGCGGCTTGAAGGAAAACATTCGCCACTACAACAAGACCGGCCTGGCGGGCTACCTGGTGCTGGGCTCAACGGGCGAATCGGTGATGCTCAGCCGCGAAGAGGCGGACGCCGTGCTGGTGGCGGTGAAAGAAGCGGCTGCGCCGGGAAAGTTGCTGATCGCCGGGACCGGCGCGGAATCCACCGCGGAAACGATTGCGCGCACGAAGCGCGCGGCGGCGCTCGGCTATCAAGCCGCGCTGGTGAAGACGCCGTATTACTACAAGCCCGTGTATCGCGCGGAAACCTACCTGCGGCACTACCGCGCCGTTGCGGATGCTTCGCCGATTCCCGTGCTGCTGTATTCCGTGCCGGCGTTCACGGGGGTGACGCTGGAAACTCCGGAGATTCTGGCGCTCGCCGAACATGGCAACATTGCGGGGATCAAGGACAGCTCCGGCAGCGTGCAACGAGTCGGCGAGGTCGTTTCCGGCGCGCCGGCGAAATTTCAAGTGCTTACGGGTGGGGCGGCGGTGGTGTATCCGGCACTGTGCGTTGGCGCGAGAGGCGCGATTCTGGCGCTGGCGTCGGCGCTACCGGAAAAATTCGTGGAATTGTACGACCTGGTGACGCAAGGCAGGCATGAGCAGGCGAAGAGTCTGCAACTGGCACTGGCGAGCACATCCAAGTGCATCGTCACAGAAAACGGAATTGCCGGCGTGAAATATGCGATGGACCTGCGCGGCTACCATGGCGGGCTGCCGCGCTTGCCACTTTTGCCGCTGACGGAAGAGAAGAAGCAGCAGATTGGCGCGCTTCTGGCGCTGCACGAAACGTCTGACGTGCGCGTGTAGGTAGTGGATCAGTTTCCGACCAGGCGACGCTTTACTTGAACATATGAGTCCCAGTACGAAGATGTCCGGTTTGCCGACTTGCCAGGAGTTGACCGCGCCGAATAGTCAAATTGTGGTGTCTAATATCTGTATGACCAGGCCAAACCGCCGGTTTGTGAAGACTGCACTATTTCTACTGTTCTCTTCTTTAGTTCTCGCTAGTGGCGCGTCAGGTCAGGCTCCGGCGACGCCAGTAACACCACCTGTACTGGTCTTTGAGGCTATTCCTCCAAAGCAACTCCTCACACGAGGTGAGGCTGTAGTTGTTGTCCTTACAATTCGCAACCTGTCAGAAGGACCAATTTTTGTGAGTCGCCTTACAGGTGATGAATTTGTGGATTTCAGCATAATCGGACCTGATGACAAGGAAGTGCCGTGGCGGGGCAAGGGTCGAATCGATTCCAAGGAATACTCTCCCTCTGATTTCGCTGTGCTCGAGAGATATCAGGAAATTTCTGCAAAGAGAATTGTTTCGCTCAAAGACGGAGCAGGATTTGTTTTCGACAAGCCTGGTCAATATTCCCTCACGGCCGAATATTCGCTAGGACCCCCAGAATATTTTGCGCCTTTTGCGGGCGAAACGAAGATTCCCACCGGCTCTTTCCGTTCGACGAAAGCCGCGTTCTGTATAGAGGCGTGCATACTGGGTCCCGCGCCTGGTCAAAACCGGGCCCTGATGCCCGAACCTCTTCGGGTGCACAGCAATGTTTCGCAATCCGCGCTTGACGCCGTGCGTGTCTTCTACACCTACATCACCAGATACCAACCCATGGGCATTCCTCAGGGACGCGCAAAGAAGGCCCTTTGGCCACTCCTCAGCAAACGACTCGTTCAGGAACTCGACAGCTTCCAGGCGTGCGACGACGATTACTACCGGCGTTACGGCGATATTCTCCGCGCAAACACTTACAAACCCGCGACTCCATGGTTGGAGGAGGGCCTGTTTTCCGGACCAAACGAAGCGGCAAGTCCTATGAAGTTCTCGATTCTCAGCAGCAGAGCCGTAGGAGAAAACCGGGTCGATGCTCACCTCAGGTTCACTCACAAACAGGCCTACTGTTGCGGCCATCCTACTTCCTACGAGCATTATGAAGGTCTTGTAACCGTGATACTGGAGAACGGTCGTTTCGTCATCGATGATTTTGTAGCACTGTACGAGAACGACGAACTGCTTCGTCTGTCCGCTGGATACCCGGAGTGCAAAGGTGGTCAGTGGGTGGGAGAAACACCTTACTGAAAGGACGATTGGACCTCGAAGATCCTGATAAACGCTGCCAGCTCAACCGGTAAACTCCGGCCTAGCACTTGACCTTTCCGATTTTCCGAACTTACCGGGAGCCAGGGAACAAAAGCGACCAGTGGCAGCACGGAATCCGCAAGGCCCGGTAAGACGGCCATTACATGCACCCGTGACTCGACGCACAGAAAACCTGCCCAGAGACACGGATGCTTAGGGCAGCGGAGCTCGATCTTTTCGGCGCAGGCGAGGGGTGAATGTCAACACGGGTTAATTCAGTCGTTCGGTGGACAGCGCGCGTGACTGCGGTGGCCATCGCGGTCGTCTTTATTATGTTTGTTCTTGGGGAACCGCGGAGCTCGTTGCGGTTCCTTACTCCGCGGGACTGGGCCGGCATGCTGTTCCTATTCGGAGCGGTTGCGGCGATGGTGCTCGCTTGCAAGTGGGAATTGCCAGCGGCCCTGATTTCTCTGTTCGCGCTCGGAGCGTTTGCTGCGGTGGTTCACATGAACCGGTACGGTGTTTTGGCCATCCTGGCGATTCCGAACGTTCTGTTCCTGCTTGATTGGACGCTGCGGCGTTTTCATTCCACAGAAACTAGCTGAGCCAGCTGAATTACAGTTGGATGCGTATCCGTCTGTTCCAACACCAAACTCACAGATTTCCCCTGCTTTTCTAAGATGCCTGATTTACGCGGTAGCCGTCCATGTGGGTACTGGAACGAAATTGTCCGGTTTGCCTTGACCGGAAGCTGACGCACTACCCGCGGTTAGAACCCATTGCGTTACTGCTTGGAGCGACCGTGCTGCGCACCTCAGGGGTTAAAACCCCTGATTTTCAGGGGCTTTTCGGCACGGCTGAAGCCGTGCCCTCCCGATGAGCACTCATGAGGCGGCGCGTGACGAGGACGGGATTGCCGTGCCTCGCGATGACCATGCGTGAGGTGGCGGGGCTCTGTTGGGATTTTGGGGGGGTGGACGTAGCTCGGGAACGAAAAGCAGATCCCTCACCCCGCAAAAAACGCGGGGATTCGGGATGACAACTGTCCGGGGGCGGGGTGAAAGACAGGATACCAGCACAGCCAGGTGGCGAGCGGCCGGGGCGCGAGTGAAAGACAGGATGTCAGCACACCCGGGTGGCGTGTGACCAGGGCGTGTTGCTGTCACCTTTGAGTGCGATTATCATCTAAACATTCATGGATTGCCGCGCCATTCCGCCGCAGCAGTTGCCACACACGACGAAGCTGTTTCGCGATTTCAATGAAGATTTCTCCACGGTGAAGGAGTTCTTTGCGCACAGGCCGGAGCTGAAGAGCGTGGCTGCCTGCGCGAAGGGGCTTGATTTTCCGCGCGACCGCCGGCTGACCGTGGCGGGCATTCTGCGCGACCAGAACCTGCGCTATGGCCACAGCGCGGAAACCGAGGCGAATCTAAAGCGCTTGGAAGAAGGCGCGGTTGCCGTGGTCAGCGGCCAGCAGGTGGGACTGTTCGGGGGTCCGGCATACGCGATTTACAAAGCGTTGAGCGTTATCGAGACGGCGCGCCACCTGAGCGACGAGGGCATTGCCGCCGTGCCGGTTTTCTGGATGGCCGCCGAAGATCACGACGTGGACGAAGTGCGCCACACCACGTGGTTTGCCGACGGCAAGCTGCACCGGCTGGAGCTGCCGAAGCCCGCGGAGGATGCGATTCCCGTGGGGACGATTCCGCTGGGTGACGCCGTCGTCGAACTGGTGGAGCAGGCCATCGCGCAATTGAGCGGGCCGGCCGCCGCGTGGATTGCGGAGATTCTTCACAGCAGCTACACGCGGCTGGATACGTACACCAGCGCGTTTGGCAAACTTTTTGCGCGGCTGTTCGGGGAGCATGGACTTATCCTGCTGGATCCGCTGGATCACCGGTTGCATAGCGTGGCCGCGCCCATCTTGCGGGAGGCGCTGGCGGAACGCGACACGTTGAATGAGTTGCTGTTGCGGCGCGGCAAGAAGCTGGAAAACGCCGGGTATGACGAGCAGGTCAAAGTGACGTCGCGCAGCACGCTGCTGTTCTCGATGAAGGGCGGCAAGCGCCAAGTGATTACCGCGGCCAACGGGAGTTTTATTTGCGGAGGGAAAAGCTGTACGCGGGAAGAGGCGTTGCGCGGCGTGGAGAGCGACCCGGAAGACTTCAGCCCGAACGCGCTGTTCCGGCCGGTGGTGCAGGATTATCTGCTGCCCACGGTGGCGTACTTCGGAGGCCCGGCGGAGATTTCTTATTACGCGCAATCACAAGTGCTGTACGAAAAGCTGCTGGGGCGCATGCCGGTGATTCTGCCGCGCGCGGATTTTACGCTGGTCGATCCGAAGGGCGAGCGGCTGCTGAAGAAGTACGGCCTGGAAGTGGAAGATGCCTGGCAAGGGAAGCAGGAGCTGCGCAAGAAGATGTACGGGGCCAATGTGCCGAAGAAACTGGCGCGGGAGTTCGACGCGAATTTGCGGCAGATGGAAAAGAACCTGAAGAAGCTGCACCGAGCCATCGCCAAGGTGGATCCCACGGTGCAGGGGACAATCACGCGCGTGGAAAAACGCATGCGCTACCAGTTGGAACGCTTGCGGGAAAAAACCGGGGCTTCGCTGGACCGGCACGAGAAAATCATCGCGCAGCATGAAGAGTTCCTGGAGAACCTGCTGTATCCGCAGAAGGGGCTGCAATCGCGCGATTTGTGTTTCCTGCCGTTTCTGGCGCGCTGGGGCAGCGAGGGGTTGAAGGAATTGCAGAAGCTGGCTACGGCAAAGAAGCCCGGGCAGCATTGCGTGGTGGGGATACCGTAAAACGTGGCACGCCTGAGGACTGGGTTTGGCCAAGGCGTTTGGTTTTTGCTGGATGGCTGGAAAAGCAGATTCCTCCCTGCGGTCGGAATGACAATTAATTTTGTTTGCGTCTTGAAGAGGGATTCATCGCACAAAAGGCGTACGATGGAAAACCGTTCCTCCACCCCGGCGAAGCGCACGGGGCGCACAAACCGCGCTACGCTCGGAATGACAATCAATTTCGGTTGCAGATTGAAGAGGGATTCCTCCACTGCGCGGCCCGACGCGCCGGAAGACGCGCGGAGGAAAGAATCGGGCCGCTCCGGTCGGAATGACAGGTCTTGGGAATTGATCTACGAGGGAGCTCGGGTTTAGGGTTTCGCGTTCAGGGAGAAAGAAGATGCAGAGCATACGCGTAAGAACCGGCCGGCGGACGCAGATGGTGGACATCACCGCGGAGGTGCAACGCCTGGTGACGGCGCTGGGCGTGCGCGTGGGCACGTGCTACCTGTATGTACCGCACACGACGGCGGCGATTCTAATCAACGAGCACGCCGACCCGGACGTGGCGGGCGATGCAGAAGGCGCATTGGACCGGATGGTGCCAATGGCCGGGCCGTACCGGCACAGCGAGGGCAATTCCGATTCGCATATAAAGACCATGCTTGTCGGCGTGAGCCAGTTCGTTTTCGTGGAAGAAGGGAAGCTGGCGCTGGGGCGGTGGCAGGGGATTTTTTTTGCGGAGTTTGACGGGCCGCGGGAACGGCATGTGTACGTGAAGGTGCTGCCGGACCGGGTGTAAGCCTACTTGAACCTGAATTCCGAGGCTGAAGAGAGATTTCTCCGCTCCGGGCCGGCAAGAAGCGCCGTCCCTCCGGTCGAAATGACATATCTGGTGCGGTTTTCTAGTGGGACAAAATGCAACTGTGACGAATTAGGACTTCCACAAGCAAATACATTTTGTATCTACTGCCAGCGGGCATACACTGTGCGGAACGGAGGAGTGCCATGCGCCGCATGCTTGTGGCTCTTTTTGTCCTAAGCGTTTCCGCGTTCGCGCAAAAATCCGATAATCCTCACGCTTTCGATTACGACGCGAAGCCTGCGCTCGATGCTCAGGACGTTGGCGTGGACTTCCGCGGTTCTGTGGGTATTTACGATTTTACCTACGCCAGCCCCAAGGGCGGGCGCGTGCCTGCCTATCTTGTCCTGCCCCCGGGCAAAGGGCCATTTGCGGCCATCATTTGGGGCCATTGGTGCTGGCCGAATTCGGAATTGCGCAATCGCAAGGAGTTTTTGGACGAAGCCGTGGCCCTGGCTCCCGCGGGTGTCGCGTCTCTGCTGATTGATTTTCCGATCGCGCGCCCAGGATACGTTGCCGACAAGGACCCGCTATCCCCGCAGCAGATCGACGACCTCGTACAGATGGTTGTGGATGTCCGCCGCGGCGCCGATCTTCTGCTCGGCCGGCCGTTCGTGGATCCCAAGCGCGTGGCGTATGTGGGCCACAGTTGTGGCGCGACGGCGGGGGGTATCGTCAGCGGAGTCGACAAACGATTTCGAGCTTTCGTTCTTATGGCTGGAGGCCTTTCCGACGAAATCGCGATCAAGAGCCCGGAATTTCAGGAGTTCCGCCAGAAGACGGGGCCGGAGAAAGTTGACGCCTTCGTCGCCAAATACTCCTGGGCCGACGCAGCGAGGTATGTTTCTCACGCCACGCCCGCGGCCTTACTCTTGCAGTACGCCACGCAGGAAAAATTCCTCACGCCGGAACTCGCCAAGGCGACCGCCGCCATCGCCAGCGAACCCAAGCAGTTCAAGCTGTACGACGCACCGCACGCGTTGAACGCGGAAGCGCGCCGCGACCGCATCGCCTTCCTCAGCGAACAGCTCAATCTGAAGCCTTTGCCTCCAGAGGCCATCGCCGCCATCCCGGCGCTTCCCCAGCCTCCTGAGCCGCAACCCTGACCGCCTCCTCGGTATGCTAAAGTCTGGGACGATGGGGAAAGTTGGCGTTTACATTCAGGTGCCGTTTTGCCAGACGAAGTGCACGTACTGCAACTTCCATACGGGCGTGGTGTCGGCGGGGCGGTTTGCGCCGTATGCGGAGGCGGTGTGCCGGGAGATTCGCGAGTACGCGGCGTTGTTGCGGGCGGCGGGCGTGGAGTGGGGGGAGGTGGTGGAACGGACGGCCGCGGGTGACATTGTAGTGGACAGCGTTTACTTGGGCGGGGGCACGCCTAGCCTGCTGGAGCCAGCGCTGCTCGCGGACATGCTGCGTGCTTTACGGGAGACGTTCACTTGCGGGTGGGAAGAGGTGACGCTGGAGGCCGACCCGGAAACGATCGAAGCGGAAAAAGCCGCGCAATGGGTGGCCGCGGGAATCAATCGCATCAGCCTGGGGACGCAATCGTTCGTGGATGAGGAGCTCAAGGCCGCGGGACGCCTGCACCGACACGAGGATATCTACCGGGCGGTGCCGATCCTGCGCGATGCCGGGATTCGGAACATCAGCTTCGACCTGATTGCGGGGTTGCCGAAGCAAACGCGAGAAAGCTGGCGCAGGTCGCTGGACGAATTGGTTGCTATGTCTCCCGAACACGTTTCGGTTTACATGATGGAGATTGACGAAGGAAGCAGGCTGGGGCTAGAAGTTCTGAGGGGAGGCACGCGCTATAGCGCCCGTGATTTGCCCAGCGAAGACACGATGGCGGAGTTTTACGAGACCGCGCAGGCCGCCCTGAAAGCCACGGGTTACGAACAGTACGAAATTTCCAATTGGGCCAAACCGGGTTTTGCTTCGCGGCACAATTTGAAATATTGGAGGCGCGAGGCGTACCTGGGATTTGGCGCGGGCGCGCACTCGTTTTCCGGAGCGCAGCGCTGGGCCAACGTGCATGACGCAGCGGCGTACGTCGTGGCAATCAACGCGGGGCGTGGCGCGGTCGAAGGTGTGGAACGGGTGACACGCGAGCAGGCGCTCGAAGAGGAGTTGTTCCTGGGCTTGCGGCAGCTTGGCGGGATCGATCTGCCACGCATCCAGAGAGAATACAGCGTTGACCTTGAAGAGAAGGTGGGGCGGCTGGCTGCGGCGGGGATGATTGAGCGCGAGGGCGAACTGGTGCGGCTGGCGGCGGGGAAGTTGAGCGTGTCGAATGAGGTGATTGTGGAGTTGTTGCGGTAGGGAGTTTGCGTGAGAGTTGACGTCAACGCGCGATTCCTCCGCTCCGGGACGGCATGGGGCGCCGTCCCTCCGGTCGGGATGACAGCTTTTGAGGGGTAATTGTGGAATGCTGCGGTAGACGCGGGCAGGACAGGATGGACCGGGGAAAGGCTGGCGGGAGATTGCGTCCTGGCCAGTAGGGTTGTGTCGCGCCTACGGCGCTTGCGGCTATTGTTGCCAGGGTCCCAGCGCTCACGCGCTGGGCTAACCTGTGACGCGCCGACGGCGCTGAGACAAAGATTAGAGCGGGCAGGCAGGATGACAGGGTTTGGGGAAAGTGATCGTGGAGTTGTTGCGGTGAGGGGCATTGTGGAGGGGCTGAGACCAAAGAGGGATTCCTCCGCCCCGGCGAAGCGCACGGGGCGCACAAACCGCGCTCCGCGGCCCTGCGCGCCAGAAGCGGGCGCGGAGGAAAAAGCCGGGCCGCTCCGATCGGAATGACAGTTTTTTTGTGTGCGGGGATGAGTTCAAGGAAGACGAATCACGAGTCACGAAATTCGAAACCCAAAACACGACCCACGGAGCAGTCAAATGACCTACACAGTGGCAAAAGGGAATCAGATGGTGGACCCGGATGACGTTGCGCCAGCGGAAGGCGTGGTGGACCTGCGCAGCGATACGGTGACGCGGCCGAGCGAGGAAATGCGTCGCGCCATGGCTGCGGCAGAAGTGGGCGACGACGTTTACGGCGAGGATCCCACGGTCAACCGGCTGCAGAAGCGCGCGGCGGAGGTGTTTGGCAAGGAAGCGGCGCTGTTTGTGCCCACGGGGTGCATGGGCAACCTGATTTGCATCCGGAGCTGGACGCATCACGGCAGCGAAGTGATTTGCGAGGAGCGTAGCCACGTCAACCTATATGAACTGGCGTCCATGTCTGCGATTGCAGGGTGCATGCCGCGGGCGGTGCGCGGGGGCGAGGACGGCATCTTGACCTGGAAGCAGATTGAGGGCGCGGTGCGTCCAAAGATTTATTATGACTCGCAGACGGCGCTGGTGTGCCTGGAGAACACCAGCAACATGGCCGGCGGCACGGTTTATCCCACGGAGCGCGTGAATGACATTTGCGAGCACGCGCACGCTGCCGGGTTGAAGGTGCACCTGGATGGGGCGCGGATTTTCAATGCGGCGGCGGCGCTGGGCGATGATGTGGCGTGCATGACGGAAAAAGTGGACTCCGTGATGTTCTGCCTTTCGAAAGGATTGGGCGCGCCGGTGGGCTCGATGATTGCGGGATCGAAGGAGTTTATTGAGAAGGCGCGCGTCTATCGCAAGATGTTTGGCGGCGGAATGCGGCAAGTGGGAGTGCTTGCGGCGGCGGGATTGATTGCGCTGGAGAAGTCGCCTGCGCGGCTGCACGAAGATCATGAGAATGCCAAACGGCTGGCGCGGGGAATCGCGGCGACTCCGGGATTGAAGATCGATCCGGCCAGCGTGAAGAGCAACATCGTGATTTTCGATTGCACGGGCAGCGGGATGACGGCAGTGGAATTGTGCGATGCACTGCACGGAAAAGGCGTGTGGGCGCAGGACACGGCGCTGTATGCAGTGCGCATGGTGACGCACTGGAACGTGGATCGCGCGGGGATCGAGAAGGCGATTGCGGAATTGACGGCTGTTGTGGGAAAGAAGGTGGGGCGAAGCGCATAAACAGTTGAAAGTCAAAAGTTGAAAGTTAAAAGTGAGAAGCGAATGCGCGTGAAGAAGGAGTTTTGGGACGTTGAATCATGAGAGCTTTTCAGAAGATGAGGAGAGATCCCTCCGCTGCGCGACCCGACGCGCACAAGCCGCGCGCAAGAGGAATTCGGGCCGCTCCGGTCGGGATGACAGGTCAGGGTAGTGGTGGGGCTGGGAAAGCGGCGGCAAGCCGCCGCACTTCAAAAGGGAGAGAGATGGGAAGGTATTCGCCACCGGCGGTCGGGTGGCTGACGGTACAAGGAGAGCACAATGAAATCAGCGTGGAAGCGCGTGGCAGTGTGGGTTTTGTATTGTGCGATGGCGGGGGCGATGGGCGCGAGTGTGGCCAGGGGGCAAGCGAAAGCTGCGCCGACGCCCGAGGAGGCCAAGAAGTTCATCGAGGAAGCGGAGCAACGTCTGTACGATCTGAACAACAAGGCTTCGCGCGCTTCCTGGGTGGAGGAGAATTTCATTACCGACGATACGGAGCAGATCGCGGCGGATGCGAACGAGATTCTCAATACGGCGAGCGCGAAGTACGCGAAAGAGGCGCACCGCTACGATGGCGTGAAGCTCTCGCCGGAATTGGCGCGCAAGCGGCTGCTGCTGGAACTCGCCGCCAACTTTCCCGCTCCCGATGATCCCAAGGCGCAGAAGGAACTCGCGCAGGTGCTGGCTTCCCTCGATGGCGATTATGGCAAAGGGAAGTGGTGCCCGGACGGCGACGAGAAACCGTGCCTGGACATAACCGCGATTGAAAGGCTGATGGCCACGAGCCGCGACCCAGAGGAATTGAAGCGCGCGTGGCTTGGCTGGCACGCGGTGGGCGCACCGATGCGGCAGCGCTATGCGCGCATGGTGGAGCTGGGCAATCAAGGCTCGAAGGAATTGGGGTACGCCGACGTGGGCGCGCTGTGGCGCTCGAATTACGACATGCCGCCGGATGAGTTTGCCACGGAACTGGACCGGCTGTGGGAACAGCTGCGGCCGCTGTATTTGTCGCTGCATGCGTACGTGCGCGGCCAACTGGCGAAGAAATATGGCAAAGACGTGGTGCCGCCAAACGGTCCGATACCCGCGCACCTGCTGGGGAACCTCTGGGCGCAGGAATGGAACAACGTGTACGACTTGATGGATTCGCCGAAACCCGCGCAGAGCTTCGACCTGACGAAAATCCTGCAAGAACGCAAGACTAATGCGAAGGGCATGGTGAAGTACGGCGAGAACTTTTTCCTGTCGCTGGGATTCCCACCGCTGCCGCCAACGTTCTGGGAGCGCTCGCTCTTCACCAAGCCTGCGGACCGCGACGTGGTTTGCCATGCCAGCGCGTGGGACGTGGACTCCAAGGACGATTTGCGCGTGAAGATGTGCATCCAGATCACGGAAGAAGATTTCCGCGTGATTCATCACGAGTTGGGACACAATTTTTACCAGCGTGCGTACAACACGCAGCCGCCGCTGTTTCAGAACAGCGCGAACGACGGATTCCACGAAGCGGTGGGAGACACGATTGCGCTTTCCGTCACGCCGGAATACCTGAAAAAGATTGGACTGATTGAGACAGTGCCGCCGGCTTCCGGGGACACGGACTACCTGCTGCAGCAGGCGCTGGAGAAGGTGGCGTTTTTGCCGTTTGGGCTGGTGATCGACAAGTGGCGCTGGGAAGTTTTCTCCGGCCGGGTGAAGCCGGAAGAGTACAACAAGGCGTGGTGGGAGCTGCGGCTGAAATACCAGGGCGTGGCGCCGCCGGTGGGGCGCACGGAAGCGGACTTCGATCCCGGGGCGAAGTATCACGTTCCGGGGAATGTGCCGTACATGCGGTATTTCCTGGCGCGGATTTACCAGTACGAGTTTCAACGCGCGCTGTGCAAAGAAGCCGGAGTGGAAGGTCCGCTGCACCGCTGCTCGATCTACGGGAACAAGAAGGCGGGCGAGAAGTTGAACGCCATGCTGTCCATGGGCATCAGCAAGCCGTGGCCGGATGCGATGGAAGTCATCACAGGACAGCGGGAAGCGGATGCCACGGCGCTGGCGGATTATTTTGCGCCGCTGAAAACGTGGCTGGACGAGCAGAACAAGAAGAATGGGTATGCGGTGGGGTGGTGAGAAGAGAGTTATCAGATATCAGTTTTCGGAGTCAGAGGGAAGAAGAGAAGAGAAAAGAGAGGAAGTTGCGTGGCGTTGGATCGCAAGAGCCCACCCTTACAAAACAAGGGTGGGGCACCCTCAAGTTCATGCGAGGAGTGGCGTAACTTAAGGGAAACCCAAGAGCACAGTCAGGAATGACTGTGCCACTGAACCCAAGGCCCACCCTTTCCGCCGGGGGCGGACGAAGGATGGGGGAGCGTCGAGTTTCGTGTTGGGTGGCGTTAGAAGAGAAACCCAAGACCCAGGTTCACAAAGCGAACCTGGGGCACCCGACACCCGGCACCGCCCGGAGCGTGCGCGAAATGGCGGTATAAGATAAACTTTTGGGGCGTATTAGAAGAACGTTGAGGGGGCGAGGGCGTGGATTTTACGTTTAGCGAAGAACAGAAGCATTTGAGGAAGAGCGTGCGCGAATTTGCCGAGGGGGAGATTGCGCCGCACGTGATGGAATGGGATGAGGCGTCGCACTTTCCGCAGGAGATTCTGCCCAAGCTGGCGGAGATGGGGCTGCTCGGCGTTATTTTTCCGGAAGAGTACGGCGGGGCGGGGCTGGGGTACGTGGAATACGCCGCCGTGATCGAGGAGCTTTCGCGCGTGGATGGCGCGGTGGGGTTGACCGTGGCGGCGCACAATTCGCTGTGCAGCAATCACATTTACAAATTTGGGAATGAAGAGCAGAAGCGCAAGTACCTGGTGCCGCTTGCGCACGGGAAGAAGCTTGGCGCATGGTCGTTGACGGAGCCGGAGGCGGGTTCCGATGCGGGCGGGACGCGCAGCACCGCGGTGCGCGATGGCAAGTGCTGGGTGCTGAATGGTGCGAAGACGTTCACCACTAACGGGCGATTTGCGGATACTTGCGTGGCCATGGCGGTTACGGACAAGTCCAAAGAATCGCATGGCATCAGCGCGTTCATTCTGGAAAAGGGCATGGCGGGTTTCCGTCCTGGGAAAAAGGAAAACAAGCTGGGGATGCGGGCGAGCGACACTTCCGAAGTGATCTTCAGCGATTGCCGCGTGCCGGAGGAAAATCTGCTGGGCGCGGAGGGCGAAGGGTTCATCAGCAGCCTGAAGATTCTGGATGGCGGGCGCATCTCGATTGCGGCGCTGGCGCTGGGCATGGCGCAGGGG
>Ga0074045_10003444_pt1 | contig 14254 bp, 14 predicted proteins | sample BogForMeECP23OM2_FD_94442 | JGI IMG/M metagenome (GOLD analysis project Ga0074045, IMG submission 94442) | Bog forest soil microbial communities from Calvert Island, British Columbia, Canada - Bog Forest MetaG ECP23OM2 | ecosystem: Environmental > Terrestrial > Soil > Wetlands ... | reverse complement strand
GTTGATCGCAAGGTAATACAAGCTCTGCGCACCGCGAAGTACGCGCAAGCGAACACCTCACGTTCTCCTTACAAGGAAACGGGAGTGCAGACCCAGGGCGAGCCCGACAAGGCGTTCGCATCGGCGGCGGCAGTCACTGAGGGACTGTACGGAGCTTCCTGCATCACGCATTGCTGCCTTGAAACACACGGCATGGTATCGGAGTGGGCCAGCGACAAGGATTTGGTCGTACACGTCTCTACGCAGAACCTTTCCGGCATTGCTCCTCAGATGGCGGAGCCGATCGGAATACCTGCCGGCAACATTCAAGTGCTGCAGCAGTATGTCGGCGGAGGATTCGGCAGCAAATTCGGTCCCGACCGCTGGGGGATCGCCTCGGCGCAATTGTCCAAAGCCGCGGGCGGCAAGCCGGTGAAGATCATGCTGGAGAGGGCAGCCGAGCAAGAGGTCGCGGGCATGCGTCCCTCGGACTTCGCGCGTGTGAAGATTGCCGCCGACAAAGACGGCAAGCTGGTTGCATGGGAGTCGCGGTCGTGGGGCACCGGAGGTATGGGCGGCGGCGGCACGCCTCCGTTGCCGTACATTTTCGAGGTTCCGAACCAGCGCAAGCAGAACATCGCAATCGCCACCAACCAGGGCAGCGCGCGTGCATGGCGTGCTCCCAACCATCCGCAAGCTGCAGTCATCACCATGGGCGCCATCGAAGATCTCGCCGCCAGGATGAACATGGATCCTCTGGACCTCGTCACCCGCAACCTGGAACTCACGGGCAAGCGCGCCGGCATTTACCGCGACGAGCTCCCGATCGCGGCCGAGTTGATGGAGTGGAAGAAGAACTGGCATCCCCGCGGCGACAAGGCTGCGGGACCGGTGAAGCGCGGGCTTGGGCTATCCCTGCACACCTGGGGCGGCCGCGGGCACAACAGCGATTGCGATCTCACCATCCATCCTGATGGCTCGGTCGAGATCAAGATGGCGACACAGGACCTCGGCACCGGTTGCCGGACGGTCATCACAATTGTGGCCGCCGACGCGCTTGGCATTCCCATGGAGAATGTAAAACTGCTGATTGGCGACAGCCGCTATCCCGTTTCCGGAGGAAGTGGCGGCAGCACCACTACAGGAGGGGTGAGTTCGTCGACGCGTCGCGCCGCTGTGGACGCGCGGAATCAACTGTTCGCCAAGGTTGCTCCGGCGTTGAAGGCCCAGCCAGGTGAACTGGAAGCGGTAAACACAACCGTGCGGGTGAAGAGCGATCCGAGCCGCAGCCTGTCGTGGAAGGAAGCCTGCTCAAGAATCGGCGCGATGCCTTTGACCGTGCGCGGCAAGAATCCGGATAGGACGAAACCGCCTGACCTGACCAACAGCGGCGTTGGTGGCGTGCAGATGGCTGATGTCTCGGTGGACACGGAAACCGGAATCGCGCGGGTGAACAAGATGGTCGCGGTGCAGGACTGCGGCCTAGTGGTGGACTTGAAGACCGCTGAGAGCCAGGTACGGGGCGCGCTCATCATGGGTATCAGCTACGCGCTGTACGAGGAGAAGATCCTCGACCCAGTAACCGGGCGCATGCTGAATCCGAATATGGAGTTCTACCGGCTGGCCGGCATCGCGGATATCGGCGAGCTGAAGGTACACATGATGACCAGCAAGGGTTACGACGAGCGCGGTGTCATAGGACTAGCCGAGCCGCCCGTGGTCTCGCCCGGAGCAGCAATTTCCAACGCGGTGGCGAATGCCATCGGTTTGCGCGTGCCCTTCCTGCCGCTCACGCCGGACCGCGTGCTGGAAGCGCTCGAGCAAGGAGGCGCTCATGCGAGCGTTTGAATACGTTACCCCAACGAAGAAAGAGCAAGTTACAGCCCTGCTCGGCGAGCAGGCTTCGATCCTCGCCGGTGGCACTGATCTGCTGGCACTGATGAAGGACGACGTGATTGCGCCCAAGCGTCTCGTCAACATCAAGCAGATCGACTTGCTGCGTGGCGTCAGCTATCAGCCGGGGAATGGTCTGCGGATCGGCGCGCTGACCACCATTGCCGAGCTCGCAGAAGCCCAAACTGACCTGGCTGCCTATCCCATCCTAACCGAAGCGCTGAACGAAGCGGCCAGCCCCCAGATTCGCAACATGGCAACCATAGGTGGCAACATGTGCCAGCGTCCGCGCTGCTGGTATTTCCGCAACGGCATGGGACTTATGGCTAAAACGCCGGACGGAAAATCGATGGTAGTGGAGGGTGACAACCGTTACGCAGCGATCATCGACAACTATGGACCGGCATACTTTGTCAGTCCTTCCACGATCGCGCCGGTGCTTATCGCCTACGGCGCTAAGATCCGCCTCTATTCGGCCAATGCTCCGGGCAGCGGGGTGCGCGAGTTGCCGTTGGATAAGTTCTTCGTTATTCCCAAGTCCGAGAACGAACTCGAGTACGACCTCAAGCCGGGTGAAATGGTGATCGAAATCGTCGTCCCGCCGCCGCCGCAGAAGCTGAAAGCCGGTACCTATGAGGTAAGGCAGAGGGCCGCGTTCGACTGGCCGCTGGCACAAGCGAGTGTTGCTCTGGAAATGGATGGCAACAACGTCAAGAGTGCGCGGGTTGTCCTTGGCCAAGTCGCGCCCGTCCCGTGGATTTCGTTGGGATCCGAGCAGGAGGTGATCGGCAAGAGCATCACACCTGAGACCGCGATGGCTGCAGCCAACGCGGCGGTCGCTACGGCCAGGCCGCTCAGCCACAACAAGTACAAGATCACGCTGACAAAGGTGGCAGTGATGCGGGCCATCCTTCAGGCCGCTGGCCAGCGTTCCGGAGGTGCCGCATGATGCCGATGCTCGACGCCGATCGCTTCGATACCAACCGCGAGGACCTCTGTCCGGCACTACGCTGGAAGGGGCAGTTCATTCAGGCAGAGCCAGATCCGACCGTGCCTCCTTCCAGCGATGGCCTGTTCTGGTGCATGCACACCCAGACCTGCATCGGCCCGGACGGCGAACTGGCGGAGCCGGGACACTGCTCCTCGAAGCTCAGGGCGTGTCATGCAACGGGAAGCTGCGAAAAGACATAGCCCCGGGTTTGCGCGGAGTAACACGGATTGGCTCTGAGAAATCCAAAGAAGATACTCTGCGGTTATCGACGAGATCTGCGTTTGCGCCTTTTCCAGAGATCGGATTCGTCGGCAAGCCCCGCAGCTAGCTAAGCTAGGTGTAAAAGTTAATGGTTGTGGTAGGCAGCAGATGGCGACGCACCACTTTTTCTGTTTCCACAGCCCTCAGTCTTGGGGCCGGCTGGCAGATGCGGTGGATAGCCGCCAGCAGCAGATAGCAAGCGGGGAAAGGTCCGGAGTGAGGTGCGAGCCAGAGGGAAGGGATCAAGTTCCCTAGGCCGGTTTGCTCGGTGGCAGACCAGCCAGCGCCGCGGCATTACGCGGCGAAAACAGCGCGGCTGATGCAACTCGCCGAGCAGCCTTCACCGCCGCTGCTGCTCTTCGGGAGTCAACGGCAGGCGGCTCAGGTTGGGTGAAGTGGCCATGACGTCGTCTGCGGTCCCGTCGACTCGGCAGCTGACCCCCGCCCGGACCGCCGGTTCTCCGCAGCGGCGCCACGGAATCGCCACCGTAAGCCAACATCGCAGTCGCGACGGCCAGTGGAGAGATTTTGTACGTACCATCACTGATCGCTTGCTTCAGCGCATCCACGCGCTGTTGCCGGATCTCCGGAACTGTATCCAGTTGCATCCTGAGCTTCTGTACAGTGTCGCTCCCGCTGCACAGAGCGTTCGGCGCCGCCGGTTTCGTCATGTCTTCCGGCTTCGACGCCGCAGCCCGATCCCTGCTGCTGCCCGGTTCCGGCATGGCCGACGGATTTGAGTCAATTCTCATCGCAGTTACCTCGTTCTACCGCATTGCCCTGCAAATGAGTGATCGGCAATCAATGAGAAAGCTTTAATCTTTATTTTCCCCGATTTCTTAATTCGCTTTTCCGGCTGGTTCCCTCTTCAACTGGCTAATGCGAGCAATTGCGCCGAGCCATCGAGGATTTCATGGCGGCCTTTGGCTCTACAGCTAAACCATTCACTTTGGCTCAAGCGGGGCCTAAGATGATCCCAATTGAAACATGCTATCGTTAACTTAGACCTGTGCGGTTAGATACTCGTCCTGGGCACAGCATTGAAGTATCCGCCGCATTCTCCACCTGGAGCGTTGGCAGAAGGCAAGATCGAAAGCGCCCTGGTCAGGTGACCTCCAGGTCCGGGTGCAAAGCACCCGCGGCACTCCGCAAGCTACTCCCACGACTGGCGCTTTTGCAGCCTCGCCGTAAAATCCCACGGGGAAAGCCTCGGAGCGTTTGCGGCTGCCCATTTTCCCAATTTGCGGCCTTGACATAAAAGTTGGCACCGTTGGCGCATGCCGCACCCATCCCAGAATTCCCAGACGGGACTGGCAGCCAGTCTCCGGATTGGCTCGGAAGACTCAGGGTTCTCGTCCTCGGGCAGTTCCAGCAGCCAATTCGCGATGAGGACGCTGGCCGCGATGGGATTACGCGGGCGCTCATCCTCCGTATTTGACAGATCAGCGGCTGCCGTCAGCACGTCCCCACGCAAGCTGCCGGACAGCGCGGACTTCAGGGCAACCGAAAACGCAGGATTCTTCGAACCCGCGAGGTTCGTCAAACCTGGCAACTCGAAAAACAATCCTGCAACATAAGACTGTTTAGGATTGGCGTTTCCCAACAGGTTGGTCAGCAGCTCCGCGATGCAGGCCCGCTGCACACACCGCACGTAGAGTTGGCGGAGTTTCGCGCTCGTCCCACAGGCGAAGCTCGACTCCACTTTGAGCGCGCCGTTCACCATCTCCTGCAGACGATCGCACCCCGCCGCAACCACCGCCAGGGGGAACTGCCAGATTTCGCCCTCGCCGTTGCGTTCCAGGTTGGCCGCTTGCAAGGTTCCGAAGGCCAGGCCCGGATCGAGCGCGACCACCGAACTTGTCAACTCCAGGTCGACAGTCTCGTCCTGGAGCAGAAGCGTGAGCAGCGCGGCGGAACGCGACAGGATGGGAAGGCCAAGAATTGGAAGCTCAGGCCGGCAGAGACAGGAATCACGCGACGTGGCCAGACCACCCGCCCTGCCCAAACGGTTTTCAATTGTGGTCGGTTCGGCTGCGCAATCCATGGTCTCTGCCTTCTATCTTCATCGGCAGTCAAAAAGACCCGCTTTAGTCGGGAGTTCCCTGAACAATTGGGCAAGGTTGCGGTATCACTGACTTCGTCGGCGGAGGTTAAACGGAATAAGTAAACAGCAATTGGTTTCCGTGTAGCCATTTTTCACTTCAGATAATGCCGGGGGGCGTGTGCATATGGCATAGAATCGGTTCCAACCGAGATTCACCTCCGGCCATCCTGCTCCACGAAGGTCACCGCGAGGGCAATAAAGTTCACAAGCGAGCCTTGGCCAGCCTCTCCGACTGGTCGTCAGAGAAGATCCAAACCTCCTGCCCCTTCCTCCAGGAGGAGGGCTGATGGTGTTCAGCTGTTCCTCGCAAAGAGTGCCGCGTGATAGAGTCCCACCGCTCAACCGGTGGTATCTGCGATCTCTCGTGGCTTAGCCGCGCGTGCGCGAGATCTGGCATCATCTTCTGCCCGCCTCAATACCGCTTCCATAGACCTACCGGTGGTTTGCTGGCACGGGTCGCAGAGGCGAGGGCGGCGGTTCGCGCCTGCCGCACGTTTTCCAGCGCGGCGCGCAGCCGGGCTACAGCCACCGAATGAATCTGTGAAACCCGCGATTCACCCACGCCCAGCACCGCTCCCACTTCCTTCATGGTGAGCTCTTCCTGGTAATAAAGCGCGAGGACCTGCTGCTCGCGTTGTGGCAATTGGGCAATGGCGTCGGCCAGCACCTGCTTGCGCTCGCCTTGCATGCAGAGGAACAACGGGTCCTGGTTGGCTGGACCAGGAATCGTCTCGCCCAAGTTGGTTTCCCGCCCATCCTCCAGAGATTCGATTTGCAGGCTACCGACGTCCAGACCGCGAATCTCGTTCAGCATGTGCTGGAAGTCCTCCAGGCTCATGTCCATGGCCTGCGCCAGCTCCGGCTCGCTGGCCGAGCGACCCAACTCCGTCTGAAGCTTTTGCATCGTGGATTCCAGGCGGCGTGCCTTGCGGCGCAAATCGCGTGGGCTCCAGTCCATGTCCCGCAGGCTATCCAGAATGGCACCGCGAATGCGGAACTTAGCGTAGGAGGAAAACCGCACGTTCTTGCTGGGATCGTACTTGTGCATGGCGTCCATCAGCCCAACGATGCCGGCATGCAGAAGGTCGTCGAACGGTACGTGCTGGGGCAGGCGCTCGTGAATGCGGCGCGCGATGTACTTCACCTGCGGCAGTTGCTCCAGCAGCAGCTGCTCCGAGTTTTCCCCAACCGGTTCACTAACGTGCTCGCAAACTTGAGCGGCGGTCATGCTTCCTCCTCATCGAATTATTCCCAACCACTGCACCTGCATCACCGGTGGGGTCTCTCCAGGCGAGAGCATCACCGCTTTGGGCAAGAGCGGCTCCACGGGTCTGATTGGTGGGCGCGCTCTGCGTGCCCAGTGCCTGGCGGAGAAAATGGGAGATCACAAGCAACCGCACCAGCGGCGTCATCGACAACACTCCGGGAACCTGCAGCGTCACGCCGGATTGGCCCAGGCTCGCAGCTGCGGACCGGGAGCTTGTCAAACACGGGGCGGCGAGCGCCATGCCACAGCGAATTGCTCCAATTGCATACCTCGTTCTCATCGTTGCCGCTCGCACCATTCCGTCAACAGGGCAGAGAAATCCGGCGTTTCGCCCAACCGGGCCAGCAGATTGACGGACGCCGGACCGCCGCCCACCAAGAACTGCTGGTTCTCGAACTGAATCACTGCGACAAACCGCTTCTCACCCAAAGCCAAGGTCTCGCACAGTTGCAACCGTCGCGGCGCTTTGCGCACTCGTATAGCGGCAAGCGCGCCGCCCATCCACTCCCACCAACGGGACGGCGGAACCGCTATGGGTTTATCCAGCTTGTCGACGCTCGGTTGCATCGCGCTCCTTCAAACTGTTTGGAAATCCGCACGCCATGTGGTCGCCCGCAGTGGAATCCCCTCTCGACGGCTTCGATTTGTGGGACCCGTCGCGGTAGGGAGGTGCTTTTTCGTTAATCACGCAAGCCTCGATCACAGCCGTCGCCCGCACACGCAGTTCTCCGCGTTTGCGGTAGCAGCAGGTGCAAGCAGATTGCCGTACGGATTAAGAAATGCAGGAATGTTGAAAGCCTGTTTGGCGCGCCAGAACTCTTTTGTTGTGCGGCTTTAGCAGGCCGGCTCCCGGGTTCGTTGCGATGCTTGCAAGACAGCCGGTCGAGCAGAGTTAGAGAATTAAGAGGACTTCATGAGTGGGCTCTAAATTGATCCGGCGCAGAGGGAACTCCATCTCCACCACTCGTCCGCGACTTCACTTCGGTACAGCTTCATGCTCGGGAGCATCGGCCAAACCGATACTCACCTTAGACCGTCGCTTCAGGTTGATGGCGCCTTGCATGGCCTGCTTGAGAGTGGTGACAGTCCGTAGGTCGGACTCGTAGTCACGTTAGGCCACGATAAGAGCAGAGAACTTGGTGTCCTGCAGTGTGCTCGAGGTGGTGCTCGAAATGGCAATCTTGGTTAGCAGGAGGGCGCCGACGCTGTTGCGCAGGTCCCATTGAAAGTCGGGTCCGCGGCACCATCAGTCTGGCCGTGATGCCAGTGACGTCCCCGTTGGGCATGGTATGGCAGCTCCGGATGCAATCTGCCGCGCCTGTTCCAGCGCAGCCAGCAGAGCCGCAGAAATTCCAATGATTGGACTGTTCATCTGGTGAGGCAGGCGGGACGGCACTGCAGGGAACACATCGGGGCTCTCACGATGGATCGTTGCTGCGAACTGCTAGCTCGGCGACAACTGCCTGCACTCGATTCGGGCCCAGCACAGATTAGACCGCCTTCACGCGAAGTGACCGCCAGCATTCGCCAGCTTCGCAATGTCGCTGCCCGGCAAGCCTAGATGCTCGGGAAGAATCGGACCGCCCTCGGCGAGAATGGAAGCACGCTCGATCACGTGCTGGAGCTCGCGCACATTTCCGGGCCATGAGTGCTCCTCCAGCAGTCGCACTGTTTCCTGTAACAGTGCCGTATTGGCATTCTCCGGCTCAAATGTTCGCAGAAAGTGGCGCGCCAGAGGTTCGATGTCACCGCGGCGTTGCGCTAGTGGAGGAAGCTCAATCGGAAACACTGACAAGCGATAGAAGAGGTCCTCGCGGAACTGCTTGCGCTCCGCCAACTCGGCGAGATTGACGTTGCTGGCAGCCAGCACCCGTACATCGACCCGGAACACATCCGAGCTTCCAAGCCGCTGTACTTCACCCTGATCGAGGAAGCGCAGCAGTTTGGCCTGCATGCCCAAAGGCAGCTCGCCCACCTCGTCAAGGAAGAGTGTCCCGCCGTGGGCGCCGTGGATCCGTCCGACGCGCGACTGCACCGCGCCGGTGAAGGCGCCGCGGACGTATCCGAACAGCTCGGACTCCAGCAGTGCCTCAGGAATGGCCGCGCAATTGATGACCACGAACTCCTTGCTGGCGCGTAGGCTCAGGCGATGAATCGCCTGAGCAACCACTTCCTTGCCGGTGCCGCTTGCTCCGGAGATGAGTACCGGTGTCGTTCGTGGCGCCACCAATCGCGCCATGCGGTAAACCACATGCATACAAGGGGATTGCCCGACCATTCCAGGCAAGGGCTCAATTGCTGCCGGCGCTGTCTGTGGAGAGCACGCAACCGTCTCCGCAACTTCCCATCTGCCAATGGCTTCAAAGAGATGATGCGCGCCCGCGCTGCGCCACTGTAAAGGAAGCAGTGGATGACCGGACTCGTCGAGCAGCAACACATCAATGCCCGGGAAGCGCCGATGGATGATCTGCAACAGCTCTTCAGCGTCGAGGTCGGGCAGCCTGCGGTCGAGGAACAGCAGTTGGCATTCGCTGCTTTCCAGTTTTCCCAGTGCATCCGCTCCGCCCAGCGCTTCGGCTGCGGGGATGCGCGACTGAAGCAGATTTTGCACGATCTGTTTGCGAATTCCTGGATTGGGGCTGGCTACGATTACCGCCGGATCGGGACGGTAAAAGGGTTGGGCTAAGGTGGTCATGAGGATGTTGTAATCCGACAACCTTAAAACGACGTTAGGAGCAAATTAGAAGTTTCTAGGAAATTGAAGAAATTCATTGCGCTCGACGAGAGCGAGTTCTTGCTTGAAGTAGCACCGGGCTTCACCGCAGCTCAAGCCGCGAGCGGTAAAGTGGCAATCCAGATGCTTTGCCCGGAGGCAGACTCCAATACGAGATCGCCTCCCACCGCTCGAATGGTTCGGCGTGCGATCTCCACCTCTCCAGCAGTGATGGGTTCGCAAAGCCCATCTGCTGAAACTGATGTGAACTCAGCGCCGGAGAATGTCATCCTGATTTCCACCTGCTGTCCACTTGTTGGCTCCACGCGGATGCTGAGGCTGGCTCGCGGCGAGCTGCGCAGCAGATATTCCAGGAGGAAAAGGAAGGCTCGCATCAGCTTAATTCTATTGCCTCGAATTTGCACGGGATCGCAGGCTACATCGAAATTTCCTCCGCAAGACTCGAAAACGGGAAGCAAATCTTCCCGTAACTCCAGCAACAGTTGCCGCAACTCAACCGGCGCTGAGATCTCTCCCGGATCACGGGCGTCGCTCAGTTCGCGCAGCAGCAGAAGGCTTTGCCGCAGGCGTTCGGCATTCTGCAGCGCTCCCTCAACGCTGGCACGGAATTCCTCGGAGGTCCGATCGCGGACGAGCGCGAGCTCAAGCGAACAGAGCAGTGCGGTAAGGGGCTGACTCAATGTGTGAAAGATGTCAGAGACAAAGCTGCGCTGGTCGGCGATCTCCTGTGTCGTGAATTTGGCGATCGCACTCACACTGTTGCCTCTGTGTGGCAACTCAATTCGTATCCCACTCCGCGAACAGTATGGATGAGGCGTGGTGAATAGTCACCGTCCACTTTCTTGCGCAGGTAGTTAATGTAAACATCCACGATGTTCGTGGTGGTGTCGAACGAAAGGTTCCATACGTGCTCGACGATCATGGCGCGCGTGATCCGGCGCCCTGCATTACGCATGAGATATTCGAGCAAGGCAAACTCTTTGGAGGTGAGCTCGATGCGCTTGCCTGCCCTTTCCACCTTTCGTTCTACGCGATCCAGCGCGAGGTCCGCGACGCGTAGCACAGTCTCGATTGTGCGAGGGCCGCGCCGCAGCAGAGCGCGCACCCGGGCCGATAGTTCGGTGAAGGAGAAAGGCTTGATCAGGCAATCGTCAGCGCCGCTGTCGAGCGATTGGACGCGATCTTCTACGCGACTGCGTGCGGTGAGAACCAATACCGGTAGGGAGGGCTTCTTCGGACGGATCGAGCTAAGCACGCCGATGCCATCGAGCTTGGGCAGGTTCAAGTCCAGAATCAGCAAATCGTATTCGCTCTCCAGGGCCATGCGCCGCGCCTGCTCGCCGTCGGGCGCCACATCGACCGCGTAGTGCTCTGCTTCCAGTCCCTTGCGGATAAAACTGGCCAGGGGAGCATCGTCTTCCACAACCAGGACACGCATGACCGCAACTCCTTGGCTAGTAACCTGCCGATGGTTACCTTGATTCTTCTCTCAAACGCGCCCTGCGTCAACGGGTCTTTTGTTCTCGCTGGACGGAGTTGTCCCAAATCGGGAAAATGTGCAGAACGGGTGCGAGGCGAGGTTCACCTGTCGACCATTGCTGCTGAGCACCCAACGCCCTAGAGCTTTACCCCAAGTATTCTGGATCGCGCTTCCATCCCGTCACCATGGAATAGAAGTTGTTCCATCCGTGCAGGGCAACCATGATAAGGTGGCCGGGAATAAAGGCCAGGAATCCGCACATTGCCACGAAATGCCAGATACGGGCGAGATGAAATCCGCCCATCAGCCACGCCAGCCACCAGAACTGCGTCGGCTTGTAGAGCACCAGGCCGGTCAGGGTCGAGGCCACACCGAGGAAAATGGTGGCAGTGTAAGAGCTTTTGCAGGGGATTGTAAACGGCGCCAACGGTCGGCTTGGGTCCCGAAGAGGAAATAGTGCCGCGCCATCGGCCACACTCCCTTCATATCGCGCGGCATGAACAGCACTTGGCGCCAATGGCCGGTCGCAAGCTGATATGTCACATACATCAGCCCGCTAGCGATGAAAATCCACATGAAGGTAAAGTGCCACCGGAGGGCACCGCCCAGCCAGCCTCCAATCGTGATCTGCTCGGGAATGCCGATCAGGGATCTTCGGGCCGAAGCTGGGAAAGGCGCGAAAGATGCGAAGGCCGCTACCCACAAGAACAAACACCGCTACCGCGTTCAGCCAGTGGGCGACGCGCACAATCCATGGGTGCTCAAAGAACGCGATGACCGGCCTTGGTACTTTCATGGCCTTGATTGCCGCCATATTCATCGCTATCGCTGCTCACAATCCGCCATACCAGCTATAGCCTTGCTCTTCCCAGTAACCTCGCTTACCGGCTTCTAGTACATTCGTCAGTCGGACCAAGTCCAGATACTTGGCCTGCTTGTAGCCGATTTTAGTGGCATTTGCAGCCGCAGCGGCGCCCCATGTCCGCGGTCGAGCGGCTTGCGGTACATCTCGTAGCAGAGCGGGGTTTGCGGATGGAGAACCGTCTCCATATCAATGGACTCGTAATATCCGTCCACACACTCGACTCCCAGGGACCTGGCGCTGGTGTCGGCGCCGATCAAGCGCAGAAAATCAGAAGCGCGGGTTCCGCCGAAGTTACCAATCACGTCCCAGCCTTTGACACAAATGTGCCGTGTATTCTGGACGAGCTTTGGGAGTGCCCATCTGCGAGATTTCCGCTCTGCGGAAAGAAATTTGTCCGAGAACGGGTACCCGCGCTTTCCTTCGCACTTCTTAGAATCACGGCTAGTGCCCCAACACTCCGCCGGAAACCTGGGTATCGGGTTAACTGCACCTAGCCCGTCCATAACACGGTGGGGTCTCCAGTAGTAGTGAGGTTGGAACGCGGCAGGTATTGTCCGTGCCCAGTTCAGACTGTTTGAGTCTGTTCTCGTCCACGCTGTATGGGTCGGACAGAGGGCGCGGCGAGTCGTCTCAATTGTCCAGGCAGCGGTTGCTTTATAGAGAGGCGACGGCTAAGCAACGGGCTTGCCGGCGACTTTCGTCGGCCTGGGCTCGTCGCTCCATTTCCCGCTGAAGAGCTTGCCACGGTGCTCTGCGATTATGGCCGTCACCCCCATCACACCCATGACTAGGAAAATCGCGAAGAAGACAACTGCAATCACGAGGACTGGCATAACTACACCTCTGGCGCCATTGTGCGTCGCAGCTGAACCCGCTTCCGTGATGGCGATCACAAGTGAATGTGAGCAAGAGCCGTTAGCCGGTTAACGACCTCTGGCGGGCCGCCTGGCGCGCCCGAGAAAACTCCTGAGTCCTTTAGGGCATTGCCGCGATTTGGGCGTCGAGATCGGCCAGGGTCCGGCGCAAAAGTTGGGAATAGCGCTCGCTGGCACTGCGCTCCAGCTGCTGAAGCACGTGCTTGCGCGAAAGCATCAGATCAGCTCTTTTCATCTCGGATTGCAGTTCTTCGGCGGAGGACGAGCTGGCTTCTCCTCGAGATGGTTCGGAGAAAGATTCTTCTATTTGAGCTTCTACCGATTTACTTTCCCAACCACGTGCCATCATGCAATTGTAGCTGACCGAAGGGTTGCGCTCGTGGCGTTCAGCGCTTTTCGCAACGTACCAGGGATCGACATCATCGGAGAACGAAGAAGGAGCTTCCGGATGCCGTCGTTCACAACCTTCATGCCTACGCGTGGGGACGGCACGTGCCCGACCGCGCGCTTCGATCGCTACCGCCCGGGCGATCAGCTCACGGTTGATCGCGGCCAAGCCAGAGAGGTTATCTTCTTGGGTCAACAGCTCGGTCTCGAACGATTGCAAAACGGGAGGTTGGCGCCGCTCCTGGCTCTTACTTGACCAATCTGGCGACATGCTGGGAGGTTACCTCTTCAGAGCCCAAGAAAAAGGGAGCGTCGCCGCTCCCTTTTGATAATTCTGCTGAAGCTCGGATCAGTTGCTGTACAGCAGCACGCCTTCCGTCTTCTCTTCACCCACGGGGCGATAGAAGAGCTGGTTGTTCTCGAGGTAGACCTCGATGAAGGTGGGCCGCTGCGCAAAGGTGCCCTGAATGAGCGCCTCCGACAGCGGGTCCTCGATGTACTTCTGCAGAGCGCGGCGCAACGGACGAGCACCGTAGCTGCGGTCTACAACGGTCTGATCGAGGATCCACTTACGGGCCTCTTCCGTCACCGTAACCGTGATAGAGCGCTGCGCCAGGTGGGTGTTCAACTGCTGCACCATCAGCTCGACGATCTGGATGAGGTCCTGCTCCGCCAGCGCGTTGAAGATGATGACCTCGTCGAGACGGTTGAGGAACTCGGGGTTGAAGGTGCGCTTCACCTCGTTCTTCACCATGTCTTCGACTTTAGTGGAGATCCCGTCCTCGTGCTCGGATTGGAAGCCCATGCCGGTGCGCTTCTGCAAATGGCGCGCGCCGATGTTCGACGTCATGATGATGATGGTGTTCTTGAAGTCAACCGTGTTGCCCAAACCGTCGGTGAGCTGGCCATCTTCAAACACCTGCAACAGGATGTTGAATAGGTCAGGGTGTGCTTTCTCGACTTCATCCAACAGCACCACCGAGTAGGGCGCACGCTTCACACGCTCGGTCAACTGGCCGCCCTCTTCGTAGCCGACGTATCCCGGTGGGGAACCGATCAGTTTGGAAACTGAGTGTTTCTCCATGAATTCCGACATATCGAAACGCACCAGCGACTTCTCGCTTCCGAACATGAACTGCGCCAACGTCCGCGCGACTTCCGTTTTGCCGACACCGGTCGGACCCAGGAAGAGGAAGGAACCGATCGGGCGATTCGGGCTCTTCAGGCCGGCACGCGAGCGGCGGATAGCGCGGGCAAGCGCGGTAATGGCGGGGTCCTGTGAGATCACGCGCTTGTGCAGCTCTTCTTCGATGCGAAGCAGCTTCTGGCCTTCTTCTTCCTTGATGGAGGCAATCGGAACGCCAGTCCAGCGCGAGACCACGTCTTCGATATCTTCGCGGCCGACAACCCCGGTGGAC
>Ga0074045_10003443_pt1 | contig 14256 bp, 14 predicted proteins | sample BogForMeECP23OM2_FD_94442 | JGI IMG/M metagenome (GOLD analysis project Ga0074045, IMG submission 94442) | Bog forest soil microbial communities from Calvert Island, British Columbia, Canada - Bog Forest MetaG ECP23OM2 | ecosystem: Environmental > Terrestrial > Soil > Wetlands ... | reverse complement strand
CATGGAAATGCCTATGTCGCCGCGGCCTAGTAACTGTTGGCGGTTGAGGTCTGCTTCTATATTGTTGCGGGCACCACCGAGATACTCATACTTGCCCTGGACGGTAACCCCCGGACCATCGCCGCCGACATGCTCGCACAGGCCGAGCACGATACCGATGCCGCGGCGGTTCTGATCACGCTCTCCCAAGGGCTCGCTGAAGAAGTGGCACGTCAGATCGACTTGCAGCTCGCCGGCCTGCCCACTGCGGAAACCGCCCGCGCCGCTATCGAAAAGAACAGTGCCATCATTGTTGCACCCAGCACTGAGATCGCAGTGGATCTCTCCAATGAATTCGCCCCCGAGCACCTAAGTCTGCTGGATGCATCCTTGCTGCCGCACATTCGCCACGCCGGCACAGTCTTCCTGGGCGAGAACTCACCCGAATCCGCCGGCGACTATGCGGCTGGACCCAGCCATGTACTTCCAACGTCAGGCGCCGCTCGTTTACGCGGCGGATTATCGGCCGCCGACTTTGTAAAGGTCATCGCCGTCCAACAGCTTTCAGCCGCAGCGCTGCGGGAACTGGCGCCGTCCATCACCGCCCTTGCCCGGGCCGAAGGCCTGGAAGCACACGCCCGCTCCGTGGAGATTCGTTTTGCCTAGCTCATCGAATAAACCAATTACCGGAAAGCCAGCCGTGAAGGCCTGTGAGGCCGACAACCGCGCATTACAGCCGCGCAACGCCGTTTTGCAGATGGCCCCGTACCATCCGCCCAGCAGTGGGCGGCGAAATAAGCTCCGCCTCGACTTCAATGAGAATACGGTCGGGGCTTCACCGCACGTCCTCGACTTCATCCAGCGCTTCCTGACCGCGGCCGATCTAACTATTTACCCCGAGTATGAGCACGCCGTCGAAGAGTTGGCTGCGCACTTTCGCGTCGCACCGAGCGAGATGACTCTCACAAACGGTACTGATGAAGCCATTCAGCTTGTGGTGAACACCTTCGTCGAGAGCAACGACGAGGTCCTCATCCTCCAGCCGTCGTACGCCATGTACAAGTTCTACTCGGAGCTAGCCGGCGCTTCGGTGGGCTTAATCGGCTACCGCGCTCAGAAATTGGCTTTCCCGCTCGAGGAGTTGTTGAACCGGGTTACGCCTGCCACGCGCGCCATCTTTATCAGCAATCCGAACAACCCGACGGGAACCGGCACAAGCGTGGCAGCTCTGGTGAAGATCCTAGCGCATGCCCCAAACGCGGCTGTTTTCGTCGATGAAGCGTACTACGAGTTCTGTGGCGTCACCATGTTGCCGCTCATCAAACAGCATTCCAACCTGCTTGTGAGCCGCACATTCTCCAAGACCTACGGCATGGCGGCACTCCGATGCGGCTGCCTGTTCTCACAAACCGGCAACATGGCCTTCATCAAGAAAGCGCAGTCGCCGTATAGCGTCAACATGCTGGCGGCCATGGCTGCCCGCATTGCCGTTCAAGATCGCCGGTTTGTTGAAGAGTATGTTCTTGAAGTGTTGGCCGCCCGCGAGCTTCTGTACGTTGGCCTGGAAAAGCTCCAGATCGACTATGTCGAAAGCCAAGCCAACTTTGTCCTCATTCAGGTTGGTGATCGCGCGGCGGAGATTCGTGACGAATTACGGAGCCGCGGAATCCTGGTTCGCGATCGCAGCTACGAAATCCCCGGAAGCGTGCGCGTCACGGTCGGCACGCGCGACCAGGTAAGAAGACTACTGACCGAATTGGAGGGCATTTGGTAGTCTCGAGCTTTCTTGTCGCGGATGTCGCAACGCCGGACGTAATCGTCTTCGATGTGGATGGCGTGCTGGTGGAAGTCACCGCGTCTTACCGGGAGACCATCCGCGCCACCGTTCGCTTCTTCACGGGCGACGACGTCTCGAACGATGTCATCCAGCAATACAAGAACGCGGGTGGATGGAATAACGATTGGGACCTCTCGCATAAGTTCGTTCTCGATCGCGGAAAACAGGTTGACTACCGGACGGTCGTCGATCGCTTCAACCGCATTTTCCTCGGCGAGAATGGCGATGGCCTGATCAATCGTGAAAAGTGGATTCCCCTCCCGGGCTTTCTCGAATCCCTATTGGGGCAAGCCGCTCTCGCTATCTTCACCGGTCGCCTCCGATACGAACTGGAGCCGACGCTGAATCGGTTTGCCCGCCATATTCCGTTTCAACCCGCAATCACCGCTGACGATGTGGAAAACCAGAAACCCGCGCCGGACGGACTGCACATCATCCAACGCACCTATCCCAACCGGAGCATCTGGTATCTCGGCGACACGGTGGACGATGCACGCAGCGCCGCCAACGCGGGGGTTGCTTTTGTCGGAGTCTCCTCCGTTTCCGCACCGCGCCACGAGGAGTTGACTGAAAGGCTGGCTGAGCTCGGAGCTGTCGCGGTTCTCTCCGACGTGAATCAGCTTCCACAATTGATCGACGCAGCCGCCCGGAGACGGGCATGAGGGAAGCTTCCGTCGAACGTAATACCAAGGAGACGCAGATTAGCGCTTCCCTCCGCATTGAAGGCACGGGCGTCTACGACGTTGCCACCGGTGTCCGATTCCTCGACCACATGTTGGAGCTGTTCAGCAAACACGGGGGCTTTGACCTCTCTTTGAAGGCCACTGGTGACCTCGACGTGGATCAGCATCACACGGTAGAGGATACCGGCATCGTGCTCGGGCAGTTATTCGCCAAGGCGCTCGGTGATCGCCGCGGCATCAACCGCGCTGGCTATTTTGTCCAGACCATGGACGAAACGTTGGCCGTGGTCGCACTGGATCTGGGCGGCCGGCCCGCGCTGGTCTATGATCAGCAGGTCAATGTCGTTCACGTCGGCGATCTGCAAACGGAACTACTCGAGGATTTCTTTGACGGCTTCACGCACCATGCGGGAGCTAACCTCCACGCCAAGGTCCTATACGGCCGCTCCAACCATCACAAGATCGAAGCGATCTTCAAATGCTTTGCCCGCGCGATGCGCTACGCCTGCTCGACTGACGAACGCCTCAAGGATCAGTTGCCATCCACCAAGGGTTTGCTATGACGGTGATTGTTGACTATGGCGCCGGCAACCTTCGCTCCGTTCAGAATACACTGGATGAGCTCAAAGCCACGTATACAGTAACCGACCAGGCGAACGTCATCGAAAGCGCCTCCAAGCTGATGCTTCCCGGTGTCGGCCATTTCGGGCAAATGATGCAGGCCATGGACCGTCTCGGAATACGAAGTGCGATCCTGAGCACCATTCGTTCAGGCATTCCCACGCTTGGCATCTGCCTTGGCCTGCAGTCGTTTTTCGAGTCGAGTGAGGAAGCACCCGATATCGCTGGTTTCGGTCTCATCCGCGGCGCTGTCAAGCGATTTCAAGCAACCAGAGACTCCAGCGGGAAGACCTTTCGGATTCCCCACATGGGCTGGAACCTGCTCGCGCCAACCAGGCCGTGCCGCTTGCTGGAAGGCTTGGGCAGCCAGTCCTACGCCTATTTCGCCAACAGCTATTATGTTCCTGTTTCTGATTTCACGGCAGCCACTACGCACTATATTCATCCCATCACCTCGGTCCTTGAGTTCGACAACGTGTATGGGATACAGTGCCACCCCGAGAAGTCGGGTCCCGTCGGTTTACGGGTTGTGAGAAACTTCCTAGGCTTGTGATGCTCGCGAAACGAATCATTCCCTGTCTCGACGTTACCGGCGGCCGCGTGGTGAAGGGCATCAACTTTGTGGGCCTGCGGGATGCCGGGGACCCCGTCGAACTCGCAGAACGCTACAATGCACAAGGCGCCGACGAGCTCGTTTTCCTCGACATCACGGCGTCCAGTGATGCCCGCGAAATTATGGCCGATGTCGTCGCCCGCACAGCCCGCCGAGTCTTCATTCCGCTCACCGTGGGTGGCGGGATTCGCAGTGTCGCCGATGCACGCAAGATCCTGCTGTCCGGTGCGGACAAAATCAGCGTGAATACGTCGGCGGTGCACCGGCCGGAACTCATCCGCGAGCTGAGCGAGGAGTTCGGTTCGCAGGCTGTCGTTTTGGCGATTGATGCGCGGCGCGCACAGGCTAACCGGTGGAGCGTCTACACGAAGGGCGGCCGCCACGACGAGGGGATCGATGTTGTCGAATGGTCGCAACGAGGCGAATCGTTAGGAGCCGGCGAGATCCTGCTCACTTCCATGGACACGGACGGCGTGCAGACCGGCTTCGACTGCGCGCTGACAAGTAGCGTTGCGGGCGCCACCTCGGTACCGGTTGTCGCTTCCGGTGGCGCCGGCAAACCTGAGGATTTCATCGAAGTGTTGACCATCGGCCAAGCCGACGCCGCACTCGCGGCTTCGATATTCCACTACGGCAAGTACACGGTTGGCGACCTTAAACGCGAGCTCGCTGCCGCGCACATACCCGTTCGTCCGGAGGTAGTTCTATGATCTTCCCCTGCATTGACATCATGGAGGGCAAAATCGTCCAACTCGTGCAGGGACGCGAAACCGCTCTGGAAGGCGGCTCCGCCGACGAGATGCTGCAGCTTTTCCACGCCTTCCCAGAGATCCAGGTCATCGATCTCGATTCTGCCATGGGCAACAGCACGAACAACAGCCAGTTGGTTGAATCCATCTCGCGACGGGTCAAGGCTCGCGTGGGCGGCGGTGTCCGGAACGTCGAGCGCGCCCAAGAACTGATCCGCTGCGGCGCCCACCGCCTGATCGTCGGCACCTCGGCGTTCACAGCGACGGGCTTGAACAACCCTTTTCTCGAGGCACTGGCCGAAGCCGTCGGCCCGGAGCGCATCGTCATTGCCCTCGACAGCAAGGATGGCTACATCGTCGTCAAAGGCTGGCGCGAGTCGACCGAGATCCGCGCCATCGACGTTGTTCGGGAACTCGATCCATTTTGCTCGGGATACCTCTGCACCTACGTCGACAAGGAAGGCATGATGCAGGGAACCGACCTGGATTGGTTCGGCAGACTCCGGCTCTCAACCGATCACGAACTCACGGCCGCGGGCGGCATCACGACCATGGACGATGTCTACATGCTGACGAATATCAACGTGAATTGCGCCATCGGCATGGCGATCTACACCGGCACGTTGAGCCTGAGCGAACTAGCCGCCATCAACGCCACCACCGCATCATGACGCCTGCCCAGACATGCGCCCAAAGGTTCACCCAGCCACTAACTCACGCAGGTCTTCGATGACGTAGTCGGGCTCCCACTTCAGCAGTTCTTCGCGCTTGCCGTATCCATAAGTCACGGCGCAGGATCGCACCCCCGCTCGCTGGGCCGCTTCCATGTCAGCCGGGGAGTCGCCCACGAAAAGGCAGTCTTCGGGTTGCGCGTTCAATGCCGCCAAGGCCGCGAAGATCACATCGGGACTTGGCTTTGCTGGAAACCCGTCCGTGCCCTGCACATGGTCAAAGAACGTCGCCAGCCCGAACTTCTCCAGCACCATCCTCGTGGTCGGCGTGCCCTTGGTGGTCGCTGTTGACTTCCTTCCGCCGAGCTTTCCGAGTGCCTCGATCACGCCTGGGTACAACTCCGTGGAAGCATGCCCGCGAGACAAGTAGGTTGTCCGATACTCGGCTATCAGACCTTCAATGTGCTCGGCTGAGGCTTGCGGGAACAACTCAGACATCAGTTCTGTCAGGTGTTTGCCGATGTAGGAGCGTAAGAACTCCTCAGGGACGTCCGGCCGGTCTGTGTGGACGAGAACCGACTGAATCGCGCCACAGATGTCCGGTGCGGAGTCGAGCAGTGTTCCGTCCACGTCGAACAAGTAAACAGGAAATGTTGGTGCCGGCAAAGCTCTAGCAGTCTCCCATAAATAGGAAAAAGGGCCAGACGTCGTTGTCTGGCCCTCTTCGCTTCTTCTCGTCGATCGGCGTCGATTCCCCGATTAAGCCGGCTGCGGGCTCTCCCCGCCAAGCAGGCCCGGCCTCGAACCGGACTGAGGTTGGGGAACAATCACCGGCTGTGAGCTGCCGCCATCGCCCGCCGGGGGTGTCGGAACGAATGCTGGCAAGCTCTTCCCGGCAATCAGGTCCAACACTTCGGCTCCGTCCAGAACCTCGCGTTCCAGCAGCGCCTCGGCAATCCTGACCAGCGCATCCGATTTCCCGGTGATGATCAGTCTCGCCTGGCTGTACCCCGATTCCACGAGCTTCCGAACCTGTTTATCAATTTCGATTGCGGTCGATTCGCTGTAGTCGCGATGCTGGTTGATCTCCCGGCCGAGGAAAATCTGCTCTTCCTTCTTGCCGAAGCTCATCGGTCCCAGTTCGCTCATGCCCCACTCACAGACCATCTTGTGAGCCATCTCCGTCGCGCGCTCGATGTCATTACCCGCGCCGGTGGTGATCTGATTGAGGAAGATCTCTTCGGCAATACGGCCTGCCATCAGAATGGCCAGCCGCGCTTCGAGATACAGCTTGTCATGGGAGAGCTTATCGTCCAGCGGCAGTTGCATGGTCAAACCAAGCGCCATACCGCGAGGAATAATCGTCACCTTGTGTAGCGGGTCGGCGTGCTCCATCGAGGCCGCCACCAGGGCGTGGCCTGCCTCGTGATAAGCCGTCATCCGCTTCTCTTTGTCGCTGATGATGAGGCTCTTGCGCTCCACGCCCATCAGCACTTTGTCTTTGGCGAGTTCGAAGTCGGCCTGCGTCACGACTTTGCGATTTTGGCGGGCGGCTACTAGCGCCGCCTCATTGACCAGGTTGGCCAGATCCGCCCCCGCGAAGCCGGGAGTTCCCCGGGCGATCACGGAAAGATCCACGTCATCGCCCAGCGGGCTCTTCTTTGTATGGACCTTCAAGATGTTTTCGCGGCCACGGACGTCCGGCCGGTCGACAACCACCCGCCGATCGAAGCGTCCGGGGCGCAGCAACGCAGGATCCAGCACGTCGGGCCGGTTGGTAGCCGCTACCAGAATGACGCCCTCGTTCGATTCGAAGCCATCCATCTCCACCAGCAGTTGATTCAGGGTCTGCTCGCGTTCATCATGTCCGCCGCCGAGGCCCGCACCGCGATGACGGCCCACAGCGTCGATCTCGTCAATGAAGATGATGCACGGAGCGTTCTTCTTGCCCTGCTCAAACAGGTCTCGCACGCGGCTGGCGCCGACGCCCACGAACATTTCCACGAAATCGGAGCCCGAAATCGAGAAAAATGGCACATTCGCTTCACCCGCGATAGCACGCGCCAGCAAAGTCTTGCCGGTTCCCGGAGGGCCAATCAGGAGGACGCCTTTCGGGATGCGCCCGCCCAGCTTCTGGAATCTCTGCGGCTCCCGAAGAAACTCGATGATTTCCTGCAGCTCTTCTTTCGCTTCATCCACCCCGGCTACATCTTTGAACGTGACCTTCTTCTGTTGGGAAGAGTGCAGTCGCGCCCGGCTCTTCCCGAAGCTCAGGGCTTTGTTCCCGCCGCTCTGCATCTGCCGCATCATGAAGATCCACAGGCCGAGCAGGACCAACACCGGGATCGCATTAAACAGGATCCCAACCCATCCGTTCCCGGCCGAATCCTTCCAGCTGTATCGCACGTTCTTTTCCTGGAGGATTTCGTAAATCTTGGGAAAATTCGGAGGAATAACCGTGTGATAGCTTTCGCCGTCAGACAGCGTGCCTTGCACATCGGTACCGGTGATGTTGGCTTCCTTGACCTTGTCCAACTGGACCTGTGCTACAAACTCAGACGTCGACATCATCCGCGGTTGGCTGGTGCGTGTCGTTTTGACAGCCATCCAAACGAGGAACACCGCACACAGGATGACAACCCAGAATACGGCGGTTTTTACATTAGAATTCATGAACTCCCTTTCGCTGGACCGAAATCTCAGATCCAGGCCGGGACGAACCCGGCAACCCGCTACTATCTAAGACGTTGGAATCCTTGCTTTCGATTCATGATCGGCGAGCGGAAGGCTGAACTTAACTTCAGATCGAAACTTGCGCTGACACGCCCCGCAACGGTTCCTTATAGTATGACAAACGAACAATAGCCCGGCTGCTGACCGTCAAGGCAACTTCCGCGGCCGGTCCAAAGCATTTCACCCACAGAATCTGGCCGCCCGCTTCCAGAACCGGCCAGTGACGCCGTTCCCACAGGTAAATGCGCTTCTCCTGAAACAGCGTCTTTACTTTCTCTGGCTGCCCATGGCCCGGTCGCTGGTATTGGTCTCCCGGCTCCCAATTCCGTATTTCGAGCCCCGCTAACGCCGCCAGCCCCAGTTTGTCCGCATCGAACTCTGCGACTTGTACCGGTAAACCTGTCTCTCCCTTGAATTTAGCATGAAATCCGGGCTCTGAATCCGGCCAATTCAACTCTATTTCACCGACCTGGAATGGCAATGAAATGTGTTGATTACAGGAGATCTCGACCCGGTAATGTCGGGGGGCTTTGTCCGCGGCGCCGCGCGAAGTCAACCTCAGCCTGTCGAAAGACCGCAATGCGTCGATGCCGGGCACCTGAACCCGGTCATGACCCTCCTCCACCTCGCACAGCCGAAGAATCGCCTCAACGTGGATGGAATCAACCTGCTTGAGGTCCCCCTTGATCTTCTTAATTGCCTCCCGGATTACCCGCCGTCGGGCAGCCAGAGGCAGTCCCATCAGTGCCGTGGAGTCCAGCAGTAGCCCTCCGCCATCGCTCCGCAAACAGAACGCAAGCAAAGACAACAGCCGGTTGGCTTCGACTTCCCAGTATTCTTCCTCTACCCGGGCCAGGGAGGCCAGGTTGGCGAGTGCCTGTTCCACCCGGTCATGGAATGTCTCCCGCAACCGCGGCAATAAGTCCAGACGAATGAAGTTTCGTCGAAACTCGAGCTGCTCATTAGAGGCGTCTTCGCGCCATGTCAGGCTTTGCGCCGAGGCATAGGCACGCACCTCATCTCGCGTGCATTCCAGCAGCGGCCTGATTAGGCCATTCGGACTGACCGGCAGCATTCCGGCCAGTCCCGTCAATCCGGTACCGCGTATCATTCGAAAGAGCACCGTTTCGGCCTGGTCGCTCAACGTGTGTCCCAGGGCGATACGGCTCACCAATCCCTGGTTGCGGAGCCGCTCGAAGAACTCCCTCCGCTGGTCTCGCGCTGCTTGCTCCAGGTTGTCGCCCGATGGAGTCGCAGCCGATTCCTCAAATACAGGCAAAGCCAACCGTCCTGCGAGATCGCGAACGAACTGCTCGTCGCCGTCCGACCCCTCGGCGCGCAACCGGTGGTTGACGTGCACCACCGCCAGTTCAAAGAGAAAGCGCGCCCGCAACTGGCTGAGCAGGTGCAGCAGCACTACAGAATCGGCGCCGCCGGAGACGGCGGCGCCGATGCGCTCGCCCCCGTTCGCCATACTGGTACGAGTGATAAACGCAGCCACTCGCTCAAGCAATGTGTCGGACAATAACCACATTGTAAGTCCCGGCATGGGTCGTGAAACCTCTGGCCTGCGGCGCCGATGTTTTGCCACGCGATACCCCAACCCACTCCGTCACTCTTTATGAATCTCGCCAACTTTGCACTACCAGAGACTGAACTGTTCCACCTTGCTCACCGTATCCAGCTTCTATTGATGGACGTAGACGGAACCTTGACCGACGGCCGAATCTTCTTCGCCCCCGATGCCCAAGGCCGCATGGTGGAAACCAAGGCGTTCGATGCGCAGGACGGAATCGCCCTGCGCTGGCTCGCCTGGCATAACATCAAGACCGGCGTCATCAGCGGCCGTGATTCCGCGGCTACCGTTGAGCGCGCACGCCAGGTGGAGATGACCTACGTCTTTCAGGGTCACGTCGAGAAGATCCCGATCCTCGAACAAATCCTGGCTGACTCTGGTTTGCATCCGACCCAGATTGCCTATGTTGGCGACGATCTGACCGACGTCGTCATCATGCGCCGCGTGGGCCTCGCGATCGCGACCGCCAACGCTCGTCCGGAAGTAAAGAGCGTCGCGCATTGCGTCACATCGGCGCCCGGCGGCTCGGGCGCAGTCCGGGAAGCTGTGGAGTTGATTTTGAGGGCGAAGGGCCTCTGGCAAGCGATACTCGAAAAATATGAGGTGACCCGTTGAGCTCCCTCCAGACTGATAAGAGCGGATTTGTGATTGTGGCCTTCAACGGTCCCGGGGTGCTTCACCAGCTGACTGGAGTAATTGCCGCCCACCGTGGCGACATCCGGTCCATATCCTTGATTGAAGAACAGCCACCCGACACGCGCATCTATTTCGAACTCGATCTGCCGGGCGAAGACGAGGCCCTCGCGGCCGACCTCCGTAAACTCGATGTCGTGCGATCTGTTGAGCTGGTCCAGACACTGCAGAAGATCTATGGAAAACGCATCATCATCGTGGGTGGTGGTGCCCAGGTTGGTCAAGTCGCGCTGGGCGCTATAGCGGAAGCCGACCGCCATAACATTCGGGGCGAGCACATCTCCATCGACACCATCCCCCTGGTTGGAGAAGAGACGCTGGCGGCCGCGGTCCGCGCCGTGCGGCGTCTTCCGCGCGTCCGAGCCTTGGTTCTAGCCGGCAGCCTGATGGGCGGCGATATTGAGACTGCGGTTCGCGAAATCCGCAGCCAAGGCATGCTGGTCATCAGCCTGAACATGGCGGGCAGCGTCCCGGATGCAGCCGATCTTGTGGTGACTGATCCGGTGCAGGCCGGTGTCATGGCCGTGATGGCGGTTGCCGACACGGCTCAGTTCACAATTGACCGGCTCCATCGCCGCATCTTCTGATGAAGCTAATGGACACCGCGGGGTCAGCGGGATCGAAATGCAGTCTGCCGCCAATAGTACCCCTAGTACCTTTTCCAGCTTCTTCCTAAGTATCATTTCTGGAGAGCAAACAGTGGCTGCGTGAACTACCTGACTTGAAGCGCAAACTCTCGAAGCAAATGGCTCCTGTCCGCATGGCCGTCTGGCATTGGGTAGAGCCGCGCAAAATAGGTCCCGTGCTCGAGCCGGGGCGTCAACACGGTAATCCGCTCGGCTTGGGCCGAGGCAGTGCCCGACCAAACGAGCCGTCCCTCTGCATCGACGAGTTCAACCTGCGTCGCGGCGGCCGGAAGATCAGTAGCATCGAGATGGAGCCGGACCAAAGTCCGAGCTGGAAGCAGCGGCCCGGCCTCGACTCCTCGCGACGCGGAAAGGGTCGCCTCGACCGTGGCTTCGGTTGGCTGATGTAGATTAGGGACCACGATAGCCAGGGCAGCGAGCGCAGCCAGCGCCGGCGCCCAACTCCACTTCGGTATCGTGAAACCGAACCCCCGAAACCAGTCTCCTGGTTTGGCCTTCGCCGGCAATTGAGCTTGCTCCCGCTGGAATTCGGGCAAGGCGTCCCGGCACGCCTGAACGAACGATTCCAGTTCCAAAACACGGTCCAAACAAACCGGACAGCCGAGGATGTGGCCTTCCACGTCATCCAGTTCTGATTCCGCCGATTTCCCCATTGCAAAACGCTCCAGGGCGTCTTCCGTGGGATGTGCCAAAAGAATCTCTTGCATAAGTCCTCCCGATTCCAGCACTCGCACTTTTCCCGGGCCAGCAAACCTTAGTAGTCTTCTCAGCATCAGCACCCTTCTTATGTAAGTGCGTTCAGCCCACATGAGTTCTCACAAAAACAGCGAAGAGACCGCTATTGAGCAGTCTCTTCTTCCCAATCTCGCCGAACCGGGCCTTGGCCCGCGATTTGAGCAGCCGGAATTGGGTCTCCGACAGATGCATCTCCTGGCAGATTTCGTCCTGGGGCTGCTCCCTGATGTAGAAGCGCTCCAGGATTTCCCGATCGCGCTGCGACAAACTGGCCAGCACTGCCTTCATCAGATCAGCCTTCTGTCGGGCCATGGCGATTTGCTCGGGATTCTCGTTCAGATCAGCCACCACGTGGCCGGTGTCCAGGTCGGCCTGCTCGCGGCGGCTGTGAACGGCCTCGTCAATATAGGCCGCAACCTGGCGTCTCACGATGGTCCTGACGAATCCCATCAGACGTTCGGGTTCGCGAAGGTCTCCCCGCTGGATGGCGTGGACAACAATCAGAAACGTGTCGTGAACTTTATCGTCCAGTTCTTGCGCGCCGAGCTGGCGGCACAGGTAATAGCGGATGCCGCGGCTGAACAACTTGTAGAGCTGCTCCATTCCCGCGTCTTCCCCACGCCTTACCTGATCGACTAACACGCTCCAATTGACGGAGGTGGATGGTTCTCCTCGATCGCGGATCTGGCCGGACTCGTTGGAGGGTTCCGGCGATAGCTTCGCAGCCTGGAAAGCCGACATTACTTACTCCTTTGATATGAGCGAATACGCCGCCCAATAGGATGGCGACTGGCGATAACCGGTGTCGCGCTTCATCTCAAGCTGCGCTTGTTGAAGCGCGATCGACGCCTGCTCAACCACAGAACCAGCATGCAAACGCTGCCTTCTCAGGCACTGATAGAAAGCCTCGAAGAATCGTCCTGAATCGTCGGGCGTGGGCCACGCACTCACCACCACCGCCGAAGCGCCCGCCAGCAACCAGGCGCGGCTCAATCCGATGAGGCCGGCGCCCTCCACAACCGCACCGTGCTGCGATGCACAGCCGCTCAGCACGACAATACTGCCAGGTACACGGAACGTGGAAATGATCTCCGGCGTAAGCAATTCCGGCAAACCACGCTCATTGATACTGAGGGCCAGGGCGGCCTGTTCGGGGTGTTTGTCCGGAGTGAGCACATGCACCGCAAAGTGGATCACGCCGGGCCGTTGCCCAAGAGCCGCTTGTAGCCGATCGAGAGACGCATCTGGGCCGATCAGCAACTCGGTCGACTTGGCATTCCAGGCGCGAGCCGACGATTCCACTTCCCTGCGACTGCCAGCCAGCCTGGCCAACGCGATTGGCGCCGGCTTTCGGACCGCCGAATAGCCTGCCGGATCTGCCCTTCGAATCAGTTCGAAGCGAACGTCGGCCCGGTTGTAAACCGGATCCCCCAGAGCAAGAAACGAATTACTGCGGGGTGTCTGAAACCGGTCCAGCAGTAAATACTCACTCGGAATCGACCGAATGCTTCGTTCTTGCACGAGCGGGCTCAACGGGCTCGTCTCCGGTACGGGGAGCGCCGCCCACGGCACGCAGTCCAGCAGAGCACCATCGGGGACGAGCAGCCAATTCCGCTTGCTCCACACATCACTGCCGAGTTGTCGGAACAGCATGCGGCCAAGCGCCTGCCCAGCCGCATCGGAGTCCTTTCCGGTGTGCACTGCCGCGCGAAATGCCGCGGCTGCTTTCTCGATGGTCTCCCGTTTCGGTAGCGCATACACATGGACTGCACTCCTGGTGGTGGCCCAAAGATAAGACGGAGTGGCCCCTGCCACACCCATCGAGAAACTTAGTACAACTTCTTCTGGGCCTAAGCTCTGCTGGATATCTCTAAGTGTTTTCTGGTGGGCATTTTTCTCACTCTCTTGAGAGAAAGTCGCCAATTTTATGCCCATTTGATCCTGAATCGATCCCAATTGCCCCCGTAATCGCTGGAGCTTCGCCTCGTCATCGCCGCCAGGCGACAACATTTGCGCGGCTTCTTCGGCTTGAATTCGCTTTAAGAGGGCAAAATACTCTGGAGGCAGGCGCTCCTGTTGCGCAAGTGACTGGGCGTATTGCTCGCGCAGGTTGGCGGCCCGACTGCCCGCCAGAACCTCCAACGCTTGCTGCGACAGCACGGAGTCTCGCCGTCGAATCGCCACACCGGCGGCGTAATTTGTGTAGTCGGCATAGACTGCGTGCAGGTAAGCCACCGTGGCAATGCTCGAGACATCTCCGGGAAGCGCCGAAGACCGCCATTGGTTTGCCTTCAACGTGGCTTCACGTAGCGTTTGGAGTGCTTCGTCGTCGCGGCCCAGGGCGGCCAACATCTCGCCTCGGCGGTGCATCACTTGGTAGCGGGGAAGACGGGCGACCGCGGGACCAGGGTTCGCCAGAACCGAATCCAGCATTTCCAGTGCGAGTGCCGGGTTGCCCTCGCGAAGTTTCAGAAGTGCCAAATCTAACCGCGTGATTGCCAGCGCGTCGTCGTGGCTGTTCTCCCGCAATTGCAGGGCTCTGTTGATCGCTTTCTCTGCTTCCGGGTAATCGCCGGCATCTGACAGTGCATCGCTCAATCTGTTCCAGGCAATTGCTTCACTGCGCATATCCAAGGATTTTTGGGCTACCGTGATGGCTTCTTGATAGGCGAGGCGCGCGTGCTCGAAGTCGTGCTGGTCTGCGAGAAGGTCCCCTTTT
>Ga0074045_10003442_pt1 | contig 14260 bp, 10 predicted proteins | sample BogForMeECP23OM2_FD_94442 | JGI IMG/M metagenome (GOLD analysis project Ga0074045, IMG submission 94442) | Bog forest soil microbial communities from Calvert Island, British Columbia, Canada - Bog Forest MetaG ECP23OM2 | ecosystem: Environmental > Terrestrial > Soil > Wetlands ... | reverse complement strand
CCTGGTGGCCACCGCCATCATCGCCCTGGTCGGGCTGTTGTGTGCGCTGGGCGTCATTTTCGCGCCCGGCCTGGTTTGGCTTCTCGCGCCCGGCTACGCCGCCGTGCCTGGCAAGTTTGAGCTTGCGGTGCGGATGACCCGCATCATGTTTCCATTCCTGCTGCTGGTTGCGCTGGCCGCCCAGGCCATGGGCGTTCTCAACGCCTGCAACATATTTGGCGTCCCGGCTACGGCCTCCACGTTCTTCAACATCGGGTCCGTTGTTTTTGGCCTGGTGCTCGGCTTCTATGTCGGTCCGCACATTGGAATCACTGCAATCGAGGGGATGGCGTACGGCGTCGTTCTCGGTGGCGCGCTGCAGTTGGTTTGGCAGATCCCCAGCCTCCGCCGCGCCGGCTTTACGTTCAAACTGGACTTCGGCTGGTCGCATCCGGGCTTGCAGCAGATCTTTCGCCTGATGCTGCCCGCGATTCTTGGGAACGCGGCCGTGCAAATCAATGTGATGGTGAATACCAACTTTGCCTCACGGATATCCGACCCTTTGCGTGGGCCGGACGGGCCCGTCAGTTGGCTTGCTTACGCCTTCCGCTTCATGCAACTGCCGCTCGGCCTTTTCGGCGTAGCGTTTGCTTCCGCGATTCTGCCGTCGGTATCGCGCAGCGCCGCGTCGGCCAACTACGACGAATTCCGCAAAACACTCTCGCGCTCGCTGAACATGGTTTTCCTATTGACGATTCCGTCCTCCGTCGGTCTGGCGGTCCTTGGGCGCCCGATTATCGGGGCCATCTTCCAAGGCGGCAAGTTCCAGTTCTACGACACCCAGCAAACCGCCATCGCGCTCTCCTGCTATGCCGTCGGCCTGGTCGGGTACGCAGCCACGAAAATGCTCAACCCGGCCTTCTATGCTCTGGCTGACGCCAACACGCCCATGTTCGTGAGCCTGCTCTCCATCCTGGTCAATTTTGGCGTGGCGTACCTGTTGCTGTTCGTTTTTCACCTGGGCCACGCCGCTCTCGCCCTTTCGACATCGGTCGTTGCAGTCGTGGCCAGCCTGGTCCTCTTCGAGAGGCTCCGCCGGCGGCTGGGAGGTATCGAGGGCCGCTATTTGATGCACGGCTTCATTCGGATCGCTGCTGGTTCCGTTCTTATGGGGCTGCCCGTGTGGGGGGCCAGCTTCCAGATGGCTCGCTGGCTAGGTGTGTCGCGTTGGGCCGATCTGGCAAATCTCGCCGTCTCCCTGCCCGTAGGCCTGGTGGCCTTTGTGATCATCTTGCGGTACCTGAAGATCGATGACGTACGCTTTCCGCTGGACGTCTTCGCTTCTCCTTTTCTCTCGCGGCTCCAGGCCTTGCGTGCTAAAATTCGGGAATAAATGAAGCAAGACCTTGCTCTTGCGGTCGAACTTCAGGCGCTCGATCGTAAGATCGCGAGTTTTGAAAAAGAGATCGCCACTCTTCCTGTCCATATAGCCGAGATCGAGAAAAAGCTCGAAGCCCACAAACGCAAGCTGGATGCCGATCGGGCCCTGCTCTCCGCCAATAAGGGCGACCGCAAAAAGCTCGAAGGCGACATCGCGGTTCAAGACCAAAAAGTTTCGAAACTCAAAGGCCAGATGATCGAGGCCAAGACCAATGAGCAGTACCGGGCCTTCCAGCATGAGATCACTTATTGCGAGACTGAAATCCGCAAGGCCGAGGACAAGATCATTGAGTTCATGGAGCAGGCCGAAGCCCTCGACAAGAATGTCGTAGCTGCGGAAGCTGCGCTCCGGCTCGAGCAGCAGCAGGTTGACACCGAGAAGAAGGTGGCTCAGGACCGCACCTCGGCCGATCTGAAGGCACTAAGCGAAGCCAAGGCCCATCGAGCCACCCTGGTGGCTCGAATCGATCCAAAGCTCTACGCACGCTACGAAATAGTCAAGAAGAAGACTCGTGGTACTGCGATCGCCAACGTTGTGGATGAACGCTGTGAAGGTTGCATGATCCAACTGCGCCCGCAGTATTTCCAGGACCTCAAGGCCGGCTTGGGTTTCCAACTCTGCGAGACTTGCGGCCGAATCCTGATCTACAATCCGCCGGTCTCGTTTGAGAATGATATCGCCCCGGCAAGCCAACACGTGTAGGTTGCCCAAGACCGGTCCGTAGCCCCATCGCCGCGTGGACGGAGCGAGCCTGTCCCGACCCGCCCATACTCACTTGAACTGGTTACAAACCGATTTCGACTGTGATACTTTGGCCTTTCTGGACAGTCAGGTTTCACTGTCCCTGGAGGTGCACCATGAAGGTCTTTGACAGTTCCGACATACGGAACGTTGCTTTGATCGGGCACGGCCATGCGGGGAAAACCTCGCTCGCCTCAACCCTTCTGTTCACGGCGGGCGCAACGGACCGCCTGACGAAAGTCGATGAGGGAAATGCCATCACCGATTTCGACGAAGAGGAGATATACCGCAAGCTCAGCATCACCACATCGGTTGCTGCTTTCCCCTGGCAGAAAGGCAAAATCAACCTTCTCGACTCGCCCGGATATAACATCTTCCTGCACGACGCGCGCGACAGCCTTCTCGCCGCGGACGGCGCTGTGGTCGTTTTGGACGGTATCGCCGGCGTGGAGGTCTCGACCGAGAAGGTGTGGAAGTATGCCGAGGAACTGAACCGCCCTTGCGTGTTCTTCGTTAATAAGCTGGACCGTGACCGCGCCGATTTCGACCGCGCTGTCAGTTCCGTGCATGAAACATTTGGACGCGGCGCCGTACCCATTCATATCCCGCTTGGCAGTGAAAAGAATTTCAACGGCATCATCGACCTCATCCGCATGCGTTCCTACTGTTACAAGCCCGGCGGCGACGGCAAAGGCAAAGACGGCGAGATTCCTCCTTCCCACCAGGAGGCAGCTGACAAGGCACACGAAGCTCTGATCGAAATGATCGCCGAGGGCAATGACGAGTTGATGGAAGAGTTCTTTAACACCGGCACATTGCCGGTTGAGCACATCGTGAGCGGACTCCAGCAGGCCATTCGCGAACGACGCCTCTTCCCGGTGTTGTGCGGATCTGCCAGTTTGAACATTGGCGCCGACCTTCTTCTGAACTTTGTAATGGAGGCATTCCCCTCGCCGCTCGATGGTGGCACAGCGACGGCCATTGCGAATGGCGCTGAGTCGGAAGTGAAGGTTGCGCCCAAAGAGGCCCCGTCGCTTTTTGTATTCAAGACCGCCGCGGATCCATTCGCCGGCCGGCTCAGCTATTTCAAGGTGATGTCCGGCGTCATCAAGGACGACGTTAGCCTCGTCAATAAGCGCACCAATGTGCCCGAACGTCTCTCACACATCGCCACCCCGTTCGGTAAGACATCGCAACCCGTAACAGAGCTGCGGTCCGGCGACATCGGCGTTGTTGCCAAGCTCAAGGACACACTAACCGGCGACACGCTGTGTGACAAGGCCAGCTGCCAGATCTTCAAAGGCCTCGCCGCGCCGGAGCCATCCATCGCTTACGCCATTTCCGCCAAAACCCGCAATGACGAAGACCGCCTGAGCGTGGCGCTCCACAAGATCCTCGAAGAGGACCGCTCTCTCCGTTTCTATCGCGACCCCCAGACCAAGGAATTCCTCCTCGCGGGCAACGGCCAGCAGCACGTCGAGATCGTCGTCAGCCGCCTCAAGCGCCGCTATAACGTGGAAGTCGAACTCCACGCTCCGAAAATCCCCTATCGCGAAACCGTTCGAGGTTTTGCCCAGGCACAGGGGCGCCACAAGAAGCAAACCGGCGGTCACGGGCAATTCGGCGATTGCTGGATCAAAGTGGAGCCGTTACCCCGCGGTGAGCAGTTCCAATTCGTCAACGACATTTTTGGCGGGGCCATCCCGCGCAACTTTGTGCCTGCCGTTGAGAAAGGCATTGTGGAAGCGGCCCAACAGGGCTTTCTGGCCGGGTTCCCGGTGGTGGACTTCAAGGTCACCGTTTACGACGGTTCCTATCACGATGTCGACTCCTCCGAAATGGCGTTCAAGCTGGCGGGCCGCAAGGCGTTTCGTGCCGCTATGCAGAACGCCAAGCCAGGGCTGCTGGAGCCCTTTATGAACGTCGAGGTGGAAACCCCGACGGAGTTCGCGGGCGACTTGATGAGCGACTTCAATAGCCGCCGGGGACGCATCTCCGGTATGGACATCAAGGGCAACACACAGTTCATTCGCGCGGTCGTCCCCATGTCGGAAATGCTGAGCTACCAGACCGACCTGACGTCAAAGACCCAGGGGCGCGCCTCGTTCCACATGGAGTTTGATCACTACGACTTCGTGCCGGGCCCGCAGGCGGAAAAGATCATTGCCGCCGCCAAGGCCCAGATGACGGCCCACGATGAAGACGAATAACGCAGCTGCGGAACTTAGTCCCCGGCGGCCCTTAATGCGCCGGCATCCAACAGGCGCCTCAATTCGCCTCGCAGCGAGGTCAGGCTCACCGGCTTTGTGATGTAAGCCGTGAACCCGGCCTCTAGGGCACGCTCCCGGTCTCCGTTCATGGCGCTGGCAGTCAGCGCCAGCACGGGGATATCCGAAAATTGCCGATCTTGCCGCAGCTTCTGGAGCGCTTCGATGCCATTCAACCGTGGCATCTGGAGATCCAGAATGATCAACGCGGGTTGGCACTCTTCAGCCCTTCGAACGGCATCCCAGCCGTCCACCGCTTCGTAAACCTCGTAGCCGTCGGCTTCCAAGACGGTCCGAATAAGCTCCCGGCTCGCGGCTCGATCGTCCGCGATTAAGACCTTTATCATCTCTCTTGATTATGAATGACCGGGCCAACAGATTCTGAGCTTCTCCCCGGCCCGCGTTGTTCGCCATCGGCTAGCTACGCCCGAGGACGCTGTCCAACTGGTGAATCAGCTCTTCTCGCCAGGAACTGGACTTCAGGAACACGGCCTTCGTCTTGCGCTGCAAGAGGTCATAGTCCTGCTCGGTGAGGTCGCGCGCGGTGAGCACAACCAGCGGCAAGGACGCGAGACGCGGATTCTCTTTGATGCGCAAGATGAGCTCAAAGCCACTCATCTCAGGCATGATCAAGTCGATAATCACCAGGTCCACCGCCGTTTGCGCTAAGATCTCAAGAGCTTCGCGCCCACTTCGCGCCAGAAGTGGCAGATACCCGCCCTGTGAGAGCACTTCCTGGACCAGACTGAGTGACTCCGGCTCATCGTCTACCGCAAGAACCCGCATGACCTCGCCGGGACCGGGATGCATATACTTGCGGATCGTCTCCAGGAAAACTTCTTTCTTCACCGGCTTCACGAGGAACGCGGCGGCGCCAAGTGAGATTGCCGAGTCGGCATCGTCCAAGGACGACATCACCACCACTGGAATCTTCGCCGTCTCCGGCGCGCCCAGCAAAGTATGCAACGCCGACCAGCCACCTTGTGCAATCGCGACATCCAGCGCAATCGCATCTGGCTTCAACTGGCGTGCCTTGCGCAGCATTTCGGCGGATGTCGAGGCGGCCTCAGTGCGATATCCCTGGGGCCCCAAATACCCTACCAAAAGTTCACGGGCTCCAGCCTCTGGCTCCGCCACCAAAACGAGGGGAGACTTGTGGACTTTCTCGCCGGGCTGAGTAACTTTGGGCTCGGCCGGCAGGGTGAACTGGAACGAACTCCCGCGGCCCGGTTCGCTCTCCACCCAGATCTTGCCCCCCTGTCCCGTCACCAGGTGCCGGCAGATTGCCAGCCCGAGGCCCGTTCCTTCGCGCACCCCCTTAGTGGTCGAGCCAACCTGATAGAAGGAATCGAAGATCGCTTCGTGGTCCTCGTGAGCGATGCCAATTCCGGTATCGGTTACCGCAAAATAGACATCGCCGGGCCGCTCTTCGCCCCGCAGCGTGATCTTTCCACCCCTCGGCGTGAACTTCACCGCGTTGCTTAGCAGATTCAAGAGGATCTCTTTGAAGCGGATCCGGTCAGCGTAGACACCGAGCCCGTCACCGATCTCGACCTCTATCGGTATCTCTTTGTGTGCGGCGGAGGGGCGGATGATCAGGAGAGCCTCCTCAATAGCCGGAGCGACAGGGAACACTTCGCAATGAAGCTCCAGCCGGCCCGACTCGATGCGGCTCAAGTCAAGCACGTCGTTGATCAGTTCCAGCAGATGCAGCGAATCGCGGTGAATGTGGCCGAGAAACCGCTTCTGCTTCTCGTTCAGCGGACCTTGCGATTCTTCGGAAAGCAATTCAGAGAAGCCGATGATGGTATGCAGCGGAGTCCGCAGTTCATGGCTCATGCTCGCCAGAAACTCGCTCTTCAACCGGTTTGCTTTCTCCACTTCCTGGTTCCGCTGTTCCAGTTGCCGGTTTGTTTCCGTGAGCTCCCGCGTAAACCGCTGGTGCAGGGACCGGATCTGTTCTTCTGCCCTTTTCCGCTCGGTCACGTCTCGGATGATCGCGGTGACCCGGAAACCCTCTTCGGCCTTGACCGGGCTCAGGCTGATCTCCACCGGAAACTCAGTGCCGTCGCGCCGATGGGCCTGCAGTTGCAACCCGCTTCCCATAGGGCGCGTTTGCGGATGCGTCCAATAACGCGCGCGGTGCATTACGTGCCGGGCGCGCATGCTCTCGGGAAGCAGCGCTTCGAGGCTGAGTCCCAGCAACTCCCCGCGCTTGTACCCAAACATCCGCTCGGTGGCCAGATTCGACAGGACAATCTGGCCTTCACTGTCCACCTCGATAATCGAGTCGGGAGCGGCATCGAGCAACTCCCGGAAGCGGTCCTGAGCTCTCTCGCCAGGTTTCTTTCGGGCGCTACCCGTGGCTGCGACAGCGGACGAGCCACCGGCCGCAGAGGCGCGGGAGAGAAACACAATGGTTCCAGCGTGCTCGGCGCCCTCCAGCTTCCAGGGCGAAGTGGAACAGTCGACGCTCACCAGTTGCCCGCCTTTTGCCTGCAGCTGGCGGCGCCCCTGGAGATCCAAACCGGAGTCACCGCTGCGGTCCAGCTCCTCCAAAGGATGCCCCGTCATCTCCTCAGCAGTCCAGCCCAACAGCCGCTCGGCGGCGGCGCTCCAGAGCAGGATGCGGTTCGCCTCGTCCAGGCCGACAATCGCCAGCGGGCTGTTTCTCAACAGCGCCTCAACCATCGCGCCCTGTTCCTTATTCATCAGCATCAGTCTACTTGGTGGGAAACGGCCGCCCCGCTCACTCGTCCGGCCGTGTTCGTCCGGCAACCCGGCCTTGCCGTGGATGTCTGGAACTAGTTGCATGTATCCTTCCATTGCCTATTGCAAACAGGCGGATCACTTGGACACCCGAGACCGGAGCGTGGCGCGAAATGCCCCACCTCATCGCGCCACGCCACCGCAAAAGACGCAGCGAGAACCGTGGTCTTACACGTGCTCGACAAACAGGTGGGCCCCGATCACCAAGGCTTCGGAGCCGGAAGGAAACCATGGAACGCCACACGAACCGCCCTTGGCCCCGGCGCCTGGCCGTAATCATTTCAGCCGTATTGCTGTGCGCGACCGTCCTCGTTCACGCCCACACACCGGGCGCGATCGCCGGCAAAGTCGCCGATCCCGAAGGCAATGCACTTGGGGGCGTCACGGTAACGGCAGTTCACGCTGTCACAGGCGCCGAACAGCACTCCATCACCGACGCGTCGGGACGCTTCAGTATTGAGCCGCTCGCGCCCGCCCGATACATATTGCGAGCCGAAGCCACGGGCTACGGCTGTATTATCGTTCCGGAAGTCATCGTGGACGATGGCCAGCGCGCCCAGCAGGATTTCCGTTTCACCGCTGGGGCCGCGCCGGCCGGATGCGAGCCGGTCCCATCGAAGAAAGGCGGAAAGAAAACTCCCAAGACGTAAACCGCCGATCAAGATGCGCCCTTACGCCCAGGCCTGCCACGCCTTTTGCTGCTGTCGCGCAGGTTACTTCCGTTTTGTGTTCGATTTAGGTTCCTTCTCCAGCACTCTCCGGGCAGCTTCCAGTTCCTTCTTCTTGGCATCATCCACCTTCGGATAATGCAGATCGAGCCGTTCGAGCGTGTCGATAATCGCTCCCGCCACGACCAGACTGGTAAACCATTTGTTGTCCGCCGGCACTATGTACCAGGGCGCCTCTTCGGTTGCCGTGTTGCGGATCATGTCTTCATAGGCGGCCATGTACTCGTCCCAGTGGCTGCGCTCGCGGGCATCTGCCTCTGAGAACTTCCAGTTCCGGTCCGGGTCTTCGAGGCGCCGCAGAAAGCGCTGCCGCTGCTCTTCCTTGGAGACGTTGAGGAAGAACTTCCGCACCACCACGCCGTTTCGGGTCAAGTAGCTTTCCAGATTGTTGATGTCCTTGAAGCGCTGCTTCCAAACGTTCTTCGTCACCAGGTGTGGGGGGATCATTTGTTTCGCCAGCAATTCCGGGTGTACCCGGACCACCAGCGTCTCCTCGTAGTAGGAACGGTTAAAGATGCCGATGCGGCCGCGCTCAGGCAAGCACTTATTCGTACGCCAGAGGAAATCGTGCTCCAACTCCTCAGCCGAGGGCGCCTTGAACGAATACACTTCACATCCTTGGGGGTTAACGCCCGACATCACATGGCGAATGACGCCATCCTTGCCGGCGGCGTCCATGGCCTGAAAGATCAGCAACACCCCCCAGCGGCTCTGCGCATACAGCTTCTTCTGCAGGTCACTCAGCTGTGCGACGCCCTGCTTCAGGTGTTCCTCCGCGTCTTCGCTCGCCTCGAACCCATGCGTATCGCCGGGATCGTGGTCGCTCAGCTTAAACTTCCTGCCGCTCTCCACGCGAAAGAGCTTCAACGCGCTCCTGGTCGTCATGGCTTACTCTCCTCCCCGCCCTGCTTGTCCACTCTCACGGTGCGCCGGATGGGTTCGTATGCATTCTATGCGAAGCGGACAAGACGGAAGCCCAGGGTCGCGAAAAAACGAAGCCAGCCATGGATTCCGGCACCTGCCCCTCGCAGCTGTTTTTGCGGGGCGGGCGGGTGAAACAGGCCGGTTGACAACCGGCCAGCAGGATTCCATCCTGCCCTACATATGTGCATTCGAACTCAAACTACTGAATACAAACGATTTGACCTAGAATGGCCAAGCTCCAGCACGCACCTTCTGAGCTTCATCCGGTTATTACGAAACGAAGTTCGCCACCAAAGGAGGCCGGCGATGTACTGCTGGAATGACTTGAAAATACGAAGCCAATTATCAACCGGCAGCGAGGCCGGCTGTTTTACGAAACGAAGTGCCTGCGTTCAAGTGACGCCCGCGGGATGGAATTTGAAAATTCAAACCCAAATGAAGGGCGGGATGCCGCGACTTGGCAAGCTCCCCGGCTCTTAGCATGAGGCAAGCCAGGCGACACTTCCAGTTCAGGTTCTCCCGAAGTTATTGATCCTGTTGGTGAAATTACAGAGCGGGCTTGGTGAATGGCTCATGGCGGCTGCGCCACGACGGGGTATGGCGAGCCGCTCGGCCAATAGTGGACGGCCCGGGAAATCGACGGGGCGTCGATTGCGGGCCGGGGGCTCACCCTCCAAGACTGCGCCGCCGGAGGTCAACGGAGGGGACCGACAAGGCGTCGTGCTCCGAAGCGGAGAGCGTCGCATGCCGGGGGCCCACCGTACAAGGCGTAACGGACCAGAGATTATCAAAGGTGGTTTGAGACAGGGTCTTTGGAGGACTCTCTTGCATGCCGGAGTGACTTGCTCCACGTATGCCCACAAAGCACACCGCTTGCTATGATTTCCTTGCGGGCCCTTAGCTCAGTCGGTTAGAGCAGGGGACTCATAATCCCTTGGTCGTAGGTTCGAGTCCTACAGGGCCCACCAATTGAATCAAGCGGTTGCGGCTCGCTGAATCTGCCCGAGGTTGATAGATCGTCTTACGGAATGAAGCCGACTGCGGCCCGCTGCTTTGCCGGCGCGAGCGCGATCAAGGCGATCCCGATGACGATCAGGAAGGCCACGCCCACCAGTTCTCCGCGCGGAACTATATTCAGTAATGCTTGCGTGCCCATTAGAGCGGCATGAGCGAAGCTCGACCAAGCTGTAAAAGCGATCAGGCTGCGACTCGCTAGTGGGTTGCGGATTGCCAGAAGCAAGAAAACGCCGAGGGTGACATACAGGCTGAACATCATCGACATGGAGGGGTCTTGCCGCACAAAAATCATCATGGGATAAGCTAACGCCAAAAAGAGCAATCCTACCAAGGCCAACACAATCTTCAGAGCGAGTGCTCGATTCATTGATGCCCTCCTGCCGCCGTTGTCTTGGGTTCGTAAGCTTCCGGGCCATCCGATTCCAAGAAGAATACGGACAGCCGCAACTTGATCTTAGGCTATACCCCTTTGGGATGAGACAGAGGTTAGGAACGTCGCGTGGCTATTCTGCCGCATGAATCTAATGCCGGACTAAACTGAGGGCTCCCAGACAGAATGTGCGGCCGACCCCATTCTTGACCGACCCCATTCTTCGCCTCGTCGGGCTAGGCAGCCGAAGATGTCCGTCTGCTGTCGGTCACTTCTCTGTCGTTGGGGTCGGACCGTTCCCGGTATATATGTATTTGCCCACCAAAACTCCACTCGTTGGTGCGGTCATCTTGGCGGGGCCGATAAAAGGAATTGGGTTGTCACCCGGCACGGGTTGGAGAGTATTTGGGTCCACCTTGCGGATGGTGGCCCACCCTTCGCATGAACTCGAGTAGCAATTGTAAAGGAATCCAGGAGTGTTCACAGTAACCGGGTTCCCGTTCGTATCGGTTTTCCGCCAGAGCAGGTAGGCGTAGCTTTCGTCGAACGCCGATGGGGGAGCCACGGAGGGCATGGCGAGACTGGCAGCGGGAGTAAACGCCGGTGCATCGGCCGCTGATGACAATTGATAGCGGGTCACGCCGATTGATTGGTAGCACTGGCTAGTGGGGAGCTGGTTTCGGAGGCCCTCACTTGTGATGTCACATTCACCGTCCGGCGGCTGTGGCTGACTACCCCAGAGAGCACCTGTGAGGAGTGTGTGGACGGTAAAAAGTCTTCCATATATTGACTGGCCATCTGGCGATACGGACTCCGGGTTTGGCGATACGGACTCCGGGTTGAAGGACGCACTGGCCGTGCCGCCCGACGGTAGGTCGTAAATGCCGGCACCGTCGGAAATGAAGACGTCGAAGGGTACAAGAGGCCCAACTTCGCCCTGGAGGGATTGTCCCGTCGCCGTGAAGTTGGGCGTCACCAATGCCCCCTGCGGACCGTTATCAACGGAGAGCAGGCTCCATGTGTAACTCATGGGGTTCTTAAAACCAGCTGAAGTAACTGGGCCGAATTCAATGGGAGGTACCAGTTGCAGACTCTGAGTGACCCCGAATATTTGAGATCCACGCCCGATTACAGGATCGAAGAAGTAAGTCGTGTTATTGAACTGATTGTAGTAAAGGCTCAGCTGCCCCGAACACTGGCAGTTAATGGTCACTGCTGTTGCTTTCTGAGACGGATCAACGATGGAAATGTTTCCCTGAGCGTCGGGGGCGGCGATGAGGAGGTCCTGACCGGCCGGTCCTTTCATGAAGGTAAACACCACGGAGCCAGCCGGAGTCGCGGGCTGCGAACCCACAGCGAACGTGGCTACCACTGAGTCCGTGGCAGGGTCCAGCACATAGTAATTGAAGTCCGATCCCAGCATGTAGATCAATGTCCCATCGGGGCTGGTGTGAAGATCTATTCCGGTCACGCCCAACGGGAATGAAGAGCCGGCAATGGTGCCAATCCGATGCCCCGACTCGCGGCTGAAGATCAGTAGTCCGTTCGGCGGTTCGTAGAAGGACACGTAGTGCTGGGTTGCGGGCTGCAAATCTACCGTCGCGATCCCGATGGTCTGCGAAGATGATGGGTCTTGCAAATAAAAGCGCATGCCGTCGGTGACCCATTGCCCCGTTGTGGCAGTCCCGACCCCGCTCGTAGAGCTAGCGAAAAGAGGGCCGTCGGGTGCGTTTACGTGTAGTTCCAGGCCTGAGTACCCGGGGGCATTCCAAAAAAGTGTAGTTGCTGCGAACTTACTGTTGTTGGGATCAGAGATCACGCCTGGGGTCGCACCGAGCAGGACGCTGGAGGGCAGCGGCGGACTTTGGTCGGGATACGATGCAATGGCGGACGCGAGCGTGTATTGGGCGGTTAGGGGCTGCCCATTCGAGACATCTTGAAGAAAGAAGCGCATGCCGTCCCATTCCCACGAACCCGTGCTTACGCTCCCTGTGCCCCCGCTAAGGCGGGCGAGCAGGGCACCCCAGGGTTTATCGACGTGGATTTCCACCGTTGTCGCATTGGGCGCCGAATAATACAGTTGTTGCCCCGTTGCCACGAGGTACGGACCGCTCACCAACGATCCGGAATCGGCCGTAAACACCTTCAGAGTAGAGCCCGGATGGCCGTGACTGACGTTCTGCAGGAAGAACGGCATGCCAGCCGTGACCCATTCGCCGGTGTTGGCCGACCCAGATCCTGTTCCTCCGGCTAGAAGCGGCCCCGTCGCCGAGTTGACGTGGATTTCCGTGGCGGTCACGTCCGGCCCAGCCGACCAGCTTAGTGAAATCTGACCAAGGCCTGCGCTGTCGGGCTTGTATGGCTGTGGCGATCCTACAAGCGTCGCTGGCGGGCCCGGGTGCGCGGTAATCGCGGCTACGGTTACTCCGGGAACGCCAAGCGAAGTATCTTGCAAATAGAACTGCATGCCGTCCGTGACCCATTCGCCGGTGATCGAAGAGCCAATGTTGGCACCTTGAACAAGCAATGCCCCGTTCACGCCGTTTACGTGAATCTGGATTACCGTCGCGCTTGGGACGGACCAAGTGAGAGTTGCAGCGCCAAGGCCATTGATATCGGGCGTAAAGGCATTCACCGAGAATTCAACTTGGGCCGACATGCCCAAAGGCATCAAGAGAAGCGCAAAAGCGATTGAGGCCTTCATGGACCCGATTCTATAGCAACGGGTAGCTATCCCTCGCTATAACAGGCTGCTGAAAAAGGCTGCAGGATCAACAAAAGTTAGCCATTCGTGCCCGACTCCAACGGCGGAGCGCCCGGCGAGCGAAGAGTCCGAATATCCCGCATCGGTGGCTGGCCGAAGAAACGGCTGTATTCGCGATTGAATTGGCTGGCGCTCTCGTATCCCACCTCAAAGGCCGCACTCGCGGCGTCCAGACCATCGATGAGCATGCGTCCCCGCGCTGCCTGCAATCGAATCTGTTTCTGATATTGAACAGGACTCATGGCGGTCAGCGCCCGAAAGTGGTGGTGCAGCGTGGATATGCCCATACCCGCGATTTGGGCGAGATCTTCGACCCGTACTGGTTTTGTATAGTTTGCCCTGACCCACGCGATCGCTTTTGCGGTCCGGTTGCTCTGGTCTCCGAGCGTCGCAATCGCTTGAAGGCGCGCTCCCTCGGGTCCTCGCAGGATTCGGTAGATGATCTCGCGTTGAATGAGCCCGCCGAGAAACGGGATGTCCTTAGGGGTGTCGAGCAGGTCCATCAGCCGGCAACAGGCGCTGAGGAATTCTACTGTGGTTTCTCCGGTCGCCATGGCTGGACTGTCTGCCGGAGCCTCAGCCACCTGAATCTCCTCACGGCTGAGAAGCTCCCTAACGACGGGCATTTCGAGTTTCAGCGACATCGCGAGACAGGGCAGTTGTTCACTTGCCTCGATGACCTGGCTGACGATCGGCAAATCGACCGAGGTCAGCAGGTACCGCGACTCGCCATACATGAAAGTGGTTCGGCCGAGGTCTACCCGCTTTCGTCCCTGGGCGATCACGGTCACGCCCGGTTCGTAGGTCATTGAGCACGGAGCGGTCGGGGCGGTTCGCCGGTGGAGCGTCAGTCCGGGGATGTCCGTTGCCCGGTTCTCTGCCGGTCCCATGTACAAGGCAATCTTGCGAGCCAGCTCAGCGCGTAGCTCGCGGGCCTGACCGGAGATCGGGCTGGTATTTCTGCTAGGGCTCTGCATGAGAATGGCTTCCTCTTTCTATCCCTCTAGCCCAGGGTATGTCGCGGCTGCCGATCCGACAACAGTTCTTACAGCATGCAAGAGAAATGGGCAATAAATCGGCAGGATCAGGATACCGCTTCCATGGTGCGAAACCCTAACCTTGAGATGAGAGAAACGGTTCCGAAGGAGAAACAATGCAGAAGCGCAAACTTGGGAAAAGCAACTTGGAAGTTTCGGCGATCGGCCTCGGCTGCATGGGCATGAGCTTTGGCTATGGTCCGGCCAAAGACAAGCAGGAGAT
>Ga0074045_10003439_pt1 | contig 14265 bp, 7 predicted proteins | sample BogForMeECP23OM2_FD_94442 | JGI IMG/M metagenome (GOLD analysis project Ga0074045, IMG submission 94442) | Bog forest soil microbial communities from Calvert Island, British Columbia, Canada - Bog Forest MetaG ECP23OM2 | ecosystem: Environmental > Terrestrial > Soil > Wetlands ... | reverse complement strand
CGAGATTCGCGTGCGGGATTTCGCGGACTACGAAAAGAAGCTGCGCGCCAACGGCGTGATCGTGCGCCCGGCGCAGCGCCTGGAGCGCATCCAGAACGAGTTGGCGAGCCACGCAAAGCGCGGTGGCTACAAGGTCCACGAGGATGCGGGCCTGCTGCAACTGGTGAGCTACCTGAACGAGTTTCCCACCGTGATTCAAGGCGATTTCGATCCATCCTTTCTGGAACTCCCCGACGAGATCCTGATTACCGTGATGCGCGACCACCAGAAATACTTCGCCGTGGAAAAGCGCGGCACTTCGAGGCCCGGTGCAAGCGGGGAACTGGCGCCGCACTTCCTGGCGGTCATCAACCTGGCCAAGGATTCGCAGGGCCTGGTGCGCGCGGGGCACGAGCGCGTGCTGCGCGCGCGGTTTGCCGATGCGCGGTTTTTCTGGGAGTCCGACCAGAAGATCAAGCTGGCCGACTATCTCCCCAAGCTGCAGCGGGTCACCTACGAATCGCGCTTGGGCAGTTACCACGACAAGGTCGAGCGAATGCGCGCGATTGCGCGATGGCTGGGGGAGCAGTGGTTCAACCTGGGCATGGTGCAAGCGCACGTGGCCGATGCAGACCGCGCCGCCGAACTGGCGAAGTGCGACCTGGCCACGGAGATGGTGCGGGAGTTCACGGAATTGCAGGGCGTGGTGGGCGGGTTATACGCGCGGGCGCAAGGCGAAGCGGAAGATGTGGCGGACGCGGTTTACGACCACTACCTGCCGGTGGGAATGGATGATCCTATCCCGCGGAATCTGACGGGGTGCGCGGTGGCGTTGGCGGACAAGATCGATTCCATCGTGGGGTGTTTCAGCGTGGGCGTAATTCCCACGGGTTCGAGCGATCCGTATGCGTTGCGGCGCGCCGCGCTGGGCATCGTAAAGATCATCCTGGACCGGAAATTGCCGGTATCGTTGTCGCTGACGATTGGCGCCGCGTCGAAGGCGCTGCTCACGCACCCGCCAAAGAAGGCCGTGACGCCGGCACAGGAAGCGCAGGTTTTGGAGTTTATCCTGGACCGCGCGCGATTCGTGCTGCGGGAGAAGCATGGCTACGCGTATGACGAGGTGAACGCAGTGTTCCGCGCGGGCTGCGAGGATCTGGTGGACGTGGAGAAGCGCTTGAAGGCGCTGACGGCCGTGCGCAAGACCAAGAACTTCGAGCCGTTGGCCGTGTCGTTCAAGCGCATACGCAACATTCTGGAGAAAGCCAACCTCCCGGTGGGAACGCCGCAGCATGTGAACGTGGAGCTTTTTGAGAAGGATGCGGAGAAGGCCCTGTACGCGGCGGTGCGCAAGGCAGCGGGGAAGGTGAGCGAAGACAAGCGCGCGGGGAAGTACCAGGAGGCACTGGACGAGATCGCGGGGTTGCGCAAGGTGGTGGACCAGTTTTTTGTGGAAGTGATGGTGATGGCCGAGGACGAAGCGCTGCGGAACAACCGGCTGGCGCTGCTGGCGGAGTTGCTGCGGGAGTTCACCACGATCGCGGATTTTTCGGAGTTGGGAGGGGAAGAGGGGAAGTAACGCAGAAGGGATATCAGATATCAGCGATCAGATATCAGGAGGCAAGAGGAGGTTGAAGAGTTAAAGTTGAAAGTTGAAGAGTCCAGAAAAAACTTAAGACAACGCGGAGACGCAGAGTTCGCAGAGAAGAGAAAGGCGAAAGAGAGATTCCTCGCTCCGCTCGGACTGACGGGCTTGGGTATGGGAGGGTGCAAGGAGCGGGATTCGGTGAATTAAAGTTTTACTTTAAGTATGGGAATTCGGGTTTTACGGCAGTTTTCAATTGAAAATTGTCGGCGCGCCGACATTATGCACTCCAAACTCAAATGAGTGCGATGCCTAGCGCGCCAGTAACCGCAGTGAAAAACAAGAGAGGCGTACCGTGAAAAAGTGGGTCTATTTCTTTGGTGCAGGAAAAGCGGAAGGCGACGGCGAATGGCGCGATCTGCTCGGCGGCAAGGGCGCAGGTTTGGCGGAGATGACCAAAATCGGGTTGCCCGTCCCGGCGGGTTTCACCATCTCGACGGAAGCCTGCGATCACTACTACAAGAACAACAAGAAGTACCCGGCGGAACTTAAAAAGCAGGTGGTTGACAGCGTCGCCAGGCTGGAAAAGGTGACCAAGAAGAAGCTCGGCGACCCGGACAACCCGCTGCTGGTGAGTGTGCGTTCCGGCTCGGCGCGGTCCATGCCGGGGATGATGGAAACGATTCTGAACCTGGGATTGAATGACAAGTCCGTAGAGGGCATCGCCAAGGTCACCGGCAACGAGCGGTTTGCCTACGATGCGTATCGCCGCTTCGTGCAGATGTTCTCCACCGTGGCGATGGGTATGCCCAAGGAAGACCTGGAGCACAAGCTGCGCGCGATGAAGCAGCGCCTGGGCGTGAAGGAAGATACGGCAGTGCCCGCGAGCGGCTGGAAAGAGTTGGTCGGGGAGTACAAGGTCTATTACAAGGAAAAGGCCGGACAGCCCTTTCCGGAGGATCCCCTGGAGCAGTTGTGGGGCGCGATTGGCGCGGTGTTTGGATCCTGGATGGCGGAAAAAGCGGTCACCTACCGTCGCGTGGAAAAGATCACCGGGTTGCTGGGCACTGCCGTCAACGTGCAGCAGATGGTGTTCGGCAATACCGGGGACAATTCCGGCACGGGCGTGTGCTTCACGCGCGACCCGAGCGACGGCGAGAAGACTTTCTACGGCGATTACCTGAGCAACGCGCAGGGCGAAGACGTGGTGGCGGGAATACGCACTCCGGTGCACCTGAGCGAACTGGCGAAGATTATGCCGAAGGCCTACAAGCAACTGGAGGGAGTTCGAGTAACACTTGAGAAGCACTACCGCGACATGCAGGACATGGAGTTCACGCTGGAGGAAGGCAAGCTGTACATGTTGCAGACGCGCACCGGCAAGCGCACGCCCGCGGCCACCTTCCGCATCGCCATGGACATGGCCAACGAGAAGCTCATCACCAAGGAAGAGGCGATGCTACGCATCAAGCCGGAAGACATCGAGCGGCTCTTCTACCCGGTGATCGACAGCAAGGTGGACCGCAAGACGCTGGAGTCGAAGATCCTGGCGCACGGGATTAACGCGGTGCCCGGCGCGGCGGTTGGGAAGATGTGCTTCTCCGCGAACGAGACCGAAGAGTGGGCCGCGCGGGGAGAGAAAGTGATCCTGGTGCGGCGCGAAACCAGCCCCGAAGATGTGGGCGGCATGGCCGTGGCGCAGGGCATCCTGACGGCTACGGGAGGCAAGACGAGTCACGCGGCCGTGGTGGCGCGCGGCTGGGGCAAGTGCTGCGTGGCCGGGGCGGAATCCCTGGACATCGACTACAAGACCAAGATCATGACCGACGGGAAGAGCGGCAAAACGCTGAAGGAAGGCGAGTGGATCACGCTGGACGGCAGCGAAGGCATCGTGTACGAAGGGCAAATGCCGCTGGTCACGCCGGAATTGCCGAAGGCGTACTACACCATCATGAAGTGGGCGGACGAGATAAGGACGTTGAAGGTGCGCACGAATGCGGATACGCCGCAGGATGCGCGCAAGGCCATCGAATTCGGCGCGCAGGGCATCGGGTTGTGCCGCACGGAGCACATGTTCTTCACCGACTTCGAGCACCCGGAGAAGAGCCACGACCGGCAACTGGCGATTCAGGAGATGATCCTGGCGAATGAGAAGGAGACCCGCGTCAAGGCTCTGGACAAGCTGTTGCCGTTCCAGCGCCGCGACTTCATCGGCATTTTCCAGGCCATGGACGGACTTCCGGTTACGATTCGCCTGATCGATCCGCCGCTGCACGAGTTCGTGCCGCACGATCACGCCAAGCAAGCGGAACTCGCCAAGGAACTGGGCATTTCCGTGGAGACCGTGGAGCGCCGCGTGGCGCAATTGCACGAAGCCAACCCCATGCTGGGTCACCGCGGATGTAGATTGTCCATCACCTACCCGGAAATTCTGGAAATGCAGGTGAGGGCAATTATTGAGGCGGCGATCGAATGCCACAAAGGCAGAGTTAAAGTATTACCTGAGATCATGATTCCGCTCACTCTGGACAAGAAAGAGATGAGCATCCTGGCGGATGCGACGCGCCGCGTTGCGGATGACTTGATCAAGAAGGCTGGCGTGAAGCTGCCGTATTTGGTCGGCACAATGATTGAGTTGCCGCGCGCCGCGTTGCTGGCGGACGAGATCGCCGAAGTGGCGGAGTTCTTCTCGTTCGGCACGAACGACCTGACACAGACAACCATGGGGCTTTCCCGCGATGACGCGGGGCGCTTCCTGCCCGATTACGTGGACGAGAAGAAGGCCGCGGTATTCCACGGCGACCCGTTCCAGACGCTGGACGTCAAGGGCGTGGGAATGCTGATGAAGTGGGCCGTGGAGAAGGGGCGCGAGACGCGTCCGAATCTGAAGGTGGGTATTTGCGGTGAACACGGCGGGGACGCGGAGAGCGTCAAGTTCTGCCACCAGATTGGCATGAACTACGTGAGCGCTTCACCGTTCCGCGTGCCGATTTCGCGGCTGGCGGCGGCGCAGGTGGTGGTGGAGAATAAGCAGAAGAAGGCCAAGGGGAAGAAGAAGTAACGAAGCAAAGAAGCAAAGAAGCAAAGAAGCAAAGAAGCAAAGAAGCGAAGAAGTGCTGATGGCAGGAGCAATAGCGAGTGCCGGGGTCTGGCAGGATGGGCCCCGGCGCTTGGCGGTGAGATCCACGAGAAGAGAGATTCCTCGCTCCGCAGACTGCGCTCGGAATGACGGGGTTGTGGGATGTGGCTTGGAGGGTTGGCACGATTCCTCGACTACGCGGCCCGACGCGCCACAAAACGGCGCGGAGGAAGAAACCGGGCCGCTCCGCTCGGAATGACCGGGTTGGGTGCGTTGGCATGGAGCGGGCCGCTCCGATCGGAGTGACAATCGTGGGCGATGCGCGGGGCCAAGTCGCGCGGGTCCGGTTGAAATGAAAAAGTTGGGTACCGCGGCACAGAGACTCGGGAGTAGCGATCGTTTGGGCGGAGGGGTATACATTGTAAAAGCGGCGGCAAGCCGCCGCACTCCAAGGGTTGGTGGAATTGGGTTGATGGAAAGTAAGACTTGAAGTCTCACTCCCAGCCAGGGAGGGGCTTCGGTGAAGCGATATCGCATCTGGATTGCGGGAATGGCGGCGCTGCTGCTTGCGGTGGGCGCTTGCCTTGCAGCGAATAACCCGATCACGTTGCGGGGCCGGGTTGTAGACGAGAATGGACTGCCCGTCGGCGGAGCTCAAGTGAAGCTTGAGATGGCCGGCGGGCAAACTTTTTTGGGAACCACGGACGACGCCGGAGCGTTCACGATTGAAAATCTCGCCGCCGGAGAATACACGGCGCACATCACGAAGCCGGGGTTCTTTATCCTGGAAGGCCAGAAGTTCGAGTTGGCGGCGGACTCCGGGGAGATTGCGTTTACGCTGAATCATGCGGAGGAGTTGCGGGAGAAAGTGGATGTTACCGCGCCCGCGAACCAGGTGGAGACCTCCGAAACCCCGCAACAAATCACGCTGACGAGCCAGGAGATTCGCGACATTCCCGTGGCGAGCTCGCACGATTTGCAGCAAAGCCTGATTGCGCTGCCCCAGGTGCTGCTGGACAACCAAGCGCTGCTGCACATTGCGGGATCGCGCGCCACGCAGGCGCAATACCTATTGAATGGATTCGAGATCGGGGAGCCGGTGAACAATTCGCTGAACGCGCGGTTTAGCGTGGATGCGGCGCGCGCAGCGGAGGTGCAGACGGGGCGGTTTGGGGCGGAGTATGCGCATCCGGGCGCGGCGGTGCTGAGCTTCGATACGCCGGATGGCGACGACCATTGGCGGTTCAACGCCACGGATTTCATTCCCGGCATCAATGTGCGACAAGGCGTGGAGTTGGGAGATTACTATCCGCGGGCGCAGGTGTCCGGACCGATTGTGAGCGGGAAACTGTGGTTTTCGCAGGCGTTCAGCGTGCAGCACACGTTGAGCGTGGTCAAGGGGCTGGCGCCGGGCGAGCCGGACACCTGGACGCTGTGGGCCGGGGACAGTTTGTCGCGGGTGTTGTGGCACATTACGCCACGGCACAGCCTGGCGGTGAGCTTCCTGTACAACGACGCGGATGATTTCAACCTGGGGCTGGACGCGCTGCACCCGCAGTCCACGACGACCACGCTGGGCTCGCACGAGTTGTTCGGCTCGGTGAAGGATCAATATGCGCTCCACGACACGCTGGTCGAGTTTGGATTTGCGGGGCACCAGAGCTACGACCATTCGCAGCCGCAGGGCAGCGCGCCGTATGTGCTGCTGGTGGATGGCGCGACGGGGAATTATTTTCAGACGATGGAGCAGGAGGGGCGGAGGTACCAGGGATTTGTGGATGCCACGCGGGCTTCGTTGAAATGGCATGGGACGCACACGCTTTCGGGAGGCGCGAATGTTTCCAGCGTGCGGATGATGCAATCGAGTACGCGCGGGGAGATACAGGCGCTGTACAGCGACAACACGACGCTGAGCCGGCTGACCACGTTCACGGGGCCGGCGGACTTTCGCGTGTCCAATACGCTGGCGGGGGCGTTTGTGCAGGATACGTGGACGATTAGCGCGCACTTTGTTGCGATGGCCGGGCTGCGGACGGATTGGGACCGGCTGGTGCAATCGGCGATGGCGGGGCCGCGGGCGTCGCTGAATTGGATGCCCTTCAAGGAAAAGACGGAGAAGTTTTCGATTGGATGGGGGATTTACGATATTCCGCTGAACCTTTCGGTGATTGGGCAGACGGAGGACCAGCAGCAGGTGGACACGCTGTACGATGCGACGGGGGCGGTGATGGTGGGTCCCGCGACGAGCCGGTTTGTGCTGCAACCGGGGGCGCTGCGGCAACCTTATTTCGATATTACGAGCGCGGGGTGGCAGCAGAGGTTTGGGGAGAAGACCATCGTTTCGGTAGAGTTGCTGGCGCGGGAGCAGTACCGCGGGCTGGTGTTCGAGACGCAGACGCCGGGGCAGATTGGCAGCGAGTTTTTGCTGCAATCAACGCGGCGGGACAAGTACCGCGGGGCGACGATTTCGGCGCGGCATTCGTTTGGCGGGGCCGCGGAGGTGTTTGGGAGCTACACGCGATCGCGGGCGAATAGCGATCAGGTGCTCGACCCGGTGCTGGGGGCGCTGTATTTTGCGGCGCAGCAGGGCGGGCCGCTGTTGTGGGACGCGCCGAACCGGTTTTTGGGGTGGGCGAACGTGCCGACACCGGTGTGGGGCTTGCTGTTCAGTTGCTTATTGGAGTACCGGACGGGGTATCCGTTCAGCGTGGTGAACCAGCAACAGTCTTTGATTGGGGGGGCGAACTCGCGGAGGTTTCCGGATTATGCGAACTTGAATATCGGGCTGGAGAAGAAGTTTCGGTTTCGAGGGTATCTGTTTGCGGTGCGCGGGTCGGTGATCAATCTGATGGGGCGGGCGAATCCGAATGTGGTGGTGAATAACGTGGACGCGCCGCCGACACAGTTTCTGACGTTTACTGGCGGGCAGGGGAGAGCGTTCACGGGGAGATTGCGGTTTATTGGGAAGAAGTAGGGGGGAGTTTACAGTTTCGGAAGAAGAGAAAAGAGAACCTAACGCAGAGACGCTGAGGACGCAGAGGAAACGCAGAATGGAACCCCAAGACCCAGGTAATAAACCGAACCTGGGGCACCCACAACCCAAGAGAAGAAAACCCAAGACCCAGGCACACACTCCGTGCTTGGGGCACCCGGCAGGGGAGAGCGTTCACGGGGAGATTGCGGTTTATCGGGAGGAAGTGAGGGAGGCGTGGGGCGTGACTTGTGATCCGTGACTCGTGAAATGCGAGAGCGAAGAGAGAAAGAAGAAGACGGGGATTTTTAACACAGAGGTCACAGAGGACGGAACACAGAGTTCACAGAGAAGAGGAACCCAAAACGCACCCTCAAGACACGATGTAAAGACGTGGAAAGAGTCGATGGAGGAGGTCGAAGTAGCTCAGCTTCGCAAGAACAACCAGGGGAGATGAATCGGCTACGACGGTCACGCTTCGAGACGGTGAGTGGACCGGCGCTCTTCTTCTAAATCTTCGTGGTTGTAGCGAAGCGGCGGGACAGCGTGCTTCGCGGCGAAATCCATGAAAGCCGCCAGCGGTGTTTGGCAGAGTTGAGCGGCGCGCTGTAGCGAAACCTTATCTTCGCGATAAAGTTCAAGGGCCAGCAAATCGGGCGGCTTCCTGGGAAAGATTCCTCTCCCCCAGATTTGCAGCCCTCAGAAGCGCCGAGGGCAAGTCAACACGCACGGTCTCCATTGCTCGAAGTTACCGCATCCGTGGGGGATTGTCATGCCATTTCCCCGAATCATTGCCGCAGGTCGGGGCAGGCGGCGGTCTATTGGGAAGGAGTGAGGGGGCGGAGGGAGTTTACAGCTCACAGTTTACAGTCGATAGTTTACAGTTTCGGAGAAAGAGAAGAGAAAAGAAGAGAAAAGAGAAACTAACGCAGAGACGCTGAGGACGCAGAGATTCGCAGAGAAGAGAAACCCCAGACCCAGGTAATAAACCGAACCTGGGGCACCCGGCGGTGAACGCCTGTAGGAGTGGAAGAGAGGGAGAGAGGAAGAGAGGAGGGGTTGCGGCCATGGATTGTAAGAGCCCACCCTTCGAAGCTCAGGGTGAAAAGGAGCGACTGTGCCAGGTAGGAACCCCAAGACCCAGGTGCAATAGCGGTACCTGGAGCACCCACGTTTGTGGCGGGAGTTTTAGCGGAAGACTAGTTTGTAGAGGTTGCCTTTGTTGTCTTTGGCGACGCCGGCCATTTCGCGAAAGACGTTGGAGTCATTCGCGGGGCCCGGCCCGGGGTGAGATTCGTCGATGAACACTTCCATGTTGAGAATGGTGCCGTGGTTTCCCGTGGCCACGCCGCGCATGAACCAGGTCGCGCCCACGGCTTTGAAGGAATAATAGCCGGTGCCGTAGACGGTGTCCCATTCCGCAGCAAGATCTGGCATGGAGGGATCGGCGCCGGGCGCTGCAGGCTTGGGAGTTTTGGAGCCGAGCACCAACTTCCATTTTCCCTTGCAGAGTTCGCCATCGGCGAGAACCGCCGAGAAAGACCCAGCGGGAAGCACGAGGTCTGAGATTTTCGCTTTGTAGACGGGCACGGGTGTTTGCAGGGAGAGCGGGCCCTTCACGGGATAAAGACGGGCACCGGCGCATCCTCCAAGAGAGGAGAGACAAAACAGGGCAAGAACCAAGCTTCGCTTCATCGAATGTTCTCCGTCGGAGAATCGGATTGAATGGCCCGTCTTCATTCATTGTGACGTAGGGGAAGGGAGGAAGGTTACGGATATTTAACGTCACTTTGCTTAACCAATGAAGATGCCCTGCAGGTGAGCCAAACTCGTCGTTGGTGCGCCCGCAAAGAAGTCTAGGAGTGAGAGAATATAGGTGTACAAAAGTGAAAGCGGAAAAGCACCGCCAAGCCGCAGAGATCGAAATGGGTTAGAAGAAGCGGGTGCGGACGCGGTCTGGCATATGGGCCAAGTCGATCAGGGTGAGGAAGTCGATGGTCTTGAATTCGCGGTCGATGGCGGGGGGGCCGCAAACGCGGGCGGAAATGTCGAGGTAGGCGCGGAAGAGCCGCGGGGGACGCGTGATTTCGACGGGTGCGCCGGTGGGATTGCAGGAGCAACCGGGCTGCGGCACGGTGCGGAGGCGGGGCTCGACAAGGTATTTATCCTTCAGGGACTCGTACATGGCGGCGCCGAAGTTTTCGTCCTGAGAAGAGATGGAATTGCAGCCGAGGAGATAGCGCGATTCGGCGCGCATGGCGTAGATGGCCAGACCCTTCCAGAGGCTATGCAGGACGAGAGTGTTGCGGAAATCAACGTGGACGCAGGCGCGGCCGAGTTCGAGGACTTCCTTGCGCACGGGGTCGTAGGGGGTGAAATCGAAGAGCTGGTTGCCGTAATAGCCGAGATTCTGCGCGGCGGTTTCCCCGGTTTGCAGGCGATAGGTGCCGACGAGCTTGGAGGTTTCCAGGTCGCGAACCATGAGGTGGTCGCAGAAGGAGTCGAAGGGATCGATGTCCAGGCCGGAGCGTTCAGAGGTGGAGAGGCCTTCGCCGAGTTCGAGATTGAAAACGAGATAGCGAAGGCGCTGGCACTCCTCCAAATCCGGAGTGGTCTGGGCGAGGGAAATGCGGAAAAGGGAAGTTTCGGTTAAGACTGGGTCGGTCGTTACTGTCTTCACAGGTGACCTCGGCTGGGTCGAGTGTGGCTTGACCCAGGTTTCTGGAATGTTGCAGCCAGATTATTTTCGCATTGCTGCAGGCAACTGATACGAACGGGAACTGGAGCGATGGGGGTAGTTTACGCGGAATTCTGGGGCAAGAGAAGATGGAAATGGGGGAGTTGCGGAAAGAAGAAATGGTGGACGTGAGGGCATGCGAACCCTCTGCCTCCTCGGCGAGAACGGGAACGTTCGCTGACTGAGGGGTATCAAATGCAGCCAAAATCTGAAATTGAAGAGAGATTCCTCCACTACGCGGCGCGACGCGCCAGAAGGCGGCGCGGAAGAGAAGATCGGGCCGCTCCGGTCGGAATGACAAGTTTGGGGATGTGGATGTACAACGGGGTGGTTTGGTGGACGTGACAGGGTTCGAACCTGCGACCTCGTCGTTGCGAACGACGCGCTCTCCCAGCTGAGCTACACGCCCACGAGCAGGGACTCTTCGGATTTTAGCAGAGGGAAAGCGGGAGGACAAACGCGGGTTGGCGGGATGTTGCGTGGGGAAAGAGGGACAGTAGCGGAGAGGAAGAGTTAAAAAGTGGAAGAGTGGAAGAGTGGAAGAGTAGAAGAGTAGAAGAGTGGAAGAGGTGCCTGTGGCGGTCGATGGGTGCCTCGATCCCTCCACTCCGCAACGGCAGAAGGCGCCGTTGCTCCGGTCGGGATGACAAGTGGAGAAAAGCCCGACGCGCCACAATACGGCGCGGAAGAGAAAATCGGGCCGCTTCGGTCGGGATGACAACTCTTGGAGGGCGGCGTGAGGGGCACCCGGCAAAGAGAAGCCCAAGAGCACAGTCCCCTCGAAGCTCAGGGCAAGCAGGAATGACTGTGCCACAAGAGAAACCCAAGACCCAGGTAAAAAATCGAACCTGGGGCACCCAGCGTCGGGATCGACCAGGACAAGAGAAACGCAAGAGCACGGTCAACGCGAAGAGGTAAACCCAAGACGGGCACGGCGTGCCGTGCCCCTACAAGGAAGAGAGGAACCCAAGACCCAGGTAAAAAATCGAACCTGGGGCACCCTCGGCATCGGTTGGGGATTGGTTAGGGTTGGTCGGGGGAGGAGCCGGCGCGCTGGGCCACGACTTTGCGGGCGTTTTCGTACAGGGCGCGGGCTTGCGGAATGGCTTCGACGGCCTTTTGCACCTGGGGATCGGCTTCGAGAAGGATCTTGAAGCCCTCCTGAGTGCCATAGGTGGACATGAAAACTTCCTGCTTGATCTTGCGCTTGATCCAATCAAGGTTTTCGTCGAACTCGGGTTCGGTGTAACGGATGTTGGCGCGCGTGAGGTAATCGCGGAATTCTTTCACGATGCGATCATCGGCTTCAAAGCTGTGAGTGATGGCGGGCTTGGTGCCGAGGTAATAGCGGGTGAAACTGCCTACGCCTTGCTCGACGGGATAGAAGACATCGGCGCGATACAGGGCTTCCTGGAACTTGGTGGGCTTGGGAGCGGGAACGACGATATCGGGAGTGATGCCGCCGCCGCCGGTGACCGGACGGCCGCTGTCGGTCTGGCGAACTTCCGTGGGGTGATCGGGGACCTTGCGCTCGTAGTGATAGGCGTAGAGAGAAACGGATTTGTAATCGCGCTGGATGAGGCGGCCGCTGGGGGTGTAATAACGCGCGGTGGTGAGAGCGAGGCCGGTGTTTTCAGCGAGGCGCTGCACGGTTTGCACAAGGCCCTTGCCGAAAGTGGTTTCGCCAACCACGAGGCCGCGATCGTGATCCTGAACGGCGCCGGTGACGATTTCCGCGGCAGAGGCGGAATTGTTGTTGACGAGGATGACGAGGGGCACATCCAAGCCCTGATTGCCGCGAACGGCACGGAAGGTGCGCTCCGGTGCGTGCAAGCCATGATAGGAAACGATGATCTGATTTTTCTCCAGGAACATGTCTCCGACGGCGACAGCTTCATTGAGGAGCCCGCCGGGATTGCCGCGCATATCGAGGATAAGGCCCTCGAGGGTACTGGCGCCAAGCTGCCTAAGGGCGTCGGCAAGTTCGCGGTCGGTGGTGTCGTTGAATTGCGAGAGGCGAATGTAACCGATGCCGGGCTTCAAGAGGAAAGCGATGTCCACGGAATGGCGGGGGATTTCGTCGCGAGTGACGGTGAAGACGAGGGGATCGGCGTAGCCTTCGCGGGTGACGACAATCTTGACGATGGTGCCCTTGGGGCCCTTGAGCATGTCGGCGACTTCGCTGGTGGTGAGGCCGTCAGTGGACTTGGCGTCCACCTGGATGATGACATCGCCGGGGCGGAGGCCGGCGTTATAGGCGGGCGCGCCGACGTAGGGAGAGATGACGACGGTGTGGTTATCGCGGGGAGCGACGACCATGCCGACGCCATAATACTTGCCGTGCTGGTCTTCTTGGAGGAGAGCGAACTGATGGGCATCGAAGAAATTGGAGTGCGGGTCGAGCATACGAAGCATGCCAGGAATAGCACCCTGGTAGATGGCTTTGTCCGTGTCCACGGGCTCGGCGTAGTTGTCCTGGACGATGGAGAGAACCGAGGTGAAGTCGCGGACGGCGGTCTGGTAGTCGTCCACGTTGGAGGTGGTGGCACGGACGGAGGGGCCGTAAATGCCGCCAAGGACAGCGGAGACGACGAGGACTACAACGACTATGACCAGGCCGCGACGTTCAAGATTCATGAGTAACCTCACTGGTTCGACGAACTAGAGATCTGGGCGACGGTGCTTCGTTTGGTGCTGCGCGAAAACCTTGCTTCAGGGGCTAAAGCCCACTCGATATTGGGGCTTAGCGCCGGGGCCCTTGGAAGCTCAGGGTAAACTGAAGCCCTGGCCTCCTGAAGAAAAAACAAACCCAAGAAAAAGCCTCAGGCCTGAAGGCCTGAGCTACAGGGCAAACGCTGCCCGATATCGGGCAAGGAAAGTCCAGTATAGCATGGGCGGCGGCAAGTGTAGTTTGACACCGCTGGCTACCCTTTCTATGATGCAAAGAGGGCGCGTGGGGACGCATCCAGGAGAAAGCGCGAACCCAAGAGTGGCCCGCCTCCCCGACCGAGTCGGGGTAAACGCCAGGACGGGCCCTACAAAAGCAAGAGAGACCCAAGAGCACAGTCAGGTGCGACTGTGCCACAAAACACAGCATATGTTGAGTGTTCCGCACATGATCGTGGTATTCCTGGTGGTGCTGGTGGTCTTCGGACCCCAGAAACTGCCGGAACTGGCGCGCAGCCTGGGCAAACTGATGGCGGAGTTCCGGAAGGCTTCAACCGACTTCAGGAGCGCGTTTGAAGAGGAGATGCGCGATCTGGAACGGCAAGCGCGGCTGGCGGAATTGCGGAAGCAAGCAGCAGAGGCGGTGACAGCGGCGACGATTGCCGAGACCACGGCACAAAATGCGCAGAATGCCAAGAATCTTCCTGAGGCGATAGCGGCGCCAACGACCGGGGTGGAGGCGCTGCCGGAACCATTTTCCGCGGAGAAAGCTTGGACGGAGGGGCCGGTGATTACACCGGTGGCCGAGGCCGTGGCTCGGACGGAAGAGGGAAGCAACGAAGTAAGAAGCAACGAAGTAAGAAGCAATGAAGCAGGAAGCAATGAAGCAGGAAGCAACGAAGATGCGAATAGCAAGAGCGCAGCGAGTGATGGAGCAAATGGGGAAAGCAGCAATGGGGAAAGTGTAACCAAGGATAGTGCAGCAGCGACGGAATCCACGCCCTCTCATGACCAACAGCAACCCGCCTGAGACCACGCCGATGTCCATTATGAACCGGGGACAAGAACCCGGCGGACAGATGACGTTTTTCGAACACCTGTCGGAACTCCGGAAGAGAATCATCAATTCGTTGTACGCGATCGGGATAGGCGCGTTTGTAGGAGTGTACCTGTCGCCGAAGGTCATCAAGTTCATCAACGAACCGATGCTGAAGGCGCTGCATGAAGCGGGGTACGATTCCAAGCTG
>Ga0074045_10003437_pt1 | contig 14266 bp, 10 predicted proteins | sample BogForMeECP23OM2_FD_94442 | JGI IMG/M metagenome (GOLD analysis project Ga0074045, IMG submission 94442) | Bog forest soil microbial communities from Calvert Island, British Columbia, Canada - Bog Forest MetaG ECP23OM2 | ecosystem: Environmental > Terrestrial > Soil > Wetlands ... | reverse complement strand
GGTATCGTTTATGACGACCAACCCGCTGTCCTTCAAGAGAATCGCGCAGAAGAACCAATCTACGATAGGGAAGGGGAACCTGTGTGCCCCGTCGATAAAAATGAAATCAAAGCCGCCTGCGGCAAACGACGGTAGGAAACTGAACGACTCACCTACCAAGAAATCGGTTTTTTCCAAGGAGATTCCGGACGCGCCGCAATAGTTCTTTATCCGATCGACCTCCTCCTGAACTGGTGTGATGCAGGTATGCACGCATTCCGTATGGGCAAATACTATGGTGCTAAAGCCAGATCCGATCTCCATCGTTCGCAAACCGGGCTTGAGGCATCCCTCCATAGCCTGCAGCAGATTCATATTCGAATTCCAGGATATCAGGCCTCCCCTCCAATGGTTGTGAAATAATGGACCGTCCTTATTCAACTTATCTAAAATTGAATCCATTGCTCCCCTAGTCGCCCTTCTCGGAAATCATCAAGCAGGCCCACGACTTCGAACATTTAAAAAAATATTTTCTCCTATGCATAAGACTCCAGTATCGTGAACGCCTCATCCTTCGACACGTGGGGCCTGCCCGCAAGATATTCTTCCATCGCTTTTAGCGCCTCTTCATATTTGTAATTTTTCACCGGTCTTCTCATGCTGTGTTCTACGGGCGTTGCATCTACGATCCCCATGCGTAATCCTTGTCCCTCGATGAGGCAGGGCCAGACAAAGTCGTAGCCCCACCCCATGGGAGAGCGTTCGTCGAAGGGTAAGAGAGGTCCGTACAGATCCTTGCGGATTGAAAAAAGCGGCCCGATCTCTACAAAACGCGTTCTCCGCGCCAATAGGCCGTCCAATTGATTAACGAAGTGATGATCGATATAGCTGTTGTGGGTCCGGGCGGGCTGGGCCATAGCGAAGTCATATCGCGTCACAGCATCAAGATACCGTTCCAAAAAGTTTTCTGGAAGGACGATATCGTCATCGCAGACGATGATGAAATCATACGTCGTTAGATCTTCTCTCGCTATGAGGGTATTTAATAAGATGAACTTCGGGGTTCCCTTTTGCAGCGACGCGACCGTAAAGGACTTGACTTCTTCGCTCTCTTCCGTGTCTCCGATATGAATCCACTTCTGGACGACGTTCCAGCGGCATGGTGTCTTAAAATGTCCCACGAGTTCCCTGATGCCGTTTTTTTGGCCTGAGAGGTAGACGCCGATGACAAGGACCGTGCCGGCCGGCGCCTTCTCCGGATCGGATAACGAGGGGTGCGTCATTATCGCATCCATCCGCTAAGCCACACAGCACTCTTCCTCTTCTCGTATGCCTTTGAAGAGGTGCTCGAGTTTTTGACGCGTGGCTTCCCGGGAATAGTTTTTTTCAATATAGTCAATGGAATTATTGGATATCCGCTCCCAAATCTGCTCATTCGTATACAACCGCCTTGTTGCCTCAGCAAAGGCAGCAGCGTCGTCTGCGATAAGCGCGGTTTCGCCATCTACGAGACCAAATCCCTCGGCACCGACCGTGGTTGTAACCACAGGCAGGCCGAAAGACATGCTCTGCCCTATCTTACCCTTCAGTCCCGCACCGTAACGTAACGGTGACACAAAGACACGGCACGCGCTGAAATAGGGGGACACGTCCTTTACATAGCCGGTAACCACGATGTCATCGGACTTGAGTTCCTGTACGGCCAGAGATGGGTTGCTACCCACTACAAAGAACCTTGTGCCCGGGACCATTTCCCGCACCAAGGGAAAGATCTGTCTGACGAAATAGATGACCGCGTCTTCGTTGGGCTCGTGGTGAAAACCTCCAATAAACATGACATCCTTTCTGCAATTGAAGGGCGCCCTAACAGGGACGACATCATGTATGTTTGGCACGACCTCAATCTTCAGGCTGGGGTTTTCCTGAAGGAGTGCTCTCCTATCCTCAGCCGTCACGGTGACTGTCATGTCGCAGCAGGAGGCGTTGAAGAGTTCCAAGGGCCTATACTTATCCGAGAGTTGAGCAAATTCCGCATTGCCGGTTACGGCGGCGGCACGCCCGAACCTAATCCAGTGAAGGTCAACGGTATCATAGATGACCTTGCTGTAAATCGCATAGGCCCGCACAAGCGGCAGGTATTTAAAGGCCTCGTCCGGCCGCGACATGATGACAAGGGAAAAAAGGTGCCCCTGCTCTTTCAAAAACGCTTCTGCATCGACGTTTCCGCAGAGTACCTCGATGCCTCGGCCGATCAGTTCAGTCACGTAAGGCTCCTGACTGGTGAGATCATCGGGGAGAAATGTCACCTTGTAGCCCATTTCATTCATGAGGCTCAGCAATATGAACATCCTGAGTGACCCGGAATCCTTGTCAGGGGTGGGCACCATCCAGTCGATCACCAAGACCCGCGTCTTGTCCCCTGGGGGCTGCAGATAGCTTTGGGATCCCGACAGGCTAACTTCGAACGTCTCATCCTTGTATAGTCCAGTAGCCGTCGTCGGGCACTGAGACACAGGAGCAAGAGTCTCGTTTTGCAAAGAATTCCTCGAACGGCGCTGGAAGAACCTCTTCGGGTTTTTCAGAGCATGAAGGAAGAGCTCCCTCTTAGAGTTCTCGGGCAAGATAGTATCCCGGATCCTGTAATAGGTGAGCAGAACTTTCCAACCTCTGGAAGAATAGATCTTAAGCAACTCGGAATTGCGAGCGTTTAGATCCGCATAGCGAGCATTCAGATCTGCGGAGAGATTCTCGATCCTCTGGTCCCTTTCGGCGACAACTGTCTCGAGATTTCTAAGACAGGCGTCTCTACTTCTGAGGGAGGCATCCTTCTCCCTTATCCTATTCCGGCTACGCACGTAACCTGAGATGTAATTATGGATAGTCTTAGCGGTTAGCTTATAGGCGTGCGCAGACAATATTTCTTCATATGCCTTTTCCACCAGCATCACATTTCTGTTTCTCTGAGATATCTGCTGGTCACTGGCCCACTGTATATAATCTGCAGTCGTCTTTTTAATGTGATAGAAGGGGAATTTCTCGCCCGTCCGCATGAGAAGGTCCCAGTCCTCGTATAGCTCGAACCGAGTATCGAAGCCACCGAATGCGGCTAGGACCTCCCTCTCAAAGAGCAGGCACATGAGAGGGATATAGTTTTCGAAGAGCAAGAAATCATAGTCGAAATCCCTGGAAAAGAGCACTTCTCGCGACAGTTCGGTCATGGTCAGCAATGAGTCGTCATATTCCCTGAAGACCATAGCGGAATCGGTATAGGCAACCTTGTAATCGCTCTGTGCGAGGAAAGTCACCAGCGTCTCGATATGGTCCGGATAGAACTCGTCATCGTCATCAAGAAATCCGACATATTTGCCTTTCGCATTCTCGAGTCCGACATTCCCGGCTTGAGCCCTGCCCATGTTTTTTTCGAGTTTTATGTAATTCAGAAACACATCGCCGAGGATACTTGTTATCTCTGCCGTGTCAAGGTCGCATCCTCCGTCATTCACGAGAACGACCTCAATAGGCCTGTAAGTCTGCGCAAAAATACTCCTCAGTGCCCTCTTTAAAAGCTTGGGTCTGTCCTTGGTTCTCACAATTATGGTGATTAAGGATTCACTCATTTACATAAGTCTTGGTATTTATCTGTATTTAATTTAACATTTTACGGTCATCTGACACCATATTAAAGTTCCGCTGGTTTGCCCGTGGAATGATGCCAAAAGATCTTTTGGTATACTGATAAATTATAGAAAACAGATTATCGAGAGATTCGGTATCCCAGATTGAATGCTATGTGGTATGCATACCAAAATATCGAAGGGAAATCCTGAATACTAGCGTAAAAGTACATCTGGAGAGGGTATGACGATAGAAACTAGAAGTAATCCCGGATTGGAAATATTCGCAAGGATTGGATCACCTCGAACTCTTCTGACGAAGCAGAATAGAAAGAGCCACGCGTTTCTTGGGATCCTGATACATTATTTTGTAGGTTATTGAAGCGACTTGACAGTAGAATCATTTTAGAGTTAGCGTGCGATCATAGCTGTCATTCAGTACAGCTGACCTTCCCCCGAAATCTATTCCAGCCAAAAGTGGAAATTAGCGGTTCTCCGAAATATAGTCAGTTTTTCAGAAAAATGACTAATGTGATTGTTGAGATGAGAAATGTATGATGAGTTTGAGCTAAAATAGAAATGATTATGCCCTGGGAATATTAGTATTATTGGAGACATTTTTTTGCGTAATAAAGAAAGCAAAGACATTAATGCTACATCGGGCATTATCTGTCTTCAGCCTTTTTATTTCATGGAGTTTACGACTTCGGGGAAAATCTATACTTGCTGTCCGTCTTGGATAAAGTACTCAATAGGCAATATAAAAGATAAAACGATAGCAGAGATATGGAATTCTGAAGAAGCACAGTATATCAGAAAGAAGATGTATCTTGGGGAATGGCAGGATATCTGCAATCCTATCTGTCCTCATCTTTCGGTATTCAGACACGACAATAATCTATTCCTTTATGATTATATTGATGCCCTTGAAGTCCTCACTCCACAACTATCGGATGAAATAAAAGGCGGGAAAATTCATCTTCAGTCTTCTCCGACTATTTTCAATTTATCGAACTCAAAGATTTGTAATCTTTCCTGTATCATGTGTGATCGTTTAACACAGGTAGATGACCGCGAACTGATTGAAAAGACAGCTAAGGACATCTTTACGCATCTTTCCTCTGCAAAGAAGCTTGTGTTAAGCGGCTTGGGAGATCCATTTGCAAGGCCGGACACAAGATATTTACTTATAAATTTCAAAGACGAAAATTCCGAGTTGAAATTTGATCTTATAACAAATGGCTTACTTTTTCCTAAATACTGGGAACAGATTAAACATCAGAAATTTGATGCCCTTTTAATATCTATTGATGCTGCAACAAAAGAGACTTATGAAAAGATACGTATCGGGGGTTCATGGGAAACTCTTCTTCAAAGTCTTTCTTTAATCAAAGAAAATAGGGATAACTTCAATACGGTTACGCTGAATATGACTGTAATGAGACATAATTACAGAGAGATTCTGGAATTCATTGTTTTTGCTGAGTCATATGGATTTAATGCGTCGTTCCAGAGGATACGTGGGGATTGGGGTGATCAGAACTTTTTTGATATGCAAGATAGTCGTGCCATTGAAGAACTGAGAAAAATAATTATGCATGAAAAATCCAAGGAAAGAAATATCAATATCTTCTGGGGGGATCTATTAGAATTTATGGGAAAAGAATCCAAAAAATCCTAAGAGGTGTAGTAAATGCAGTCAAGACAGCGTTAGGAAAGGTGGGGGAATATTTTTTATTGGTGAGAATGACTGATCTCTCTGATAACTGCTCGATGGAAGATAAAATACACTAAGCAATGACGGAAGGATGCGATGTGGTCTGCGGTTAGCGGGATATGAAAGGAGCACCACAAATGGGTGGGCCTCTGATAAAGAAGACAATTGGTCACATCGCTGGTGTAAGTTTACAACAAAGCACTGGTCTCCGCTTCATGATGCCATTAGTATTTTCAAACTATGCAGGCTAAGCATGTTCGACACCCTTAAACTTGAGAGTGAAGGGGGGTTGAAATCGGCATGGAAATTGTCGTGAAGGCATATTTTCCCAATTCAAAAAGTAACTGAAGTGCCATGCACATGGGTGGATAGGGAGGAAGGCGAATCGAAGTGCAGGATTATCAAATAGTCGCCGAGATACCTTCAATAATTTTTTATGCATTTCGATTTGGGTTTTTGGGCAATTTGTAGGAAGATAAGTGGGGAAGTATTAGATTACTCTTTGATCAAAATATCAATGAATAAGTTTCCCAAAATTAACTCGTATATCTGGCTTGGAATAATCCTTTTACTGGCATTCATTATGAGAACTCATCATATTACATTTCCGCTCAATGATATGCATAGCTTCAGACAGACCCAAACCGCGGGACTGATCAGGGATTTTTACAGACAGGGGATTGATCTATTGTACCCAACCATGATCACACTCGGAGACCCTGGATATGTTATCTTGGAATTCCCTCTCTATCAGGCAATCTCCGCTCTGCTTTACAAGATATTTATACCCGATGTAATACTTGCGAGGTTTTTCTCCATCCTTTGCGGGATACTGTCAATAGTGTTTGTCTACAGGTTATCGATCAAGTTCCTAGATCAGAAATCCGCACTTTTTGCATCTTTCTTCTACGCGTTTATGCCGCTCAACATTTTTTTTCAAAGAGTTCCTATGCCCGAACCGTTCACGATTCTTCTATCGCTAATCATGCTCGATTTCATGATTGAAGGCATAAATAACAAAAAAAATATATTACTGATCATCGGCGTTATTGCAGGAAGTTTTGGGCTGATGATCAAAAGCCCTTATGTAGCACCTCTCTATCTCCCTTTTGTTTATGCTGTGTACAAACGGGAGAGGAGCATAAGAAGTCTATTTAGTATCCGTATGTTTTTTTCTTGTTTTGTGCCCTTGATCTTGTTAGTTTTATGGCAGAGTCATGCCAACTCTGTAAACGAAACATATTTTGGAACAAAGAATTATCCCTTTAAAGAATTATTCTCTGCCGTCATGGTGAAACTGCACCCAGTTAATGAATGGTACTTCGGTACAATCGCACAACGATTGGACTTCAAGAATTATTTAACGATCTGGGAAAGAATATACCGTGAGATGCTCTCTTTTACCGGCACATTTGCCTTCGTCTTAGGTATTTTTTCTATTGCCAAAAGGAAGGAAATTTTTTGCTTTACTTGGCTTTTCTCTATTCTTTTGTCAATAATGTGTATCTTTCATTTAAACGTAGTTCACAATTATTACCAATTGCCTTTAACACCTATACTCGCGATATTCTGTGGGGCAGGGGCAACTTGTTTTACCAATTTATTTAGAAGTAAACTTCTTGTCTCTTCGGCAATCATTATCCTGCTTATCCCTTTTATATATGTAAATTACTTAAATTCAAAAGTATTATTCAAAGAGGACAATGATTATGTAGAGGTGGGCCGTTTTATTGATGATCACATTCCAAAAAATGCCTTGATAGTCACATCTTTGCCAAAAAATCCAGATCAGGATTTGTGGTATCCAGTTCTCATGTATTTTGCTGATAGACACGGGTTTAATGTCCCACATGAGAGATTGAACGAGAAAATGATAACCTATTTGAGATATAATAATATGCAGTATTTGGCTCTTAGTAATTATATAGGGCTAGATAATTCGATAAATGATGTAATGTGCTCTTATCAGGTCATAAATCAGAATAGCAGAGTTATTATCTATGATATAACTAAGAACTCTAAAAGTTGTAAAAAAAAATGAGAAAGGATTGGACTACCCGCGTCTGAGATAAAGATTCAGTCGTGGCTTCCAAGCTTCAACGATAGGACTTACCGCTTTGAAGCTTGTGAATTTTATAAGGAGATAGTAATCAATTAGGGGGTAAACTATGAAGTCGAAATTTTTGAGTACCTCAATTTTAGTGTTTTTAATGTTTTTATATTTCAGTGGATGTCACAAAACATCTCCACCATTAATATTGAAAGATTTTGGTCCTACCAAAACAAGAGCGGGCGAGGGTTTCAACGTCCAGCCTAACGGATCATCTGCAATGTGGGTTAAGGCTGATAATGTAACAGAAACTACCGTTATAGTATGGGAAGAAAATCATCTTAGGTCTTTTAAAGAACCTTATGGTATCAGCACTTTAATCCCTAAAGAACTGTATGCTAAACTAGGTAAATATCAAATTTATTTGTTAGATACTGAAACAGGCGCAAAATCAAATAGTGTTGTTTTCAATGTTGAATAGTGGAGAAGTTTTACCAACGTCCCCAGGATGAAAATGAGGCCATTTCTGTATTATGGATTTCGGCAGAATACTTTAACTGAGTGTATCGCGGCGCAACATGTCAGCATCGTTTAGAGCGTTTTATTCACCGTTTTCGTTTGCGACCCCCTTCATTCGGCCAATTATCAAAAAATTGCTTGCCAAATAGAGACGATACGTGAGGCACTTTGAGGTATGGCCTGACCAGAAACAATAGAGTGTGCTGTCGGTGAAGACGGCGTTGGTTCACGGTGAGCGGTGCCGCAGCAGACTGGAGCTAAGGCCAAGTATCTTTGAATATGTGGAAGTGTTCTTTCATCTGATCAGGAGGCATTCGGCCTTGGGCTATAAGAGCCCGGAGCAGTATCAATCACTGCTCAATGAAACTTAACGCGATATCCACTTTTTGGGAAAAGGTCAAAGAGAACTATACACACACAAATATTAGATTAATGTATTTCGTCACTATTCCCTATGCCTAACAAGTTATTAAGGGAACACTCCAATCCCGCCAGAATTCAATCCAAGAGGATTCAGAAACTTTGAAAACTGCGGAATTGAAAACCTGCTCTTCTGTGAGAAGTTAGATACGTACTCACAGAAATCCTGCTAGAAGCAAATAACTTACCCGCATAAAAAAGACTATTGTCGCCTTATCTTTCTCGGACTAAATCGTTTTCTCAGTGCATAGAAATACCATTTCAAATACTTCGGAGCCCACTTGAGGATTCTGAATCTTGACTCACCCTTCTGCCTGTCCGTCCAGACACAGGGAATTTCTGTAACTTTAAAGCCCGAAAAGTGTGCCTTCACCACTATCTCCATGCCTACCTCGAATCCCCCGTCACTCTGTATCTCCATCGAATCGAGCATTTGTTTTCGATAGAGCTTAAAACTATTTGTGGCATCATGAGTCGGCAGACCAGCAATGTACTTCAAACTCACATCCACAATTCTGGATATTGTTTTTTTCAGCAGTGGGCCCCCAATCTGTCTTCCGCCTTTCATGTAACGCGACCCGCATACCACATCATATCCCTTTGTCATGAGCGTGCACATAGTATCCACCGCTGAATAGTCATCGGACAGGTCCGCCATAGTTACCAACAGATACTCTTCTTCGGCTCTCTTCAACCCTGTCTTTATCGCATTCACTACGCCCCGCTTCGGGTTCTTTAGGAACTTCAGATCTACTCCTTTTTCGAGCAATCCCCTGGCAACCGGCAAGGTGTCGTCTTCATCAAAATCATAAACGATATATATTCTGTGCGGCGTCTTTATCTTTTCTTCGATGGCGGCAAGGGTATTGCCTATATTGGGCCCTTCATTATAGACGGGAATGATGATTCCCAGTGCAAGGTCACTCATTTTTCGAAAATCTCCTCGCCCCTCACTCCCATTCAGATCAATCCGGACGCATCCGGGAACTTAAATTCCCCCTATCTCAATCTGCTTCCTGATCCATGGAATGATCTCGTCCAGCGCATCGCTGAGGGTCGTTTTGGCCTCAAAGCCAAGCACCCGCTTTGCCTTTTCAACACTCGGGACCCTCTTCTGTACGTCATACACAAAAGGAGCGTCCGAAACATAATGAAATGGTCTGTCACCGTTTATCTTCTTCCAGATAAGCTCAGCAAGTGCAAGCACAGTGGTGGAAACCGGAGTGGACAGATTGAAGTCTTCGTTTGTCGCCTTTTCACTCTCGACACACAATCTGATGCCCTCCGCCAGATCGCTCCCATAAGTATAATGCCTGACCTGAGTCCCTTTGCCCAGAATGTGCAGAGGATCTTGCCCCTTCAGAACCTTCTGCACAAGATCAGGCACCACATGGCTCATTGCTAGTTTTACATTCCCTGACAAGATCTCTTTATCGCACAAAGCCCTCTTCTCCCCTATCCCGATACAATTAAAGGGCCGTATTATCGTATAGGGAAGTTTATACTGCTCCCACGCCCCTTTGGCAAAATATTCGCAGGAAAGCTTCTGAAACCCATACGTGGACAAGGGCGGAGGGCACCTGAGCTGCTCCCCTTCCGGTGTAGGATACGTCGAAGTGCTCTCAAAAACCATAGAGGAGGACATTACGTTAATCTTTCTTAGCTTCCTGTTCTGGTACGCCCAGATTGCCGCATCAAAACTCGAGGACATTATCCTCTCATTCTCTGCCAGAAGATCGTAGGCGTATTCATGAAACAGTGAGATGCCTCCTATTATGGCTGCGCCCGCTACTATCTGATCACAGTCCTCTACCGCTTCTTTAAGAACAGAGGTGTCCTTCACATCGCCTTCAATGAATCGGTAACCAGGATGGCTGTCATAGCTCTTCTCAGTTCTGCCGTATTTGTGGAAATTATCAATACCAATAACCTCATGACCATGATTGAGAAGCTCTTCAACCAGATACCCAGCGATGAAACCAGCAGCCCCTGTAACCAAAATCCTCATCTAGAATAACCCCCCCTTACCATAAAAATTCCATACGTCAACCACCACTTTCCCCTTCATGTCCAGATCCGCGTATTCTTTGTGCGGTGTCGCCAGTACAATGATGTCGGAACCCTCCACAAGATCACGAGGCGAAATAAACTCCTCCCCTCCTATATACACATCTGAACACAGAACCCTCTTTGCCTCTATATGGAGCAGTTTCCTCAACTTGAAGGAAAGAGACTCCCTTGGGTCGTCATTGTTGGCCTTGAACGCCATCCCGAGAATGCCGACCGTCTTGTCCTGCAGCGGATGGCTTTCCTTCAGTCTCTGCACAATGCTGTTCGGCAGCCCCTCGTTGATCAGCATCGCCGCATGCCCAAGAAAAAAACTGTTGTTACTGTATGCGGCCAGCTGCATCGTGTCCTTGAACAGACAAGGCCCCGCCGCAAAACCCGCCGAGGGAAAACTCTGAGCCCGCGGGTACTTATACGTTATGGCATCGTAAATCCTGTAGAAATCAAGTCCCTGCTGGATCGTGATCTGATAAAACTGGTTCGAGATCGCGAATTGTATATAGCGCCACACGTTGGTGAAGATCTTCGCCAGCTCCGCCTCAAGCGGATCGAGAACTAGTATATCTTCAGTCAACAGCGAGAATAACTCTTTTGCCTCTTTCAGCGAGACCTCATCAAAGGAGGCGATGATCTGCGGAAGTCTCCTCAGTTCTTCCATCGCCCTCCCCTGCGCTATCCTTTCGGGGCAGAACGACACCCTTACAAACCTTTGCTTTGATTCCAGATGCCTCTTTATCTTCTCGGTAGTCCCCGGAAACACAGTGCTCCGCAATATGATGTGCTGATCATCTCCGAGCTGATCCACAATGTCGTCCAGAAACTTCTCGAATATAGAAAACCGGGGATTCAGATGCTCATCCACAGGTGTCCCTATCACGATCACCACGAAATGACCCTCGGAAACCACCTGCTTGTCAGACGAGATAAAAAGCGTCTTGCCCAGTACCTTCTTCAGCACCTCCTCGGCCCCCACCTCCACAAACGGCATTTTCCCCTGCGATACGATATCAATCGCCTTGTCGTTGATATCGTATAAGACCACCCTCTGCCCTAAATCCGCAAAGGAAATTCCCAGGGGCAAACCGACATGGCCTAACCCCCCTACAATACATATATCATAAGCTTTCTTCTTCACGACCCCCCCTCCCTGAAATCGTTGTCTGTGGACGAGGCTCCTTGTATTTTGTAGGTTATTTTACCCAAAGTCCTTAAATAATGCATAGGGCGCTTCACCATCTCGTGAATAGCTTCTTGATACTCCTCCATTTGCCGGATGCGTTACCGATGTTGCTACGTCGCATTTCTTCAGAGAACCCGTCATAGTTCGATTTACAAGAACTGTCAGGTAGTGGATCCGGCACAGTACTTTGACTCAAGGGGTCTCTTTCTCTTTGAGTTCTCTCAGATAAATCTGTCGAGAAGTATGTCAGGCCAGGGAAAACAAACCGACTGCAAGATGATCTCAAGAGGCCACAATATCGGTGTCGCCTAGCATAACAGATGCGAACGATACTTGTGCGATTGTTGAAAAGATTCGTTTTAGGTATACTCAGAGAAAAATGTTACCGTGACTCGACAGATTATCATAGTCTTTCATCCGAGCAGACCATGAAGCTTAGTATTGTCATACCGGTTTTTAATGAGGAAGTTGTTATAGAAACTGCAAATAGCAGGATAATCAGCCTTATCGAAAATCTGTTGGCAAAAGGAGATATCGACGACTATGAAGTAATTTACGTCGATGACGGTTCGAAAGACAACTCCCTGAGCATACTAAAAAAACTTTCCTCCTTGTCGAATAAAATTAAAATACTCTCCTTCAGCAGGAATTTTGGACATCAACCCGCTTTGGCTGCCGGCATCGTTCACTCCTCAGGCGATGCGGTAGTCAGCATCGACGCCGACATGCAGGACCCGCCTGAACTTATCGGGGAAATGATAGAGAGCTATAGGAGGGGAAATCACATTGTCTATGCTGTCAGAAAGGAGAGGGGGACTGATACCTTGTTCAAGAAATTTACAGCCAGGTTCTTCTATAGGATGATGCGTCTTATGGGAGTAAACCTTGTCTATGACCATGCTGACTACAGGCTTATCTCGAAAGAGGTTGTGGATGAGTTCAGAAAAATCGGAGAGGTTAATATTTTCCTCAGAGGAATCTTCCCTTTTATGGGATTCAGACATCAGATTGTCTACTATGACAGGCAAGAAAGGTTCGCAGGCGAGTCAAAATATCCTTTAAAGAGAATGTTGCTCTTCGCCTGGGAGGGAATAACATCATTCAGTAGTGTCCCGCTACGGATAGCCTCACTGGCCGGAGTCGTTATCTTCTTATCATCTTTAGGGCTTGTCGCCTGGGCAATTTATATTAAGATGGATGACAAAGCAATCCCGGGGTGGGCCTCCATTGTCATCCCTATCTTCTTTATAGGTGGTCTGAACATACTTTTCCTGGGGTTGATCGGCGAATACGTTGGGAAAATTTATCTGGAGGTGAAAAAAAGGCCACTTTTTATTATAAAAGAAAAACACAATATATAAAAAAATAGGGACCTATATGTCCCTGTTCTCTAATCATTTTGTTCCATCTCAGATATGATATTACACTCAAAAGGCTTCCATTCACCTGAGCTATCTGATATGTTGACGAGCAAGGCAAGCGGTGACTAAAAATGAATGCAATACGAGTTCACCATGTCAGGTGGAGTTGAGCCGGCACTCACCACAGCCCTTCACTGTCCGTCCTCTAAAAGAGGCTGTCCATCAAATCACTAGACCGCGCTGCTCCGACAGCCGTAATCACTACACCCTTTCCGTCTCCGTCGATCAGCATCACCTATCAGACGGATCCACATTGAAATCGGGGTTCTGGAATTTCTCATGCCCAAGCTGCTGCTGATAACTGCCTCCTCACCGGAAATTCAGAGAGTGAGACGGTCACGAGTTCTAAACTTTCAACAGATTACTATGCCATATCTGGCTGCGAGGGTTCCTTCTGGTTGGCAGACTATTCACATTGATGAGGAGATCGAAGAAATCGACTGGAATATCGACGTCGATGTCGTGGGGATTACCTTTCATACGCCGAGTGCTTATCATGCCTATGTCATCGCGAAGCACTTTAGATCGCGTAATGTATGTGTGGTAATGGGCGGGCCGCATGTCACTTTACTGCCAGCAGAGGCAAGTCAACACGCTGATGTGATATTTGTCGGGGAAGCGGAAGGCTTATGGGAAGAGTTTTTGAGCAGTTTTGAAGCCGGAGCTTATCGCCGGGTATATCAGCAAGCCAAGACAGTGTCTCTGGAAAATGTTCCCATGGCTGACAAGGCATTGTTTCACAGGCGCGACTGTGCTGGAGGAGTGCTGTTTGCGACTCGAGGATGTCCTCATCGGTGCGATTTCTGGACCATTGCCGTGATGTATCCTCATCGACTTCGTAAGCAACCGGTAGCTGAAGTGGCTGCAGAATACGCTTCCTTCAGTGGTCGCGTGATTATCTTTTGGGACGATAACCTCGCCGGGGACATGACGTACGCAAAAGCGTTGTTTCGCGCTATCACACCCTACCGGAAGTGGTGGAGTAGCCAAGTCAGTGTTCAAGCTGGGCGAGATGACTCATTTTTGGCTCTGGCAGCGCAGAGTGGATGTAAGCAGTTATTTCTAGGATTGGAGTCTATCTCGCAGTTAAGCATGGTAGAAGTGAATAAGGGCTGTAATCGTGTTGAAGAGTATAGCCGCATTATTGCCCGTATCCACACACATGGGATTGCCGTGCAATCGGGGATTGTATTTGGATTTGATCATGATGGGCCAGAGATATTTAGAGACACGGTGGATTTTTTGGAAGCCACAGGTATCCAGAATGCGACGTTCAATATTTTGACACCTTTTCCCGGT
>Ga0074045_10003436_pt1 | contig 14267 bp, 8 predicted proteins | sample BogForMeECP23OM2_FD_94442 | JGI IMG/M metagenome (GOLD analysis project Ga0074045, IMG submission 94442) | Bog forest soil microbial communities from Calvert Island, British Columbia, Canada - Bog Forest MetaG ECP23OM2 | ecosystem: Environmental > Terrestrial > Soil > Wetlands ... | reverse complement strand
CTAGCAGCCTGTCGGAGTTAAGCACAAACCACGAACAAATCGGAGATTTCTTTCGATACTTCGCGGTTCTGCACAACAAGAGAATCCGCCGGTGGCCGTTGGCGACATATTCATCCGCAAAACGGCTAACTCCGACAGGCTGCTAGTGGTGGAAGATGTCCGGCTCCTCGTAGCCCAGGAGGTCGAGCCGCGCACGGGTCGGCAGGAAGGCGAAGCACGACTCGGCGATCGCCAGGCGATCCTCGCGGACCAGCAGCGCCTCCAGCTTTTCCCAGAGACTGTGCAGGTGCAGCACGTCCGAGGCTGCGTAGGCGAGCTGCTCGGAGGACAGCTCGACTGCGCCCCAGTCGGAGGTCTGCTGCTGCTTGGACAGGTCGATGCCGAGCAGGTCCTTGCAGAGGTCCTTCAGCCCGTGCCGGTCGGTGAAGGTGCGGACCAGCCGAGCGGCGATTTTCGTGCAGCGCACCGGCGCGACGGCGATGCCGAGCGCCTTCTGCAGCATGGCGACGTCGAAGCGGGCGAAGTGCATCAGCTTGACCACCGCCGGGTCCGCCATCAGGCGGGCGAGGTTGGGCGCGTCGTAGCCGTGGCCGCCGAGCCGCTCGGGGATGAGCTGCACCAAATGCGCGTGGCCGTCGCCGGCCGAGAGCTGGACGAGGCAGAGCCGGTCCCGCCGTGGGTCCAGGCCCATGGTTTCGGTGTCGACGGCGACGACCGGGCCGAGATCGAGCGCGTCCGGCAGGTCGTTCCGGTGCAGATGGATGGTGGCGCCGGGGATGAATTGCGTCGTCACGGACTTTGATCTGGTGCCCAGGAGAAGACTCGAACTTCCACGACCTTGCGGCCACAGGTACCTGAAACCTGCGCGTCTACCAATTCCGCCACCTGGGCACGGGCGCGGCAAGGCGCGCGATGTAGCCCTCGACCCGCGGCAGGTCAACGACCGGGGCGGTTCGTGGGCGGGCGAGCTTGGCGCGTCGCCCGCACCCTCATATGACGGCGGCGCAGCAGAAGCGAGGCAGGAACGATGGCGATCCCGAGCGGCGTGACGCGGCGCGTCGCAACCGTGTTCGGCGGCTCCGGCTTCATCGGCCGCTACGTCGTCAAGCGTCTCGCCCAGCGCGGCTACGTCGTGCGCGTGGCGGTCACTGACCCGGAGGGCGCGCTTTTTCTCAAGCCCATGGGCGAGGTCGGCCAGGTCGTGCCGCTGTACGCCAACATCACCCATGACGGGCTGGTCGAGCGCGCCGTCGAGGGCGCCGAGGTCGTGGTCAATCTCGTCGGCATCCTGGCGGAGAAGCGGCGCGGCGACTTCGACGCCCTTCAGCACCTGGGTGCCGGACGGGTGGCGCGCCTGTCCGCCGCCGCCGGCGCGAGCAGGCTCGTGCAGATCTCGGCGATCGGCGCCGATCCGGACAGCGCGAGCGGCTACGCGTCCAGCAAGGGAAAGGGCGAGCGGGCGGTGCGCGACGCGTTCGGACAGGCGACGATCCTGCGACCGTCGCTCGTGTTCGGGCAGGAGGACGCGTTCTTCAATCGCTTCGGGCTGATCGCCCAGCTTTCGCCGGTGATGCCGGTGATCGCCGGGCAGACGCGGATGCAGCCGGTCTATGTCGGCGACGTCGCCGATGCGGTGATGGCGGCCCTCCTCCGTCCGGACGCGGAGGGCGCCGTCTTTGAGCTGGGCGGGCCGCGCGTTTGGACGTTCCGCGAGATCCTTCAGTATATCCTGACGGTCACCCGCCGCCGCCGCCTGCTGGTCGACGTGCCCATGGGCGTCGCGCGCCTTCAGGCGTCGGTGATGGAGCATCTTCCGGGCAAGCCGCTGACCCGGGACCAGCTGCTGATGCTCAGCCGCGACAATGTCTGCGGCGCCGGGATGCCCGGCCTGCCGGAGCTCGGCATCGTGCCCACGCCCGTGGAGCTGATCGTGCCGGCTTACCTCGCGCGGTTCCAAGTCGGCGGCGGGCGGGTGAGGACTTTGCCCGAGGAGATAGAAAGGGCCGAAACGGACCTACCTCCGTCGGCCTGACCGCAGCGAGCGTTCTGTCGTGTTAGCGACACAGCGATTTAGGACAGCTCGTCTGTCGTAACTGCCTCAATCAGGACTCGCGTGCGCCGCGGCGGATTGCTAGCTACCGTGCCTGTGCATTGTCGCAGGGCACCATGGCCGAACGTATGCTTCAATTTACGTCGCTCGCGCAGCAGCAGCCCGAAAAGCGGGCAGCCTCGGCGCGTGCGCATGACTTCGACGAGATCTATGCGGATTTCGACCAGCCGCACGCGGCCGAGCAGTCCAGCCGGTGCAGCCAGTGCGGCGTGCCGTTCTGCTCGGTGCACTGCCCGCTGTCGAACAACATCCCCGACTGGCTGAAACTGACCGCCGAGGGGCGGCTGGAGGAGGCCTACGAGGTCTCCTCGGCGACCAACAACTTCCCCGAGATCTGCGGCCGCATCTGCCCGCAGGACCGGCTGTGCGAAGGCAACTGCGTCATCGAGCGCGGCTTCGAGAGCGTCACGATCGGGGCGGTCGAGCGCTACATCACCGACACCGCCTTCGACCGCGGCTGGGTCAAGCCCGTCAAGCCGCGGCGGGAGCTGCCGCATTCGGTGGGAATCGTCGGCGCCGGGCCGGCCGGCCTCGCCGCGGCCGAGCAGCTGCGCAAGCTCGGCTACCGCGTCGGTGTTTACGACCGGCACGATCGCGCGGGCGGCCTGCTGATCTACGGCATCCCGAACTTCAAGCTGGAAAAGCACATCGTGCTGCGCCGCTGGAAGCTGCTCGAGGAAGCCGGTATCCGCTTCCACCTGCACACCGAGGTCGGGCGCGACGTGAGCCTGGCGACCCTGCGCGCGCGGCATGACGCGGTGCTGATCGCGACGGGGGTGTACAAGCCGCGCGACCTCGGCGGCCCCGGCGCGGGTCTCTCGGGTATCGAGCCGGCGTTGCGCTATCTGATCGCGTCGAACCGCATGGGGCTGGGCGACGAGGTGCCGGAGTTCGACAGCGGCGAATTGGACGCCCGCGGCAAGCATGTCGTGGTGGTGGGCGGCGGCGACACGGCGATGGACTGCGTGCGCACCGCCGTTCGGCAGGGGGCGGCGTCAGTGAAGTGCCTCTATCGCCGTGACCGCACGAACATGCCGGGCTCGATGCGCGAGGTGAAGAACGCCGAGGAGGAGGGCGTGGAGTTCGTCTGGCTCTCCGCGCCGGAAGCCTTCTTTGGCAACGACCGCGTGGGCGGCGTGCGCGCCGTGCGCATGCATCTCGGCCTGCCGGATGCGTCGGGCCGCCAGTCGGTCGAGCCGATCCCGGGCGGGCATTTCAACCTGCAGGCGGATCTGGTGATCAAGGCGCTGGGCTTCGATCCCGAGGACCTGCCCGTCGCGTTCGGCGCGCCCGATCTGGGGGTGACGCGCTGGGGCACGATGAAGGTCAGCCACCGCACGTTCGAGACGTCGCTGCCCGGCGTGTTCGCCGCCGGCGACATCGTGCGCGGCGCGAGCCTGGTGGTGTGGGCGATCCGCGACGGGCGCGACGCGGCCGCACAGATGCACGCGCACATCCAGGCCAAGGCCGCGCCCTTGGCGGTCGCAGCGGAATGAGCGTCCGTTCGGTTTCCGTCGTGTTCCGGCGGGAGCGGTTCCCCGTCATGGCCGGGCTTGTCCCGGCCATCCACGACTTCGTTTTGTTTGCGACCAAAGACGTGGATGGCCGGCACAAGGCCGGCCATCCACGTCTGAGGAGGTGGCGATGACGACGCAAAATATCGTTGGTGGTGAAGGCGCAGCCGACTTCCTTTCCGCGTGGGACGCCAACGTGGCGGCGCTGCGCGGCACCTACGACCCGTCGCAGGAGCACGACGCATGCGGCGTCGGCCTTGTCGCGGCGCTCGACGGGCGGCGGCGGCGCGACGTGGTGATGGCCGGCATCGAGGCGCTGAAGGCCGTCTGGCATCGCGGCGCCGTGGACGCCGACGGCAAGACCGGCGACGGCGCGGGCATCCATGTCGAGATCCCGCAGGACTTCTTCGCCGACCACGTCAAGCGCAACGGCGACACGCTGAAGGCCGGCCCGATGGCGATCGGCATGGTGTTCCTGCCGAAGACCGACCTGGCCGCGCAGGAGCGCTGCCGCGAGATCGTCGAGACCGAGATCCTCGGCTTCGGCTATCGCATCTATGGCTGGCGCCAGGTGCCGATCGACGTCAGCTGCATCGGCGAGAAGGCCAACGCCACGCGGCCCGAGATCGAGCAGATCATGATCTGGAACGCGCGCGGCGTCGCCGAGGACGAGTTCGAGCGCGACCTGTACGTCATCCGCCGGCGCATCGAGAAGCAGGCGATCGCCGCCCAGATCAACGAGCTGTACGTGTGCAGCCTGTCCTGCCGCTCGCTGATCTACAAGGGCATGTTCCTCGCCGAGAACCTGCCCGACTTCTATCCCGACCTGAACGACGGGCGCTTCGTCAGCCGCTTCGCGATCTACCACCAGCGCTATTCGACCAACACGTTCCCGACCTGGAAGCTGGCGCAGCCGTTCCGCATGCTCGCCCACAATGGCGAGATCAACACGCTGTCGGGCAACGTGAACTGGATGCGTAGCCACGAGACGCGGCTGGCCGACGAGGCGCTCGGGCCGTGGATGGAGGACATCAAGCCGGTCGTGCAGATCGGCAGCTCCGACACCGCAACGCTGGATGCCGTCTTCGAGCTTCTGGTCCGCGCCGGCCGCGACGCGCCGATGGCCAAGTCGATGCTGATCCCGACCAGCCTGGGCCAGGACGCGACGATGCCGAAGGCGCACCGCGACATGTTCGCCTATTGCAACGCGGTGATGGAGCCGTGGGACGGGCCGGCCGCCATCGCGGCGACGGACGGGCGCTGGGCGATCGCCGGGCTGGACCGCAACGGGCTGCGTCCGCTGCGCTTCACGGTGACCGACGACAGTCTGCTGATCGTCGGCTCCGAGACCGGCATGGTGAAGGTCGATCACGCGCATGTCGTGCGGCGCGGGCGCGTGGGCCCGGGCGAGACGATCGGCGTCGACCTGCACACCGGCCGGCTGTACGGCGACCACGAGCTGAAGGACGTGCTCGCCGCGCGGCACGACTTCGGTACCTGGGTCAAGCGCATCAGGGTCATCGACAGCATCGTCAAGACCGACGCGCCCGAGCCGGTCGCGCTGGAAGGCGAGATGCTGCGGCGCCGCCAGCTTTCCGTCGGCTACACGCTGGAGGAGCTCGAGACGATCCTGCATCCGATGGTGGCGACCGCGCAGGAAGCGACCGGGTCGATGGGCGACGACACGCCGATCGCGGTGCTGTCGGACCGCTATCGCGGCCTGCATCACTATTTCCGCCAGACCTTCAGCCAGGTCACCAACCCGCCGATCGACAGCCTGCGCGAGACCCGCGTGATGTCGCTCAAGACGCGGCTCGGCAACCTCGGCAACGTGCTCGACGAGGCGGCGGACCAGCTCGAGATCCTGCAGCTGGAAAGCCCGGTGCTGTCGAACGCCGAGTTCGAGGCGATGCGCGGCTTCATGGGCGCGTCGGCCTGCGTGGTCGACTGCACCTTCCCGGCCGATTCCGGCGAGCAGGGCCTGCGCGATGCGCTCAACCGCATCCGCCGCGAGGCGGAGGACGGCGTGCGCGCGGGCTGCGCGCATGTGATCCTGACCGACGAGAAGGCCGGCCCCGAGCGTGCGCCGATTCCGATGATTCTGGCGGTGGGGGGCGTGCACACGCACCTGACGCGCCAGTCGCTGCGCACCTTCACCAGCCTGAACGTGCGCAGCGCGGAGTGCATGGACGTGCACTACTACGCCGTGCTGATCGGCGCGGGGGCGACGACCGTGAATGCATACCTCGCGCAGGAGAGCATCGCGGACCGCCATCGCCGCGGCCTGTTCGGCGACATCACGCTGAAATACGCCGTGCAGAACTACAAGAAGGCGATCGACAAGGGCCTGCTGAAGACGATGTCCAAGATGGGCATCTCCGTCGTCTCGTCGTATCGCGGCGGCCTGAATTTCGAGGCGATCGGACTGTCGCGCGCGCTGGTCGCCGAGTTCTTCCCCGGCATGCAGTCGCGCATCTCCGGCATCGGCCTGTCCGGCCTCGCGCGCAAGGTGCTCGACCTGCACGCCGTCGCCTGGAACGAGGACGCGGTGACGCTGCCGGTGGGCGGCATCTACAAGCTGCGCCGCAAGGGCGAGGCGCACGCCTTCGAAGGCAGCCTGATCCACATGCTGCAGGCGGCGGTCTCGTCGGACTCGTATCAGATGTTCAAGCGCTATGCGGAGGCGGTGCGCAAGCTGCCGCCGATCGCGCTGCGCGACCTGCTCGACTTCCGCCACGACCTCGCGCGCCCGATCCCGGTCGACGAGGTCGAGAGCATCACCAGCATCCGCAAGCGGCTGATCGCGCCCGGCATCTCGCTCGGCGCGCTGAGCCCGGAGGCGCACGAGACGCTGTCGATCGCGATGAACCGCATCGGCGCGCGCTCCGACAGCGGCGAGGGCGGCGAGGACCCCGCGCGGGCCAAGCCGCGGCCCAACGGCGACAACGCGTCCTCGGCGATCAAGCAGATCGCGTCGGGCCGGTTCGGCGTGACGGCGGAGTACCTGAACAACTGCCGCGAGATCGAGATCAAGATCGCGCAGGGTGCGAAGCCCGGCGAGGGCGGGCAGCTGCCCGGCTTCAAGGTGACGGAGCTGATCGCCAAGCTGCGGCACTCCACGCCCGGCGTGATGCTGATCTCGCCGCCGCCGCATCACGACATCTATTCGATCGAGGACCTCGCCCAGCTCATCTACGACCTCAAGCAGATCAACCCGGACGCGTCGGTGTGCGTGAAGCTGGTGTCGCGCTCGGGCATCGGCACGATCGCGGCCGGGGTGGCCAAGGCGAAGGCGGACGCGATCCTGATCTCCGGCCACTCGGGTGGGACGGGGGCGAGCCCGCAGACGTCGATCAAATACGCCGGCCTGCCGTGGGAACTCGGCTTGAGCGAGGCGCACCAGGTGCTGATCCTGAACCGGTTGCGCTATCGCGTGCGGCTGCGCACCGACGGCGGCATCAAGACCGGCCGCGACGTGGTGATCGCGGCGATGCTGGGGGCCGAGGAGTTCGGCATCGGCACGGCGAGCCTGGTGGCGATGGGCTGCATCATGGTGCGCCAGTGCCACAGCAACACTTGCCCGGTCGGCGTGTGCACGCAGGACGAGAAGCTGCGCGCCAAGTTCGAAGGCACGCCGGAGAAGGTCATCAACCTGTTCAGCTTCATCGCCGAGGACGTCCGCAACATCCTCGCCGAACTGGGCTTCAGAAAGCTGGAGGACGTGATCGGGCGGACCGACCTGCTGCACCAGGTCAGCCGCGGCTCCGAGATGCTGGACGACCTCGACCTCAATCCGCTGCTGGCGCAGGCGGATCCGGGCCCGTATCCGCGTTTCTGCACCATCGAGGGCCGCAACGAGGTGCCGGACACGCTGGATGCACAGATGATTGTCGACGCCGCGCCGTTCTTCGAACGCGGCGAGAAGATGCAGTTGCAGTACACCGTGCGGAACACCCATCGCGCCGTGGGCACGCGCACGTCGAGCAAGATCGTGCGCGCCTTCGGCATGAAGGGGCTGCCGGAGGATCACCTGTCGGTGCGTCTGCGCGGCTCGGCCGGGCAGTCGCTGGGCGCGTTCGGCGTCCGCGGGCTGAAGCTCGAGGTGCTGGGCGACGCCAACGATTACGTCGGCAAAGGCCTGTCCGGGGCGACGATCGTCGTGCGTCCGCCGCCGAGCTCGTCGCTGCGCAGCGAGGCGAACACGATCATCGGCAACACCGTGCTGTATGGCGCGACCGCCGGCGCGCTGTTCGCCGCGGGCGAGGCGGGCGAGCGCTTCGCCGTGCGCAACTCGGGTGCCGTGGCGGTGGTCGAGGGCACCGGGTCGAACGCCTGCGAATACATGACCGGCGGCACCGTGGTGGTGCTCGGACCGGTGGGCGACAATTTCGGCGCCGGGTTCACCGGCGGCATGGCGTTCGTCTACGACCCCGACGACCGGTTCGAGCTGCGGGTCAATCCCGAGACGCTGACCTGGCAGCGGGTCTCGCATCCGCACTGGGAGGCGGAGGTCAAGGCGCTGGTGGCGCGGCACGTGGCGGAGACCAACAGCCGCTACGCCGAGAAGCTGCTGCACGAGTGGGAGAGCACGCTGCCGCAGATGTGGCAGGTCGTGCCGCGCGACTACGTGCGCTACCTGCCGGTGCCGCTGGCAGAAGAGGTCGAAGGAGCCAAGCGGGCGTAGCGGATGATCGGCCCCGGCGGGATCGCCGGGGGCCGTGATCCTGTGCTGCGGTCAGCTGCCGACTGATGCGAGCCAGTCCCTGACGGCCTGTGCCAGCCGTGCTTCGTCGACCGTCCACGGCACACGGGGTCTGTGCGCTGCGTAGTCTGGATGCGAGGCGTCCGCCGTGCCGATGAAGCACCACACTGTGACGTCGTGGAACGCGCAGAACATCAGCTCCGGGTTTTGGACGAACACGTTCGAAACGAGCAGGAACAGCGACCTGAGCCTGCCCTGAAACGCGAGGTTGTACAAGTTTGAACCGCCGGGCCCGGCGATGAGTTGGGCGTGCGAGAAGAGGTTGACCTGCTCGGCGACCGGAATCGCCTCCGGGTGGACGATCGTGAAGCCATGCGCCTCGAACAGACGCTCCACTGCTGACTCGTTGAGCAGCCGGCGCAATTCCGCGCCGGCGCGCGACACGTAGATCCGCGATGGATAGGCTCCCGGAACCGCCATCGAGGTCCGGATCCTGCGCCAGACGGAATGCGCGGCCGGCGAGGTATAGTTCTGGACGGAAAACCCTGGCGTCGAGACATACAGGTCTTCGAACACGGTCGGCTCGCTGATCTTCACGACATCGCTGCCCCGGACGCCGAAGCCCGCAAGCAGCGCTTCGCCGAACGGCTGGATGTTTTCGCCGACCACGAGTTTCAGGCTCTCGAAACCTGGCAGCCCTTTCAGGAAGTCCCAGGCCCAGATGCGCGACAGCGAGTCGGCGATGAAGTGGCCGAAGTGGTTGAGGATGGAGTGATCGAGATAGAGGAACTTGCCCTCTATCACGGTCGCGGACTCGACATCGGCATCGATGGTGTAGGTCCCGTCCTGGCGATAGGTGAGCCAGGGCTGGAAACGGGCTGGAAATGCGGCGACCATCGGATCAGGTAGTCGCTGATAAAAGTCTTCGATTCCAGCATGACCAGAAGCCCGTGCCGCAGGCAGAACACGTCGTTCAGCCTTGCGACGATCATATCCGGGCAGCGCGCGGAGGTTGGAAACACGTTCTCGGATCGCACGACGCCCGACTGTTCCTGCATTCGTCCGTCGATGAGCGGAATCACGTTGTAATTGGTCAGATCGGGACGATCCGGGCCACCGGTGACGACGGTCACGGGTGGCAGCTCCACGGACTGGGCGGGCGCGACGACATGATGCGAAAGCCTGGACCCGAGTAGGCCGTTCCGGTCCGCTTGCTGCGTGATCGCGTGCGCCGATCGCGCCACGAGAACGTCCGCGTTGGATTTTAGCCCGACGAACCTGCGGCGCTCCTGCTTCGGCGCCCGACGATGCGCGAAATAGCCGGCGAACCACGCCGGGAATTCCGCCGTGTTACAAGGATACGGATTGGGCTCCTGGCTGCCTGCGACGGCGGCGTTCCGTCCTTCGCGAAACGCGCGGGTCACCTGCCGGTCGTCGGGCCCGTCCGTCGAGGCAGGTGCGTGCGTATCGCCCCGCATCCAGTCACCCGAACGACCGTGGACATCGCCGACGGCGTGCACATCCGCACGCACCCGCGTGTGCTCCGTTACGTCGTCGATGGCACGAGCAGTCGAAGGCGGTTCTTCGGTGCCTCCTGCAAGGGATTCCAACCGCCGAATGTCCACGTCCCGAACAGCAAACCCCGCTTGCCAGGATTCAGGATCATCGTAGGTAAGTCGATCGCCGCGGATGTCGAGGTAGTTGAGCGGACGATGCATCGCAATGAACCAGAAGAACGTATCGGGGAACAGCCCTGATGACAGGCACGTGACATTCGTTCCCGGTTGGCAGAAGACGATGTTGGCCATGCCTGCTCCGACCGATCCGACGACGTGCTCCGCCCCCTTGAAGACACTGATCTGCTCCTCCAGGCTCAGGGCGCCTGGGTCGACTACCTGAAAACCCCTCGCCGTCAGGCGTCGGGCGATGTCCTCTTCGTTGTGCATGAGACGGCCCCGTCGCCACCCGGGGACACGTCGTACAAATATCTTCCGATGGGGGCCTGCTGGGATCGGCGCCGCCATCTCCACGACGGCCTGGACGGCCAGCGGCGACATATAGGTGCCGTGGGACGCGAGACCCGTGAAGAAGACGAGCTCCTCGAAGAGCACCGGCTCATGAAAGTCCTTGATCAGTACGCGTTCTAGATCGATGCCAAGCAGCCGAAACGATCGGAGCACGACGTCCTGCATCGGCGGAGACGTCCGGTGGGCCAGGTAACGCGGATTTCTGTCTTCGAACAGCCGCTTTCCGAGAGCTGCCAGCGGCAGCATATACAGCATGTAGTGGCCGTAGTTGTCGGTCGCACGTCGCTTGGCTACGACGCCCACGCCGGCGAAGTGAGGCAAGGTGCCTGCCTTGTTTTGCTGTCGTATGTCGTCAAGTGCCCTCTCGATCTCCTCCGCGCTGTACTCATCGTCCACGTTCGCGACCACCTGCAGATCGCGGTCGATGACCAGGTTCTCGTCGATGACGTAGGCGTTCTTGAGATGGAACACCTCGATATTGCGCTCCTCGAACCATCCTTTGGTCCACGAGGCCTCCATCGCCGCCCTTGCACCGGGGTCTAGGAGGTCAGCGTTGATGATACGAGGATAGGTCGTGTGGAACGCCGGCGCGCGCAGGGTGTAGGTCGGTCTGACTGTTACTTTGGTGCCCGCGTTCGGCCATCCATCATCGGCCATCGGATCCTCTTGTTTCCATCGCGCGTCGTTGACCTGGGTCCCGCCCGCGGTTGCTGGGACACCAGTTCCTCGTCGCTCACGAGGTGAGTCGTGTCGCGGATGACGCGCTGGCCCTTCAGCAGAACCTGCGTTTCGCAGTCGAGCACCACATCGTTAAGCGATACGCGGCGGACCGGCCGTGCGTCGCACCAGGCAATGGCTGTCGCGACCTCCGCGAGCGTCGTCGTCGTCACCAGGATGCCAGGAACTCGATGTCGGTCCTGGCGATCGCGATCGAGCGATTCCAGGACGGCTCGGCGTCGCCGGGAAGCTCGGGGCAGCGGATCTCAAAATACTCTTGCCGCCTGTGCTGCGCGATGAACCAGAGCGACGCGTCCGGCATCGTCGCCGGCGCGATCACGCCGACGCGGCTGCCGGGCGGACAGAAGGCGATATTCGCCATCCCGGCGCCATACACGCCCACGACGCGCTGCGCGCCGGCGAATGCGGCGATCTGCTCGCGCAGCGTCATCTCGCCCGGATCGATCGCGACATAGCCCTCGCGCATCAGACGCTCGAGCAGCACGGGCTCGTTGACCAGCGTGCGCGTTCCCGTCGCGCCACGCTTGACGTACACCTTGCGGTACGGACCCGGCGCGACGTCGGCGGCGAGCTTGCCGACTTCCTCGACCACCAGCGGCGACATGTAGCGGCCCTGACTCTCCAGCCCGTCGACGACGATCAGCACGCCGAACTGATGCGGTTCGGCTCCGGTCACCTCGATCTGGTCGAGCGTGATGCCGAGCCGGTTCAGCGCGCTGTAGGCGAGCTGCATGATGTTGCCGGAGCAGCGATGCAGGATCACGTGCAGGTCGCCCTCCTGCATCAGGCGATGGGTGATCGCCGCACGCGGGAAGCCCTCGGTCAGGAAGTGGCCGTAGTCGTTGGGCGCCCGCGTCTTGGCGAGCACGTGGCTGCCGGCGTGATACCAGACCCACCCGGCCGCGCGGTCTTCCTCGATGGCGGCGCGAGCAGCGGCGATGTCCGCCTCGGTGAAGCCGGCGGTTGTTCCCGGATGCGGTTCGAGGTTGTTGTCGAACACCAGCCCCTCGTGGGCCACCCAGGCGTCCGGCTGCACGGTGAACGTGATCTCGCGCGCGGCGAACTCCGCTTGCGACCAGACCTCGTCCATCGCCCGGTGGACATGCGGCGGAATCAGCTCGGCGTTGCTCAGCGTGGGACGCCGCGTCGCGAAGCCGGGCGAGGGGATGGCCAGCTTCTGCCCCGGGCCCGGGGCGGGTTGCGGCGGCTTGGCTTCGGCCGCGGCTGCGGCCGACGCGACGGAGGCGGGGCGATCCGCCGGCATGTCCCTCGGCGGCGCGGCTGCTGCCGGCGGCTCGACTGGCACGGCCGTTGGGCCGTCGGGTCGAACGGCCGTGCCGCCGGTCGGGGCGGCCGTGCGGTCGGGCTGATGCCGGGCGAAGTAGCCGGCGAACCACGCGGGGAACTCCGGCGCGGAGCAGGCATACGGGTTCGGCGACAGGCTGCCGCGGGCGGCTTCCGTCCAGCCCTCCTGCCAGGCGCGCGGCCGTTCGCCGGCCTTTGGGTCCGCTGCAGGCGGTTCGTGATCCATCGTGCCCCCCTCCGGCAGCGCGTGGTTATCAAAGCCGGCGGCCAAGCGGTAGGGCGGCGTATCGTATTGCGGATATAGAGATATCCTTATATGTCGCCGGTCATCATCCAGGAGCCCATCATGCCCGCTTTCGCCGACTACAAGGTCAAGGACATTTCGCTCGCCGAGTGGGGACGCAAGGAGATCGCCGCGGCCGAGCACGAGATGCCCGGCCTGATGGCGATCCGCGCGGAATACGGCGCGAGCCGGCCGCTCGCCGGGGCGCGCATCGCGGGCTGCCTGCACATGACCGTGCAGACGGCGGTGCTGATCGAGACGCTGCAGGCGCTGGGCGCGACCGTCCGCTGGTCGTCGTGCAACATCTTCTCCACCCAGGACCATGCCGCCGCGGCAATCGCCGCCGCCGGCACGCCGGTCTTTGCCTGGAAGGGCATGGACGAGGAGGCGTTCTGGTGGTGCATCGAGCAGACCATTCAGGGTCCGGACGGCCAAGGGGGCGTGTGGACGCCGAACATGATCCTGGACGACGGCGGCGACCTGACGCTGCTGATGCACCAGAAATACCCGCACATGCTGGCCGACGTGCGCGGCATCAGCGAGGAGACCACGACGGGTGTTCACCGCCTGCGCGACATGGCGAAGGCGGGCAAGCTGCTGGTGCCCGCCATCAACGTCAACGACAGCGTCACCAAGTCGAAGTTCGACAACCTGTACGGCTGCCGCGAGAGCCTGGTCGACGCCATCCGACGCGGCACCGACCTGATGATGGCCGGCAAGGTGGCGGTGGTGTGCGGCTTCGGCGACGTGGGCAAGGGCTCGGCGGAGAGCCTGCGCAACGCCGGCTGCCGCGTGCAGGTGACCGAGATCGATCCGATCTGCGCGCTGCAGGCGGCGATGGAGGGCTACGAGGTCGTCACGATGGACCATGCCGCGCCGCGCGGCGACATCTTCGTCACCGCCACCGGCAACATCGACGTCATCACCATCGACCACATGCGGGCGATGAAGCACCGCGCGGTGGTGTGCAACATCGGCCACTTCGACAGCGAGATCCAGATCGAGGCGCTGCGCAACAACCGCTGGGAGAACGTCAAGCCGCAGGTCGACGAGGTGGTGTTCCCCGACGGCAAGCGGCTGGTGGTCCTGAGCGAAGGCCGGCTGGTCAACCTCGGCAACGGCACCGGCCACCCGTCCTTCGTAATGAGCGCCAGCTTCAGCAATCAGGTGCTCGCGCAGATCGAGTTGTGGACCGCGGCGCCCGGCACCTACGAGCGGACGGTCTACACGCTGCCCAAGCACCTCGACGAGAAGGTCGCGGCCCTGCACCTCGCGAAGGTGGGGGCGGAGCTGACCCGGCTGTCGCCCAAGCAGGCCGACTACATCGGCGTATCCCCGCAGGGTCCGTTCAAGCACGACGACTACCGCTACTGACGCGCCAACTGGCGCGCGCGTCGGGGTTGCCCCTGTGACGGCCGGAGATCGTGCGGCCGTCGCAGGGCTGTTATTCGACCGTCATGTTGTTGACTGGAGAGTGCCGAGTTCTCGGCTACTTTCCGCCGGCCGATCGCTTGCGCTCGTAGTCTTCGAGCCACGGCTCCATGAGCTGGTCGAATTCCTCCATCTGTTCGTCGGTGTAGGATTCTGG
>Ga0074045_10003434_pt1 | contig 14268 bp, 10 predicted proteins | sample BogForMeECP23OM2_FD_94442 | JGI IMG/M metagenome (GOLD analysis project Ga0074045, IMG submission 94442) | Bog forest soil microbial communities from Calvert Island, British Columbia, Canada - Bog Forest MetaG ECP23OM2 | ecosystem: Environmental > Terrestrial > Soil > Wetlands ... | reverse complement strand
CTCAGTTCCGCCCTGGACCAGTTACCGCAACGCGGCCAGGCGTGGCTCGATGAGCATGCCCGGAAAATCCAGGAATTCGCGGCTAAGCGCAAGTTCGACGCCTACGTTTTCCTGGGACAAGGAATTCATTACTGGCTGGCAGAAGAAGCGGCGCTGAAAGTCACGGAGATGTCCTCGTCTTTTGCCCAGGTGCATCACTCGATGGAATTCCGGCATGGGCCGCGTTCCATTGCCGGGCCAAATACGCTGATCACTCTGTTTGTTTCCGAAGCCGCGGCAGAAGCGGAAACCGTGCTTGCCCGCGAGTTGAAGGAATTGGGCGCGGCGATCTGCGTGATTGCCAACCGGGCCACCTCGGACCTTCGCAACTGCAGCGACTTGCTGGTCGAACTCGAACTGGACGTACCGGAGTTTGCGCGCTACGCTGTCTCCGCCATTCCTGCGCATCTCCTTGGAACGGCAGTAGGTCTGCGCAAGGGACTCAACCCTGACGCGCCGAAAAATCTGACGCGCGCCGTGGTTCTCTCTCCCGACCGGCGCCGTCCAGCGAAAAGGAGAGGCGCTTGAGCACGGAGGCCAGCACCACAGCCGCGGGACCTCGCCTGCGGCGCACGCTCACACTTCGAGACCTGATTCTCTACGGCATCATTGTCATTCAACCCGTCGCGCCGATGTCTGTCTTCGGCGTGCTGAGTAACCGCGGCCACGGCCACGTTGTCACCGCAATTCTGATCGCCATGGTCGCCATGCTCTTTACCGGCATCAGCTACGGCCGCATGGCGCGCGCCTACCCCAGCGCGGGCTCGGCCTTCACTTATGTAGCGCAGGAGGTCAATCCCTTTTGGGGGTACGTCACCGGGTGGAGCATGGTCATGGACTACATGCTGAACCCGCTGATTTGCACCATCTGGTGCGCGGAACAGACGCACCAGTTCGCTCCCGGCATTCCCCTGTGGGGCTGGAAAGTTTTTTTCGCTGTGGTGTTCACTCTTCTGAATATTCAGGGAATCAAGACCTCGGCGCGCATCAACACCATCATGGCCATCTTCATGGGCGCGGTTGTCGCCCTCATTTTCGCTGCTGCAGCACGCTACATTCTGGGTCATCCGCATACCGAGGCGGGCTTCTTCACCCGGCCCTTCTACGATCCTAGTACGTTCAGTCGTGGCGCCCTGTTTGGTTGCACCTCGATCGCAGTGCTCACCTATATCGGTTTCGACGGTATATCCACTCTCTCAGAGGAAGCGGAGAATCCGCGACGCAATATTCTGCTGGCGACGGTATTAACCTGCGTCGTGATCGGGCTGCTCTCCGCTGTGGAAGTCTATGTGGCACAACTGATTTGGCCCGCGGTGGAAAAATTCCCCGACCTGGATACGGCGTACGTTTATGTCGCGGCGCGCGCCTGGGCGCCATTGTTTCCCATTGTCGGCTTTACTCTGCTGCTGGCCAATTTCGGTTCCGGCATGGGCGCGCAAATTGGCGCGGCGCGGCTGCTGTACGGCATGGGGCGAAGCAATGCCCTGCCTAAGTCTTTCTTTGGAGTCGTGGACGAACGCCACCGCGTTCCGCGCAACAATGTACTTTTTGTCGGCGGTGTTGCCCTCCTCGGCGCGTTTCTGCTGTCCTACGAGCGCGGAGCGGAAATGCTGAACTTCGGCGCCTTGATCGCCTTCATGGGCGTCAATGTCGCAGCGTTTCTCCGCTACTTTGTGCGGGCAAAGGAAAAGAAACTTACGTATTTTGTGCCGCCGGTGCTGGGATTTGTGATTTGCTTGGCGCTTTGGTGGAATCTCAGCAGACCCGCTTGGATTTATGGCTTCATCTGGATGGCCGCCGGCATACTCTTCGGCCTCTGGAAAACCAACTGGTTCCGGGAACAGCTTTCCTTTGAACTGCCTCCCGAGGAATAATCCCAGGTAACGCGGTAGAGTCAGCCTAAGGGCCTAAGGAGGAAACGCCACCGTGAAACGTACCCACGGGAAACCGCGGCTCGTCACCATGCGGGACGTTGCCAAAACCTCCGGCTTTTCTCCCGCCACCGTTTCCATCGTCCTGAATAACGCGCCTCTGGCACGCTACATCGCTTCCACCACGCGCCAGCGCATTGAAGAAACCGCCAAGCGCCTCGGTTATCGCCCCAACGTGATGGCCCGCTTCCTTCGCAGCAAGCGCAGCCAGAGCATTGGCGTGGTGTTTTGTGATGTCACCGACCCGTTCTGCACACCTATTTTGCGCGGCATCGAGAATGGGCTCTATTCCGTGGGTTACCTGCCGATTTTTGCCGATGCCCACAACCAGCTCGATCGCTTTGAGCGTTACCTGGAAATGCTGCTCGAACGGCACGTGGATGGGCTGATCGTGGTGGCCAACTGGCTCCTCGTCGACATTCATGTGTTGGCGGACCTCAACAAGCGCGAAATTCCGGCCGCCACCATCGGATGGGAACTCCCCGGGACTCAGCTGAGCTCGGTGATGGTGGACAACGAGGCGGGCGGGCGGCTGGCGCTGGAGCATCTCTACCAGTTGGGCCACCGCCGCATTGGCGTTATCCGGGGTCCCAAGCGGCTGATTGACTCCGCGCCGCGATGGCGCGGAATCCAGAAATTCGCGCAGTCCGTGCGGCTCAAGATTGATCCTGATTTGGAAGTACAGCTTCCGGACGTCCTCGATCCCAATACCAGCTTCGAGCACGGCTTCCGCCTGACGGAAGAGCTGCTGCGCGACAAGAAGAAGTTTACGGCGATCCTGGCTTTCGACGACATCACCGCGCTCGGCGCCATCCGCGCACTGGCCAAGGCCGGGATTCGCGTGCCGGAAGATTGCTCGGTGATTGGCTTTGATGACGTGGCCATCGCGGGGCTTTCCGCACCGTCTCTGACAACGGTGCGCCAACCTCTCGAAACGATGGGCAACGTTGCCGTGAATATAGTCATGGAAGCGGTCAAGGCCGGCCACGAAAACCGCGACTGGTCCGTCGTCTCGCAGAAACTCCATCCCGAGTTGGTGATGCGGGAGTCAACGCGAGCAATTTGAGCGGAGCAAAGCCGTGCATCGCCTGTGGTTCAACGCTGTAAGAGGAACACTTATTTAAATCGTTTCAGGACAACATAATTTCTCTGGATGGTCGCTTCCGCTGTAGTCTTAGCTGCCGCGTTCCTCTAGTCAAGGATGGGGGCCCAGGAAAAAGGCGCCGCGGCAAAGCCGAAGCGCCCGAAGTGTTCCCGTTGCCTTTGATTATGCGCCGGGCGGCAGGAACACAGCCGCAGGGGTAAGGAACTCCACATCTGGCAGTTCCGTCTTCACCTTCACGCCTTGATACTTCCCTTTCGGGCCCCCAGCGGCCGCGAAGGTCAGCAGGTACTGGTTGTTGAGATGCTCGGCGATCTCGTCGAAGTATGGCTTAAGGCTAACCGGCGCGCCAGGTCCGAGGTAGAACATCTCTGCGCCGGTGTCATCCGACAGCTTGCCCAGGTTATCCTGGGCCGTCCTTACGTAATAGAAACTGCGGCCATGGTGTCCCGCACTCGGATAGTAGATGGTCCAGATGTTGGTGTTCTGCCGCTCCGCTCTTTGAATCACGCTATCGAGATCCGGGCTGAAGGGACCAAAACCCGGTCCACGGAAGAAATCGATACCCGAAGAGATCAAGAGGATGGAACGCCGGGGCCCGGTTTGTGGCCAGCGCTTCAGCATGTCCATGGTGCCCAGGTAGGGACTGGAGCCGATCGCCCCTGTGCCGATGGGTATGCGAAGCGCTTTAGCGGCCAGCTCATGGTCTGTGGTGAAATCCTGGGCAATTTGTGTCGAGTTGTCGCGAATGAACCCCACCGCAATGTGAGTGGTTGCCGGCTGCGCCATAATGAACTCTTTGAGGTCATTCCACTGGCCTCCTGCAGCGTTTACGATGGAGTCGTCGATCAGGATGGCCAGGAATAGGTTGTCGTCCTTTTTCCAGTCAGCAATCTGCTTGCGTTCCTTGCCCGTGGAAAATCGGACATCATCCTTGGAAATCGGCGGCGCTCCCTCTCTCTTTCCGACCGCTGTGACTGTAAATGTTGCCGTGCCGGACGCGGCCGCCATGGTTTGGGCTTGGGCCGTTCCACCGGCAACAAACAGGAGCGCTCCGAGGAACACCCCCAACTTTCCTATCGTGCCATGGTGTTTCATGCTCGTTCTCCTCTTCCCATCTTCTCTGTACCTCATACCTATGTCATTTGATGCAGAAATATCACTTCTTGCATATACAACGTCTGCCATAAAATTCGCCCATTTCAGGCTGTGGCCGTGGACCACGGGCATCCCCCGTAACCAATTCCGCATCCGCTTTTCATCACTCATCTTGGGTTCCTCACGCTTACGCTACCCTCATACAAGATGTCTTCCACAATCTCTTTTCCAGACTCAGCGGGCCGCGGGGACTCCGGTGATGCGGCCTCGCCCCATGGCATGTGGATCTACAAACCATGGCTCGATTTGCTGGTGGGATGCGGCGCCTGGTCGGCCCCGCTTCTGTTGCTGACGGCGTTTGTCGCGCGTTCGCAGACTGCCGCATGGTCTTTCGTCTTTTATCTGCTCGCCCTGCTCTTCAACTATCCCCATTTCATGGCCACGGTCTACCGGGCCTACCACTCCTACGATGAATTCACGAAATACCGCTTCTTTACGGTGCATGTTGCGGTGTTGCTTGCGCTTGCGGGTCTCATCGCTCACCTCTGGTGTCCCCTTCTGCCCTGGATCTTCACCCTGTACATCTGCTGGAGCCCCTGGCATTACACCGGACAGAATTTCGGCTTGTTGATGATGTTCGCCCGCCGCGCGGGACTCTCTCCCACCGAAAACGAACGCAGCGCCTTGCATCTTTCCTTCATAGCTTCGTATCTGCTTCTCCTCTTCAGCTTTCACACCGGCCCTTCCGGGGATGCGCTGATACTCTCGCTGGGCCTGCCCGCGCGGTTCACCCTGCCCGTCAGGGCGATGCTGGCTCTGTTTTTCGTTGCCGCCAGCGCCTGGGCGCTGAGTTCGCTCTCCCGGCGGAGCTCCTGGAAAGCTCTGCTTCCGACGGCCACGCTCGTCCTCACGCAGTTCCTATGGTTTCTCATGCCTGCGCTCATCGAGATACTCAACGGTAAGGGAATACCGCAAACGCGCTACTCCAGCGGCATCCTTGCGGTTCTTCACTCGGCGCAATATCTTTGGATCACCAGCTATTACCAGAGAAAGGAGGCGCGCGCCGCCGGGCAGTCTTCCTGGAGCTTCCCCCGCTATTTGTTAATACTGGTTGCCGGCGGAATCGCCCTCTTCGTACCCGGACCATGGATCGTCAGCCGCGTGTTCCACGCCGATTTTGCCTCTAGTTTTCTGACCTTCACGGCACTCGTAAACCTGCATCATTTCATCCTCGATGGCGCCATTTGGAAGCTGCGTGATTCGCGCATCGCCTCGCTCCTACTGAATGAACGCGGCCAGCGGAAAGAAGTTGCGGCCGCTTCCGGCGGCTCCGTCGCCGGAGTGTTCCATTGGCTGGCTGGTTCTAGTCCCCTTGCGCGGGGGCTGCGCATCGGTGTCTTTCTCCTTCTGCTCCTCTGGGGTGGCGTCGACCGGCTTCATTTTTACTGGGGCAATGTTTCAAAGAACTTCCGCTCTCTCCAGCGTGCCGAAGCGCTCATCCCCAACGACAGCGTTCTGCAGTCGCGCCTCGCGAGGGCTGCCGAAGCCGCGGGTGACCGCGATGCCTCTTTGGCCGCATTGAAGCATGCCGCAGAAGTGAATCCTCGCAATCTATCCCTACAACAAGACTATGCGCGCGGACTCATCACGGCGGGCCACGATGCCGAGGCGTACTCCTTCTACCGGCAACTGCTGGCGCGATTCCCCAATAACGCGGACGCCCTGGTGAACTATGGTCTTCTGGCACATCGTCTGGGCCATGACGTGGAAGCTGTGGACACCTGGCAGCGTGCCGTGGATGTCGATCCGACACAAACCAACGCTCAATTGTATTTGGCGCAATTTCTCGCCCAGCAAGGCGAACTTCAGGCCGCCGCGCGCCACTATCGCACTTATCTCGAAGTTGTCTCCAAGCATCCCGAGGCGCATCGCAACGAGCGGTCCATGGTAGTATCCGCGCTCATCAATGTCGCGGATGCGGATGCCGCGGTAAAGAAATTTAATGAGGCGCTTCACGGCTATCGAGCCGCCACGCTGTTTGCCGCAAAGCTGGGTGACACTTCCCTGCAGAGCCTTGCGCTCGCGCATGCCGCCGAAGCCCAGGAGGGCGCCGGCGCCATCGCTGCAGCCACGAGTTCGTTCGAGCAGGCTTTGCGCCTCGATGAATCTGGCGGCGAGCCGCTGAATGCCGCGGCCGATTGGCTCAACTACGGCCAATTCCTGCACCGCCAGAAGCAACCGGAGCGCCTGGTTTTCGCGTGTTTCCTCAAGGCTGAGGAGTTACTGCGCACCACTCCCGGCGAAGACCTTTCCGCCGTCGTGAAAGCGCGTCAGGCGAGTGAAGTGCGACTTGGCCACGAAGCGCCGTCGGCCCGTGCCCAATTTCCGCAACTCGTAACGGAAGCTCTGACCCTGTCTGTATCCAACACTTCTGCTCGGTAATTTTCTTCCACGGCCTGCGTGACGCATTTCACGAATCTGGTCTAGAATGGGGCCGCGGAACGTTTCCCCTCGCTCTTGTTTCCCCACGGAGGTATAAAAGCCCATGGCTTTGATGCGCTCGGTTCTGCTCGCCGCTTCGCAAAACGTGTGGCTGCGCGAACACGCGGTAAATTATCCCTTCGTGCGCCGCAGCGTTTCACGTTTCATGCCCGGCGAGACTTTGCAGGCAGCGCTTGCCGCGGCACAGGCCCTGCGTTTGAAGCATCTCGGCAGCGTCTTTACGCATCTGGGCGAAAACGTCACTGACCGCGACGAAGCGCGAAAAGTCACCGAACATTATCTGGAAGTTCTCGACCGTATTCACGAGTCCAAGCTGCCTACCGAAGTTTCCGTGAAACTCACCCAACTGGGTTTGGACCTTTCCCCCGAATTCTGTTTCGACAATCTGATCCAAATCATTCGGCGTGAATCGCCCTCCGCCACCGTCTGGGTGGACATGGAAGCAAGCAATTATGTGGATGCGACGCTGAATATTTACAAGAACGCCTTGAAGAATCATCCGAACGTCGGCCTTTGCCTGCAGTCCTATCTCCGCCGAACACAAAAGGACTTGGCCGATCTGCTGCCGCTACGCCCCGCTATTCGTCTGGTCAAGGGTGCTTACAAGGAGCAACCGGAAATCGCCTTTCCGAAGAAGGCGGACGTTGACGAGAATTACCTCGTTCTCGCCCGGGAATTGCTGCGCGCGCAATCGGCGGGAGAAGCCGCGCGGGCTGCTTTCGGCACTCACGATGTCACCCTCATTCGGCGTCTGGCGGATTTCGCCGGCCAACAAGGCTACGCGAAATCGAGTCTCGAAGTGCAAATGCTCTATGGCATCCAGCGCGCGGAGCAGGAACGCCTGGCGCGAGAGGGCTATCGCTCGATCGTTCTCGTGGCCTACGGCTCGTATTGGTATCCCTGGTTCGTGCGGCGCCTCGCGGAACGCCCGGCCAATTTGTGGTTCATGCTCCGAAATGTTTTTGCTTCGTAGCTCCAGAATAGGAACCCTTGACCGGAGGGTTCAACTTCAAAGGAGACTCGTCGGACGACTTGCGGCCGCGCCTCTGGAATTTCTGCCAGGCGGTGCGCACACGGAAGCCCGCGGCCGAAGATGTGGTTTTCGGACACAATGCGGCGCTGGCGTGCCACATGTCCAATGAATCGCATGTCCGGAAGAGCGCGGTGACTTGGGACGCCGCTTCCACCAGGTCAAGAGTTGATCCTCGCGGAAATTCGCGGCCTGGATTTATTGAGAAGGGGGCTGAGGCTCAGCCCCCTTGTTTACTTGGCGCGATGGAATTCGATGTAGTCGCGCCCTTTATACAAGCGGTACTTGCCGGCATCGGCGGTAGTGAGAACCTGCAGCGGGACCGGGTGCTTGATCTCTTTGTCATTTGTGGAGGTGACCTGGAACACATCGTTGGATCCCAAATCCATGACCACAAACTTGTCGCCTTCGATAAACCCGATGCCATAAGCGCCGGGCTTCAGGGTCTGCCCGCCGATTTCGAGGGTGACTTCGTTGATGAGATAAGCCTGGTACTTTTCACGAATACTTGTGGAATAACCGGAATTGTCCACCAGAGTCGCAAGAACATAGAACCCATCGGCATAACGTACGCCGGCCGTGTTGCGCATCTGGGTGGTGGCGGTCTGCCCGCGGAAAAATACCTTCTCGGGCAAAATCTTTGGAGTGATATCAGCTGCTTTTAGCACAGCCTCTTTGGCCGGGGCGGCTTCCATCGTCTTCTGGTCCTGGGCATAGGCCATGCCCGCCGCGATTAGCAGCAAGCTAGCGAAGAACACAAGGGCGAGACGTACTCTCATGGGACTTTCCTCCAGTATCGAGTGGATTGCTTGAAACACTGGATGGATTGTACCTCTTTTTCAGGGATGCCAGCGCGAAACGCCTCGATTGCCAGGAGATAGGGACGCGCCAATTCCCCGCCCGGAGGCACGTCACCCGTGCGAGCAGCTGCGGCGAGGCGCACGCGCAACGGCAGAGGAGGAAGCGAAGGATGCAGCTACGCCACCAGTCTGGAGATTATCGCTGCGTAAAATCCTCAATATTAGTGACAAAATCCGGATAGGCGCTCGCGCCCAATTCGTGCAAATCCATCCCGTGATGCTCACCTTCCGGAGCAACCTGCTGGGGATAGAAGCGATTCAAGAGCCGGTTCAGGCCATACGTTAGTGGGAATACAAAACCGATCAGCGTCGCCACGCCCACGACTTGCGCGAGCGACTGGCCGGCCCAAGTGGCATCTGTTCCGGGAGCAACACCGGGGGGCAGATTCGCAGCGCTTGCCGAAAAAAGACTGAAGAGACCGAGCGACAGTAAACCCCAGATTCCGCCAACCGCATGTACGGAAATCGCCCCTCCGGGATCATCCGCAGCCAACCGATTCTCAAACCAATCAACAGCGAACGTGATCAGGGTGCCAGCGATCGCGCCTGTTGCCACTGCGGCCAAAGGTGTGACTAGCGCACAGCTCGCACTGCTGGCGACCAATCCGCCCACCCATCCATTTGCGCAAATGGATGCGTCCGACTTGCCGAAGCGCGAGCGGGTTATCCAAGCGGCCATGAGAACCGCCGCCGCTGCTGCTAGCGTTGTGTTGACGGCCACGAGGACAATGCGCCCGGGCTCGATTTTCGCAAAGAGGATGGCGCCCGCCGAGTTCAGCCCCAGCCACCCGAGCCAGACAAGCGAGCAGGCGAACAAAACCAGAACCACGTTATGACCGGGTATGGCCATCGGTACGCCGTCATGCGCGTACTTTCCCCTGCGCGGGCCGAGGATCCAGCCGACAGCTAACGCCGTGAGCCCCCCCACCGTTTGAATTGTTCCGGAGCCGCCTACATCCATGAAGCCGCGTCCCAAACCGTAGTTGACGCCGAGCTGGGCAAGCCAACCGCCACCCCAGACCCAATGTGCAAAGAGAGGATAGGTCCAGCCGGCGAGCAGGGCCGTGGAGAGACAGACGGCACCCAGCCGCCAGCGGCCCGAGCCAGTTCCGAGGGGAATCACCGCCGCGAACGCCACGCTGAACAATTGCAGGCACGCCACAAGAGAGGACGGTGAGCCGTTCCACTCAATCCCACGAAAGAAAAAAGGCTCCGCGGCAATCCAGTTCCAGGATTTACCGGCCACAAGGAAGGAGTGCGCAGGGTGACCGGGGTAGCCTTGCCAAGCGAATCCACAAACAAAATAGACAAGCGCCGCTACGCTGATGGCACAAAGGGAGGCGACCATCGAATGAGCTGCGCTGTGAGAACGTCCCAAACCAGATTGAATCAGGGAAAGGCCCGCGCCCGCGAGAGGGACGAGCAGAATACAAAGAATGCAGATAGACATCGACGTTTCGGACAGAGCAGGCGCGACCAAAAGGGGTCACCACCCTTCCCGCGGATCAGCGGCATGGGAACGGGCGACGAGCGCGAAGCCCAGAAGCTCCACCGCGACACCTGCTGCAACGAACACGACTCGGGGCAGCGTCGACGGAAGGAGGGCCAATGCCGCCAACACAATAGCCCATCCTGCCAGCAGCAAGAATAAACCAGCAAGTCTCATGAGATAGACCTCAGATCAGATAAGTCTCAGCGCTGCAATCCGTTTGGTCCGCGGTCTCATGCCTGGAAAAAACGGCGCGAGCCAGCAATTCCACGAGCACGAATACCTCGGACCCTGACCGCGCACAAATCCGTGATTCAATGCTGGAGCGCGCGACCAACTTATGTCCAAGCCGTTTTTCCGATACTTCATAACATATTAATGGTTTATAGGAAACCATCCAATTTCTCTATCGCTGCGATTCAAAAATGCGCCTTTACTTGGCCGCGCACTCTCGGCATGCTACCGCACATTCGGACCCTCAAGGCATTCAGGCTCATTTCGCGACAAGGAGAGTGGCGTGGCTGAAAACACCGAAGTCAAAATGAAGGCAACTCTCGGATTAACCGGACTGACAATGAACGCGATGGCGCTCATTGCGCCGGGGGCCTTTCTTTGGCTCACTTTTGCCATCCAGGGCGCGGAGGGCAACACGGCTCCGTCGATGTGGCTCGGTATCTTCGTGGCCCTGTTGCTGTGTATCGCCACTGCCATTTGTTATGCGGAAATGGCGAAGCTATATCCCGGTACCGGGAGTTCCTATTACTTCGCGGAGCAGTCCTTCCTGAACCATGATAAAGCCTGGAAGTATGCACGGCTTGCCAAGTTTATCGTGGGTTGGGGCTCCCACCTCTATTATTGGATCTATCCAGGCGTGATGATGGCGGTCATGGGAGTTCTTTGCGGCTATCTGGCGGGAACTCTGTGGCCGAGTTTCATGAACGCGTCCAACCCCGGGATGCCGTTCATGATGCTTATTGCAATCGTGTTTTCGTTTGGGGTGTCCTACATTGCCTACCGCGGGGTAAGCGGTTCAACCGCGGTGAACATCGCCATCAACGTGATTCAGATCAGCGCACTGCTTGTTTTCTCCGTGATAGCGCTGGGCTACCGCGCCAACCATCCTCCCGGGAGTGTTGCTTTCCAGTTTGATTCCACCTCGGGCGAGGCCTACCCCTATGAGTTCGCTACCGCGACGACCGTCGTTGATGGGAAACCCACGGATACCATCGTGCGAGATGCCGGCGGTGTGCCACAGCCCAAGATAGACGCTTCGGGAAAGCAGGTGCCTTTTCACATTGACTACCCGGCAACGGATTCCAGCGGCGCGTTTGTGTCGCACCCCAATGCCCGTTCAGTCGTCGGAGTCCATAAGTGGGGCTGGGTCTTCGTGCAAGCCACGGTTGCCATCTTGATTCTGGTGGGCTTTGAATCGGTAACCGCCATGGGCGGGGAAGCAAAAAACCCGAAACGCGACGTGCCCATCGCGGTGATTACCTCGTTGCTGGTGCAGGGGGCCTTCTGCTATCTCATTGAGTATTTTGCCGCAAGCTACTTCTTAAATAGCGGCTACCCCATGGCAACAGCGGCCGCCTCGTCCGCGCCCATCGGAGACATGATGATCGTGGTCGGTGACGCACTGTTCGGCCTGGGGCACGGCCGCACATTCATGCTAATCGAAGCGTTTACCGTGTTCTTGGCAATTATCGGCACGACGCTTTCTTGCATCAACACCGGGGCCCGCGTGACCTATGCCATGGGTAAAGACGACGAGGCGCCGGAACACTTCGGCATGTTGCACTCGAAGAACCTGACTCCACACCGCGCCATTTGGACGCTCGCAACCATTTCGGCGGTGATTGGTTGCATCGGGGTACTGGCGGTATTCGGGGGCGCGGCTGCTCCCGCAGACAGTGCGATCCAGGCCCTGCCACATGGCTTCTGGTCGAGCTTCGGATACACGACGCATGACAAGATGGCGGCGCTGCCCAATTCGCTGCTCACCGTTACACTGGCTTCCAACTTCGGCACATTCCTCTTGTACGCATTGAGCTGTGCGACTTGCATGGTTGCGTACAATGGACATCCGAAGTTCAGCCCCGTGCGTCACCTCTTCATTCCCGTGTTCGGATTGCTCGCCAATCTGGCCTGTATGATCTTTTACCTCGTCGGGCCGTTCATGGGGTACGGCGGCATAAAGGAACCGTGGCTGGCCTTGGGGATCGCACTGGTCTGGGCGATTTATGGCGGGATTTACTTTTTCCGTGCCAGCAAGGGAAAGAGACGGACAACGTTCGTCCAGAGCCGGTCGTCGTCTGTAGCGCCCTCTTTGTAGCTCTCTGGGTCGGCTGAGATGTACTTCCCAGGAATGAGCGGGAATGGGACCGCCCGTCTCATTCTAGTAGGAGGGTAAACGAACTCTAGCCTTTCCCAATGCGGTGTTGGTGCCGCAGTCGGGCGTGCCTCGTCGGCACTGAATCCTATGCTGGAAGTAGAATTCGCGCAGCTTACCGATTGCGGAACTGTTCGCAAGGACAATGAAGACTATCTGGGCTACGTAGTCCCTGGGACGCCGGTGCTGGCCCGCCAATATGGCTGGCTGTTCGCGTTGGCGGACGGAGTTGGCGGTCAGCAACAGGGTGAAGTCGCTTCGCGTGCAGCCGTAGAGAGTCTCCTCGCAGGTTTCCGCGAAGCCGCCGAGGGAGAGTCTCCGCTGGACCTATTGCGGCGCCTGGTTCAGGGAGCGAACACTCGCGTGCATGAAACCGCGGCAGCTTCCGGTCCAAGCGGTGCCGGAATGGCTAGTACGATCGTGGCCTGCCTTCTCCGATTCGATCGCGTAGTGATAGCACACGTCGGAGACTCGCGATGCTACCTGATTCGGCAGGGGCACGCGCGAGCTCTAACCCGCGACCACACCTTCGCCAGCGAGCAAGTTCGCCTGGGACTGCTGTCCGCACGGGAAGCCGGGGAGGTTCCTACTCGCCATGTGCTGAGCCGCTCTCTAGGCGGTGATCTCTTCGTTTCGGTGGAAACCAGCGAGCATATCCTGCTGGCGGGCGACGTGCTGCTTCTTTGCTCGGATGGTTTGCACGGGTCCGTTGAGGCGTCGGAAATGGCAGCTGTCGCCAGTCGTCAGACGGACCTGAGAGCTGCGGCGCAAAAGCTTGTGTCTATTGCCAATGAGAGAGACGGCGGAGATAATATCAGTGTCCAGGTTATCCGTATTCGAAGCGTCGAACGCGTGGGTATGTACCGTGGGCGCCCATACCGTCTTCGCTAGGTTCGGAGTCCTTGCTGGCCCCGATTCCGATGACTTCACTCCATCCCGGCGATCAACTCGACCACTATCAGATTGAAAGCCTCGTTGCTCGCAGCGGTATGGCCTCCATCTTCCGCGGCACGGATCTTCGCACTGGGCTACCGGTAGCTATTAAGATCCCGCATCCAGAAGTGGAAGCCGACCCATTGTTTTTTGACCGCTTCCATCGTGAAGCCGATATCGGCAGGAAGCTGGATCACCCGGGGGTGATCAAGGTTCTGCCTGAAGACGGGCAAAGCCGCGTATACATGGCGATGGAATGGGTGGACGGGCGGCTTTTGCGTCAGGTTCTCAACGAGAACAAGAAACTTTCGACAGAGCGGGCCATTCGGATCACACTGGGTGTTCTACGGGCGCTGGAGTACATTCACTCCCATGGAGTCGTGCACCGCGATCTAAAGCCCGAAAACATCATGGTGGATGAGCAGGATCGCATCAAGTTGATCGATTTCGGGATCGCCGGCAACGCCGGCGCACGGCGGCTCACCTTTTCAAAGCTCACGCAGGCCATGGGAACTCCCGACTACATTTCGCCGGAGCAGGTCCAGTCCAAGCGGGGGGACGCCCGAAGCGATCTGTACGCAGTGGGAGTGATGTTATACGAGATGCTGACGGGCAAGGTGCCTTTTTCCGGGCCCAATCCTTTCGTCATCATGAACGACCGATTGTTGAATAACCCTGTTCCGCCACGCGAAATCGATCCTGAAATATCCCCCCAGTTGCAGGAGATCATCTACCGGGCGCTCGAGCGCAACCCCATAAACCGCTACCCCAACGCACATCAGTTTATTATGGATCTGGAGCACCCGGACCAAGTGGGCATAGCCGAACGCGCGGAATTGCGGGACTGGAGAAATCGCCGCTCGCCTTTGCCCAGACGCATCTTGTTTTACGTTAT
>Ga0074045_10003433_pt1 | contig 14268 bp, 13 predicted proteins | sample BogForMeECP23OM2_FD_94442 | JGI IMG/M metagenome (GOLD analysis project Ga0074045, IMG submission 94442) | Bog forest soil microbial communities from Calvert Island, British Columbia, Canada - Bog Forest MetaG ECP23OM2 | ecosystem: Environmental > Terrestrial > Soil > Wetlands ... | reverse complement strand
CGGTCAGATCGGCAGCGTTCCGAATCTTCGAAGTTGCATGACGCCGGAGCGAAAGGATCGCATCGGCGCGCGTCATGCCGGAGCCGTCGTCGGCGACCGCGATCAGCGCCGAGCCGCCGCCCAGAATTTCGACGCTCACCGAGTGAGCGCCCGCGTCGAGCGAGTTCTCGATAAGCTCCTTGACCGCAGAGGCCGGCCGCTCGACGACTTCGCCCGCCGCAATCTGGCTGGCGACTTGCTCGGGCAATATGTGAACTATGTGCTCGGGCATCGGGGTCCGCGGCGCCGGAGCCTGTTCAAAGAAATCTCCGGCGCAACCTAACTAGACATTGTAGCTTTCGGACCGGATACTCAAGCAACTCGCCGGTCCGGCGTCAAAACCGGGAGATGGCTGGCAGGCTGTTGAAGATCGCGGCGGGTTTTGAAAAGCTCTCGGCCCGGCGAACTCTCCGGAGCATTCTAGCGATGAGAAAAATTACAGCGATGCTGCTCGGTGCGGTAATCATGGTGGCCGCAGGCGCGCCACGCGCGATTGCGGCGCCAATCAAGATCGGGGTCGGCGTGATTGGTCCGATCTCGCCCCAGACCGAAGCCGATATCGACAGCCTGGTCGGCGCGCTGCCGAACGTGAAGGTGGTGCCGATTCAGCCGCCGGGCGGGATCGATGCCTGCGTCAAGCGATTCGTCGCAGGCGAGGCGGACGATCGGCTCGACGCGGTGATGGTGATGAGCCTGCCGACCGAGTCCTTTCAATCGCAGCGCGACTCGAACGAAGCGCGATTCACTGGCGCTTACGAAATCTGGACGCTCAATCTTTCCACGCTGGCCGAGGACCGCCATCGCTTCACCTTTACCGACAGCGAGCCGGTGATCGGCGGCGCCGCCGCTTTTCTGGCGATTCCGGCGCAGTTGTTCGCCGAGCGCGCCACCGGCAAGAAACTCATTTCGAGCGATCAATGGCAGGCGTTCGAGGCGGTGCAGACGCGCGTCGAGGCGAAGCTGGTGGCGGCGACCAAGCTCTATCTGCAGACCGCGTCGATCCGCGACACCGGTCCGCTCAATGAGCTAGACACGGCGAAAAATCTGCTCGATCGAGGCGACGGCGAGGACGCGATGGCGGTCTTCAAATCGGCTGGAATCAACAATCCCGAAGTTCAGCGGATGATCGCGAACGCGCAGGGCCAGTTGCGCCGCAGTGCGGCCAATGCGCTGCTGGGACGCACGCTGGGAGCGATGGCGGGCGGGAATGCAGGCGCGGCGCGCATCATGCTGGCCGACTATGAGAAGGCGCCGTCGGCCGAAAGCTCGCGCGCGGATTCGATTCGGCGGGTGCTGGCGGGCGTGCCCGATCGTCGCGCCGAATCGATTTACGACGGCGTCATCAGGAGCGACGTGCCCGCGCTCGATCATGCGGCGTTCGTCGCGATGATCAAGCAGCTTTTCAGCGAGCGGACCGGCTCGATCCCCAACGAAGTGATCGTCAGCGCCAAGGACCTGACGGTCGAGGACAAGGACGCGCCGCAGGGGCTCAAGGATCAGCTCGACAGCTATGCGGGCGCGCTCGGGCGCAGCGCGTGGCTGATGAGCCTCAAGTGCGGATGCGACGCGGGCGCGGTGCTGACCGGAGAAGCGGTCGGCGGGGCTCTGCTCAAGGCGAAGTATTCACCCTCTTTCACGCGGCCGCACGTCGGGCTACCCTAGCAGGATCATCCAGGTTCGAACGGAAGACTCATGAGACATTGCGCATACTGCAAGAAGCAGCCGTCAGTCGGCAACAACGTCAGCCACGCCAACAACAAGACCAAGCGGCGCTGGAACCCCAACCTGCAGGAAGTGCGCGCCGAGATTAACGGCAACGTGCGCCGAATCCTGGTCTGCACGCGATGCATCCGCGGCGGCAAGGTCAAGAAAAGCGCCTAGCAGCAGCGGCTACAATTCATCCGGCGCAAGACACATTGCCATGGAGTCGTTGTGATGAAACTTTCCAATCGCAAGTCGGTCCGCAAGCTTCGTTTCGCGCGGCTAGCTCTATCGCTCGCAGTCGCCGCGGGTCTGGCTGCCGGGGCGCGGATTGCGGGCGCGGCTAACGTGAGCGGCTTGATGTCGTACCGCAACGGCAAACCGGCAGAGCGACGCTGGCTTCATTACGAGAACCGCGTCACCAGCGATATCTACATCGCGCCGACCAAGCCCGACGGCTCGTTCACGGCGGATCTGCCGCCGGGACTTTACGATCTTCGCGCCGAACGCGGAGTCATTCTGGCCAGTAAGATTCGCGTCGATGCCCAGGACGTCTACGTCGGTCACGTCGTCGAGCCGGCGCTACTGGACGTGCGCCGCCCGTTCGAAAATGAAGGCGTGGCGGAGGCACTCGTTGTGAGCGCGGCGCCGGCGACTGCAAACCTGGCCGGACGTCCTCTCGAGGCGATGAAATACGGGCACGAGGCGATGCCTACGTTCGGCGCGCCCGTCGGGACGCCCGCGCCCCGATCCACCCCGCTTGGCGAGGCTACGCCCGTAGCGGCGGCATCGCCTTCGACGATGCCGGCGCCATCGGGCAAATACTGAAGCCCTTTCGCGTCCGCGCGGTCGATTCGTTTTTTTCAAGCCGCTAATCCGAGTCAATCGACCTTAAGCGCGCGCGCGGCGCGCGTGATATACCGTTGTGCATCCGACCCTCGTGAATTTTCGGTTGTTTCAAAAGCTCGCGACTGCGGCCTGCGCAATTGCCGCGATTTACCTGCTCTCGATCCTCGTGACGGGCGGCTACGCGGTAAATTTCGTTTTCACTGGGCTGCGGTTCGACGCCAACAAGCTATGGCCCGCGATCGTCGCGACGCTCGGATTCGCGCTGCTGCGAACGATCTTTCGACACGGCTCGATCGAAGGCGCGCTGCGATCGAGTCCGGGATTCATAATTTTCTCGGTTGCGCTGATCGTATTTCTCGCCAATGGCCGCACGATTTCCGGCGGCGATTCGGTGCCCGCGAAAAATCTGCCGCTGAGCATCCTGGAGCACGGAAACTTCTACCTCGATCAGCTGAAGACTCCCGGCGCGAAAAAGATTCCCTACTATCTGCGTGAGAGCGGCGGCCATTACGTGTCCGACTATCCGGTCGGCGCCGCGCTGATCGCATTGCCATTCTATGCGCCGTCGGTCCTATGCGGCGTCATCCCGAGCAGCCGGATTTTCTCCGAGCTCGAAAAAGTTTCGGCGGCGACGATCGTGGCGCTCTCCGCCCTGCTGCTCTACATGGCCGCCGCGCGCGTGACCGCCAACTGGATGGCGATGCTGCTGACGCTCATCTACTCCTTCGGCACCAGCAGTCTCAGCGTAAGCAGCCAGGCGTTATGGCAGCACGGTCCCGCTCAGCTCGCACTCGCGGCCGCGATCTATTGCCTGGTACGCGCCCGCGACGATCCACGCTTTGCGGGATACGCGGGACTGCCGCTCGCATTCGAGGTGATTACCCGCCCCGTCGATGCGCTGATCGCGGCGCCGCTCGGCCTGTATGTGCTCGTCAGCTATCGCCGCGAGATTTGGACGTTTATCGCAGCCGCGATTGCCCCGCTGCTCTTTCAACTGTGGTACAACGCCGCCTACTTCGGCACGCCGTTTCGAATCCAATTTTTCACGGAGCCACAAACGGCGGGCGGGCAAACCGTTGCGCCGAGCGGATTGTGGGCCACTCCGCTCGCGCATGGATTGGCCGCAGTGGTACTGAGTCCCGGCCGCGGATTGCTCTTCTACTCGCCGATTTTCGCTCTCGCACTCGCCGGATTGGCGCTGGCGTGGCGGCGAAATGGCGACGTGCTGCTGCGCTACCTGGGAGCCGGCGCGATCTTGAGCATCTTGGTCGTCGCGAAATGGCACAAGGCATCCGGCGGCGAGTCTTTCGGTCCGCGACTGCTGGCGGATCTCACGCCGATAATGGCGTTCGCGCTGTTTCCGCTCGCGGATTCGCTGCGCAATCGCCGCGCGCTTGCGATCGCGTTCGCGGTGCTCGGCGCATGGTCGATAACCGCCAATGCATTCGGCGCGTTCATCAGCTATCGGGGCTGGAACAATTGGGCGCTCAACGATGCTGACACGCGACTGTGGTTATGGAGCGACAATCCGGTCGTCGATCCGATGCGCTCGACTTTCGACTCGCTCAGGATCGCGCTGGGTCGCCGTTCGACGAGCCGCAACTCTCCCGACCTGCTCGACGCCCGCTTGATCGTGCTCAATCCGCCTCCGATTGATGCCGCGCCGGGCGCGCGCGTCCACGTTTCTATCCGCGCAACCAACACCGGCAAGGCCGTGTGGCTCACGGGGCATTCATCCGATGAGCGCGGCGTGGTCAGCCTGGGATGGGAATGGAAGCGCGAGGGGAGAGTGGTCGGAGAAATTGAAGGCCGTCGCGAACTTCACTTGAACGTCTTTCCGGGCGATTCGATGGATCTCGAAGCATCGGCATTCGCCCCCGATGCGCCCGGCCGCTATGAGCTCGAAATTTCGCTCGCGGCCGAAATCAGCAGCCAGACCTCACGCTCGATAGGCCTGCCCTTGACGGTCCCGGTGACGGTCGGCCCATCGGCAGCAGCGTCCGGCAGCGCGCCGTAACTGCCAAGTCAGATCAAACGTCGCGAAACAACGAAGAAACGAAAAACGAAAAAAGCGCGAACGCCCGGCGTCGCCGGATTCAGGCGGTCGTGAGCTGGCGATCTGAAATCGTGGGCGCGCTCATGTCGGTGACGCCGAGCCAGAAGCGCCGAAGCGTTACCCGATGATTCAGCGTGAACGACTCGAGCGCCGCCAGTTGCGTGGCAGAGAGCGTTTCCTGGGCAATAACAATTTCGTCGAACGGCGTTCGCGCCATGATCTCGCCCAGACTATCGAGCGACCCCAGCACCGGATAGCCGTGGAACAGCTTGCCGTGCTTGAAACTGTCGTCGTCCAACAGTCCCAGCAGTTCCGCCCCCGCTCCGATCGTCGAGTGCAGGTGTTGAACCGCCGCCGCGCCGCGCGCATCGGCGCCGACGATCACCAGGCGCCTTGCCGAATGCGCCAGGAACCGCCCGATCCGCTGGAAAACATGGAATGACCAGCGGGTTGCGACCAGGAAGTTGAACAGCAAAATTACGAAGACCACCACCGTCGCACGCGAAATGGTTATCGGCAGTATCGCCGACGCCAGCTTCACGGCGAGCCCCGCTATCATCGCCGCCAGCACAAAGCGCACACCCTCCGCCAGTCCCGTGTAGCGCCATATCCCGCGATAAACGCCTGCCACCAGGAACGCGCCGCAACCGATCATCACGACCCACGGCAGGCCGATCAGCATTTGATCCACCTGAGCGACGCTGAGATCGAAGTCGAATCGCAGCAACATCGCGCCAAAATACGCCGCCGCCACCAGCGCCACATCCAGAATCAACTCGACGAATCGACGCTTGTACCCGAAGCTCAGGATAACGCGCGCGATCGCGGGCAGGTCTTCGATTTGACCCGGAGACTCCACGTCGAACGATCGATCCATCAGGAACAATGCCACCAGCGCAAAGAACAGCGCCATGAACGGCAGCAGCAGCACCGCGTCGTAACCCGGAACCAGGGTCAGCGCGATCGCGCAACCGCCGGCTATCGCCTGCAGGCCGATCAGCGTCGCTGCCGCGCTCCGGCTCGACATGCCAAGCCGCGTCAGCCGATGATGCGAATGATCGAGCCCGCGCTTCGAGATCGGATTTCCCGTCGCCAGCCTCGTCACCGTCACCGTCACGGTGTCGAGCAGCGGAACCATGAGCGCCAGCAACGGCATCGCCAGGCGCGCCGGCAGAGAACCCTCGCCATAGCGACTGGCCTGAATCGACAGCACCCCCAGCACGAGCCCGACCGCCAGCGCGCCTTCGTCACCCATAAATATCGAGGCGGGCGGAAAGTTGAAAACCATGAATCCCGCCAGCGCACCGGCCAGCGCCAGCCCCACGAACATCGTTCCCTCGTGCTGATGCAACCCCGCGACGGTCGCGATACTCAACGCCGCGACAATTCCGACTCCCGCCGCAAGGCCGTCGATCCCGTCGATTAAGTTGAACGCGTTGGTCGCCGTGATCAGCCAGAAAATCGTGAGCGCGACGTTGAGCGAGTGGTAGGGAAGGAGGTCGAGCTGGGGCCCCCACCCTCCGAGGATACAGATCGCGGCCAGTTCCAATATCAGTTTATGCCGCGGCCGCAGATCGACGATGTCGTCGAGCAATCCAACCAGGCACATCGCGACCGCAAACCCCGCGAGCCAGGGGAGACTGTGATACGGCAGTCCCGACAGGACGCCGACCAATCCGATCGCGGCTATCAAGCCCGCCATCACGGCCAAGCCTCCCAGCAACGCCGTCGGCTTGGCATGCGGGCGGTCGCTCGAAGGTTGTGCAACGATCCCGAAGCGGACGCCTGCGGCTTTTGCCACCGGCATCATCGCCGCCGCGACGATAAACGCAGAGAACGGCGTGAGCGCTATTTCAAACCCGGTGGTCAATCTTAGCTCTACCTGCCCTTCTTTGCTCTCTGCCTGTCACCAAATCCGCCCACCAACGCTCAAAGCTCGCAAACAGAACACCCGCATCTCGCTCACCCAAACCGGTAAGCGCGAATATGCGAATCGCTGACAATCATGGCGAGCCTGAGAAAGTGAAAAACTCAGAAGCTCGGTCAGGCGACCATGGCAGAAGATCCAGTCCTATGTCAAGATGCGCTACGTTGATTTATTGAGTGCGTAGACCAGTCTAATAGCGAATGCGGGCGCGGAGGAACACACCCAGCTCCGATGCGCGAAACCTGGATCAGAACGCGCAAGGCCACGCGCTGCCTGCCGATTGAGCGGCGATCCGGGCACTGACAGACTAGCGCCGGTTATTTGTTTGCGGCCTGATGCAGGTACTTATCGGGATGCGCGATGAACGCGTCGCGCTCCGATTTGTCGCAGAAGTAGTAATGCTTGCCCGCGTACTCGGCGGCGGGCGTGTCCTTCTGCACATAAAGCTTCATGCCGCAGAAGGCGCACTTGGTGCTCGTGCCGACATCCGCCGCCGACGGCGGAGCAAGCACCCTGGCTATCGCAGGTGAGTCGGCGCACCACGCCGGCGTGGAGAACGGCGCAATCGAGAGAATCGAAAGCGCGAACAGGATCGCGAGCATTATCGGGAAATTTGAAAGTTTCATTTTTGCCATCGGATTGGTTGGTTTTGTCAACCGCAATCCGTTACCCCGGTTCTCCTTTCATCTAAATGCACTATAACTTTTTCGTTCTTGCAGCATCGCGGATCAGTAGACCGCATCATCCCAATGGACCCTGGTACACCTCGGCGAAGCGAAGCCCGAGCTCCGCAGGGATCGCGAGGTTGGCATCGCGATTGGTCTTCAGGCAAACGACCGCCGGTCCATTCGATCCCTTCGCGCCCTTCAGCGCCGCTTCGAGGTCTTCCATGCGATCGGCGTAAAACGGTTGGCAGCCCAGGCCCTCGGCGACCCGGTCCCATCGCACTGTCCCCATCTCGGTGCCGAACGTCCGTCCGAAGAGCATCCGTTCATTCGGCTCCTCCATCGTCCATGAACCTTCGGCGAACACCACGGTCCTGACCTTCAGGCCCTCGCGCGCAGCCGATTGCATCTCCATGAAGTTGAACCCCGCAGCTCCGTCGCCGCTGACGCACACCACCTCGCGCGCCGGGTTGCCGAGTTTCGCTCCGATGGCAGAAGGGATTCCCGTGCCAAGCATGCCTAGTTCGAGAATGTTCAGGTACGACCGCGGCTTGGTCGGCGGCAAAAACCAGGTTGCCCACAACGAAGTGTTACCGCCGTCGGCGACGTAGATGCTGTCCGAGCCGAAGACCTTGCCGATTGTTTGCATCGCGAGCGCCGGATGGATTCCGGGTCCGCGCCAGGCCCCGACCGGCGCGAATCGTTCCTCAAACCATTTGCGGGAAATCTCTCGATAGCGCTGCGTGTCCTCTGCGCCCCTGGGCCGGGCTTTCTCCGTTTTGAGCATGCGCACCAAGCCCTCGAGCGCGCTTTTCGCGTCGGAAACGATCCCGAGCGCCAGCGGCCGCGTGACGCCCATGTTGCGCTGATCGATATCTACCTGGATGAGCTTCTGATTGGCGGGATCGCCCCAGTACTTGTCGTATGGAATGTCAAGGTTACCCATCCTCGAACCCGCGACCAGGATCACGTCTGACTCGTGGCGCGCGAGGTCCGCACCAGGGCCGTAGCCGTGGAGGAAGTTCGGATGATCGATCGGCACCGATGACCGCCCGGCCATCGTACCGATGACCGGACACTTGAGCAGCTCGACGATCGCCAGCATCGCTTCGTTCGCTCCGGCGCGATCTACGCCGCCGCCCGAGATCACAATCGGCCGTTTGGCGCCGGCGAGCATCCGAGCCGCCTCCTCGAGCTGTGCTTCCGAGGCCCGCGGACCCGCTGCCCGGTACTGATCCGGCGTCAGCAGCCGGACCTTTGCGTCGTCACCCATCGCGTACATCACGGGCGCCGGTATCTCGATATGAACCGGCCCGGGCCTCCCGATCCACATTTCGCGAAAGGCAATCCTCATCACTTCGGGGATGCGCTCCCACGACAGAATCGGCCCGCTCCATTTGACCACGGGCTTGAAGACTTCGAGCTGATCCTGACCCTGGAAGGTCGCGGGTGACGACGGATAAACGATCCCCAGGCGGTGCTGCGCGGTGATAACGACGACCGGGACGCCCTCGTGCCGCGCCGTGATCACGCCGGGGATCAGATTCGCAGACCCGGGACCGGGGTTACCAAGCACCGCGGCCACCTGGCCGGTGGTCTTGTACAGCCCTTCCGCCATGTGGACGCCGGCAGCCTCGTGGCGAACGGGGACGAATCGCACTTGGTACTGCTCCAACTTGGCGAGCAGCGGGTCGACCTCCGGACAGGGGAGTCCGAACACGAACTTGATACCCTCGCCGACGAGACATCGCAGAAGCAGCTCTGCTCCAGTAATTTCGCTCATAGGATTCTCCCGTGGGGCCGCCGGTTAGTCGGTATTGAAGCAATGAAGCGATCGAAACGAAAAAAAATTCCTGAGGCAGCAACCACTATCCTTTCGATGCGGACACTATACTCGCAGCCAAATTCGAGGCAAGCCGCGCCTCAGCATTTGAATCGATAGCCAGCCTTCCCCGGCGGGATCACTGCGGATACGATCTACTCGTGCCCGAGCTCGACGTAATCCTCGCGCCCGCGCTGGCTCCCGATGATCTCATCGGCCTCGAGCTCCACTTTCTCGACGCGATCGCCACGCGCCAGACGCCGCCGGTCCTGCTCATCTACGCGTCGCCGGGCCGCTCCATCTCGATCGGCCGCTATCATTCATTTGGCACAGCGCCCAAGCGCGACGGCATTAACGTGATACGGCGTCTGACCGGTGGTCGCGTCGTCGGCGCGGGGATTGGATGGCTCGGCCTTGCGCTCATTGCTCCGACGCGCACCGCACTGCTGACGGAAGACACCGCGCCGGTGAAAAAAGTGAAAAAACTGCAGCCCGAGCAGATCATCAATCGCTACGCCCGCGGCATCCTGACCGGGATGCGCGCGCTTGGAATCGATTGTTTCTACCCCGGCCGCGACGCGATAACCTTCCAGCAGCGCGAGATTGCCATGTGCACTTTCGAGACTGACGCCTCGGGCGCGATGCTTTTCGAGGCGGCGATCGCGCACAATCGCGGGATGGAAGAACTCGTCCACGATTTGGAACGCATCGACCCCGACGGCGCGCTTTCATGCCGGATGTATGACTCTGCGTCCGCCACCAAGGTGGTGCGTGAGCTTGCTCGCGACGTCTCTTTCGACGCGCTCGCGGGCGCGCTCGCGTCCGGCTACCGGATTTCGCTCGGCCAGACTCGACGCCGCGAGTTGACCGCGATCGAATCCGCCCAGGCGCAGCACCGAGGGGATGCGCTCGCCAACTCGAACTGGTTACACCGGCCCGTCGCGGGACCATCGCTGAAGCTCAGGAATCGAATTGCATCGCAACTCGGCGTCATCGAGGCTGCAGTCGCGCTCAAAGCCGACGGCGCCATCGAGGCCGCGCGGCTTAGCGGGGATTTTATCGCCAATTCGCCGGCTATCGCTGAACTCGAAAGTGAACTTCGCGGCCGCCCGCTCGGCCTGGCGTCGGTCTCGGATGCAGTCGCGAAGACGTTCGGCGACAACGCAAGCGGCAATTTCTTTCTCGGCGCGGGCGAGCTGTCCAATCTCGCGCGCCTGATCGCGGGTGTAAATTGAGCAGGGGTGACCCCTGCACCCAATGTTAAAACAAACCGACACGGCCCTAGTCGAGAAACTGACGCGGGAACTTGGCGACGCGCGCAAAACCGTTCAACGCCGTGCGATCGATGAACTCGCGGCGATTGCCGCGTCGGGCAACCCAATCGTCACTGAAAAACTTCGCCAGTCGATCGCCAGCGCCAATCGCCGCGTGCGATGGGCGGCCGCGTACGCGCTGGGCCAAATCGGTGCGGGCGCGTTTGCGATAGACTCGGCGGACGCGCTGTGCGAGGCGATGTCCGACGACGACGGCGATATCAGGTGGGCGGCGACCGGCCTGATGGTCCGCCTCGGGCGCGAAAATCTCGCGCCGATTAGCGCGCGGCTGCTCAAACTCGCTTCCGATCCCGCGAGCGACCGCAACGCGCGCAAGATGGCGCTCTACTGCATCCGCGACCTCGATCTCCTCGGCCCTGAAATCCTCGCCGTCGTCGAGCGCGCCGCGCACGATTCGGATGTTCACATCCGGCTGGCGGCGCTGGCGGTGCTGTCGCGGCTGCGCGACGCACCGGAAGCGGCGGCGAGAATCATGCTCGGATGCCTCAAATCCGATCCGGATGCGGGCGTGCGCCGCGCCGCAGCCTCGGCGCTCGGCAATATTCAAAGCGCAACCGCCGACGCCACGGCCGCCCTCATGTCCGCAGCGGCCGACCGCTCCGACGAGTCGCTCGCGCGAGCCGCGCGCGGCGCGCTCGATCGTCTGGAGAAAAATCGGATGGAGAAACGGTGATGGCAACGGCATCGAAACGCACCGCGGCGAATGATCCGGCCGCCCGGCTCGGCGATCCGCGCGTGCGGGAGTTTGTCTCCGGCGCGCGCGTCGCCCATCTTGCGACCGCCGACGGCGCCGGCGCTCCGCACAACGTCCCGCTCTGCTACTGGTTCGACGGCGAGCGCATCTACTTCGCGATCGACGAGAAACCCAAGCGTCAAACCGGTTTGGCGCTCAAGCGGATGCGCAATATCGCGGCGAATCCGCGCGTCGCAATCGTGATCGATCACTATGAAGAAGATTGGTCGCAACTCGCGTACGTGCTGATTCGTGGACCCGCCCGCGTGGTCGAAGACCCCGAAGAATACATTGGCGCGCTCCGTCATCTGCGCGACAAATATCTGCAGTACCGCGCGATGAGTCTGACGCCGGAGAAAAATCCAATCGTGAAGGTCGAACCGGTCAGCGTGCACGCGTGGGGTGCGCGTTTCGAACCCAAGCCGAACGCCACTTAATTGAATGCGGAACCCACCGTGGGTTGCAGGGGTGACCCCTGCACCCAGTACTAAGGCCGCCCGCCGTTGGCGGGCGCGGCCCCTGCCGCGGGCGCACGGTTTCTTAATACTGGCCAGCCGTGCCAACGGCCAGGGGTGACCTCCCTCGGCTTCGCTCGGGACAGGCTCTGCACCCGCAGTGAAAAGTGAAAATAAGAAAAGATGCGGGCGGAGTTTATCCTGAGTACTCGAAGGGCCCTGTTAGAACTTTTTTTGTGTCATCCTGAGCGCAGCGAAGGAGCCCGGATTCCGCCGCGCCTGCGGCGCGGCTGATGGAAATTTGCGCGGCGTGATTGTCTGGTGCGCCGAGCTGCGCCAGCGCGAGAGCGCCGCGATCGTCGCGACGCCCACTTCCAAGGCCGAGCCGGGCGTGTCAACCATAGTTCGAACATGATTCGCGCGGTCATATTCGATCTCGACGGGACCCTCGTCGATACCGAGCCCATCCATTTCGCGGCCTTCAACGAAGTTATCCGCCCCGAAGGAATCGAAATCCCACGTGACGAATACTTCACACGGCTGATTGGACTCAACGATCACGATTGTTTCGCTGCGATCCTGCGCGAGAATCGCAAGGACGCAGGCGAGGAACATATCGCGGGCCTGATCGCGCGCAAGACCACGGTCTATCAAGCGACGGTTGCGGAACGCGAGGTTCTCTACCCGGGCGCCGAGAAGTTCGCGCGCGAATGCGCGCAACGGTTTCCGCTGATGATCGCGACCGGCACGCTGCGCGCCGAGGCCGAAGCGATTCTTCGCCGCGCCGGGCTTCGCGAGTTGTTTCTCGACATTATCGCGGCGGAGGACGTCGAGCGCGGGAAGCCCGAGCCTGACGGTTTCGTCGCGGCGCTTGGTCGGCTCGACGTTATCCTGTCGCATCGCGATCCGATCCAGGCCGACGAATGCCTGGCGGTCGAGGACACGCGGGCCGGAATCGAAGCGGCGCATCGCGCGGGCATGAAAGTGCTCGCGCTATGCCATAGCGTATCGGCGTTCGATCTGGCAGCGGCCGACGTGGTGCGCGATTCGATTTCCGGGCTTGACCTCGACGACGTAATCCACGCACTTAGAGGATGATAATGGCGGCAAAGCTGTACCAGTTTCTCGGCAGCCCGTTCTGCGCCAAGGTGCGCAAGCTGCTGGCGTTCAAGGGCGTCGAGTTCGAAGTCGTCGAGGTTGACTACCTGGAGCGAAAGGAATTGCTGATCGCCTCGGGGCAGATAATGGTGCCGGCGGTCACGCTCGAAGGCGGCGAGACGATCGTCGATTCCGCGCGAATCGCGCTGCGCCTCGAGGAGCTTTATCCCGAGCCGACGATTTTCCCCGCTGGATGGCGCGGGATGCATCTCGTGCTCGCCGATTACATCGACAACCAACTCGAGGACGCGCTGTATCGCGTCGCGCTCGCCGACGAACTCGCGATTCACATTCGGGAGGGTGCGGATCGCGCCGCGCTATGGCGTCTGATTCGCGAGCGCAAGTACGGCGCGGGTTTCGTCGATCGAACTATCGCGGAGCATTCGGCCAACTGGGAACGCGCGCGCGCCGCTCTCGCGCCGTTCGAGGAGCAACTGGCGAGCGTGCCGTTTCTCACCGGCAGGATCGGGCTGGCAGATTTCGCGCTCTATGGCCAGTTGTTCTACCTGGCGTTCACGGGCGATCTGAAAATTCCCGCCGACATGAAAAATCTGCGCGCGTTTTTCGGACGGGTCGATCGGATCAGCTCAGTGCTCGAGGAGCAGGGGTGACCCCTGCACTCAGTATTAAGGCCGCCCGCCGTTGGCGGGCGCGGACCCTGCCAACGGCTTAATACTGCGCTGCCGTCGCCACGGCCTGCTAGGCGATTTCGGTGATTGCGGTGGTCAGGAAATGGCTGAAGAGCGCGCCGCTCGAGTCCAGTGCGACATCATATAGCGACGCGGTGCGGCCGGGCACGAACGCCTGATGGCCCTCGTCGGTCAGCGCGTACACGACACAAAGCATCAGCGCCAAGTAGGGCCGCCGCGCCATCGGACCGCGGACCAGCAGCCAGAAAAGTATTCCGTACTCGGTAAAATGCGCGGCCTTGCGAATCAGCGTGTGGCATACGTCAACCGACGCGGCGCTGATTCCGGGAATCAACCATCGCAGCATCGGGTCAATAATCCTGCTGGTGTTGGCGGCGGTAAACGCCGAAGTCGAGAGAATAAAGATCAAGGCGCCCCATAAAACTACCGGGATCCATGCGCCGAGCGCAGCGGGCTCCGAGGCGCGCTGCGATAAAGATTTCGCTGCCGGCATTCAGCTGGCCGTCGTTTTCATGAGCGATGCGCGCCGGGGGTTGCGCAGTCGGAAGTCATGCGAAGATTTCGGGCGAGCGGCTTTTTCATGAAGATCGGGAACGTGTCACACTTATCAATCATCGCTTTGCGTTACCAGTGGGAACACGCGCCCGCAATCTCATAAGGAAGGCCGCGACATGGACAATCTACTGACCGTACAACGAGCCCAACCGGCGCCGCCGTGCACGATCGTAATATTCGGCGCGTCGGGCGATCTCGCCAAGCGCAAGCTGATTCCGGCGCTGTACAATCTCGCCGCGTGCGGCCAGGGCATGATGCCCCCGAAAAGCGCGGTGCTGGGATTTGCGCGGCGCGAAATGTCGCTCGACCAATTCCGCAAAAGTG
>Ga0074045_10003431_pt1 | contig 14269 bp, 11 predicted proteins | sample BogForMeECP23OM2_FD_94442 | JGI IMG/M metagenome (GOLD analysis project Ga0074045, IMG submission 94442) | Bog forest soil microbial communities from Calvert Island, British Columbia, Canada - Bog Forest MetaG ECP23OM2 | ecosystem: Environmental > Terrestrial > Soil > Wetlands ... | reverse complement strand
CGCGCTGCCGCATGCCGCCCGAAAGCTCCTTCGGATAGGCGGACTCGAAGCCGTCGAGGCCGATGGTGTCGATCGCCTTCAGCGCCCGCTGGCGCGTCTCCTCAAGCGGCACCCCGATGGCCCGCGGGCCGATCTCGACGTTGTCAAGCACATCGAGCCAGGGGAAGAGCGCGAAGCTCTGGAACACCATCGCCACGTCTTTGGCCGGACCGGTCACCGGCTCGCCGGAAATCGTCACCGAGCCGTCAGACGGAGTGATCAGCCCCGATATGATGCGTAGGAGCGTAGACTTGCCGCAGCCCGACCGGCCGAGCAGCGCAACGATCTCGCCGGTCTTCAGGCTCATGGAGACTTGGTCGAGCACCAGCTTCCGGGTCTCACCCGAGCCGGTGGTGAAGGATTGGCTCACTTTATCGACGGTCAGGAGCGTCGCGACTGAGGTGTCCAACATCGGGAAATCCTTTCAGGCAAGATCGTTCGGTCAGAGACGCAGCCGCCGCTCAGAGTAGGCGTAGAGCTGGCGCCAGAACAAGCGATTCAGCAGCGTTACGAAAATTGACATCATCGCCACGCCGAGCACGATTTTCGGGAAGTCGCCTTTTTCCGTCGCTCCCGCGATATAGGCCCCGACGCCTTGAGCCTCGACAGTGTGATCCTTCCATTTGACGTATTCGGCGACGATCGAGGCGTTCCACGAGCCGCCCGAGGCGGTAATTGCGCCGGTCAAATAGTAAGGTGCGATGCCTGGAAGCATCACCTGCTTCCACCATTCCAGCCATGGACGCGGAAGTTCGTCGCCGCCTCGCGCAGATCGTTGGGAAAGGCCGCCGCACCGCCGATCACGTTGAACACAATGTACCATTGTGTGCCGAAGATGATGAGGAAGCTCAGCCAGATGTTGGTGTTGAGATTGAAAGCGAGAATGATGCTGACCGTCGCGCCGAACAGCAGGTTGACCGGGAAGGCGGCCAGGAACTGGGCGATCGGCTGGACGGCCTCCGCCCAGCGTGGCCGGAGGCCGATCCAGACGCTGATCGGCACCCAGATGATCGACGCCAGGAAAATCAGCACAAGGACGCGAATGAGCGTGTAGAACGTAAGGACGAAGACGTGAATCACCTCATCCCAGCCGACCTCCGTGGCGATGTACTGCACCGTGAGCCAAATCGCCCATGCGGCGACGGCCACAACGATGAGGATCCAGAGGGCGTCGACGATTCGCGACGGCTGTTGCTCGACCTTCCCGCGTCTTGCCTGCAGCATGCGCGGGATATGAATCGGCAAAAGGCTTATGCTCCGCAGCGCCTCAAAGACCGGACGGGCGGCGAGGCGAACCCAATAGGTGCGCTGGAGCAGGTTCAGCATCCAGGAGCTCCCGGTGACCTCGCTCTCCGACAATTCGACCTTGAACTTGTCGGCCCAGGCGACGATCGGCCGGAACAGCAGCTGATCGTAAAGCAGGATGACGATCGCCATGGTCAGAACCGCCGCGCCGATCGCCCACCAGTTTCCCTCGTCGTTCGCCTTGGCAATGTAGGAGCCGACCCCGGGCAGCGTGATGGTCGTGTCGCCGACCGTGATCGCCTCCGACGCGACGACGAAGAACCATCCTCCCGACATCGACATCATCGTATTCCAGATGAGGCCCGGCATGGCGAAGGGCGCCTCGAGCTGCCAGAACTTCTGCCAGCCGGTAAGCCGGAACCCACGCGCCACTTCGTCGAGATCGGGCGGCACCGTGCGCAGCGACTGGTAAAGGGAAAAGGCCATGTTCCAGGCCTGGCTGGTGAAGATCGCGAAGATCGCGGCCAATTCGGCGCCCAGCGTGTTGCCGGGAAAGAGGCCCAGGAAGAACGTTACGGTGAAGGACAGGAAGCCCAGGATCGGGACCGACTGCAGGATATCGAGGATTGGGATCAGCACCATCTCCGCCCGTCGGCTCTTGGCCGCCAGCGTCGCATAAGTGAAGGTGAAGACCAGAGAGAAGAAAAGCGCGGCGAACATGCGCAAAGCGGTGCGCAGTGCGTAGTAAGGCAGGTTCCAGTAGTCGAGCGACACGACCGGTTCGTTCGCCGCAGGCAAAGGCGCCGAAATGCCGTGATAGCTCTGGGCGACCGCCGTCAGAATCGCCATGATCGCCGCGAAAGCGATCAGGTCCCACTGGTTAGGCAGGACCCGCCGTCGAGCGGAGGAGGGGCTGAAAAGCAAGGGCATAGGCGATTTCCGATTGGCGCGAGACGACGAAACCAAGGATTTCATGCGGACGGGCCGTCGCACGGCATCCGACACGCTTCCAAATGCCGAGGCAATCGGAAATTGTGGCGGCCGAGCGTTCGACTTGCCACAGTTCCCTTGACGGCCGGATATGACAAACTGACGACGGGGCCTTGCGGTCGCGCGAAAGTCTGACTTCACGACGAGGCGCCTCGCAAAGTGCGAGTTCGAAAGACGCAACGGCGCGGGCAGGCCCTCATGCGGGTTGGGGCGCCCGTCACAGCCGCTTCGTGGCGGGTCACGGCGCGGGCGGAGGCGGGATTCGTTTCTCGTGGAAGCGCTTGCGTTTGGCGCTCGCCTCGCCTATATCCGCGCCCATTCCACAGGCGGATTTCAGCGGCTCCTGCTCAAGGTCCCGCTCCGGTGGCGAGGGTCTCCTCGCCGTTCATGATCCGCCGAGGCTCAACCGGACAAGGACGACAATTCCATGGCTCTGCCTGATTTCACTATGCGCCAGCTGCTCGAAGCGGGCGCGCATTTCGGTCACCAGTCCCACCGCTGGAATCCGAAGATGGCGCCGTTCATCTACGGGACGCGCAACTCGATCCACATCATTGACCTCGCCCAGACCGTGCCGTTGCTGCACCAGGCGCTGAAGACGGTGTCCGACACGGTCGCCAAGGGCGGCCGCGTGCTGTTCGTCGGCACCAAGCGTCAGGCGTCCGACGAGATCGCTGCCGCGGCGAGGCGCTCGGCGCAGTATTTCGTCAACGCCCGCTGGCTTGGGGGCATGCTGACCAACTGGAAGACGATTTCCGGCTCGATCTCCCGGCTGCGCAAGCTCGACGAGATGCTCGCGGAAGGCGCCAAGGGCCTTACCAAGAAGGAGCGCCTGATGATGTCGCGCGAGCGCGATAAGCTTGAGACGGCGCTCGGCGGCATCAAGGACATGGGCGGCGTTCCGGACCTGGTGTTTGTGATCGACACCAACAAGGAGGCGCTGGCGATCAAGGAAGCCAACCGCCTCAAGATCCCGGTGATTGCGATTCTCGACACGAACTGCGACCCGGATGGCATAAGCTTTCCGGTCCCGGCCAACGACGACGCCGGCCGCGCCATCCAGCTCTATTGCGACCTCGTGGCTCGCGCCGCCATCGACGGCATCGGCCGCAGCCAGGGCGCGGCGGGAGTCGATCTCGGCGAGGCGGAGACTCCGATCGCCGAGGCTCTGCCCGAGGCGGTCGAGTCGGAGCCCGTCGTTTCGGCGCCCGACGATCATTTCGAGCTTCTCGCGGCGCCGCGCGGCGCGCCGGACGACCTCGGCAAGCTCACCGGCGTCGGCCCGCAGATCGTTAAGAAGCTTAACGAACACGGCGTGTTTCACTATTGGCAACTCGCCGCGATGACCGACGACGAGGCCGCCAAACTCGACGCCGATCTCCGGTTCAACGGCCGCATCCTCCGCGATAAGTGGAGCGAGCAGGCGCGCGCTCTGATCGCCGCGGCATAAACCTGCAGCCGAAGACCGGTTGCGTTCGGCCGGCCCGGCCGCGAACGCGGTGCGGGCCGGGCGTGTGTCTTGGAACAGCGCCGCGGTCCATGGCGGGCCGCATGCGCGACGACAATGTGAGGACTATCGATGGCTGCGATCACGGCTGGGCTCGTCAAGGACCTGCGTGAGAAGACCGGCGCGGGAATGATGGACTGCAAGCACGCACTGGCCGAAACGGAAGGCGACATCGAGGCCGCCATCGACTGGCTGCGCAAGAAGGGGCTCGCCAAGGCCGCCAAGAAAAGCGGTCGCGTCGCCGCCGACGGTCTGGTCGGCGCAGCGGTCGAGGATCTCGTCGGCGTGGTTGTTGAGGTCAATTCGGAGACGGACTTCGTCGCGCGCAACGACGACTTCCAGGCGCTGGTGCGCGGCATTGTGGCGGTGGCGCTCGACAAGGCGCCCGCGGCGGACGTCGACACGGTGCTCGGCGCCCATTTTCTCGGCGGCGGAACCGTATCCGAGGCGATCGCCAACGCCATTGCGACGATCGGCGAGAACATGACGCTGCGTCGTGTGCAGGGCCTCCGGGTTACGGACGGCGCAATCGGCCAGTACGTTCACGGGCAGATCGTCGACGGCCTCGGCCGCATCGGCGTGATCGTCGGCCTGGAGTCGAAGGGTGATCGCGACGCGCTCGTTGCGCTCGGTCGGCAAGTGGCGATGCACGTCGCCGCTGCAAGCCCGATCGCGCTCAATTCCGACGGCGTCGATCCTGCAACGGTTGCGCGCGAGCGCTCGGTGCTGGCCGAAAAGAACGCCGGTAAGCCTCCACACGTGATTGAAAAGATCGTCGAATCCGGTCTCAAGACCTTCTATAAGGAAGTCTGCCTGCTCGATCAGCCCTACGTCCACGACCCGGCCAAGAGCGTCGGCCAAGCGGTCAAGGAAGCGGAGAAGACGGCAGGCGCCCCGATCGCGATCACCGGCTTCGTGCGCTTTGCGCTCGGCGAAGGAGTCGAGAAACCGGCGGAAGAGGCCTGAGCGCCTTAACCTTTGAAAGCGGCCTCCGGGCCGCTTTTTTTGATGTTGATGCGCTTCTGTGATTGCGCCGGTCGCGGTGGGCGGGCTTGATGGCCACGCCGACGAAACGTCGCCGTAAGGAGGGGGCCCATGACGTCCAGACCGCTTTTCAACCGCGTCGTGGTGAAGCTCTCGGGCGAGGCGCTGATGGGGCCGGACAAGTTCGGCCTCAACGCCGAGACCATTCAACGCATGGCTGCCGACCTCAAGGCGACCGCGGAACTGGGCGTACAGGTCGCCGTGGTCGTCGGCGGCGGCAATTTCTTCCGTGGTCTGCAGGGGGCGGACAAGGGGATCGAGCGGGCGCGCGCCGATTCCATCGGGATGCTGGCGACGGTGATGAACGCTCTCGCGATGGAGGGCGCGCTCGAGCAGATCGGCCAGCCGGCGCGCGTGCTCTCGGCCGTGGCCATGCCGTCGCTCTGCCAGCCTTATTCGCGCCAGGCGGCGCTCGCTCATCTCGTCAAGAATCGGGTGATCATGCTTGCCGGGGGCACCGGCAATCCGTTCTTCACCACAGATACCGGCGCTGCGCTCAGAGCCTGCGAGTTGTCGTGCGACGCGGTGATGAAGGCGACCCAGGTGGACGGCATCTACACCGCAGACCCCAAGAAGGATCCGACCGCGACGCGGTACGACAAACTCACCCATGACGAGGCGATCGCCCGCAACCTCCAGGTGATGGACACCGCCGCGTTCGCACTGTGCCGCGACAACGGCATTCCGATCGTTGTGTTTTCGGTCGACGAACCCGGCGCCATCCCGGCGGCGCTGACCGGGCGGGGGAGGGCGACCTTCGTCATGCCGTGAACCGTTCGCGACGCGAGTAGGCGCCGACGAGCGGCGTGGCGGTTGATCGGCTCCGGGCGGGACGGCCCGGCCTTGCGTCAATCCATTGCGGATTTGACGGCGGTTGCGATCTGACGACGCTTGAATATTCCGAGCGTGGCAAGTCCCGCCAAGAGCATGATCCACGTTGATGGCTCGGGCGCCGTCACGCGGGTCTGGAGCCTCGAAAGGTCGAGCGCCGGCGAAACTGTCAACGGCGCGCTCCCGACGGTATCGCTGGGGCCGGATCCGGATGACGAGCCTCCGTCCGCAGAACCGGTATTTTCGAGGCTCGGCGCTTCTGGGATTGGCGCGAGGCTCGGAATGGCTGCCTCCGGCAGACTGACGTTCAGCGAGGGGCTCACAAAGACTAGGACGCTCGGCGCGGCCTTTTCGAGGCCGTACGGCCGATCGGAGGGAAAATACGAAAAGACCTGTTCGCTGGCCTGAGAGCCTGCGTTGTTTCCAGAGCCGCCTTGGCTCTGGGGCGGTCCCAGGTCTTCTGATTCGCCGTCAGATTGCGGGCTTAAAGAGAGTTCGTCGAGGCCTGCGCGCCGAAGGCGGAAGCGGCGCTTGAAGTCGAAGGTTTGCCGCGGCTCATCGCCGAACCAATCGAATCGATTGTCTTCGTTCGAATATTGGTTCTCGCTGTCCCCGCCCAGCCAGATCGGGGGGATGATCACGGTGTGCCCCAGAATGTTCACGCGTTTGTCCGACGCGTGCGACCCCGCGCCGCAGCGCAGCGAGTCGGCGCCAACCGGGCAGGCCGCAGCGTCGCTGTCGGCGGGCGAGTCCGCAAAGGATCCGAAGAATCCCCCGGACGCGTTCAGCACGACCGCAGACTTCAGGGGCCCCGGGTTAGCCGCGGCTTCGCCTTTGGAAATCGCCGCTTCCATATTCCAGGTTTGGACAAGTCTCGTGTAAACAAAACCAACCGTCGCGGCCGATGCGGACGACAGGCCGACCGCAAACGCCGCGACGATGAATTTCCCGCTCAACGCATCGCCTCCTTGTCGAGATGCGCTTATACCCCGCCAACAATCGTGTGTCTCTCTGTAAACTCAATTCCGTCCCGCGCGATCAAGCGATGACACAATCCGCGCAGTTGCGGGTTGCGTCGATACAGAGCCGACCGGCGGTCGTCCGAACGCGATTTGTCAGCGCATAGATCCAGGTCGACCCGGCGTGTGGGTCAAGATCGACTTATTACCAGCTCCTCCAACGCCTCCGGGGTTGCAACCGGGAGGCTGCAAGCCTGGCCGCGGCAAAGCATCGCGACCGGGCGCGGCGATCGCGGCGGTTCGTCGCGCGGCAAGCCGCCCCGCCAGCGTGTCCTGTCGAGACGCAAGACGGTCAATCCCGGGTCGGACCCGCGCAGGGCCGCGTCAGCAAGCGCAGTCGCCCCCGAATCATCCAGCGGGCCGTCGACCACGATACAACCGCCGCGCTCCAGCATGTCGGCCGCGAGCAGCAGGAGGGGGCTTCCGCCGATTCCCTCTGGCGCGCCGGAAAAGGCGCGAATCAGCGCGTCCGCCGCCTCGCGCCAGCGCGGCTCGCCGGTCAGATGCCGGAGGCGGGCAAGAGCCTCGGCAAGGAGGCCCGCACCCGACGGAATCGCTCCGTCATGCGCATGCCGGGGCCGGGCGCCGGGGACGTCAGCGGCGTCGTTCGCGGTCAGATAGACGCCGCCCTGGCCGTCGCCGAACCGGCCAAGCGCGTCGATCACCAGACGCTTCGCCGCGTCGAGGTCATTCGGATCGCCGCTCGCCTCGAACAGCGCGATCGCCGCCCTCGCCATGGCGGCGTAGTCGTCCAACATTCCGCGCGCCCCGGCGCGTCCGGCGCGCCATGCGTGCAGGAGCCTCCCGTCGACGCCGCTGAGCGTCGTCAACACGAAGTCGAACGCGGACCGGGCGATTTCAAGCCACTGAGGCGTCGCGAACACGGCGCTCGCGCGAGCGAGCGCGGCAATGATCAGCCCGTTCCAGTCGGCGAGGACTTTGTCGTCCCGCCCCGGCCTGGCGCGGCGCTCGCGCGCTTCGAAAAGCGCCGCGCGCGCATTGGCGAGTTCGGCCTCCTCATCGGGGGCGCCCCGCGGCGTCACGCGCCTCAGAACCGTTCGCCCCTCCCAGTTGCCTTCGGGCGTGACGTCGTAGGACGCCTTGAATTGGGCGGCGGCGGGGCCGAGCACGGCGTCGATCTCGTCAGCAGTCCAGACGTAGAAGGCGCCTTCCTCGCCATCCTGATCAGCGTCGAGGGAGGCTGCGAAAGCGCTCCCGACACGCATCTCGCGCATCAGCCAGACGACCGTCTCGCGAGCGCGCTCGGCGAAGACCGGATCGGGCCAGCGGGTGTGAACGGAGGCGAGGAGTTCGAGGATCTGGGCGTTGTCGTACAGCATCTTCTCGAAATGCGGCACGAGCCATTGTGCGTCGGTTGAATAGCGCGCGTAGCCGCCGCCAAGGTGGTCGTAGATGCCGCCGGCGCTGATCGCATCGAGCAACTTCTTGGTTGCCTCGCCGAACCTTTCGTCGCCGCGCCGGAACATCTCGTTCCAGAAAAAACGGAAGAGCGGCGCATTGGGGAATTTGGGCGCGCGGCCGATCCCTCCATGCACCGGATCGACGGCGCGGAAAAGCGCGTCGCCGACCTGGGTCAGATCGTCGGGCGTGAGGGTTCCCCCGGGCCGGGGCGAGGACAGCTCGGCCATATGGCCGCTCAATGCACTCGCGTTCTTGGCGAGATCCGCCCGGCGGTCCCGCCAGGCATTGGCGACGCCCTCGAGGATCTGACCGAAAGACGGACGTCCCCATCGCGGCGCCGGCGGCCAGTAGGTGCCGCCGTACATTGGCCGTCCGTCGGGATCGAGAAACATAGTCAGCGGCCAGCCGCCCTGTTCGCCCATCGCATGCAAGGCGGTCATATAGATGTGGTCGATATCGGGGCGCTCTTCGCGATCGACCTTAACATTGACAAACAACGCATTCATCCGATTCGCCGTCTCGACGTTCTCGAACGACTCGTGCGCCATGACGTGGCACCAGTGGCAGGCGGCGTAGCCGATCGACAGCAGGATCGGGCAGTCACGGCGCCTGGCCTCCGCAAGCGCCTCAGGGCCCCATTGGCGCCAGTGGACGGGGTTCCCGGCGTGCTGCAGCAGGTAGGGTGAGGTCGCGTCGCCGAGGTGGTTGCGATCCGTGTCCATCGTGACCCTCCACCCCCCGTTTCCCTGTAGGGGTCGATGACCCCGCCTGACGGCGGAGGCCATTTGTAGACGGGGAACGCTGACCGCGTGAGCCGAGATCGCCAATCGCGGCTACAGCAATGCCGCCTTCAGCATAGCCTTGAACTTCGCCGAGTCGAGCGTCCACAAGACGTCAACGTCCCCGCTCTCGCCCGCGGCCGCGCCCCAGACGTCGGCGTTGATTGCGTCGGAATTGACGCCCAGCCGGTCGACGACCGTCATGCCGCGAGTAAGTTCGCTCTGCGTCTCGATGGCGACCCGATGGCGGGACCACGTCAGGCCGACTGAACGGTCGAGCGCTACCGCCATCGCTGTCGGGTCAGCCAGCGACAGGCCAACCTCGCCGGTCTGGACGTGATAGGCCTCGCGCGCCCGGCTGTTCGATTCGATTGCGAAGCGCGCCTTCCCTGTGCCGAGCACCTCGATCGCTGCGATCTCGCCGTCGGTCAGCACGGAGGACCCACGCGAGACGTGCCAGCCGACCATCTCGATCGGCAATCTGGAGCGAAACACGGCGCGCGCGGCCTCGGGATCGACCCAGATGTTGTACTCTGCCGCGGGCGTGACGTTGCCCTCGCAGCAGGGCGCCCCGCCCATGACGACGCAGCGGCCGATTCGCTCGGCCAACGCCGGGTCGCGGGCGAGCGCCAGCGCGATATTGGTGAGCGGCCCGAGCGTGACTAGCGTCAGCCCCGGATTTTCGCGCGACAGCCGCAGCATGGCGTCGACCGCATGTTCGGACTCGGGCGCCCGTTTCGGCGGCGGATAGTTTTGGTCGCCGAAGCCGTCGGCCCCGTGGAACCAGTGCGCGTCGCGCAAGGCGCGCACGAGCGGGGCTCCTGCCCCCTTGTAAACCGGGACGTCCGATCCGCAAATTTCCGCAGTAAAGAGCGCGTTGCGGGTCGCCTGCTCGAGCGCGACGTTGCCGGCGACGGTCGTCAGTCCCAGCACACGCACGTCCGGCGCCATGAGCGCCATGATGATGGCGACGGCGTCGTCGGAGGCGGTGTCGGTGTCGATGAGGAAGTCGCGCATGGGCTCAGGATGTCGCCGTTAAACGCGCAAACCCCCGGTCGAGGTCCGCTTTCAGATCCTCGGGGTCCTCGAGGCCGATGCTGAAGCGCAGCGCCGGGCCGCCGGGCGCCCATTTCGTCGCTGTACGGTAGGACGAGCAGTCGAACGGGATGACGAGGCTCTCGTAGCCGCCCCAGGAATAGCCGAGACCGAAAAGCTGCAGGCCGTCGAGGAAGGCCGCCACCGCGGCTTCCGAGGCGGGCTTCAAAATGACGCTGAAGAGGCCGGACGAGCCGGTGAAATCACGCTTCCAGATTTTGTGGCCGGGGTCGTCCGGCAGGGCCGGATGGACGACGCGCAGAACCTCCCGCCGCTCGGCGAGCCAGCGCGCCATCTCAAGGCCCTGTCGCTCCGCCTCGCGCAATCTCAGCTCCATGGTGCGCAGGCCGCGCAAGGCCAGGAATACATCCTCCGGCCCGGGCGGGATCGCCATCTGTCCCGCGGTGTGATGGACCCGCGGGAACCAGACCTCGTTGGCCGAGACGAGGCCGAGAAGCAGGTCGGAATGACCGGAAAGGTACTTTGTGCCGGCCTCGATCGCCATGTCGACGCCGTGAGCGTGCGGCGCGAAGAAAAGCGGCGTCGCCCAGGTGTTGTCCATCAGCACCGCGGCCCCGCGGGCGTGCGCGACCTCCGCGATCGCCGGGACGTCTTGAATTTCGAAGCTCTGCGAGCCGGGTGATTCGGTGAGGACGGCTTTGGTGTTTGGCCGAAACAGCGCCTCGATGCCCGCGCCGATGCAGGGGTCGTAGAAGGTTGTCTCGACTCCCATGCGCTTCAGGATCCCATTCGCGAAGGCGCGCCCCGGCCCGTAGGCCGAGTCGGTCATCAACAGGTGATCGCCGGCGGAGACGGCGGCCATCAACGCCACGACGATCGCCGCAAGACCCGAGGGGACGAGCTCGGTCCCGGCCGCGCCGGAAATATCGGTCCAGGCTTCGCTAAGGGCGTCTGTCGTCGGCGTTCCGCGGGTTCCATAGGTGTAGCGTTGCTGACGGCTCGTCAGCGTCGCCATGTCGGGGTAGAGCACGGTCGAGCCGCGGAACGGCGGCACGTTGACGAACCCTTGCGACTGCTTGCCGTCGCGCCCGAGATGAACGAGGCGCGTGCGGCTTTTCAAGGAAGCGCGGGTGTCGTCGGTGAGCTTGGTCATAGGGGGCGTACGGTCTCCGGTACCTGCGGTCGGACGTAGCTAGCACGGCTTTATCCGCGCTTGCATCCGCCTTGGCGCGTCTCCGGACTACCAGGGCGATCTTAGCCGACCGTGACCCGCTCAACGTCCGCCCGGCGCCGGTACGAGAGCGGACTGGCGCCCTCGACGCCAAAGGCTTCGCCTTGCTTGATGGGTCGGCGGTTAGTTTACAAGAGGGCAAAGTGAAGCGGCGCTTCGCGCAAAGAGAGGTCAATCGTCGACAGCGCGGGGGTTTCCACCCGCGGGACAGACGACGCTTCATTCTTCCCGATCAAATTGGATGTCGTTCCATTCGGACAGCGACTTCATGAACTCGAAGGGATCGAAGGGGAGCTTGGAAACATCGACGCGGGGTCGCCCTGCCGCCGCGGTTTCCGGGCGCGCATTCTCGATGCCTGTGAGCGGAAAGGCGCGAGCCTCGCCAGCATTTGGGTATTTCTCCATCCACAACTGGTGGCGGGCTTTCATGATGCTGAACATCCCCTTGGCAGGGAACATTGGCAACATCTTAGCGCTTGTCTCACGCGGATCAGTGAAAAGGTCGTGGAAAGCTGCCCCGGACAGGCCGGGATGTTCGCCGATCCAGACTCGCTTGTATCGACCCTTCACGGTCGCAGCCAAAACATTGCCCGTGTAGATGAAAACAAAGTCGGGCCGACTGAAAGTGTCGCCCTTCAAAAACAGCGCAGTTTGATCGACGCCATCGATGATGCGATCGGTCGGGACCTGCTCGGTCGCTCCTGCCAAGCGCGCAAAAGTCGTGAAGAGGTCGGTCTCGTGGAGGATGTCGCCGACGGTCTGCCCCGGTGCGATCATGCCGGGCCACCACGCCATCGCCGGAACCCGTACTCCGCCTTCGAGGTAGTCGCCCTTGCCGCCACGGTAGAGCGTCTCGGCCATGCCGGACGGGCCGTTATGCGTAAACGGGCCGTTATCGGCCATCAGGATGACGAGAGTGTTCTCCGCGATGCCGAGCGTTTTCAACTCGGTCATCAGCTCGCCGATCCATACGTCGAGCCGCGCAAGGGCCTCCTGCGGCAACGCGCCATTGGCGGTCACCCGGTTCGGGAAGCCGAACAGGGAAGTCATGATGGGCCAGTAGTCGACGTAAAACGGCTTTTTCGCTGCTGCGTTCTTGCGAATGAACTCAATGGTCCGTTTTTGCATCTCCGGGTCGAGCTTATTGTAGTCTTCGAGAGTTGCTCGACCGAACTCGCGCACCGGTCCGCCCTTCGTTCCTTCCAGCGCAAACACAAAGCCTGTCGGACGCCATCCGGGGTCGATGTCGTAGGGGTCCTTGGCGAACATTTCCGGGAACATGACCCCGGGGGCCAGTGCGGTCATCTGTCCCTGCGCCGTATAAAGGCTCGGCACCTGATTGTACGGCGTCCACAGCGCCTCGTCGAAGCCGTGGTTGGTCATGTAGCTTTCTTCAACGTCACCGAGATGCGCCTTGCCGTAAAAGGCAGTCGTGTAGCCGGCCTTGGAAAGCACTTTCGCGATCGTGTGTTCGGAGGTGGCCAACCCGCCGTACTCGTAAGGAAAGGCGACGTTGAACATGCCGTTGCGCACGGGGTGGCGGCCGGTCAGCACAGCCGCGCGGCTCGGCGTGCACGAGGGCTCCGAATACATCCGCATGAAGTTGATGCCTTCGGCGGCAAGGCGGTTGATATTCGGCGTCTCAAAACCGCGCACTTTCTGGATGGCGGGAATTCCGACCTCGCCAACCGCCGTATCGTCCCACATGATGTGGATGATATTTGGTGGCGCTCCGTGCTTCTGTCGAAGCGCGGCGAGTCTTTGCTCGATGTCCTGATCTTCGGCAGCCCAGCGCCCTCCGTGCTGGGCTTCAAGGATATAGTACTCTGCGTCGTGGACAATTCGGTTCGTGGGCAAAACCGTTGCGTTGTCGTCGCTAGCCATCGGCGCTTTCCTGTCCCTCGGTTAGACCGGTAGCATAAGCGTGCAGCCCCGGATCGTCGTGACCCCTTGGACTGGACCACCCGCGTCAGATCGTCGCTTTCCCAAGTCTCCGGCATACTCAAGCGGGAACAGCTGATCGTCGACACTCTCAACCGCGGCGTTTCGGTCGTCGAGATCGCGGCGCGCATCGGCGTGGGGGAGAAGCGCATGCGCGCAATCATCCGGGAGATCCTCGCCCGCCGCATGCCGGCGCCGCCGGAAGAATTTTTGGCGATCCAGGTCAGCCGCCTCAACGAGGCGCTGCTGGTGGCCTTCAGCGCCATGGCGCCCACAAACGTTAAGGCGGTCGATCGGGTGGTGAGAATCGTGCGCGAGCTCGACCGCTATCACGGGTTTTTCGCCGCCGAGCGGCGCCTTCCCAAGGCCCCACGCCTCCATGCGCCTGTCGAAGGGAGCGTGGCCTTCGGCCGGGCCCTCATCTGCCACGCTAATATCGCGCCGCAAGGCTATGAAGAAATTGCATTCGCGCCCGGGATCGCCGCAGCGCCGGAAGCCACGGACACCGGGGAACGGACTGCGTCGACCGGCGAACCCCGCCCCCCTTGTGGGGGCGGGACAGGGTGGGGGGGGGGTCGCACTGACCTCTCATTTGGCAGGGGAAGGGCGCCAAATCTTTAGGTTCGGCGCGACCCCCCTCCTCAATCCTCCCCCACAAGGGGGGAGGAAGCCGCGCTTCGGCCGTCGAGCATGGAATCAGGCAGCCGCAAGGAGTGTCTGACTCTCGCAGGGCTTGCCCCGGAGGTCGCTCGCAATGAGGGGAATAGGCCGACTGCGCCGGCGCGGGACCCGGCGTTCGGTTCCCTCCGCGATCTCGAGCAAAGTCCGCCCGGCGCGCGGCTCGACAATCGCCCGGAAAACTTGCCGCAACCCCTTGAGAGGGTTGAATCCGCGCCCGGGATCGCCATGGTCCCAGAGGCCACGAACCCTGAGCAGTATGATGTTCTGAGCTTGAGCCGAGTTCGTCATTGCGATGAGCGAAGCGACGAAGCAAGCCAGCGCCCGGAAAATCCGGCGCAAGGTCTTGAAAATGTTGAATCCCCGCCCGAGAACTTTTGGGCCGCCGAAGCGCCAACCGCCGTCAGCCCGGCCTTCCTGAGCGCGATCGGCCTCAGACCCCTGCACGTCCGCGTGCCCCTCAACGCTGTGGCGGCCTCATGAAAGG
>Ga0074045_10003430_pt1 | contig 14270 bp, 15 predicted proteins | sample BogForMeECP23OM2_FD_94442 | JGI IMG/M metagenome (GOLD analysis project Ga0074045, IMG submission 94442) | Bog forest soil microbial communities from Calvert Island, British Columbia, Canada - Bog Forest MetaG ECP23OM2 | ecosystem: Environmental > Terrestrial > Soil > Wetlands ... | reverse complement strand
TCTCGATCGCCGTCTTCGAGAAAATACCAATATATCAAGCGCTTACAATCGACCAAACAAAATCCAATACTTTACAAATAACTAACCAATTGAATTTATTCGAGTTTTAGCCGGACAGCAGTGACCTACCTTACTTTTTCATCTTCGTCGCATGGGCGGCCATTGTCGCCTCATTCAGCGCTGTTCGCCGCCGGGCCGAGGACGGCCTTCGTCAAGCCCGCGACACCCTTCAGGCCGAGGTGGAACAGCGCAGGCGTCGAGAGGATGAAATTCGCAAACTCAATCAGGAACTCGGCAACCGAGCTGCAGATCTCGAAGCGATCAACAAGGAGTTGGAATCTTTCACCTATTCCGTCTCCCACGACCTGCGGGCGCCGCTTCGCCACGTGGTCGGATACTCAGAGATGCTGCAAAGACAGGCGTCATCTTTGCTTGACGAGAAGAGTCAGCGGTTCATACGAACGATTCTCGACTCAGCAAAAAAAATGGGCAATCTGATCGACGACTTGCTGGCGTTTTCCAAGATCGGGCGGTCCGAGACTAGAAAGACAGAGGTGGACCTGGAGCAGCTCGTCAAGGAGGTCGTCGCGGAAATTGGGCAGGACACGAAGAGTCGGGACATTGCCTGGAAGATCGGCGCGCTTCCGGTCTGTAAGGGCGATCGATCCATGCTGAGGCTGGTCGTTGTCAACCTTGTTTCCAACGCGGTCAAATTCACAAGCATGCGAACGCAAGCCGAAATCGAGATTGGCTGTGTGAATCGCAATAAAAAAGAAGTCGAGGTGTTCGTGAGGGACAATGGCGCTGGCTTTGACATGCAGTACGCAAACAAGCTGTTCGGCGTCTTTCAACGTCTGCATCTGGCTGAACAGTTTGAAGGCACCGGAATAGGTCTGGCCACCGTTCAGCGTATCATCCACCGTCATGATGGGAAGGTCCGGGGCGAGGGCGCGGTGGATCAAGGCGCGACCTTCTATTTCTCGCTTCCGAAAGCACAAGAGTCAGCGGAAAGGACGGCGGACGCTCCATGACCACACTGGCAAGCATTTTGATCGTCGAGGACGATCCGAACGACGTGGAACTTACCCTGATGGCTCTGGAAGAATATAATTTGGCCAACGAAGTCGTGGTGACTCGTGACGGACAGGAAGCTCTGGACTATCTCCATCGCCGGGGTCAATACAGCAATCGCTCTGAGGGGAACCCGGCAGTCATACTGCTGGATCTGAAATAGCCAAAAGTTGATGGCTTGGAGGTCCTGCAGCAAGTCAAGTCCGACGAACGCCTGAAGATGGTGCCGGTGATCGTGTTAACCTCATCCCATCAGGAAAAAGACGTCATGAGGAGCTACAATCTGGGAGTGAACGCCTATGTGGTAAAGCCTGTTGACTTTCACGAATTTGTCAATGCTGTCAAAGAACTGGGCGTCTTCTGGGCTGTCATCAACGCGCCGCCGCCGGGCAGCATTCAAAAGGCGAAATGAGGTCTCCTGTCCGAATTCTGCTGCTGGAGGACAACTCCAGGGACGCGGAGCTCATTCAAGAGCTCCTCGAAGCAGAAAATTTCGTTTGCCAGATCACCCGCGTTCAAACCCGCGCCGAGTTTCTGACCGCGCTTGAACACGATGAAATTGACCTGATCCTGGCTGATTACAAGCTTCCTTCGTTTGATGGCGGGTCCGCATTGAAGCTCGCATCGAGCGCCCACCCCGAGGTCCCTTTCATCTTTGTCTCCGGCACGATTGGCGAAGAATTGGCGATCGAAGCCCTCAAAATGGGCGCCACGGATTATGTGCTGAAGACGGGTCTAGCGAGGCTGGCGCCGTCGGTGCTGCGCGCAATGCGCGAGGCCGAAGGACGAGCTGAGCGGAACAAGGCTGAGGAGGCGCTGCGCCGGAGCGAGGCCTATCTCGCGGAAGCCCAACGGCTGAGCCACACGGGCAGTTTCGGCTGGAACGTCTCGAACGGGGATCTCTACTGGTCCGACGAGACGTATCGAATTTTTGAATACAATCCTCTGACCAAGCCCACCGTCCAAATGGTTATCGACCGGTGTCATCCGGAAGACCGGAGGGGTCTGGAGCAAGTCCTTGAGCGCGCGGCGGTGGAGAAAAACGATTTCACAGTCGAGCATCGTCTCCTGATGCCCAATGGTTCCGTCAAATATGCTCGGGCGGTGGCTCATCTCTCGATAGGCGAAGATCCGCAGAGTTGGGTCTACGTTGGAGCCGTCATTGACATCACCGAGCGCAAGCGCGCCGAAGGGGAGCATGAGAGGTTGCGCCAATTGGAGGTGGATCTCGCCCATATGAACCGATTGACGACGATGGGCGAACTCACCGCGTCGATCGCCCATGAGATCAATCAGCCGCTCGCCGCCATCGTGACCCGGAGCGCGGCGGCTTTGCGGTTCCTGGACCGGGATGACCCCGAACTTGACGAAGCGCGGGAGTCGCTTTCCTCGATCATGAAGGACGGCACGCGGGCGGCCGAGGTGATCCGCGGTCTGCGGGCGCTCGCCAGGAAATCCGGGCCGCAACTGACCAGGCTCGACCTCGACGACGTCATCAGGCAAGTGCTGGTGCTCGCCCGCGGCGAATTGCTGCGGCACGACGTCGTGCTGCGTACCGATTTGGCTGTGGACGATCGGCCGGTCACCGGCGACCGCGTTCAGTTGCAGCAGGTGCTTTTGAACCTGATCATGAACGGCGTCGAAGCGATGAGAGGGGTAACGGAGCGCGCGAGAGAACTGACGGTATCCTCTGCGTTCGCTGAGCAAACTCGTGTCCTCGTTTCGGTAAAGGACACTGGCCCGGGGATCGATCCGGCCATCGCGGGCCGCATGTTCCAGCCCTTCTCAACCACGAAATCAGACGGCCTTGGCATGGGACTCGCCATCTGCCGATCCATCGTTGAAGCCCACGGGGGGCGCTTGTGGGTGTCGCCCCGCGCGCCGCATGGCGCCGATGTTCGCTTCACGGTCCCTTTATGGGCGGAATCGTAGCGCCCGATCACCGGGGGTTCGCCTGGAGATGGCCGATCGCCCTGGCGAAATGAGCTCGGGGCACCTGAAGCGCGCATCAACAGCCCTAAGCCTCCCGCTTTCCCCGATCTCGGCCATACAGCCCCTTCGGGCCGTTTCAGGACGGCGTCGAAGGCGCTGGTTTGTCTTCCGCGATTGAAGCGCGGTCGCGTGTCCTTGGCCTTCCCCCGATTTCCGTCGTCGCCTTCGCGCCCGCGGCGACGGCGCGCTCAAGCGCCGCCTCGATCCCGGCGCCCTCGAGGCGCGCGGCGAGAAAGGCGGCGGCGAACGCGTCGCCGGCGCCGGTCGAGTCGATCGCGCTCACTCCGGGCGCGGCGACGGCCCACCGCCGCGCGCCTTTGGCCGCGATGCATCCGTCCGCGCCGCGCTTGACGACGACAAGCGGATAAAGGGCGGCGAGGCGCGCGCATTGCGTCTCCGGATCGGCCGAGCCGGTCAAGACTTCGGCTTCGTCGGCGTTGGGCATGAGGAGCGCGACGCCGCGCGTCCAGTCGAGGAAATTCCGTCCGGCTTCGCGCAGGAATTCTGACGACGCCGGGTCGACGCTGACCGGTTTTCCGCCCGCGCGGCGCATGACATCGAGAACGGCGGCGCGCGGGGAGGGGGCGAAGAAGGAATAGCCGGAGAGGTGGATGAGCGCGACGTTCTCGATCAGCGCGTCGGGAATGTCGGCGGCGGTCAGCGCCTCGTTCGCCGCGCGGTCGGTGAAGAAGCTGCGCTCGCCCGACGGGTCGATGAGGGCGACGAGCCGGCCGGTCGGCCGGTCTGGATCGGAGGCGAGATGCGGCGTCACCCCGCACGCCCTCAGACGCGCCGCCTCGGCCTCCGCATCCGCCGCGCCGACGCGCGCGACGAAGTCGACCGGAACGCCGAAGGCGGCGAGCCACGCCGCCTGGTTGGCCGCCGAGCCGCCCGGCTCGAAGCGGATGGACGCCCGCCGATCCGACCCGCGCGCCAGCGCCCCCTCGGGCCGGACGACGACGTCGGTCATCACGTCGCCGATCACGAGGATGCGGGGGGCCGTCACCGGACGACCCTCGATGAATTCTCGCGACTCAGTCGACAGAAGCGGGAAGTCCGATATCTTGGGTCCCCTCGTTCCGCTTGCAGAGACATGGGACAGCCGGGAGGACGCACGATGATCGATTTCTGGGTGTCGGTCGGCAGCACCTACTCGTACCTCACCGTATCGAGACTGAAGCCGGTCGAGGCCGCGCGCGGCGTCGCCTTCCGCTGGAGGCCCTTCTCCGTCCGCGCGATCATGATCGAGCAGAACAACATCCCGTTCGTCGGCAAGCCGGTCAAGATGGCCTACATGTGGCGGGACATCGAACGGCGCGCGCGCCGGCACGGCCTCGCGCCGCGCCTTCCCGCCCCCTATCCGCTGAAGGACTTCGATCTCGCCAACAAGATCGCCGTCTTGGCCGAAAGCGAGGGCTGGTGCGCCGACTATGTTCGCGCCGCCTACCGGCATTGGTTCGAGTTGGGCCACGAGCCTGGGACCGAGCCGGGCCTGTCGGACGCGCTGCGCGAGCTCGGCCGCGATCCGGTCCGAGTCGTCGCGTCGGCGCAGACGGGACGGATCGAGGAGCGCTACAAGCGCGACACGGAAGAGGCCAAGGCGCTCGGCGTGTTCGGGTCCCCGACCTTCGTCGTGGACGGCGAAGTGTTTTGGGGCGACGACCGCCTCGAAGACGCGATCGACTGGTTCAAGGCGAAGGCCCCGGCGCCCGACCCGCAGCCATAGACGTCCTCACACCCTCGCCAGCTCCACCGCCGCCTGCGCCGCGAGAATCGCGTTGTTCTTGATGAGCGCGACGTTGGCTTCGAGGCTGCGTCCCCCGGTGAGTTCGACCACGCGCTTCAACAGGAACGGCGTCGCCTCCTTCTTGCTCACGCCCTGCTCCCTGGCCTCGGCCACCGCTTCCGCGATGCGCTCCTCGATCATCGCCTCTTCGAGGGCGTGGTCCTCCGGCACCGGATTGGCGATCAAGAGGCCGCCCGGGCCGATCTCCCGCTGGAGCCGGATCATACGGGCGAGGTCGATGAGGCCGTCGCAGCGGTGCTCGATCTTGAAACCGGACGATCGGGCGTAGAAGGCGGGGAACTCGTCGCAGCGGTAGCCGACGATCGCCACCCCCTGCGTCTCCAAAAATTCGAGCGTCTTCTCGATGTCGAGGATCGACTTCGCCCCCGCGCAGACGACCGCGACGCGGGTGCGCGACAGCTCCACGAGGTCGGCCGAGATGTCGAAAGTCTCCACGGCGCCGCGGTGGACGCCGCCGATGCCGCCGGTGGCGAAGATCTCGATCCCCGCAAGCCCCGCCACGAACATGGTCGCCGCGACCGTGGTGCCGGCCGATCCGCGGCGAGCGGCGACGGCGGCGAGGTCGCGCCGCGAGGCCTTCACCACGCCGCCGGTGAGGCGCCCGAGGCTCTCGATCTCCTTCGGCTCAAGGCCGACGCGGAAGCGTCCGTTGACGACCGCGACCGTCGCGGGCACGGCGCCGAAGGACCGGACGGCCTCCTCGACGATCCGCGCCGTCTCGACATTGCGCGGATAGGGCATGCCGTGGGTGATGATGGTCGATTCGAGCGCGACCAGCGGCGCGCCCTTGGCGCGCGCCTCCGCGACCTCGGGCGAGTAGTCGATCAGTTCGGCGGCGCTCATGGGTTCACTCCGTTCGCTCCGATTATCGGAAATCGGAGCCGTGGGATCAATGCCGGTCGGCCGCGTCGGCGGCCCCCTCTTCATCATCCCGTGCAAATGGGAGAGGAATTCGCTCCCGCATCGCGGGGACGTCGAGGGAGCGGGGGCGAGGGACCGCGGATTAACGCCTGTGGGCATTCCTCCGGTCTGGCTTGGAGTCGCTCGGACGAATGGGATAGCTTGCCCGGCCAATCGTTTCGCCCATCGCGCGCGGCGGGCGACGGCCGAGCAGTCTGGGAATCGACGTCATGGACGAAAAGCCCGAGCGGCCTGCGGGCGGGCAGCCGGATCTCGGCGCCGCCCTCCGGCGCGCGCGGATCGAGAACGCCGAGCGCGCCGACGCGGTCGCGGAGATTCGGGAGATCGAGCTCGGCCGTCTCGCGCTCTTGCAAAGCGCCCTGCAGCCGGTGGTGCGACAGGCCCCGCCCGGCGTCGACCTCTTCGACCTCAGCCTCGCCAGGGGCGATCGGCCGCGCGTGTTTCTGGACATGGTCGCCTTTGTCGAGATGGCGCGCGACCGGCGCACCTATCGCTTCTTTCAGGATACGCTCTACGGCCGGGTGCTGATCGCCGAGAGCCCGAAGATCGACACCATCGTGGCCGCCTGCACCAACTATGTCGCGCGCCGGCTCGTCGAACGCGAGAGGGCGCTGGCGACGGCCGATCTGCGCCACGAGGCGCCCAAGCCGGCGGAGGTCCCGCGCCGCGTGGAGTCCCCGGGCGGCGAAGCGGAAGAGGATCCGGAAGCGCCGCTTCACGAGCCCCTCCAAGGAGCCGCTCTCGCCAGCGCCGCCTGGGCTGCGGAACGCGCGCCCGCCTCGGGCGCCCCGTCGGCGAGTCTTGCGCGATGGCTCGTCGGCGCGCTCAGCTTTCTCCTGATGACGCTCGGCGCGATCACGCTCATCGGCCTTGTCGCGCTGGCAGGCTATCTCGCCTGGACGCATCAGCTCGGCGCATTTTTGTCGCGCGTCTTCGGCGCCGCGCCGCCTTGAGCGGGGGCCTTGATTCGTCCGTCTTCGCCGACGACAATTCGTTTCGTCCCGTCCGCGCGCCATGCGGCCGGACCATGGGTGATATGGGGCAGGGCAATATGGACAGCGCGTTCTTTTCCGATCTTCTCGCCTCGATCGCCGAGCGCGGCCGCTCCGTGCTCAAGCTCAGTCCCTGGCCGCGCGACGCCGAAAACCGGGCGAATTCGCTCGCCGACATGTGTCGCGCGCTGCTCAGCGGCCGGGGCGAGGCGTCGGGCGTGGCGCTGGCCAGCGAAATCAACGGCCGCTACCGGAGCCTGAACGACGACGACAAAGGCGCGTTCTTCCGCGCGCTCGCAGAGGACTTCGGCCCCGACCGGGCGCGAGTCGAAAGCGCCGTGGCGCGCTGGACCGCGACCAGCGGCGAAGCCGCGGCGGCGGAAATCCACTACGCCTCCGAACCGCGCCGGCAGGAGCTGTTCCGGCGGCTGAACCGCGCCCCGGGCGGGACGGCGGCGCTGGTCGCGATGCGCGCCGACCTCATCGAGGCCATGCGCGCCGACCGCGGGCTTGCCGTGCTCGACCGCGACTTCGTTCATCTCCTCGGCTCCTGGTTCAACCGCGGCTTCCTCGTGCTGCGTCGCATCGACTGGTCCTCGCCGGCGGCGGTTCTGGAAAAGATCATCCGCTACGAGGCCGTGCACGAGATCCGGGATTGGGACGACCTGAGGCGCCGCATCGATTCTGTCGATCGGCGCTGCTACGCGTTCTTCCATCCGGCCCTGGTCGACGAACCGCTGATCTTCGTCGAAGTCGCGCTGACGCTCGCGCCCCCCGCCGCCATCGCGCCGCTGCTCGCCGAGCGGCGGGCCCATGTCGCGCAGGACAAGGCGCGCGCCGCGGCCTTCTATTCGATCTCGAATTGCCAGCAGGGCCTGTCCGGCGTCAGCTTCGGCAACTTTCTCATCAAGCAGGTCGTCGAGGAAATCCGGCGCGAGCTGCCGCGAATCGAGACCTTTGTCACGCTCTCGCCGGTCCCGGGCTTCCGGGCCTGGGTGGAGAGCTGCGACGATTCGGCCGTCGAGCCGTTCGTGAGGACCGTGCGGGACATCGCGCTCGACGGGCAATGGGCGGAAAAATCCGAGGCGGTGACGCGCATGCGCAAGGCGCTGGAGCCGCTCGCGGCGCATTACTTCCTCAAGGCGCGCCGAAGCGATGGACGCGTCGTCGATTCGGTCGCCCGGTTCCATCTCGGCAACGGCGCCCGGCTCGAGCGGATCAATCCGATGGGCGACCTGTCGGAAAAGGGCCTCGCGGAGTCTTACGGCGTGATGGTCAATTATCAGTACGACCTCGCCGAGATCGAGCGCAACCACGAGGCGTTTGCGAACCAGGGCGCGGTGGCCGCGTCGAGCGCGGTGAAAAAGCTGCTGCCGAGCGCCAAGGCGCGGCCTCTCGCCGCGGCGCTGCCGGCGCCGAGCGAGTGAGCGAGGCGGCCCCTCGATCGGGCGCGCGGCGTTTGGCGGTGGCGATGTCCGCGACGGCGCTGTAGCGTCTCTCCCGAGGGCGCTAAGCGGCGCCCGGTCAGGGAGGGAAGCCATGTATGCCGCAATTCGTCAGGTGAAGGCCAAGCCCGGGATGGCGGACACGCTCGCCGATGTGATCAAAGGCGCCGTGCCGATCGTCAGCGGCGTTTCCGGATTCATGGGGTATTACGTCGTCTATTCGTCCGACGACACGTTGACGGCGATCAGCCTCTTCAACCACGTCGAGGAGGCGCAGGAATCCAACCGCCGCGCCCTCGCCTGGATCGACAAGCACCTCGCGCCCTATGTCGTCGGACCGGCGACCGCCACCGCCGGGCCGGTGATCGTACATTCGCTGCCGTAGGGGGCGCGCCTGCAACCGCCAGCGCCTCGCGCTTGCGACGGCAGGGCAGGCGGCGCGGGAGCTATCCCTCGCCGCCTGGGGACTCACTTCCCCGCTTCGATCAGGGCGATGTCCTTCTTGAGAAGATCGTTGACGAGCCCGCTGAGCGAGACGCCCCGCGCCCTGGCGCGGTCGGCAAGATAGGCGAGCACGCCCGGGTTGAGATGAACCGGCGGGATCAATTGCGCGTCCGGCCGAGAGAACTTGCCGCGGGTCGCAGCGGAAAAATCATACTCGTCCTTCATGCGGGTGTCCCTTCTTCGCATTGCCGGATTTCGCGCCTCGTCGGCCGGCGCGCCGATATGACGCGAATCGCCACTCGGTCCTCCTCGATCTCGACATAGGTATGCACGACCAGCGCTAGCCAGTCTTCGCGGCCCTGACTAAAATCCACCTTTCCTCATCCGCGGCATGCTCTTCACCTGAATTCGAAGCGCATGATTTCCTGCTTCTACACCGCCAGCGCCTCGCGCTCTCCGATCTCGTCGCCATCGAGGGCGGGGCCGCGTGCGCGGGCGGCGACGGTCCATTGCTCGCCGATGCGTTGAAGCCGCACGAGAAAATAGGCGGCGCGGGTGCGGGGGTTGTGCGTCGCCGCGGCCGCCGACGGGGCGCCGAGGACGGGGACGCGGCCGCCAACCGTCCGGGTCGCGCCCGACGGCAGCGAGCGGACAAGCTGCTTGTGGGTGTGGCCGTGCAGGATCGCCTCGGCCCCGTGCGCCGCGATCGTCCGCTCGAAGTCCGCGGCGTCGGTCAACCCGCGCAGCGGCGGCGCGCCTTTCGTCAGCGGCGGGTGATGGACGAGCACGACGCGCCCGAGCTTTTTCGCCCCCGTCTCCTTCAAAAGCGCGGCGAAGGCGTCCATTTGCGCGCGCCCGAGCTTGCCGGACGCCATCAGTGGCCCGGTCGGCAGGCCCGAGGTGAGCCCGATGATGGCGACGTCCCCGCGCACGCGGAGGTACGGGAACGTAGAATCGCCTGAGTCGCCCGTCGTCCATTGGGCGAACGTCGCGCTCAGCATCGGCATCGCCGCGCGCACGTAGGCGTCGTGGTTGCCGGGTACGAAGCTCACGTCGCGCGGATCGCCGAGCGTCTCCATCCAGGCCGCGGCGCGGCGAAATTCCGCCGGCATGGCGATGTTGACAAGATCGCCCGTCACAGCAATGTGGTTTGGGCGCTGGGCGCGCAGGTCCGCGACGATGCGGGCGAGCAGCGCCATGTCGTTGAGTCCTTCGCGCCCGCGCTTCCAGTTGACGTAGCCCATGAAGCGCTTGAGCCGGAAGTCGGCGCCCAGGGGGGGCGGCGCGGGCGATAGATGCGGATCGGTGATATGCGCGATCGTGAAGCTCATGGCCCGCAAGGTCAGGGAACGGAACGCGGCGCCGCGCCGCCATTGACCGCGCCGCAATAAGGGCGCTTCAAGGCGAAGACAACCCCGGCGCTGCCGGAGGAATGAGGTTCGTGCCCGTCCATGCTGTCGCTCGCCGACCGATTGATGTCGCGCATCGCGCACCTGAGCTTCTTGATGATGCGGCCGATGACGCTCGGCGTCCGAGGCGTGGTCGTCGCCGCCGACGAGTCCGTGCTCCTCGTCCGGCACGGCTACGTTCCGGGCTGGCACTTTCCGGGCGGCGGCGTCGAGGTCGGCGAAACCTTCCCGCGCGCGCTCGAGCGCGAGCTCGAGGAGGAGGCCTGCGTGCGGATGAAGGGCAAGCCCCAGTTGCACGGCCTTTTCTTCAACGGGCAGGTGTCGCGGCGCGATCATGTCGCGGTCTACGTGATCCGCGATTTCGAGGTCACAGGCGCCCGTGCGCCCAACTACGAGATTGCCGAAGCGCGCTTTTTTCCGCGCCGGGATCTTCCAAAGGATACGAGCGCGGGGACGCGGGCGCGGCTCGCCGAGATTTTCGACGGCGCGCCCATGTCCGACCTCTGGTGACGCCTTGCGACATCGGCGCGCGGACGCGTCAGCCGATCGCTGGCCGATTCTCCTTCCTTCCGTGCGCTTCGTAGTGGACGAGCGGATTGACGCCGGCCGCCGCGACGTCTGGATTCCGGGCGAGGTAGCCGGTGGTCGAGAAGAACGGGCCGGGGTCGCGTCCTTCCCGCCAGCCCTGGACGAGAAAGTGGAGGGCCGCGTCGCAGCGCGAAGCGCGCACGTCCGGGTTGACCGAGAGATAAAAGGCCTCGTCGAAAAACGGCGAATCGCCGACGGTCCGAAGTTCCCGCTGCTTGGCCGTCGGCGGCCGCCGCAGCGTCGAAGCGACCAGCCGCCACATGTCGGGTTTCGACGGCGTCCCGCGGGCGTAATGGGCGATGACCGCGTTGGCGCGTTCGAGCGCCTGCGCGGCGCGCTCGTATCCGCCCATCGCGGAATCGAAGATCGCGGCCGCATCCTCGAAACGGGTGCTGAGCGCGTCGAGCCGGCTCAGGATCGCGGCGTTGTCGCCGTCCGTCGCGAGGTCGAGCATCGCCGCATAAACGTCGCGCGCGAGGGCGGTGACGGCCGGGTCGGGGTGCAACTCGGCCGTGCTGGCCCTGAAGCGCCTCAAATCCGGCGACAGGAAGTTCTCGATGTCTGAAAAGGTCCCGTCGCCGCAGCGCGCGAAAGGGACGTCGAGCCGGTCAAGGACCGCGCCGAGCGCGGTCGGCCAATCGTCCAGGAAACTCGACCAGTCGACCACCGCACGCCTCATTCCACGCGTGTCGGCTTCGGCGTCGAACACATGGCGTAGCCAAAGCAGGCAGCCCGCGCCGACGCCGAGGCCGTCGCGACGGCGAAGCGACCAGGCGACCTCGAGCGGCGAACGGATCGGCAACACCACCTGCGGAGCCCACCTGACGTCCTCGAATACCGGCTGCCAGAAGCGCATGAGGCGGCACATGCGTGGGTCCTTGATGACCGGAATGCCGGCGCCGCCGAACTCCTTGAGGAGGATCGACCGGGCGCGATTGCGAAACGCCCTCAGGTCGGCCGAGCCGACTCGGCTGATGTCGAATCGCCGCCAGTCCTTCCATCCGATTCCGCCGGCCGCGAGGACCTCCTCGTTCAACGCAATGACGACCGTCGATTCCCAGAAGCCGTGCGCATTGTCCGGCGAGGCCGGAAGGAGATGACGAGGCGCGCATCCGCCCAGCCGGACGAGGGCGCCCGCGACGCTTGACGTGCCGCTGCGATGCATGCCGAGCACGACGACGGCGGGCGAACGCAAGGTGGCCCCGGCAATAGTCTCCGGGCTGACAGTATTAATGAACAGGGACGCGTCTCCTCTCGGAGCGGCCGTCGCGCGTGTCGCGATAGCCGGGAATCATCTCTCGATTCGTACGGTCGCAAAGACGGGCGCGGCAAGGCGCAGGTTTACAAGTTATTAAATGAAATCTCGGGACAGTAATTGTCAAACTTGCTTCTGTAATTGTGTCACAGGGACGTGTGCTCATTGCCGAAGACGGTGGCGAAACGGCGCGCGCCGCAATTTCACCTCAAAGTTTTGAAACCGACACAGGGCGGGATGAAGAAACGTTAACGAAACTTTAAGCGCTCGGGGCGCTTCATCCCGCCGCGTGGACTTTTTCGGCGGACGCGCTTAGGGTCGCGCGCCAATAACGGGGTAACGCATGACTCTGCCGTTCTGGCGTCTGACCGCTCTCGGCCTCACTGTCGCGGGGGGAGCGCTTCTCGCGGGATGCGACGACTCCTATCTCGACGCTGGGCCCGGCCGGTCCGAGCACCCGATCTCCAGCGCCACCCTCAACGAGATGGCGAAGATCGACACGACGCCGTCGTCGCCGATGCTGATCCGCACTTACAAGAAGGAGGCGGAACTCGAAATCTGGAAGATGAAGTCGGACGGGCAGTACGCCCTGTTGAAGACCTATCCCATCTGCCGGTGGTCCGGCCAGCTCGGCCCGAAGAGGGTCGAGGGCGACATGCAGGTGCCCGAAGGCTTCTATGCGATCGCGCCGGGGCAGATGAACCCGAACTCGCACTACTATCTCGCCTTCAACGTCGGCTATCCGAACGCCTACGACCGCGCTTACGGGCACAGCGGCGGCAATGTGATGGTGCACGGCGTCTGTTCATCGGCCGGCTGCTTCTCCATGACCGACAAGCAGGTCGACGACATCTACGCGATCGCGCGAGACGCGCTGCGCGGCGGGCAGCGCGAGATCCAGCTCCAGTCCTATCCGTTCCACATGACGCCGGAGAACATGGCGAAGTACCGGCTCGATCCGAATATCGACTTCTGGAAGGAGCTGAAGAACGGCGCCGACCATTTCGAGGTCACCAAGACCGAGCCTCCTGTGGTGATCTGCGGCAAGCATTACGTGTTCGGCGCGACCGCCTCGGGCGAGGTGTCGGCGAACGCGCCCTGTCCCGCCTTGCACAAGGACGAGGAGGTCGAGGCGCTGGTCGCCGACAAGGAGGCCAAGGACGACGCCAAGGTCGCCGAACTCATAGCCAAGGGCCAGAAGCCGATCCGCACCGTCTACGCTGACGGCGGGCAGAACCCGGTGTTCGCGAACTATCCGGACACCAGCGACCCCGAGGCCCTTGCCGGCGGCCCGCAGGAGATCGCGCTGGACGAGCCGTCCAGGGCCGCGCCGGCCGTGGTCAAGGTCGCGGCGTCCGACGCCGCCAAGGAGCGTAAGGCGACAGCGGCTGGGAAGGCCGAAGCGGCGGCGAAGGTCGAGGCGGCCTCCGCTGCGGCTCAGGCGGCTCAGCCGGCTTTAACCGCGTCCCCCGCGCCGGCCGGGTCCGCCGCGCCGCAGACGATCGCGGTCGCGTCGAATGCGGCGGGCGGGGTCGCAGGCATGTGGGGCGCAAGCACGAGCAACGTGAAGAAATGGCTGCACATGGGCGGCCAGGACGAGCCGGCGAAGCCGGAAGCGACCGCCTACGTGCCCGACCAGCCGGTTCCGTCAGACGCTCCGTTGCCGCCGCGGCGCAGCGCCGCGCCCGGCGAGGGCAGGGTCCAGCATGCCGCGATGAAGACGCCCGGGCCGCCGCAAAAGCCGGCCGAAGCTGCGGCCGACGCCGGGTCCGACGCGCCCGACACGACGGGCTCGATCCCCGCATCGCCGGCGGCCGCTTCCGCTCCGGCGCCCGCCAAGTAGGGCCGTTCCGGCCGGATTGCTGAACCGCCGCGCTGCAAGGGCGTCCGGCAGGACGCCCGTCTCGCCTCATTCGGCGCCGCCCGCGGGCGCGCCCGAGGCGCAAGGCCGGAAGGACGTGACATTGCCGACCGCCGCTGCGATCCGGCGCTCGATCTCGGCAATCAGGCGCTCCTCCTCGTCGATCCAGGCTTCGAGACGTTGCAGCAGCGCGTCGCGCGCGTCGTCCGACAGGGGAAGTTCGTCGCTCTCCGCGATAATCGGCTGGGGCTCGCCTGCGAGCGGAGACGCGGGGCGGTTCGAATTCGACAGCATGGTTTTCCTCGGTATGTAGAACGTCAGAATCGAATGTTAGCAATAATTCCGATTATCAGAAATTAATTGTTTCGGCGGTTGGCCTGCTGTCGACGCAAACCATTGAACCTAGAAACGGCAGTTTGGTTTTGGCGTGAGGGCGAGAATCGCGCATTCTCAAGGGCATGAAGCGCGACTCTTCGTCTCCTTGG
>Ga0074045_10003429_pt1 | contig 14274 bp, 11 predicted proteins | sample BogForMeECP23OM2_FD_94442 | JGI IMG/M metagenome (GOLD analysis project Ga0074045, IMG submission 94442) | Bog forest soil microbial communities from Calvert Island, British Columbia, Canada - Bog Forest MetaG ECP23OM2 | ecosystem: Environmental > Terrestrial > Soil > Wetlands ... | reverse complement strand
TGCTGCCGCCGGGCGTATGTCAGGTAGTCCCTCGGGAACTCGTCGAGGAGCTCGATATCGCTGGCCAGGCCGACGCGCACGTGAGCGCCTTCGATCAGGTCATGACTGAGGAGCCGCTGCTCGGGGAATCTCCCGGACAGGACCCGGCTGAAAGCGCGCACGTCGTAGATGCCCTTGCCGTGATAGGAGCCTTCTCCGGTGAGATCCTGGTTGACGTCGGATACCGCCCTCGTGTAGGGGTCTATTCCCGCCACGAAGGAGAAAAGCCTGCTGAATGGCGAAGCGCTCGTGCTGGGCAGGGAAGGGGTCACGCGCGGCTGAATGATCGTGTACGAGCCGGGAAGGATCCTGCCTTCAGCATCGAACCGGGGCTGGTTCAGAGGGTGGGCCAGGGTCTCGATCATTCTACGCGCGGTACCTGAGGGAAGCTGCGTATCACTGTCCAGGGTGATGATGAAACGGACATCCGCCAGGCGCTCCGGCCGGCCCACGTGCACGAGACGGCCGGCGCTTTCGGGCCTGGTCCCGTCGATCAGGCGGTTGAGCTCCTCGAGCTTTCCCCGTTTTCTCTCCCACCCGATGTACTTCTGCTCGGATTCACTCCAGGTCCGTTCCCGGTGAAGAAGGAAGAAGCGCTGACCCGCGTAGCGTTGATTGAGGCTTTCCAGCCCTGAGACGGCCGCCTGCAGCAGCGCTTCGTCCTCGTCCCGGTGGGGTGATTCCCAGTCCGTGTAATCAGTAAGGAGCCCGAAAAGCAGATTGTCCTCTCTATTGGCCAGGTACCGGATCTCGAGCTTGCCCACCTCCTCGACAATGGTCCGGGAATCCGCGAGGAGCATGGGCACGACCACCAGCGTGCGAAACGAATCGGGAATCCCCGATGCCTCGAAATCCAGCTTGGCCAGGGTGCGGGGCGGAAAGATCCGCATGACAAGGTAGTTCACGATCTCCAGGGCGAGTTGGCTTGCGGGAATCAGCGAAAGGAGGGAGATGAGGATTCGGGTTTCCCGCGACTGCTCGGGCAGACCCAGCAGCATGACCACGAAAATGAACAGGGCGGAGAAGAGGCTGAGACCCAGGAAATAGACCGCGGTATGGTGGCGGTATGCCCAGTTCAAGATACGGAAGAGAGGGGCCTCCCTGCAGCCGATGAGTCGGGCAAGCTCCCGTCTTTCCTCACCGACCAGGTAGGTGCCGACGTGGACCCACAGCTTGTCCTCGGTCGTCTTGCGCGCGGCGCGCGCTGCCAGGTCGATGGCGCCCTGGGCCACCTTCTCCTCGGCCTGACCGGACCGGCGGGCAAGCTGCTCGATGGTGCGGCGGTACCGGTCACGCGTGGCGAAATCCATCCTGGCGTAGATGCCGGATGGATCCAGCCGCAGAAGCCGTTCCACCTGGCTGACGTGTTCAAAGACCTGTCTCCAGTCAAGCAAGGCAAGCTGCCGCAGGCTGGTGAAGGCGTTGCTGATGGAGATCTGGTCCTTGGTCTGGCGGTTCTGCTCGCGTGAGTTGAGCTCGCTGAGAGGCTTGCGGTAAATCCGCTCCAGCCAGCTTTGCACCGGTACGAGCGCCGCCTCCTCGTCATAGAGGTGATCAATAAGCTGAAATGCAAAGTAGGGGCTCGGGTCCGGCTGGTTTTCCGCCAGCTCCGCCATGATGGCAAACAGGTGGTTGGGGTCTCTCCGGTTGGCCGTGATGAGCCGGTTGGCCCAGAAATCCGCCGTCTCGCGATCCCGCAGCTCCATGAGGCCCTGGGCCGCGAGATCCTGGATGCCCTCGATCAATGCAATGCGCAGCATCTGGGGGATTGCCCATAATTCGGCGATCGTCAGCATGCGCACGGATTGATACGCTTCCACGAATGCAATGATGTTGTCGCGGTCCAGACGCAGTCCGGTATGAGAGACGAGCTCCTTTGCAAGTCCGTAGATCCGCGGCAGCTCCTGGTACGGCTTGTTTTCCAGAACGGGCAGCGCCTGGTAAAAACGCCGGGAGAGGTTATCCTGGACGTCTCGGACATTCCCCTCGATGATGTACTCGTTGTCCAGGATCCACTCGGCCAGCGGGGTCGAGCGCTGTTCCAGCAGCGCCGCCTCGGACAGATCCGCGCACACCAGGTGGATCCACTGTCGGGCCTGGCTCAGCCGCTTGAGCAGTCGTATGTTCCGCCGCGGCGCCGGGTCCATCTTGTTTTCCACGGCAAGACGCCGGGCATGCTCCTGCATCTGCGCCGCGGAAAGCGGCGCACCGAGGGTCCCCATATCACCCATCAGATTTGGACGCTTCGGGTTCAACACGGAGACCACGGGAGGGATCTCACCAACCTGCCTCAGCAGGGCCACCGGAATCCGCATGGCATTGATGCGTGCCTGGAAGAGCAGGACGGTCTCATCCGTTGCCAGCCATCGCGAATGATCCTCCAGGAGCTTGCGGGCCACTCCAAGCTTCGACCTCCGCATCCAGACCCAGCCGAAGAGGGCTCCGATTGATCCGGCCGCAATGATCGAGGCTGCAATTGAAACTGGCATGCTCATGCCCTGCAAGGACCGCCGGAAAAACACGGACGCGGCTCCGGCCAGTCCTCCACACACCACGGCCAGAAAGGCCGCCGCAATTGCGCGGCGCCAGAGGAAGGGGTCCAGCGTGTGAACGTGTCCTTCGGCGGTCTTGTGGATCAGTGCGGCGCGGTGGAAGCCCTTTCTCCCGAGCGCCCGCAGGGCTTCTCGAGCTTCATCACGTCTCACGAAGTAAGCCGTGAGAATTCCGGACTTCATTCATTTCCAGTTCTTTTGTGGATCACCGCGGTAGTATAGTCTAGTTTGCAGTAAGTAACCGCCTTATAGACGCAGGAACCTCAGTATTGTTCCCACCACGCCCGCAAGGTAGCCGGCTGCCATCGAATATCCCCCCACCAGGAATCTTATTTTGACGGGGACGATCGTCAATACGAGATGCAGGAGCCCTGAATCTCGAAAAGCCTTGATTCTCAGCACGACTACCAGCAGGAGGACAAAGCTCAGCATGAGGCACACGGTTTCCAGGAGAGCCTTGTGAGGGGCTTTGCTCACGAAAGTGAGCACAAGCCCGACCAAGGCAAATATGAATACACAAAACAGAAGAATTCCGTAGATATGTTCTATCGAGCCAAGAAAGACGGCATTCCCTGCCTGATGTGCATTTCCCAGAATGCCTTGAGCAAGCTGGTATCCACTTGTATCGCAGGCAATCGGGGCGAAGAAACCAATCAGGACCAGCAGAAAACCCAACCTCAGAATGCTCAATGACAATGGAGTCTTCATGAACGCACCTTTCTTTTCCATCTAAAATAATCACCGGAATACTCAATTTAGGTGCGCTACCGCACAGAATCGCGCGGGGTTTCATGCCTACTCTTGTCTAAAATCTGAGAAAAGGAGAACAGCATGAGCATACTTGCGATTCTCGGCATCGTCCTGATTGTCCTGATCGTTATCGCGGTAGTATAGGCTGACTGAAAAGGAGAATACGCTTTGAGACTTATGCTCAGACGACGAGAAGGCAATGTCATACTGATTGTCGGCATAGTCCTGCTGGTACTATGGCTTCTTGGTCTTGGCAGCTCGTACACTCTGGGCGGCTTTATCTACGTCGCGCTGCTGCTCGGGCTCATCTTTGTGATTGTCTCGCTCGTTACTCGTTATCGCGGTTCCAGGTAGGAAGGGAGTAGAAACTGCAATGCTGCAACAAAATGGCATCCTTTGGGGTATCCTCACCATTATTTTTGGCATCCTTGTCCTGGTCTATCCCAGGTTTCTGCGCTATTCCGTGGGCATTTATCTGATCATTGTCGGTGTGTGGGCCGTCATTCCGAGACTGCGTTTCTAGAGGCGTTTCTCAAGAAGCGCAGCCGTAGACGCACCCCAGCGGCCTTGTCTTTACGACCTCGCGCTCAAATGGTATTGTATGGGCATAACAGGTTTCAGGAGGTTGCTCATGACCGCCATGCCCAACCCGTCCACGGCGCATCACCCACGGCAGAACCACCTGCTCTCTGTGCTTCCCAAGTCCGAATCAGACCGCCTGCTCCCCCACATGGAAGCGATCACGCTGCCCCTTGGTGACGCGCTGTACGAGTCCGGAGACCGGCTGAATCACGTCTACTTCCCCACCACCGCCATCGTGTCCCTGCTGTATGTGATGGAAAACGGCGCGTCCGCGGAAATCGCCGTGGTCGGCAACGAAGGCATCGTGGGCATCGCGCTGTTCATGGGCGGGGAGACAATGCCGAGCCGCGCCGTGGTGCAGAGCGCGGGAGAGGCCTATCGGCTGAATGGCCAGGTGCTCAAGCAGGAGTTCAACCGCGCCGGCGCGCTGCAGCATCTGCTGCTCCGCTATACCCTGGCCATGCTGACCCAGATGGCGCAGACCGCCGTGTGCAATCGGCACCATTCCGTTGACCAGCAGCTCTGCCGCTGGCTGCTGCTCAGCCTGGACCGGCTGCCCGCGAACGAGCTGAGCATGACGCAGGAGCTGATCGCCAACATGCTGGGGGTGCGCCGGGAAGGCGTGACCGAGGCTGCCGGGAAACTGCAGAGCGCCGGGTTGATTCACTACAGCCGGGGCCGCATCACCGTCCTGGATCGACCGGGACTGGAAACGCGGGTGTGCGAATGCTACAACGTTGTGCAGCAGGAGTTCCGCCGTCTGCTCCCTGACGTGACCGCGGTGTGAGCCGTCTCTCTCAATGATTGAGCTGCAGTCCATCAGCAAGAGCTTTGGCCAGGTCAAAGCGGTGGACAAGATCAGCTTTACGACCAGGGAAGGGGAGATCTTCGGGCTCCTTGGCCCCAACGGCGCCGGCAAATCCACGACTATAAAGATGATCATGAATATCCTCACCCCGGACTCCGGGTCCATCCTTTTCAATGGAAACCCTCTGCGGGAATCGGACAAGGATCGTATCGGCTACCTTCCTGAGGAGCGTGGGCTCTACCGCAAAGTGAAGATCAATCAGATGCTTCTCTACCTCGCCAGCCTGAAGAACGCGGACGGCTCCGCCGTGGAGAAGAGGCTCGACAAATGGCTCGCCCGTTTCGACCTTTCGGAGTGGAAGACCCGGACACCCGAGGCCCTTTCGAAGGGCATGGCGCAAAAGGTCCAGTTCATTGCCTCCGTTCTCCATGACCCCGAGTTCCTGTTCCTCGACGAGCCGTTCTCCGGGCTCGACCCGGTGAGCACGGACGTGCTGCGGGAGGCGGTCCTCGAGCTCGGAAGCCGGGGCACCACCATCCTGTTCTCCACGCACAACATGGAGGTGGCGGAAAGGATCTGCTCGCGGATCCTCGTCATCGATCACGGCCGCGAGGTGATCTCGGGCTCCGTTGCCGACATCAAGTCGCGCTACGGTCACAATACCGTGGCCGTGGAGTTCGACGGCGTAATCGATTTCGGTTCCCTGGCGGGGATGGTGCGCAACGTGTCCCGCTACCCCCGGTGGGTGGAGGTGGAGCTGCTCGAGGGCGCAAGCCCCCAGGCTCTCCTGAGGTGTCTAGTCGGCCAGGTCTCGGTGCGCAGGTTCGAGGTGGTCTCTCCGTCGCTGCACAAGATTTTTGTGGAGCTGGTGGGCGGTCCCGAGAAGGCCGGAGAGGAAAGGATGAGCGGATAGCATGAGCAAGCTCGCCAGGATCATCCGCATGGAGTTCCGGCTCACCGTGGCCAACCGGGTATTTATTGTCCTCACCATCCTGGGGCCGTTCCTCATCGCGGCAGTGACGATCATGCCCAATCTCCTGTCGACATCAGTGGCGGGCATGGGCGCCCGCCCAACGAAAATCGCGCTTCTCGGCGCCGATCCGCGGTTCGTCCAGGAGATCTCTCCGGCATTCCAGCAGTCCCGGATCGAAGTCAGCGCAGTGCAACGGTCCGCCGAATCGCTGGACTCACAGGTTCGGGCCGGGACATATGACGGGTATCTGGAGATGCCCGCCGACCTCTCCGAGGTCACGCGGCTGGAATACGTGACGAAAAGTTCCTCTGATTTCAGGGTGCTGGGAGTGCTCCAGGGCGTGATCGGGAAGGCCATTGTCGTGCAGAGGCTGGTGAAAGCAGGCGTCGCCGCCTCGCAGGTCGCCTCCCTCACGCAGGTCCCCACCTTCGAGATGCGGCAGCTCACGAAGGGCGGGGAGAAGAAAGAAAACCCGGATTTCATCACGATCCTCGTGACCGGCCTCACGCTCGCCATGCTTCTCTACATGACCGTGGTTCTCTACGGGCAGGTCATCGGTCGGTCCGTGCTGACGGAAAAGACCAGCAAGACAGTGGAGATCATGCTGTCCTCCGTGCGCCCAATGGACCTTCTGTTCGGAAAAATCCTCGGCAAGGCGCTGGCCAGCCTTCTGCAGTACGGGATCTGGGTCACGATCAGCGCGGCCGTGCTGAAATTGATCGGCCCGCGCCTCGGCGTCTCCATCGGCGCGGGGCTTTCGATGAGTACCCTCGCATACCTTGTGGTTTTCTTCATCCTCGCGTTCTTTCTCTACTGCTCGGTTTATGCCGCCCTGGGGGCGGCCTCCGAGGACGAGCAGCACCTCGGCCAGCTCGCCTGGCCCGTGATTATCTTCCTCGTGATCCCCGTGGTCATGATCTCCTCCATCATTACCATGCCTCGGGCGCCGGTGATCGTCGGTTTGTCCCTTTTCCCGCTTACCGCGCCCATCGTCATGTTTCTTCGCATCCTGGTCGGCGCTGCCGAGCCGTGGGAGATACTTGTCTCCATCGGCCTGATCATGGCTGCGACTGTCGCGGTGATCTGGCTTTCAGCGCAGATCTTCCGGGTGGGCATCCTCATGACGGGAAAGCGCTTCAGGTTCCTGGAAGTGCTGCGGCTGGTTCGTTATCGATGAAGCGCGTCCCGTGAGACGGCGGGTCTGCGAAACGTCAGCGCCTTGACGCGGCGATATTTCTGAAATCGATATATCCCCGCTCGATATCCACGGCGGACAATTGTACGCGGATCTGGTCCCCTACGTCGGCGCCCTCGGACCCTCGTATCAGTCTTCCCTCAACGGGGAGAGTGAGCAGCCGCGCCCATGTGCCCTTGTCAGAGGCGCCTGTGACTATTGCGTCGAACTGCTCTCCGACTCTCGATTCAAGGAAGAGCGCAGCCGCGGATTTGCCGACCTGCCGTTCGACCTTGTTGGCGGCATCCTCTTCTTCCGTGATATGCCTGGCCAACTCTTCGAGCTCCGCATAGCCGTATGGCGAGGATTGGCCTGCGATAGCCGCTTTCAAGAGACGCTGCGTGATCAGGTCCGCGTAGCGGCGATTCGGGGCCGTGGAATGTGCATAGTCCTTGACCGCGAGACCAAAGTGCCCGGGGGCCGGGTCTCCGGGCCGTTCTGCAACGTACTCGCCGGCTCCCAGGAGCTTGATCACGACAAGGGAGAGGTCAGGGAAGCGCAGCGGATCCGCGTCTTGCTCCTTGATAAGGAAGGCATCGAGGGCAGCCGAATCCGGCTTGTCCGGCAGCATGACTCCATGGTCCCGGGCAACTGAGACAATCCGGTCCCAGCGCTTGGGTGTGCGCACGACGCGCCGAATTGAAGGGGATTTCCGGGCCTCGAGGTAGCGGGCGGTTACACCATTGGCCGCAATCATGAAGTCCTCGATGATCTCCTTGGCCCGGTTTTTCTGTTCTGTTTCGAGCCTCAGAATGCGGTCCCCGTCAAAGACCGGTTTCGCCTCGATGGTCTCAAGGCTCAGCGCGCCGTGGACGTGACGCAGGCTCTTCAGCTTCTGGGCGGCCCGGTCCTGCACGCGCAGATTCTCCGCCAATCCTTTCACGGCCGCAATCTCCGCCGGGACCCCGCCATTGCCATCCAGCCAGGCTGCCACGCTGCTGTATGCGCGCTTTGCATGATTGAGCACGCGGGCCCGATAGATATCCGATGCCTGCAGGGAACCATCAGGTCCGATCACCATTTCCACGACGACAGCCAGGCGCTCCGCATCCAGTCCCAGGGAAGTGAGGTCCGTGGAAAGTTCCTCAGGCAGCATCGGGAAGATCCTGGCCGCCGTATACACTGAAGTCGTGTTGTGGCGCGCGTGCTCGTCGATTGCCGAACCGTTCCTGACCAGCGAGTCCACGTCAGCCACCGCCACGTAGATTTTGACTTTTTCCCCGGGCAGGGTCTCCGCCACGGTGAGCTGGTCCAGGTCCCGGGAGTCATCGTTGTCAATGGAGGCCCACGCAAGGCTCGTCAAGTCGCGAATTGCGGCGGAGTCCCCAACAGACTGAGTGGTCTGCTCTCCGGCGTGCCGAATCCTTTCAAGCTCGGCGAGAGCTGCGGCCGAAAAGTCGGGGAGCAAGCCCCTTGCCACCATCACTCTCTGGGCAATGTTCTGCAAAATGGCAGACTGCGGGAGACCGGCGTGCGGAGTATATGCCATGGCTGTTGCTGCGGGGCCGATCGGTTTTTCTGCTTACCTGCTCCGAAGCGTGAGAACCAGCCCAACTACCGCTGCGGCGATGCCGCCGAAGATGTACCACATTGTGTGCTCGGTGAGACGCCCGCTGAAGAACCTGCTCAGATTGTTGGCCAGGGAGTGGGATGCAGTGATCCCGACTATGATGAGGATCACTCCACCAATCAACAGAATTATGCCTAGAATACGTGTTGTGCTCATCAATTGAATATACGGAGGATGTCGGGGCGAATCAAATATTTCCCTTTGTTTGCATGTCATTCAGTGATAAACTAGTGGAAGAAGCATTTTTCGTGCGATTGCCTATGGATGGGACACCCACACTTCGTGACTCACCGCCGATCAGACCCGCCCCACCCCTTCGATCAAGGTCTTCACCCCCTGCGGTCTTGAAGGAGAAGGCGCATGAAACCGAACAGCTTGAATAAGAAGAAAAAGCTCTTGCGCGGGACCCCTCGGCCTCCTGTCTTGCGCAAGGTTCCCACGGGAATTCAAGGCCTGGATGAGCTTACCGGCGGCGGCTTGCCCAAAGGGCGGTCCACGCTGCTCTGCGGCGGTGCGGGGAGCGGGAAGACGCTCCTGGCCATGGAGTTTCTTGTGCGCGGCGTCAAAGAGTTCAACGAGCCGGGAGTCTTTATCGCCTTCGAAGAGCAGACCGAGGAGCTGGCGCAGAATTTCGCCTCCCTGGGCCATGATCTCACGACGCTGGTTGCGCAGAAGAAACTTGCCATCGACTTTGTCTATATCGATCGCAGTGAAATTCAGGAGACTGGTGAATACAACCTTGAAGGACTGTTCATCCGCCTGGAACACGCAATTGACCTCATCGGTGCCAGCCGCGTGGTTCTCGACAGCATCGAGCAGCTCTTTTCGGGGTTGACCAACACCGGCATCCTGCGCGCCGAGCTGCGCCGGCTGTTTCTCTGGCTGAAGGCCAAGGGCGTGACGTCCATCATTACCGCTGAGCAGGGCGAAGGAAGCTTGACCCGCAACGGGCTGGAGGAATACGTGGCGGACTGTGTGATCCTGTTGGATCACCGGGTGACCGCGCAGATGTTCACGCGGCGGGTGCGGGTGGTCAAGTATCGCGGCTCCAGCCACGGCACGAATGAGTTCCCGTTCCTGATTGACGAGAGCGGCATCTCCATCCTGCCCATAACGTCCATGGGGCTGACGTACCAGGCAGGCACCGAGCGCGTGTCATCCGGCATCCCGCGCCTGGACGCGATGTTGACCGGCAGGGGCTACTATCGCGGCGGCAGCGTGCTGGTATCCGGCTCCGCGGGCACGGGCAAGACGAGTCTGGCGGCGCATTTTGCCCAGGCAACGGCGGCCGGCGGCGAGCGGTGCCTGTGGCTGGCCTATGAGGAATCCCCCAGTCAGATCATCCGCAACATGCGCTCCATCGGGCTCGACCTCGCGCCGGCTGTTCAAAGCGGGATGCTGCGCCTGCAGGCGGTCCCTCCGACGATATTCGGCCTGGAGATGCACCTGCTGGCCATGCATAAACTGGTGAAGGAGTTCAACCCCAGGAGCGTCATCATGGATTCGATCAGCAACTTCACCACGATCGGCAGTGAAGTTGAGATCAAGGCGATGCTGATGCGGCTGATCGACCTTTTCAAAATGCGGCAGATCACCTCTCTGTTCACGAGCCTCACCACAGGAGACACTTTCGTGGAAGCCAACGACACCAGGTTGTCATCTCTGATGGATACATGGCTGCTGCTGCGGGAGATCGAGAGCGGCGCAGAGCGAAACCGCGTCCTGCACCTGCTGAAGTCGCGCGGCATGGCCCACTCGAACCAGATCCGTGAATTCCGGCTCACCAATCACGGGGTGGAGCTGCGGGACGTATATCTCGGGCCATCAGGGTTCCTCCTTACCGGCAGCGCACTTCTGGTCCAGCAGGCGCACGAACAGGCCCAGGCCGTCGTGCGGGAGCAGGAAGCCGGAGGCAAGAAGCGCGAGCTGGAGCATAAGCGGGTGGCCATGGAGGCGCAGATTGCCACGCTGCGGGCGGAGTTTGAAATCGAGCAGATCAAGGCACTGAGAGCGGTCGCGCAGGATGAGGAGCGCGCCACCGTGCTCACCGATGATCGCGTGCAGATGGCGAAGCAGCGGCAAGCTGATGCCGTGAAAGCAAGAAAAACCATGACAAACAAGTCGGGAGGTGCGTGATGAAAACCGAGGCCAAGGGCGATCCTGCAATGGTATCGACGACGAATTCCGACGTGCAATGGACGCTGCGGCTTTACGTGGCAGGGCAGACACCCAAATCGTTGACAGCGTTCGACAACTTGAAGAGCCTCTGCGAGGACCGCCTCAAAGGACACTACAGCATCGAGGTAATTGACCTGCTGAAGAATCCCCGACTGGCCAAGGATGATCAGATTCTGGCCATCCCCACTCTGGTGCGGAGACTGCCACTGCCGGTGCGCCGGATCATCGGCGACCTTTCCAATATTGAGCGCGTTCTGGTAGGGCTGGATTTGCGTGAAAAGCACTGACAGAAGCGATTGAAATATGACACGCGGAACTCCGGACCCTGAGTTACTGGCCGAAATAGACAATCTCCGTCTCCGGCTCGCCGAAGCAGAAGAGACTTTGGCCGCCATTCGCAGCGGTGAGGTGGATGCGCTGGTCATGGCGGGGGATCATGGAGAAAAGATTCAAATCCTGGGTGAGGGCGACCTCATCTATCGGCAGTTCATTGAGACGTTAAGCGAGGGCACAGTCACGTTGTCCAAAAACGGAGACATCCTGAGCTGCAACGCCGCTTTGGCCAAAACATTGCATCGGCCGCTCGTTCAGATTCTGGGCACCGCCATGCGGGACCATCTGTCCCCCGAAGACCATGAGGCCTTTGGCGCTGTCCTTGCACAAGCCGGCACAGAGTCTCGCCGCCTGAAGATCCACCTGAAGACTGCCGAGGGTTTTCTGGTGCCAGTGTATCTTTCCGCAACCCAATTGAGGAGTGCTACGCCAGAGCTGGTTTTGTGCCTTGTGCTCACGGACCTGGAAGAGGTCATCTCGGCGGAGACCACCCTGCGCGAAAGCGAGCACCGCTATAGAGAGCTCCTTGAGCTTGCCCCTGTGGGGATTGCCGTTTACTCGGAAGGGAAGATTGTCTTCACCAATCCGGCGGGAGCACGCCTGCTTGGCGCGAGCTCGGAAAGTCTCCTCGTCGGCAAACCCATCGCGGATTTCATTCACCCTGACGGGCTGGAGGCGGCTCAGTCCCGGATGAGACGAATGATGGCGGGGGAAACAGGCCTTTATCCTGCAGAGGATGTTTTTCTGAAGCTGGATGGGACTCCCATCAACGTGGAGCTCATCTCCGCGCCATTGCATTACAAAGGCATTCCGGCGGTCCAGACAATCATCACGGATATCACCAGGCGCAAGCGGGATGAAGCCGAGCGCGAACGGCTGATGAGGGCTATTGAGCAGGCCGGCGAGATCGTGATCATTACGGACCCTGATGGGACAATCCAGTACGTGAACCCTGCCTTTGAGAACGTGACCGGCTATAGCCGTCAGGAGGCCATTGGCGGCAATCCGCGCATGCTCAAGAGCGGCGAGCAGGACCAGGCGTTCTACAATGGATTGTGGCAGATCATCTCCTCCGGAAAGACCTGGAGGGGAACCATGGTCAACAGGCGCAAAGACGGGAAAAACTACACCGAGGACGCGACGATTACGCCGGTGTCTGACGCAGGCGGTCGGATCGTGAGCTACGTGGGGGTCAATCGCGATATCAGCGCGCAGCGCCTGCTGGAGGATCGCCTGCGCCAGGCGCAGAAGATGGAGACCGTGGGGCAGCTTGCAGGCGGCGTGGCGCACGACTTCAACAACATGCTGCAGGTGATCATTACGTACGCGGAGATGTCCCTGGCAAAGGTCGATCCCGAGCAGCCGCTGCACAAGTACCTGATGGAGATTCGGCGGGCAGCTCAGCGGTCCGCCGAAATCACCGGGCAGCTGCTCGCTTTTGCGCGCAAGCAGACGGTCAGCCCGAAAATTCTGGATTTGAACCTTGCGCTGGCAAGCGCGCAGAAGATGATCCAGCGGCTGATCGGAGAGGACATCGATCTCGTGTCTCAGCCGGGTCGCGAGCTGTGGAAGGTGAAGATAGATCCCGCGCAGCTTGACCAGGTTTTGGCCAATCTCGCGGTGAATGCTCGGGACGCAATCGGCGGGGTGGGTAAGCTGACCATCGGAACGGAGAAAGTCTCCTTTGATAAGGAGTTCTGCGCCACTAATCCGGGCTTCCTCCCCGGCGAGTACCTGCTGCTCGCGGTGAGCGACAATGGCGGTGGCATGGACAGGGAGACACTTTCGCATTTGTTCGAACCGTTTTTCACGACCAAGGCGCCTGGAAAAGGCACCGGTCTGGGACTTGCCACGGTCTACGGAATCGTCAAGCAGAACAACGGGTTCATAAATGTATACAGCGAGCCGGGAGAAGGTTCCACCTTCAAGGTATACCTGCCCCGGGCCGAAGGGGAAGGCGCGGACAAGGGAATGGAAGTCGAGGGAGCAGCTCCTCGAGGGGGGACGGAGACGGTGCTCGTGGTGGAAGATGAGGCGGCGATTCTGGAGCTGGCCCGGGAAAGTCTGGAGCATCTGGGGTACACGGTGCTTGTTGCGAAATCGCCCGAGGAGGCAATACGCCGGAGCCAGGAACAGGCAGGGCCGATCCAGCTTTTGATCACCGATGTCGTGATGCCGCAGATGAACGGGCGGCATCTTGCCGAGCGGCTGACCTCAGTTCGCCCCCGGCTGAAGTGTTTGTACATGTCAGGCTATACGGCGGACGTCATCGCCCACAGGGGGGTGCTGGATGAGGGGGTCAGGTTCATCTCCAAGCCGTTCTCTCTCAGGGTGCTGGCCGGGAAGGTCAGAGAGGTGCTTGACGGCTGAATAGAGCGCGCCCTGCTATGCCCACATCAGGTCCGCGGCAGCGACTTCGAGATTGTGCTGGCGCGGAGCGGTCGGCGACAAATGCGGCGCCTGCGCGCAGGTCACCGCTCTTTTGAATATGATCCCCACGCGCGGGGTGGCCGGTCGCCGTGTAGTAGAAGATCGTCGTCTTCTCGGCACGCCCGATCCGCCCTGGCCATGAGCGCGTCTCCGGGGTGCTCGCGGTAGATCTGGCTCAGCTCGGCCTCCTAGATGAAGTTGATAGCCTCGTCATTTGCTCCCTTTTCAAAATCCGATTTTGTCGTCGGTGCCCGGATATCCTGCGATACAATGGAAGGCGCGATCCAAAGCCAAAAAGGAGCCACACGAATGACACGACGCTTTGAGTACAATCTACCTATTCGCCGGTATCTTCCCCTGTTTTACGGTCTGTACGTTCCGGCCGTGCTTCTGTACATCCTGCTGATTGTGCAAAGTGTGAGGATGCAGGAAAACCCCGGCAACGCGAAAGGGCTCCTGATTTTCCTGCTCGCATTCGTGTTGTTCTTCGTGCTTTACACGCTTCTGTACATCCCCATCCTGCGAGTGACCATTCCTGCCCTGAGCCTGGAGGGAAAGCAGTTCGGTTTTCGGGGATCCATAGGCCGCTGGTTCGGCATGAACCTGCTGGGGTGCTTTCTTACAGTCATTACCCTGGGCATCTACGGGGCCTGGTACATCACCCGCATCACCCGCTACGTCACCCAGGAGACGTCCTACGAGGGGAAGCAATTTGCCTTCAAGGGCCGCGGAGGCACTATGTTTCTCATCCTGCTGCTCACCCTGGGCATTCCCATCGCCGCCATTGTCGGGGTGAGCTTTGCATCAGCGCTGGCCCGGGGCGGG